>JAABUQ010010635.1_pt1 | contig 11998 bp, 24 predicted proteins | sample 5560001 | NCBI WGS metagenome assembly JAABUQ01 (sample SAMN10711888, study PRJNA513371) | rock metagenome | isolation source: Antarctica rocks | place: Antarctica: Victoria Land, Finger Mt nord | collected 2015-12-18
AGCAAGACCTAGTGCCCCTCAGCGCGAACCGTCGGCGGTCCGGCGTGTCGTTCCCGAATAGCTCAGTTGGTAGAGCAGCTGACTGTTAATCAGCGGGTCGTTGGTTCGAGTCCAACTTCGGGAGCCAGATCTTTGAGCCCGTAACGACGGGCTTTTCCTATGCCCATTGGGATGGTAGCCCGCATGGCGGGGCCATCGTTCTGGCGTCCTCAAACCGGCATAATCGGCAAAACGGGCAGGATGTATCAAAGATTCGGTCCAGATTCGGCTCATGGCGAAGCGCCGGCCGTGGGGTTCGGGTTCGATCTCGGCCCCCGATTCTGCCGGGTGGATCACCGTGCGCATCTCCCTCGGAAAGTCACCGCAGGGAACGTACCAACGCGTTATCAGGCGCGTGCGTACCCAGGCCGAAGCGAAGGCGACCCTCAAAAGACTGCAAGGGCAGTATCAGGTCGGCGATGCTACCGGCCCACCGCCGCGGCTCGACGCTTACCTCGCATCGTGGATCTCGCGCCAAGAAGGACGCCTAAAGCCAAAGACGATCCGCACCTATTCGACGGCGATCGCCAACCTCGGCCTCGTCATCGGGCACGTTCGGCTCGATCAACTGACGCCCGCTGGCCTATCTTCTGCCTTACGCACCCTCGGCGAGAGTAAGAAGCGTGCCGGCGTCGAGCGGGGCGGCAACGATACGGGCGAGCGCACCGTGCAGCAAGCGTACGACGTGCTGCGAATCGCCCTAAACTTCGCCGTCAAGCGCGACCAGGTGCTTCGAGCGAGCCCGCTCGGTGCTGTCCCCCGACTGAAGATCGAACGCGATATCGACTTCCTGACAAAGCAAGAAGTCCTGGCATTCTTTCACGCGCTCAAGAACGATCCGCTCCGTGCGCTCTTTCATCTCGCCGTAGCCACCGGAATGCGGTGGGGCGAATTATCGGCTCTTGCTTGGCGCGATGTCGACCTCGATGGTGCGGTTATTACCTTAAGTCATGCGCGCAATGAAAAGGGCGAAATTGGGTCCACTAAAACGCGCGGATCGCGTCGGAGGGTCGATCTGCCGCCCTCAATGCTGCGCGAGCTCCTAGTCCACCGGAAGCGTCAAAAGCAGGCGATCAACGAATGTCCCTACGTTTTCGTATCGGGCACCGGCACGCCGCTTCACCCTTCGAACGTCGAGCGTCGGCACTTCTTCCCGGCACTCAAACGGGCCGGGTTGCGCCGCGTACGATTTCACGATCTGCGGCATACCGCGGCGACTTTACGCCTAGCAGCCGGGCAGCATCCGAAACTAGTCTCGGAATTGCTCGGTCACGCGTCGATTGCGACAACCCTTTCGCTCTACAGTCACGTTCTACCGGGGATGGGTAAAGAAGCCGCCATGGCCTATGATCGCGAGATGGCGACTTAACATTCAGCGTCTACGTCGTCATCCATATCGTCGTCGTCATCAGTATCGTCGTCGTCGGTTTCCCACCACGGGTCCGGGTCGCTGTCGTCGTAGGGATCAGCCATTAACTTGTGACCTCTGTTTCTGTGACGCGAATGAGACGGTCAAGCAGCTCCAATGATTTATCCCAAACCGTTCGTATTGCGACGGATTTATCGGTTACATCGGTAACGTAAACTTCAATAGCAACGAAAACCGCATTGATAATGCCGGTCGCAAACGTTTGCCGCATACGTCACGGCATCCGCGGCGCGAAATGGATCGACGGAGAAGCAGCATTCGCGCAGCCTTCTAGACGTTTCCCGAAGTGTGTCTCGCGCGGCCAGCGCCGTAGTCGATTCTTTTATGATCGGGGGTATGTCTCGAACGATTTGGGCTAGGTATGGCGTTCTGTCGTATGCATCGATTGCCATCGGCGCCATTGTTCTCGCACTCCAATCCGCGCACATCAATCCCCGTTGCCCTTTCGCACCGTTATTAACATTTGTCTCAACGGTACGCGATACAAACGGTTTTAATTCATCACGCCAAGATGCAAAACGCTTGCTATCATTTAATGTCAAAACAAGTGCGCGTATTAAAGGATGAACGCAGAAAGACTCAGCATCCTTCCCATCGCCACCGGTAATCCAATCGACGGCCTGCAAAAAACACATATCGAGTGTTCCATTCGGTCGACGTGTATTACAGAATCAAACACTTTACTTTGCTTTGCTCCGCAAGTATTCAGCATAATCTTCTGCATCTTCGGCAGTCGGAAAGGCGCCGACGACCGTAGTCGTCTCGTTGCCTTCATCAAGCCATCCCTCGGTAGCCGGGCCATCGTGAAAGATGTTCACCTCGTCGTACTCGGCGTCACCGTCCTCATCGATGCCCGTAAAATCGCTCCTTTTTGTGCGAGTAACGACGTGCGCGAGCGGTTCGAAAAGCGACTCCCGCAGCAATCCTTGGTACGCTGCGGAGCCGACCGGGAAGTCACAGGGAGGGCGACTGACAAAGGCGCTTAGACTCAATGGCTTTACTACTGTAGCAGAATGCGGCGCCGGAATCATAAAACGCCACCACGCGACAGGAAACGATCCTGGCCTACGACACCGGCCGCGAAGGCAATCGCTTCGAGTTCGCCATCCGACAGGCTGGAGAACATGGCGTACAGGTCGTCGGTCGAGCCGGTGGTTAGCCAAGCTCGGACGGCCGGCGCCAGTCCTTCACGACCAAGGGTAGCAGAGAAAGGGGCCGCGAAAGACGCGGCGGGGGCGATGGAAGCCACTACTTCTATCCTCCAAGTGGCCCGCGGCGTCTGAATCACGCTTGCGGGCTGCGTTGCCTCCGGATGGTATCACGGCAATTCGTGGTTGTAAATACACCTTCCATGATAGAATGCAAAAATGCCGCGACCGAAGCTTTCTCCGGACGTTCGCCGTCATACCGTGACCTATCGCCTCCCTCCCGAGACGATCCGGGATATGACGCACCTCGTTGATGATCTCGGTTTACGCAGTTACGCCGAGCTCATCGAGCGATTGGTTGCGGCTGAAACGAAGCGCGTGAGACGACGCGCCGATCGCGCTACGGGCGAAGCGTCGAAATAACGGACGCCATCGCCCTTGCGGCTTGATCCGGCGTAACGAGATTGCTCGGGTCCCCGCCCATCTCGCGAATCCTGGCCCCGGCTTTGCCCTGAGCCGACGCTAAAGCGTCCCGGGCACTCTGAGATTCTTCGTCGGCCTTCGCCATATCAGAGGGCTTCTGCGAGTCTATCCAGCTGTGTACGTCGTCCAGGGACTTGCGGTACTCGTTCGCAGCTACGGTGAGGCCATCTCCAACAGAACCCCATCCCGTCGGCTGCTCGCTTCCGGCATATTGAAGCGCCTGATTCGCGTACTCCGAGCCGCGCTGAACGAGCGTGGAAGCCGCGGCGGAATCACCGTTTTGCATCGACTCGGCGGCAAGCTGTAGCGTTGCGTTCGCAACGGCCAGTTGCTCGACCGTCGAATTCCAGTAGTGCTGAACTTTCGCTCGCGTGGCGTGCGCATCCGGTTTCGCCGTAGGAGCTACGAAAATGTTGGATTCGGTAGCATCGGAATGATGACTGACGCTTCCAATACCGGCGATGCCAAGTAGTATGACGATGCCCCAAGTAAGGGAACGGCGAGATGCGCGCTGCGTTGGAAGGCTTCGAGCAAACGATGGTTGAGCCGGCGCGCATTTCGTGCAACGAACGTCCTTGGTTGCATTACTAGACGAGCAATTTTCGCACGACGTTTTTCGCATTTTACGTTTGGTTTAGGACTTCTGGACTGCTTGCGCATCCGAACACACGTTCGGTATGATTCGACTCATTCACAAGACCGACCGGAGGTCGAATGCATTGTCTACAGACGGAACGATTTCGGATAATTTCAAGCAAGTCCGTGATCACTCAACAGTTGGCGGATTTCCATTGCGGCCGCTTCGGGAATTGTCAGATGCCTTAGAAGTTCGAGTACAGCAACTCGCGTGCGTTCAACGTGAATCGCCAATTGCGCTTGAGCCAGCGCAGCCGATCCCGCGTCGTCGAAAGACAGATCAAGCGGACTTAGTGTTGCTCCAGGGAGGGAAGCCTTCCATCGCTTAGGTTTGCCCGCCGCGAAGATTTCACCGACAAGTGCCTCGGGCGATACATTCAGCCCACGCGCTAACTTCTCAACCGTATCCAGCGAAGAATTCTTGCGGCTTCCTTTTCGTAGTCGCTGAATTTGCGCGGACGATAGGAGCGATTTCCGGCTGAGCTCGGCGTCGGTCATATGGAGACGCGCCAGGTGACGATTTAGGACGTCTGCGATCCGACTGTCCGGGTCCGCCTCATCATTCCCTGACGCCGCACGCGCTTTTCCTACGCTTGGGTTACTCACAAAGTTACCCTACGGTAAATTTTCTCGCCATGGGGGGTTGACCCGGGGAATTACCCCGAGGTAACATACGGCCCATGACGCTTGGTGGAATTTTGACGGAAGCGATGAGCAGGGCGAAAATTCGCGACGAGCACGTCGCCGTGAAATTGGGTGTTAGTGTGCCTGCCGTCTACCGCTGGCGCCTGGGCATGAAAGAGCCGAATCGCGTCAATTACGACGCCTTACGAGCTTTATTGCCCGAGTTCGCAAAACAAATGGACGAGGCTGCGGTCGCCAAGCATGGTTGATACCGTATCCCAAATGACTTACGCGCGGAGTAAAACGCCGCGTCTCGGCAGTCCGCAGCAGCAAGCCGAGGAAGCATTAATGGAAGCGCAAGCTGCCGCGCAAGAGCTATCCAACGACTTTTCCCGCGCACAGATTCGTCTTGCGTCGTCTTTCGTCCACCGACTCGAGCTTATCCGCGCCGATCTGCGCATGAGAACGGCGCAATTGTCCGGGATCGAAGTCGCATCGTGACCCTAACAACAATGCTTAGCGGGTTACCGCGGCGGTCAGTTGCACGGGCCATTGGACGCAGTCCCATGTTCGTGAGCGATCTTGCGCGCGGCAAGCGTCCGTTATGCGACCGCTCCCTCGTCGTGCCACTGGCGCGAGTGATTGGGGTGGACCCATCGCTTATCGCTGCTCAGGTTGTTCGCGATCGACGGTGTGCCGTCGTATGAGTTGGGATCACGCGCGGCGAGCAAAGAGCCGCAAGCCGCTTTTCGTCTCCCCACTTCTAACGAAGGCGGCAATTGCCCGTGCTTACGGGGTTTCGCCTCGTACCATCGGACGACTCATTGCGTCCGGACATCTCACTCCGATCCGCGTCGGCAAAGTCGAGCGAATCGCTCAGGCCGATTGGGATCGCTACATTCAGCGATCCGCTTCTACTCACTAAATAGTTGCGCGCCGCCGGGATGCAACCGACGACGCGCGCACAAGGGAAAACGCCTTGCCAACCGATTCTACCACAATTTTTCCCGATTCCAGCCCAACCTGGGCGCGAGTCGCGGAATCCTTCGCAAATGGCGTTCACGCTAGCGGGTGCGATCCAAAGCGTTGTTCGTGCCAAGCTGGATCCTGGCGGATATCCGAAGATCATACGTTCATCGAAATCCAGGATTCGGAGTGCTATCTGAGCATTACGCTGCGCCGATTGGACCATAGCCCTGGATGCCTCGTCGTGCAGAAACTCGACGGATATGGCGGCGGATACGATGGCCCGCGTGAATATGTATTCAATCGGCTTGGTACGATCGGAAACGCCGCGCAATTCGCGATGAATCGCTTGGCCGTTCTGAAGGCGGAGCGTTCGTGACCGCGCAGCGTAAGCGCACCAAGTCGCGACGCCGCGAGGATATTCACGCAAAGTATTACGCCGACGTGCACGGCGGATTCACATTCGCCAGCCCAACACGATCGAATACCGGAACCTTGAGCCCCGGCGGTCCTCTGCCCTGGATGCTCGGAGCCGGACGGCAAATACTATGACGGCAACGCTCCCGCAAATTCTGTATATTTACATGATAGGAGTTTCAAGCGGGCTACTAATGACGTGCCCTATTTTCCTGCGGCTTAAATCGTGACGCATGACGTTGCAGACGAGCGTTGTACGCAGCCGTCGTCATCCATCGAACTCATCTCCGGCGCGTTCTTCTTGCCCGATGTACTTCTGCTCGCCTCACACGGGTTCGAGCGAAGCGTCCCGGTCGATGAACTTCAACTCCAGCAATTGCTAGCATTGCGGCAAGAATCTGAACGTTTGCACCATTTGGTTGCTCAACAGATCGAGGCTTATACCAAGTCGATCGACCATCAGATCGACGTCCTCACGGCGAGCCGATCGTTACTGCCGGAGGTTGCATGACCCGGCTGCATCGGCGCGAGGCCGTTGCGCTCGGCGGTTTCGCAGCGTTTATATGGACCGGCCTTTTGGTCCCGGAGGGGACGATGATGGGAGTCGCTGTGATCTTGGTTCTTTTCGTATTTGCAGCCTTCGCTTTTAGTTTCGATGGATGATGCTACATGAAGCGCCGGGTGAAGTTCGACTTTGCGAGCTCAACTCTTAATACGACATATGTATGGGTCCGCGACGCCGATACGCATAGCCTCATCGGGTCAATTACCGGATACGGCAATCCGCCCCAAAAATGGCGCTACGATTCGATGAAACTCGGTCCCTCGTATCGAGGTGACTCGATGGCTTCCGTATTGCTTGCGGCCGAACTCGAAGTCATCACAAGCGATTCGAGAGTGGTGCGATGAGTAAGTTGCGCGACGATAGTTTCGCAACAGAGCTCGCGCAGACCGTGACGGAAATTGCTCATCTCGAAGAGTGTGGATATTCCGAACTCGATAAAGCGAAGTATCTGCGTGGTTTCGTGCGCGGAATCCTGATCGCATCGGAACGCAAGAACGTCAGGATTTCCGATCTTGAAGTCAAACTCGTACCGCAGACGATTGTTCGATGTGCTTGTCACAAGCAGGACGTCGTGCTTTGCCCAACGGGTAAAGCAGGCGAATCAATCCGGGTCGAAAGAGTTGACGGCGGACCGAAGCTATCGATTCGGCGGGTTTCGCCATGAACGTGCGGGATAAGCTCAAGGTTGGACCGGCGAGCGATCGCTACGAAATGCCAACCGCGGGAAGTCTTGATGAGCCGCCGTTCCGGCCGATTTATACGCGCCCGGCGCTACGTCCCGATGACCGTCCGCAAATCACATGGCAGACGATCGCAAGCCGTGTTTGCGACTTCATGCATGAACGAGATCGAGCTATGGCTCTATGGCTCCTTGCCCTCGTAGCGGCCCTTGTACTGCTTGTGGCCATCGTCGTCGTAGGCGAACGTGCCATCAGTTAGACCATGTCTCGGCACCGCATCGTCCCCAAACGGACGCTATACGGACCTCTCGCGAGAGATCCGTATGTGCGCGCGTCCACCCTATCAGTATTCGAGAAGATGCCCGGCGTCTATCTCGTTCCCGGCCGCGAGTCGACGTATGAAGTCGTCGTGACGGACGCCCGGGCCTTTTGTCAATGCACCGCGGCAAAATATGACGCAACGTGTGCGCACAAAATCGCCGCATTACGACACCATGAAAGGGTATCAATGGCCAAGTTCTCCCCGGCTCGTAACGCCGGAACCGACTACAAACCACAGCAGCTGATCTTACTAGAACGGGGGGTATACGGAGCAATGTTCCGCGGTTACTCGCAGCCTAAAGACGTGCCAAAGTATCAGTCGACGGAAACCGAAAAGAAGATGGGTTTCCATTGGCTCGTCACGCATAGCTCAAACCAAAATCCGCTTCCGCGATTCACGGCAGCATCGACGTTCGTAACGTTGAAATGGTTCTACGATCCGGCTGCACGCAAGCAATCGAAATTCTTCGAAATTCACGCTGCGTTACTTGCGAGTAAACAGACTCCGGAGGCGTTGTACGCAAGTAGCGACGACGACCTTCCCGACCTGGACCATCTGATCGGATTCCCCGTGCAGCTCATGATCGAACCGTCCGCAAAGTCTAATAAGAACGGGGTTTTTCACAACAATATCGCCTCGATCATGGCAGCTTCATCGGGGATGCGTAAGGTCATTTCGCCGATCTATAAGTCGGCCGAAATGACCTACGATGAAAAGAACGGTTTGCGGTATCTCAAGAGTCCAAAGCCCGAATACGAAGAGGAATTGTTCGGTTCTTCGGGACCAACGAATGGTGCATCGCCGGCCTCATCGACTAACGATGTAATCGACGGCTTCGCAGCAGACGACATACCGTTCTAAATGAACGCAACACAGCGGCCGGCGGGGACAAACAACGCCCCCGCCGTGCCGGACCCTCTCGATCTCAATCAAGCGACGGAAGAAGCCGTCGCTAACTACATTATTGAGTTGCAGCAATCCAAAGCTCAACGAAACGTCATTCTCCCGAAGCTTATTGGGAGTGCGGCCGACGCGAAGCGCGACCTTGATGTTTGCAAATCGCAGATTAAATATCTCGAAGAATCGACGAAGGCAGCTCAGTCGATTCTCCGATCACTAAAGCCATAGAAATGATGGGGCATTCATGGAATATACCGATAGTCGAATCGTCCAATCATATGAGGCCTCTAGTGCTTCGTGAATGCCCGCCTAGCTGTGAGGGGGGCTATGTTACTTCTCATTGCTGACGGCCGGGAGGCATCTGTCCGCAACGTTACCGCGGCGATCCGCGCAACGCATGGCAAGGGGCTGCGCTGGTCCGTTGTGCGCGACGAACTGGCCCTGGCGAACACATTCTTGGCCGAGTCCAATACCAATTGGGCAACACCTGGGCAACACCCCGGCAACACCCTACCGACAAAAAACCCTGATTCTACAAGGGTTTCCGAAAAACCGGGCAACACCCCGGCAACCCTCGTGCGGGCGCGCGGATCACAAAGGAATTCTAATAGACTAGATATGGTATCCATATCTCTGCTAGGCATTACAGACTCGCTTCGCTCGTCTGCCCCGAGCGGAGAGAACGGCAAGTCAAAGCGCCACTCGAAGTCCAAGCCACCAAGTAATCCAAGCGCCCAAGGCGTACAGAGCAAGCAGGAGCAATGGGTTTTCGACCTGCGCGTCGCCATCTCGGCGATCAGCGAGAAAACGTTGCGTAAACTGACGATCGAGGACCGGCTGGTCTGCGGCCGTTACCACGCGTGGCGCTTTTCGAATTGCACCAAGTCCGAAGCTCGGAATCGTTCGGCTGGCGCAAAGGCGGCGGTCGCTTTTGCGAAGATGGCGGACTCGTCACTATTTGCCGACTTGACCGTGCGGAAATACGTCGATGAGGCGATCGTATTCCACGAAAAATTCATGGGTGAGGCGCCCTGGTATGACCCATTTGCGATTCGTGCGGTAACGGGATCTGCGGACCGGGACGGACTTAAGCCAGCCAGTTCCATCCCGCGCACAATCGCAGCGGGCGATCGCAAGTGACGACGTATTCCGAGCGGGTTTCCCCACACTCACTCGATGCCGAGATGGTCGTGCTTGGTGCGGCCATGGTCGACCGCGAGGTGTACGCCGAGATCGACGGCTTGCTCCACTCGCATGATTTCTACTCGGGCATTCACGGCATCGTTTTCTCGGCGATTGCGCGTCTGTACGCCGCGGGGAAGCCGCTTGATAAAATTGCCGTCGCCAACGAACTCCGTACGACTGGAACACTTGAGAAATGTGGCGGGCTGACGTATCTCACGTCGATGCTGGACATATTGCCAACATCTGCATCGATGCGGTACTACGCCGGCATTGTTCGCGAGAAGGCGCAACTTCGCGCGTTAATCAGCGCAGCGTCGCAATTGCAAGAGATTGGCTTCTCCGGCGAAACCGACGTTGCTAGCGCAATGGCAAGGGCTGAAAAACTCGTTCGCGATGTAGTCGACGGCGATTATACGCATTCACGCTCCACGCCAATGAGTACCGCGTTAGCCCGCAATGCGGCCGATGTGGGCGCAGCTCGAAGTGGGCTCGGGAAAGTCGCGCAGCGTACTCCGTGGGACGAACTTGATCGGCACATCGGCGGGTTCTACGGGGGCAATCTTGTCGTGTGGGCCGCGGCGCCGAAGGCTGGCAAGACGGGGCTCGTTGTGAACGTCGCGGATTGGATCGCGACGCATTACGGGTCGGTCGGGATGTTCGCCCTTGAGATGGGCGAGTCGGCTATAACCCGCCGCTTCTTGGCCCTTCGTTCGGGGATCTCGTCCCGCCGGCAGATGGACGGCGATCTTACCGATTTAGAAAACGACAAACTCGTTGCGGCACGGCAATCGATCATGTCCATGCCGTTGCACATCTTGGAGTCGCGGTCGATGTCGGTTAGCGACTTGCGTCGTGAAGTGCGTTTACTCGATCGAGAGTATGGACTTGCGTCGGTTGTCGTCGATCATGTCAATTTCTTGGCGAACGTAGATCCCGGTGCGGGTTCCAGTCATTCGACGAAGCACGAACGGCTCGATTATGTTTACCGCGAATTACTCCGCATCGCGCAAGATCATGATATTGTTGTACATGCGGTGCAGCATGTAAATCGGACGGGAATGCAAGGTCCTCCGACGCTCGACAAGATTCGTGATGGCGGCAATCCCGAGGGTCATGCGCACGCTGTTATTTTTCCGTATCGACCGAATCCAATCGGCACGATGGAGGAGCGTCGCGAGGGGCAGTTGATTATTGCCGCGGCTCGCGAGGGCGATGCCGGCGCGGTTGATATGGTTTTTCACGGCTATCGTGGGTTATGGCAATTGCGTGAGGACTTCGCTCGATCTGGTGAGCGGGCGTGGTTCGATGTACCCGAGCCAAAGCAGCGATCGTTTCAGCGTGAACCCGATGAGGAGTTGGAATATGCCTTCTAGTCCTGACGCGCAAGACGTGCGTAAGGTGGACTTGCGGAGCCTTGGTGGACTTGTGTCCACGACGTGTACGGAGTCGTACGGTTTGTTCGTGTTCGAGCACGGTCGCGTTGCGGTGTCTGTCGAGGCGTGGTTCGAACTGCGCCGCTTCTTCGGCCCGCCTCAAAACGCTGCGCAGACGCGGAGAAGCGCATGAGCAAGCCACTTATTGCAGATCCGAAGCGCGTATCCGAGGCAGCGGCGTATCACCGGGCAGTCTTTGCCGAATATGGCGGGCCGAAGAAGGTCTGTGCGTTGTGCGGCAAGCCCGGCGCGGTTGATGCTGCGCACGTCGTGCCGAGAAGTATGCTTGGCCCCCTACGGTACGCTGATCCGCGCATGGCTCGTCCCGCCCATCGTGCATGTCACGAAGCGCAGGAGAGGGGCGACATGCGATTTTCACTCGCAATCCGTCGCGGTGCGGTGTTAGCGCACAATGAAATTGCAAAGGTACCATTGGTGGTGCCCGATGCCTGATTCAAGACAAGCTGAATTGCCGTTCGGACCGCAGACGCGTGTCGTCGCGACCTCTTCGCGGGGGACGATCAGCGAGCGTTTCGTGGAGTTTCATGCGAACAACCCCTGGGTGTACCAAAGCCTCGTCGCCCTTGCGCGCGATGAGGTCGCCGCCGGACAGAGCCGCGTCGGCGTCTCGTATCTCGTCGAAGTGCTCCGCTGGCATTATCGCAAGCGCACCGTATCGACGGACGGCCTAAAAATCAATAACGATTACCGGGCGCGATACGCGCGAATGATTGCAGCGCGCGAGCCGGACCTTGCCGGCGTGTTCGAGTTGCGGTCGCTGCGGAGCGTTGCTTAGTATGGGTTGGCCTAAAGGCAAGCCGCGTTCGATGGAGAGTCGGCGGCGTATGTCTGAGGCGCACCGCAAGCTGCACGCCGATCCGGAGTTTGCCGCACGCAACGCGGAGCGGATGCGCAAGTTGCACGCCGATCCGGAGTTTGCCGCACGCAACGCGGCGCGCGCCGCGGAGCGGATGCGCAAGTTGCACGCCGATCCGGAGTTTGCCGCACGCAACGCGGCGCGCGCCGCGGAGCGGATGCGCAAGTTGCACGCCGATCCGGAGTTTGCCGCACGCAACGCGGAGCGGATGCGCAAGTTGCACGCCGATCCGGAGTTTGCCGCACGCAACGCGGCGCGCGCCGCGGAGCGGATGCGCAAGTTGCACGCCGATCC
>JAABUQ010010638.1_pt1 | contig 11996 bp, 7 predicted proteins | sample 5560001 | NCBI WGS metagenome assembly JAABUQ01 (sample SAMN10711888, study PRJNA513371) | rock metagenome | isolation source: Antarctica rocks | place: Antarctica: Victoria Land, Finger Mt nord | collected 2015-12-18
ATGTCGTCCAGATAAAAGCGCACGGATTTTCCGGTCGCGGCCAGAGTCCAGGCGAAGCCGGTCTTGACGTCGGTGAGGTCTTTGCCGGAAACGTCAATCGTATACTGCTTCCAGTCTTTGGTCAGCGTCTCCACGACTTTGCCGGTGGAGCTGTCGGGGTAGGCGGCGTCTGCGCCGAGCAGGCCGTACAGGAAGGTTACTACCTCGCCGCCCTGGTTACCCCGTGCCCAGAACGACAGCGTTTTGGCTCCGGTCAAATCCAGGCCGCCGGGCAGTTTGCCCCAGTCGTTTGCGGGGTCCTGCCAGACGACGCCGCCCCAGTTGTCAATGTAGGTGTAGTCTACTTGAAGGCAGGTCTTACCCATGTGCGGCTGGGTCGTGGAAGCAGGGTCCATCTTGATGGCGGCTGTCGTGCCCATATAGCCCGACGAAATGTAGGGCTGCGGATCGCCGTTCTCGGCATAGATGACCAGCGGCAGAGCAGCCTTCTTGGCCGGGCTTTTCGCGGCGTCCAGCGGGACATTGGCGACGGCCGCGCCGCCGTGGGCGTTGTGCAGGTAGGCGTAAAGGCGGTACGCTCCGAGTTTCGGCAGCTTGACGACGGCGTTCCGAAGCGTACCAGATAGGATGGCGTCCGGGTAGGTCGGCGGCTTGTCTTCATGGCCGCCGCCGGTATGGTACTTCTCCGGGTCCGCCTGCAAAACCCAGTTCACGGTCAATGGGTCGCTCTGCGGGTCAGACGCATCCAGGGTGACATGGACGGTATCGCCGGGCGCGGCCTGCGCGGCCCCGTCTACCGACATGCTGTTAATCACCGGGCAGCGCGACGCCGGGGGATGGCCGGACCAGAGCGTGGAGAGCGTGTCCACGGGTCCTAGCTTGCTGCCATCGGGCAGCAGCAGGCCGTACCAGGTGGCCGTCGCTTCCTGCTTGTTACCCCAGGTAAACGCATAGGACCCCAGGCACAGCGGCTGGTTCAAGACGCCTTTGACATAAGTGGCCTTGTACCGGTCGGCTTTCTCCGTAGAAGTCAGCTCCGGCACGACGCCCCAGGAGTTCCGGCCACTTTCCCACGTTCCGGGCGGGCCATACTCCGTGATGATGTACGGCTTCGTGCCGCCAGCCTGAACGTAGCGGTCGCCGATGGACGGTCCGCCGCCGTAGGTGTTGATGCCGACAATGTCAATGTCCGGGCAGAGCGCGTTGATTTCTTTGATCTTGTCGCCGCCCAGCTCCGCCACGACGGTCATGGTCGGGTGGTTCGGGTCGAGCGTGTGGGCCATCTTCGCCATGTCTTCAATGGCGTTCCACATAGTTTGATTGTGTTCGTTGCCGCCGGTCTCCATTTCGTTGCCGAGCGCCCAGGCCAGCAGGGCGGGGGAGTCGCGGTACTGCAAAATGGCTTTCCGCGCATTCTCTTTTTGGTTTGCGACGGCACCCGCGTCGTCCCAGTGAAAGCCGTTGTCGGTATGCCCCAGCCAGATGCCCGCCGTCACGGTCATGCCGAGCTTCTCCGCTTCGGGAAGCTGGGTATCCAAATGCTCTGCGCCCCAGGTGCGCCACGAGTTCCCGCCGTCAGCCTTGAGTTCGGCTTTCGACGCATCCCCGCCCGCGCCTTTGATAAAGTACGGCTTGCCGCCCCGGAGAAGCTGATACCCGCCGCCGGTCTTGGCGACTTTGACGACATCCGCCCGCGCTGGGAACAGGTGCAGCAGTCCAGCACCCGGCGCGAGAACCACCGCTGCCATGCCGCAGACCAGCCACGGGGCGCGTTTCGTTCGTGTCCGAATATAATTCATGTGTTCTTCTTGTTCCTTGATAATAGTATACACGAAAGAGACCTCACCTCGTCGCAGGCTCCGGCCCTCTCCTTGTCAAAGAGAGGGTGGAAATTTGCTTCCGGGTGAGGTTCTACTTTGATCTGGATTAGGGCAGAACAACATTAAATGTTGGGTCTGTGCCGGACTTGCCCGCTGTATAAGTCGTCCCACCTGCCACAAACGAGCCGGTGCTAATTGTGGATTGTGCGCCCCAGATTGAAGTCACGCGAAGGAACTTTGAGTGACCGTCTGCGAAGGAATAATTCGCGCCGTCAACGTGACGCTTAGATGGTATTTCGCCGATTGTTCCGTTGTTGTAACCATTTGTGGGACCGGCTGAAGTACAGGCACCATCTAAGGCTATGTCCGTCACATGGAACTTGCAGTAGTACCCGTTACCATAGGGGAAGCCGTTGCTGGCATTGAAGCCGCTGGCATCTCCGGTCAGGATCGTGCTGGACGGCTGCACCACCTGTGCAAGAGTAATGCCGGCAGTGTGATAGCCCACTCCATTTTGGACGGAATAGGGATTGGCCTGTGGAGCACCAACCAATGCGTTATAGAAGTAGCTACTGTAGGCTGTGTTACCGGTTGCTTGCGGGTCTGAGCTTTGCGGGGTCGGATCATCTGGGCAGTGTAGAACCTGGACGCTCTTGGCGTAAGGCTGGATTGCATCAAAAAAGCCGACAGGGACGCCGTTACCAGTTCGCGTCGCTCCGGTAGTGGGGTCAGTGAATGTTCCGACACCTGTTCCTTGAACCGTAGATGGAAGTGGCGCGACGTACACATTAATTGGAGGATATGTTTCTTCATTGTCCTGAACATATTGAACGGCGGCAAGACCAATTTGCTTCTGATTGGACAAACAGGACGTGCGGCGGGCATTCTCGCGCACTTTCTGGAAGACAGGGAAAAGGATGGCGGCGAGTATCGCGATAATGGCGATGACGACGAGCAGTTCGATGAGCGTAAAGCCTCGAAAGGCTTTGGACGATGATGCGGTCTTCATGGACGTTTTCTCCTAGTAGTTAAAATACCAAACTGAGCGAAACACGAAACGCGGGAGCAGCGGAAAACAGGCACTTAAACGGTAGTGCCTGAGCATAAACGAACCGGCAGACAAACCTCCTCGGCGGAACTGAGAGACGAACTACTTCCAGAATGCGAGGTGGCGTTGATCCGTGTCAACAGCAGATCCAGCGCACGGGCGGCGACGTCTTCCCACGGACACTGTACAGTGACGAGATTCCAGAGCGGAATGTTCTCGGACTGAAACCCGTCAAACCCGGCGACCGCCAGAGTATCCGGCACGGCGACGCCCTGAGCATGGCATTCGCGCAGCAGCTGGTACGCGGAGCGGTCATTCCAGCAGGCCACCGCGCAGGGCGTAGACAAACTTCGCAGGAAGCGCACGGTGTCCCCGAGATCGCTCTCACAGACCCGCAGGATGGACCAGTCGCCCGGCGGGACCCCGTAACGACAGGCTTCGGCGGCAAAGGCTTCGCAGCGGCGCTCGACCGAAGTAAGGTGCTCGTCGGGCGCAACAAAAGCAAAGCGGCGCAGGCCGCGCTCCCAGAAGTAGGCCATGAGCTGCCGCATTCCATCGGCATCATCGCAGGTGACCGCCGGCAGGTCCGGCAGCCGGTCGGCCACCGTAACCACCGGCAGCGGCGACTGTCCCAGCATCGCCACCAGCGGGTCATCGGCATTCGCGTGCAGGATCAGGCCATCAATGCGCCCGTCGCGCAGGGTGCTGTACATCTCCGCCGCCGAGCGTCCGCCACGGGCGCTGTGCAGCAGCAGGTCCAGTCCCTGCACCTCGCAGCAGCGCTGCAGCGCACCGATAATCGTGCCTAAAAAGTTGTTTCGCGCATCGTAGTCGTGGTTCGTGTACAGCCCAACAATGCCGGTCCGGCCCCGCCGGAGCGAACGGGCCAGCGCATTCGGCTGGTAACCGAGCCGCTGCGCCGTTTCCAGCACCCGCCGCCGGGTGTCCGCTGCGACCCGGTGCCGGGGATCACCGCTTAAAATCCGGGACACGGTAGGCTGCGACAACTGAAGCTCACGCGCGATGCTTTTGGCTGTCACCGGCAATCTTGCTCTTCCTCTCACGCCTGCACATACGAATACGCACGGAAATTATAATAGACCAAAGATTGCATGAATGTCAAGGGATACACGAAAAAAATAAGAAGTGTCTCTCAAAACCGGAGCAGGAACCCCCTAGCCCCCAATAATGGGGGAACATGAGAAGAACAAGAAAAGCATCTTTCCAAATCTGGTTCCCTCATTATTGGGGACTAGGGGGTTCCTGCTGTGTGTACGGCGTTTCAGGAAGCCGGCGCGGCAGAAGCGGCCGTCTGGGGGCGGGGCAGGACAGACTGGGTAATCACCAGGGACACCACCGCCGCCGCGACGCCGCACCAGAAGGGCGCATGGTAGCCGAACCGGTGCCAGAGCAGCCCGCCGGCCACTGGAATCACCACCGCCGCGACATGGTTCATGGTTTGGCCCATGGACAGGCTCGGGGTCATCTCGCCAGGCCGCACAATGCGGTTCAGATAGGTCGTAATGCCGACGCCGAACGAGAACAAAATGCTGTCAAAGACCCACAGGCATTCCAGCACAAAAACATTCTGGACCAGCGCGTAGCCCGCAAAAGTGAGCGCGATTGCTGTGTAGTAAAACGACATGGAGTAGCGCTCGCCGATTTTGTCAATCAGCCGGCCTACCGGCGCGGCGACGATGAAAGACGCCACGGCGTTCAGCAGCATCAGCGTCGTAATCTGCGCCAGCGGCACATGCCACTGCTCGACCAGCGCGAACAAGGCAAACGTCGTAAAGATCTGACGCCGAAAGCCTTCCAGAAACGTCAGGCCGTAAAAAAGGCCGTACTCCCGGCGCACCAAAAGGCGCGGGCGGTTGTGGGTCGTAGACGCGCCCGACATCGGCAGCAGGCACACGCCGCCCGCGAAGATAAACAGCGCGGCGAGCGTGAAGAACGTCTGATAGGAGACATGGCCCACGCCCAAGCGCACAGACACAAATGCCAAAATCGCTGCGCCTGCCCCGACCGCGCCCATGCGGCCCAAGTGCCGTCCACCTTCAAGCCCCGACGCCAGCGCCAGCGGAATCCCGCTCGACGACGTAAACCACTGGTGCATGAAGACCGACCAGAAGACCGTCACCAGCACCAGCTCCCCGTAGGAATGCACGAAGCCCGTTGCTGCCACGCCGAGAGCGCTCATGCAGAGGCACAGCGCCGCAATCCGCGCCTCGGCGAACCGGGCGAAGATCGCCGCAATACCGACCGCCAGCAGCCCCGGTATCTCGCGCGTTGACTCCAGTGCGCCCATCTGGACCGCGCGAACTCCCAGCGTCCCGGTAATAAAGTTGATAAAGACCGCGCCGTACATGGCGAAACCAAAGCCGAACAGGAACACGGCGGCAGAAAACAGCCGCCAGTCACGGTACAGAACGGCGGCCGTATTGGGGACGGGTGGAATCTGGGTATAGGGCGGGGTAGGGGACATCGGGGTCTAGTATACCTAATTTTGCTGCAAAATCACGGCAAAGTTTGGTGCAGTGCCGACTTGGCATGATCTATGCAGTAAGGGTAAGCATCTCTCACGCAAACCAGGCGCAGACTCCGCAGTCAGCGTCTATGACCTGATGACAGCGGCAGGCTCAACCGCGCTTGCCGTTTCGGACAGACCTCGGAGGAAAACCGATGGCCCTGATCAGCACCTACCGCTTGCCGTCCCGCAGCGGACGCCCGAAATTCGTTCCCGGAGGAATGGCCTGCGCGGTTTCCGCCCGCCGTGCCTCATTTGTGCCGACTGCGTTCCCGCTCTCGCCCACGCTCAAGCGCTTTTCTGGGGCCATGGCCTCACCGCTGCGCCTGATGCCGGTTTCCGCCTGATTCCTGCGTGTTTTCTTGTACTGCCCCGCCGTAGCCGGAAGCTGAGGCGGGGCTTTCCGCCGTCACGTTTCAGCAAAACCGTCGTTGACATTCGGCAGTCTAAGATGCTACTATTTGTCTATGACTGACTTGATTTTGCGCGGCGGCATGGTGTATGACGGTCTCGGTGGTCCCGGCATAAGCGCAGATGTCGGGATCACCGGCGATGCGATTTCCGCAGTCGGCGACTTGTCCCAGGAGCCGTCGGGACAGGTCTTAGACGTCACCGGCCTTGCTGTAACGCCAGGCTTCATTGATATTCACACGCACTCCGACTTTTCACTTTTGATTAACCGCCCGATGCGAAGCTCCATCGCCCAGGGCGTGACCACGGAAGTCGTCGGCAACTGCGGCACGTCTATCGGCCTCGTGACGCTCAATGACGTGTTCGCTCAGGAGCGCCGCTGGGCCGAGCGCGGCGGCACCGAGCTGAACTGGTCCAGTTTAGCGCAGTACCTGGCGCGGGTGGAAGACGGCGGCGTCGCCTGCAACATCGCAACACTGGCGGGACACGGCACCATCAGAAAAGCCGTGATCGGTTTTGACGACCGCCCGCCGACGGCAGACGAACAGCTCCAAATGGAGCGCATTCTGTCGGAAGCCCTGACCGACGGCGCAATTGGCCTGTCTACGGGTTTAGAGTACCTGCCCGGCGGCAACGCCAGGCATGACGAGGTGGCGGGGTTGGCGAAAGTCGCCCGTGACGCCGGCGGCTTCTACGCCACCCATATCCGCAACGAAGGCGACACGCTGGTCGAAAGCATCCAGGAAGCGCTGAACGTCACCGAAGCCACGGGTATTCCGCTTCAACTGTCACACCACAAATCCGAAGGCCGGGCCAACTGGGGCAAGCCGCACCTCACCCTGCCGATGATGGCCGCCGCCCGTGCGTCGGGCCTGGACGTTCTCACCGACCAGTACCCGTACACGGCGTTTATGACCGGCCTTTCCGTCATCCTGCTGCCGCACTGGGCCAAAGAAGGCACCATAGAGGAGATGATGGCCCGCCTGCGCGGAACCGATACCCGCGCCCGCATTCTCGCCGAAATCGCCGCCGAACCCTGGGACTGGAACACGGTGCAGATCGGCATTGCCCGCAACCGGCGCGAGACGCAGGGACTCACCATGACCGAGCTAGGCCGGCATGTCGGCAAATCGCCCGCCGAAGCCGCGCTCGATCTCCTACTCGACGAAGAAGGCTTCGTCGCCGCCGTCCACTTCGCCATGTCCGAAGACGATGTCGAATTCATCCTGCGCGATCCCCACACCATGATCGGCTCCGACGGCGTCGCCAACGACCCCGCCAGCGAAATGGCCCAGGACAAGACACATCCCCGCACCTACGGCACGTTCCCCCGCGTCTTCGCCCACTACGTCCGTGGCCGCAAGGTTCTCTCGCTTGCTGAAGCCATCCGCCGCATGACCAGCCTCCCCGCCCAGCGCCTCAATCTCTCTGACCGGGGCATTCTCAAAGCCGGCGCGAAAGCCGACATCACCGTCTTCAGTCCCCAGACCATCGAAGACTGCGCGACATTTGCCGACCCGCACCAGTTCCCTGCCGGTATCCAGCATGTCCTCGTCAACGGGCGAATAGCGATGCAGAATGGAGTGCAGACAGATGTTCTGTCTGGGCGGATGCTGAGGCGTGTGTGACTAAAAGAACCCGGCACTGGAAGTGCCAGGCTATTTAAATGCACAAAGTCCCTGCGGGACTTAATGCCGATGTCATGGAGCTGATCTCCAGTCGCGAAGTGGCTTTCATCCAATAGTAACCTGGCACTTAAAGTGCCGGGTTCTGTCTATGGTTTTTCCAGCAGAGCGAGTTTCAGCACTTGGTCGGCGTGGGTGACCGGCTCAAAAGTCATCTCGCTTTTGATATTTTCGGGCAGGTCTTCTAAATCTTTTTCGTTCTCGGCGGGCATGACAATGGTGCGGATGCCGGCGCGATGGGCGGCCAGCACTTTTTCTTTGAGGCCACCGATGGGTAGGACACGGCCGCGCAGGGTGATCTCGCCGGTCATGGCGATGTCTTTGCGGACGGGGCGGCCGGTCAGCGCCGACGCCAGGGCGGTTGCAAGCGTAATGCCCGCCGAAGGGCCATCTTTCGGGACTGCGCCTGCCGGGACATGAACGTGGATTTCCAAATGCTCGTTGAAGTCCGGGGCTAATCCCAGCATCTCGGCGCGGGAGCGGACATAGGACATGGCAGCCTGCGCGGACTCTTTCATAACGTCGCCAAGCTGGCCCGTCAAAATGAGGCGTCCGTCTTTGCCCTTCATCGGCGAGACTTCAATGGCGATCACGTCGCCGCCGGCTTCCGTGTAGACAAGCCCCGTCGCCGCGCCGATTTCATCCAGCTCTTCCATGACGCCGTAGTGGTACTTGCGGGAGCCAAGCAACTCACGCAGCTCCGTGTCGCCGACCACCACCGGTGCGGTGTCGCCCTGCGCGACCTTTCGCGCGATCTTGCGGCAGACCGACGCCAGCTCGCGCTCGAAGTTTCGGACGCCGGCTTCGCGCGTGTGTTCCCGGATGATTTTTCGTACTGTCGCTTCGGGAATAGTCAGCATAGCTTCCGTCAAGCCGTGGTCTTTGATCTGCTTCGGGATTAAGAACGCTTCGGCAATCTGCACTTTCTCGTCTTCGGTATAGCCCGAGAACGAGATGACTTCCATGCGGTCCCGCAGGGCTGGGGGAATCGGGTCCAGCAGATTGGCCGTCGTCAGGAACATGACTTCGGACAAGTCAAACGGCGCTTCCAGATAGTGATCCGAGAACTCGCCGTTCTGCTCCGGGTCCAGCGCTTCCAAAAGCGCGGAAGACGGATCGCCCCGGAAGTCCGACCCCATCTTGTCAATTTCGTCTAAAACAAAGACCGGGTTGCGCGTTCCGGCCTGCTTCAAGCCCTGTAAAATACGCCCTGGCATAGCCCCGATGTAGGTACGCCGATGGCCGCGGATTTCGGCTTCATCCCGAACGCCGCCGAGCGAAATGCGGACAAACTTGCGGCCCAGCGCCCGCGCGATGCTCTTGCCGAGACTTGTCTTGCCGACGCCGGGCGGGCCGACAAAGCAGATAATCGGGCCTTTCAGCGTTCCGGCAAGCTGTCGCACGGCTAGGAATTCGAGAATGCGCTCTTTGACTTTCGCCAGGCCGTAATGGTCTTCGTTGAGAATATCTTCCGCCGCGCCAACGTCCAGCGTTTCTTCCGAGATGACCGACCAGGGCAAGGCTAGCAGCGTGTCCAGATAGCTCCGAATGACAACGCCTTCCGGCATCCCAAACGGCATTTTTTCGAGACGCTCAATCTCTTTCGCCGCCCGCTCCGAGACTTCTTCCGGCAGCTTGGCTTCGACAACTTTGGCCCGATATTCGTCCACCTCGCTTTGACGCTCGTCGCGCTCGCCCAGCTCCTGCTGGATCGCCTTCATCTGCTCGCGCAGCAGAAACTCGCGCTGGGTTTCGCCCATTTCCTTCTCGACGCGGGACCGGATGTTCTTCTGGATTTGGAGTATCTCGAACTCTTTGGTCAGCAGCAGGCTAAGCCGCTGCAGCCGCTCCTGCGGGTCGAGTATTTCTAAAAGCTCCTGCTTGACTTCCACCCGCAGCGACGGCAGATGCCAGGCAATATGATCCGCCAGACTGCCGGGGTCTTCAATGTTCAGCAGCGTCACGACCACTTCCGGTGGGATGTTCTTGCCGGTGTTTGCGATCTGCTCAAACTGGGACATGACCGAGCGCATCAGCGCTTCCGCTTCCAAAGCCGAGATCGGAGCCGCCGGCAGCCGCTCGATTTTGACCCCGAAGAACGGTTCGGTTTGCTGCCACTCCGTCACGCGCACCCGCTCTTTGCCTTCCAGCATGACGCGCACTGTGCCGTCGGGGACTTTGAGTATCTGAATAATCTCCGCGACAATGCCGATCTCATGCAGGTCTTCTGCGTCTGGGTCTTCCGTGGCGACCTGCTTCTGGGCCATCAGCAGGATATGCTCGCTCCCGGCCATCGCTTCATCGAGTGCCCGGACAGACTTTTCGCGTCCCACAAACAGCGGAAAGATAATGCCAGGAAAATGGACATTGTCGCGGATCGGCAGCAGGGGAAGCTCATTCGGGAACGGTGCGGGCGTCGGCGTCTCTGCCGCAGACCGCTTGGTCGGGGATTTCTTCGCGCGAGGCGCGGTGGAAGGGGTTCGGGCCATAAGAAAGTGAAATACCTTTGTGACTGACATTGGGCGCGGTCGAACCGCATATATGCCCCGGCCTTGAAAGGCCGGGCTAGAAGGGCACAAAGCCCCTCCGGGGCTAAATGCTGCCCTGCGAATTGTGTTCTTCAAGCCCGGAGGGCTTTCGTAAACTTTTAGCCCGGCCTTTCAAGGCCGGGTCTCGATAATCCAGGTCTGGCCTTGCAGATGCAGTTGCCGAAATTGTACCTCATGCATGTTCAGCACTTGCCCATCTGCAAGCAGCACATTCCGGTTTGCGTGGTTCAGGAAGAATAAAACGCTGTGCTGAGGGTGATGAGGCTGGCTGTCCCAAGCAATAACTTCAGTACCTCTTGGCTTGCTGAGGAAGCGATAATCATAACCTACTTCAATGGAGTTAGGGTACAACCCGGTACGGCTGGTGTCTGGGCAGATAAATGGTGATTGGCTTTTCACGATCGGCAGAAGCGTTTTTAGTGTTGGCGGCAACTTGCCAGCATGAGAGGCGTGGTAAGATTGAGCGGCAAGTCCAACTTGCTTCAAGTTTGCCCTGCACTGAGCCGCACGACTGTTGTACTTAGCATTACTGACTGCGTCGCTAAAAGACAAAACTACAGCAAGGACAATCACCGCGACGACCAACAACTCGGCCCTTGTGAACGCTCTTGTCGATCGGCTTTGCATCTCTTTTGTCCGCAGGACAATCAGCCGAAGGCCACCCAGCCGCGAGTTCTAATCCGCAGGCTATGCCTCTCGCTTCGCACAAAAATAGGCGGGTAGGTGGGTTTGAACCGCCGTCTCTGTCCGAAAACAGCGCATACAGCCGGCCATGCCATACCCGCCTTCCCGTCCGTTGGACGGGCGATTGTTGTTTCCAGTTCATCTATGACGCAGCCCGAAGCTCCGGCGTCGTGACGAGCAGCGGGGAGATTCGCTGGCGGACGGTGTCGGCGGTGATGACGACTTTCTGGATGTCGCGCTGGGACGGGATTTCGTACATGATGTCCTGCATGACCTGTTCAATGATGGTTCGCAGGGCGCGGGCACCCGTGGAGCGCTTGATGGCCTCCTCGGCAATGGCTTGAAGCGCGTCGTCGGTGAACTTTAGCTCGACGCCGTCAAACTCGAAGAACTTGGCGTACTGCTTGATGAGCGCGTTCTTCGGCTCGGTTAAAATAGAAACTAAAGCTTCGTGGTCTAAAGAGCGCAAGGTCGTGACGACGGGCAAACGGCCGATGAACTCCGGGATGAGGCCGTAGCGCAGGAGGTCTTCAGGCAGAACATGGGCCATCATGTCACCGGCACGGCGGTCCCGTTTACTGGCGATGCTGGCGCGGAAGCCGAGAGACTTTTGGTTAAGACGCCGCTCAATCGCGTCTTCGATACCCTCAAATGCACCACCGCAGATGAACAAAATGTTTGTCGTGTCAATCTGCACGTACTCTTGCTGGGGATGCTTGCGTCCGCCTTGCGGGGCGACGTTGGCAACTGTACCTTCCAAGATTTTCAGCAGCGCCTGCTGGACGCCTTCGCCGGACACGTCGCGGGTAATGCTGGGACTTTCGGACTTGCGCGTGATCTTGTCAATCTCGTCAATGTAGATGATGCCGCGCTGGGCGTTCTTGACAACAGTCTGAATGTTCTCGCCGTTGTCTGCGGCTTGCAGCAGCTTGAGAAGGATGTTCTCGACATCCTCGCCGACGTAGCCTGCTTCGGTCAGCGAAGTCGCGTCAGCGATGGCGAAGGGGACGTTTAAGATTTTGGCGAGAGTTTGGGCAAGAAGCGTCTTGCCGCTTCCCGTTGGGCCGAGCAGCAGGATGTTGCTTTTTTGCAGCTCCACGTCCGAGGACTGGGTGTTGATACGCTTGAAGTGGTTGTAGACGGCGACCGACAGCGTGCGCTTTGCCTGCTCCTGGCCGACCACGTACTGGGACAGAATGCGGTAGATTTCTTTTGGCTTCGGGACGCTGCCGATAGAAGAAAACTCTTCTTCCCGCTGCGTTTCGTCCCGGA
>JAABUQ010010639.1_pt1 | contig 11995 bp, 12 predicted proteins | sample 5560001 | NCBI WGS metagenome assembly JAABUQ01 (sample SAMN10711888, study PRJNA513371) | rock metagenome | isolation source: Antarctica rocks | place: Antarctica: Victoria Land, Finger Mt nord | collected 2015-12-18
ACCGCTCATTTCAGCCGTGCAGTTCGTTGTTTTGTGGTGCTCGCGACGAATCCGATCATCACGGTGGGTAAGGGCTCGTACATTGCACGCTTGATCGAGTTGGCTGGTGGCCGCAACACCGCTGACGGACTGTTGCAGCCGTACGGATCCTACAGTCCGGAGGTCTTACTGCGTTTGCAGCCGGACCTTCTGATCACCGAACGGCAAACGCATCTGCAAGATGTATTGCAGGGCGAACCGTGGCGTTCGCTGGGAGCAGTGGGCCGCAAGCACGTGTACTTCATGGACCCGCCCGACGTTCTGTTCCGTCCGGGGCCGCGCTACAACGAGGGATTATCCTGGCTAATCGCACGCTTCAAACAAATCACAAGTTAAGACCACGCGCGCTGGTCGTGGCCGTGGACACGCACGATCGCGACCGTCCGGTCGAGCCGGAGTTGCTTGAATTTGAAGCGCTGATCGATGCCGCCGGCGCGCAAGTCGTCGAACGCATCGTGCAACGGCGCCCTTCGGTTGATGCGTCCAGCTTAATAGGACGCGGAAAAATGGACGAAGTTGCGCGGCGGGTTGAGGAAACCGAAACCCAAATCGTTTTTTTCCTTAACGAATTGCGGCCGCGTCAGCGCAAGAGCTTAGAGGCGCGCATTCCAGTGCCGATCGTCGATCGCACCATGCTAATCCTGGACGTCTTCGCGCAACATGCCCGCAGTCGCGAAGGAAAATTGCAAGTGGAACTGGCGCAATTGCGTTACCGGCAGTCGAACCTCATCGGCGCTGGCGCCGATCTGTCGCGCTTGGGCGGAGGCATCGGAACGCGCGGTCCGGGCGAAACGAAACTCGAGGTCGACCGCCGCCGCATCGGCACGCGCATATCCAAATTGCGCGAAGCGTTGGAAGACGTGCGTCGCTCTCGAGCCACTCGGCGATCTGCGCCGCATCGCGAACCGCTGATCGCGCTGGTCGGTTATACGAACGTCGGCAAGTCGTCGCTGCTGAATCGGCTTGCGCAGAGTGATGCGCTGGTTGCTGATCAACCGTTTGCAACGCTCGATCCGACGCTGCGCCGCGCATATCTCGCACCCAACGTGGCGGCGCGCGTTGCTGACACGGTTGGATTCATTACTGCTTTGCCGCAAGAATTGATAACGGCCTTCCGGGCGACCCTTGAAGAACTCGAAGACGCTCAATTGCTGGTGCATGTCGTCGACATTTCTAATCCGGATTGGCCGCGCCAAAAGTCGAGCGTGGAGTCGATCTTGTATGATCTGGATCTGGATAACAAACGCCGGCTGGTCGTCTTCAACAAATGCGACCGCGTCGCGAACGACTCACCGGAGCCGGACTCCTTGTGCGTCAGCGCCCGTACCGGCGCTGGAATCGAGGCGCTCAAAAGGCACTTGGCCGAGATGTTGGCGTGAAGTCATTGGTGGTGGCTCTTTGCGCCTTGTTTTTCTCCGCGTGCGCCGCCCATCGCGGAGCCGATGCGTTTCCGCAGATTGTGGCGGCGGTGCGGCCAACCGTCGTTCTGTTGACGATGCGGGTCCCAAATCAAGACCGGGATTCCACTGAGAAATTTCAAGATGCGTATGCGAGCGGCGTGGTAATTTCTAGCGGCTCCTGGGGCAGCGATGTACTCACCGTGGAGCATGCCATCGAGCGTGCGCGGAATTTGCGCGCGACCATTGGCGCAAACAAGCGCGAACCTGCAAGCGTGGCAGGACAAGACGGCAAGCTGGATATCGCGGTGGTGCGCCTCAAGCGTGGGAATCTGCCAACGGCCAAGCTCGGCAAGTCGGCGGATTTGCTCCCGGGCGAGGCGATCGGCATCATCGGCTATCCAATTCCCGATGCATTCGAAGAAGAAGGGCTGGGAACGACCAGTTCCATTTATGCGGGACGAATATCGAGTCTGCGCAAGCACGCAATCGAACTCAACCTCCCTATCGTGCCCGGTGAGAGTGGCGGACCGGTATTTCGCGCAGACAACGGCGACGTCGTCGGTATCGCGGAATCGCGTTTCGATGAAGAGCGTTCCATCGGTTTCGCATTACCGATCGATGATGCAAAGCCGTTCTTGCGCCGTTTCGCCCGTGGTCTAGAGCTGGCCGCCCACTAACGCAGCGCTCCCCAATGCATTGCGTCGGGCATTTGCCGTCGAATGTGATCTGCGCGGATCAACGAGCGATCCCCCACCCACTGCACCGGAGGTATGTGCCAAAAAAGCGCCATCGCATTGAGTGCCGAGGCATAGCTGCAGCGCAAGTCGGAAAACAAGCGCCAGGCCTCATCTTCGTCCCGTAGTTTGAGTCCCGCTTGGGCAAGCCGTTCGCGTGCCGCGACGAACTCCCAGCGCTCAACGCCGACGTCGGATCCTCGCGGTAGCCGGTAATAGTTCGCGAAGTCATGAGTAAGGTGCCGGCCCACCTCGTACATGATGCGTGCTTGGCCGTGCTTGCCCTCGTCGAGAGTCGTTAACGATAGGGTTGCCGCATCAAGCAAAGCGCCAAGCGTCCCGATCCAAGATTCGTAATCATGACTCGAGCGAAAAAAAGATAAGATGGGATACGCCAGGTGACTTTCGAGGACTTCCGCGGTCCACGCTTGCCCTTGAATGAAAAGCGCCGGAAGGTCTTGCATCATGTCTCCGTATGCATGTATCACCAGTAAACCAACGCCTGTCGGCGGAGCGCCAGCGCGGGCGCCGAAAGTAACGACGAAAACTTCACGCCGTTGGAAAGCGGCGAAGACCGAAAACAGAAATGCGGTCACAATGGCCACGACGCTTAGTCCTGATGCGCCGGCAAGAAGCGAAACTAAACGGGCAAGGCCCGAGGAAGCAGTGATGTCGCCGTAGCCGATGGAAAACGAAGTTCCAGCGAAATAGAGCGCGCCAAAAAACGAAACGTTTTGCGGATGTAGTTGACTGCGCATCGTGACAAAAATCAAACCGTACCCCAGCGAAATGGTAAACGCCCAGGCCGCGAGCAGAGCAACCATCGTAAAGGGCGCGAACGTGCTCAAGAAGTCTTCGCGAGCGCTTTCGTCGCGTATGCGCCAGCTCAGCCGAGGCCAGATTGTCCATAAGAACCATGTTAAACCGGCGCTGATTCGCCAGCGGCGGCTTATAGCGCGCGGTACAAGAACCACTTGGAATACGTCGCGCAGTGCAAGGAAAACCAGCAATACGCCCGTCAACGCGCAAAGCGCGTTAAGTACTACGACCACATCTTAGTGCACGGGATTGAGCTTGATGTAATCCAGTTGTGTTGTTTGATCTTTGACGATTACAGCTTTTACGCTGGTCGTTTCGTATCCACCCGCCGTAGCGGTCACCTGCTGAGTGCCGATTGGCACCCTTTGCAACATGAAGTCGCCCTGTGCCCTCGTGCTCCCAGTAATGGTTGAGCCGACCGAAAGAATTGCGTTTCCTATGGGCGTCTGCGTTTTTGCGTCGATCACGCGTCCGACGACCGCCCCATAATCTTGTATGCCGACGTGATTAGGATCATACCCGCAGCCACCCCCATTGCTTGCAGCGCCAAGCAACAGAACCGAAGCGAGAAGTAACAGTTTCATTTTTAAACTCCACTAGTTGTTCGCCCGCCGCGGGGTGCGACGGGTCATGCGTTCGATGAGCGCAAAGCGTTGATTCCCCTACTCATATGTTTCCTTCGAGGGGCCGCCGACTACTTTGTAAAATGTTGGGAAGCGTATGAATCCCTATGGTCCCGTAGCGATTTATCTGGCGGTGGCGGTTTTTATGGCGCTTGCTTTCTCGGTTTTGCCGGGCATGCTCGCGCATAAGAAGCCCAACGCCGAGAAATCTCAAGCCTACGAATGCGGCGTGGAACCCACCTCTGCGGTGAGCGGCCGCTTTCCAATCCGTTTCTACCTTATTGCGATGCTGTTCGTCATCTTCGATGTAGAGGCGGCGTCCTTTTATCCGTGGGCGGTCCAGATGCACGCGCTGCGAGTTTTCGGGCTTCTCGAAATGATGGCGTTTGTTATCGTCCTGGCAATCGGCTATGCGTACGTTTGGAAGAAGGGCGGGTTCGTGTGGAGGTAGGAGCCGGGCAGTTCCTCCTAGCGAAAATCGACGATGTGGCGCGCTGGGCGCAGAGTTCCAGCGTGTGGCCCCTTACCATGGGCTTGGCTTGCTGCGCCATCGAGATGATGACCGCGACCGCTCCCGAGTACGACATCGCACGCCTGGGTTCTGAAGTATTTCGGGCCTCACCGCGGCAAGCCGACTTGATGATCGTCTCCGGGCGCGTCGCGCAAAAGATGGGGCCGGTCGTGAAGCGCCTGTACGATCAAATGGCGGATCCCAAGTGGGTGATATCGATGGGCGCGTGCGCGAGTTCGGGCGGAGTTTTTGATAACTACGCGATCATCCAGGGAGTCGACACCATCGTGCCGGTGGACGTTTACGTTCCTGGTTGTCCGCCGACCCCCGACGGTTTGCTCTACGCAGTGAACTTGATCCAACAGCAAATTCGGGAAGGTGGGCGCGGCGGCGTCCTGATCCGCGCGTAATCTTTAAGTAGGTAAGGTGCCAAGTACTCAAGCCCCGCCCATGGGCGGTTCGGCAATCGATCCTCCCAGCGTGCGGCCGCCCATTGCCGATGCGCGCGTCGAACGGGTGGAGCCGGCCTTGTTGCGCGCCTTTTTGCAAAACCTCAAGGCTGGGGGCTTCAATATGCTGCTGGATCTGGGCGCCGTCGATTATCTGCAGCGAGAGCCCCGCTTCGACGTCGTCTATCACTTGCTCAAATTGCCGAGTGAACCCGCTACGCCCGCGCAAGTCGGTACCCCGCAGCGCATGCGTGTGCTGTGCGGAGTTTCAGAAGCCGCACCGTCGCTGGCCACCGTAACCGACTTGTGGCAAAGCGCCGATTGGGCGGAGCGTGAGATTTGGGATCTCTTCGGTATCCGCTTCGATGGGCATCCGGATTTACGCCGCATTCAAATGCCCAATCACTGGGAGGGGCATCCGTTGCGCAAAGATTACCCACTGCGCGGGCCGGCGCGTGAAAAATCGCCGCGTCCTACCTTCGCCTTGAAAAGCAACGTGACCGCCGGAACTCCGCCCGCGGGGCGCACCGCCGAAGCCCTGCAAAAACAGATCGCCGAGCGCCGCCGCGACCGCTCAACGTGAGCTTGAGCAGCTTTCCCTTAGAAGACGACATCGTGTCGCGCGGCGACAACTCGATGGTCCTTTCTATGGGGCCGCAGCACCCTTCCACGCATGGAGTGTTGCAAATCATGCTTGAGATCCAAGGCGAAAATATAACGAAGGCCGAGCCGGAGATCGGGTACTTGCATACCGGCATCGAGAAAAACATCGAGAACCTTTTTTGGACGCAGGCGCAAACCAACGTCGAGCGCATGGATTACCTCGCGCCGCTTTCCAACGCCTTATGTTATGTCCTCGCGGCCGAACAACTTTTGGGCATCACCCACCAGATTCCGCAGCGCGCGAAGCAAATTCGCGTTATGCAGGCGGAGTTGACCCGCATAGCTTCGCATTGCGTGTGGCTGGGCACCCATGGAATAGATTTGGGAGCGCTTTCGGTCTTTTTTTACTGCTTCGACGTGCGGGAAAACATCTTGGATCTGCACGAGGCTTCCGGCGGAGCCCGCATGCATCCGAATTATTTCCGCATTGGCGGCCTCAACGGCGACCTGCCGCAAGGGTTTCTGCCGAAGCTGGATGCGTTCATTGCCAAACTCCCGGGCCGCATCAGGGAGCTACGCGCGCTCTTGCAACGCAATCCAATTTTTCAAGACCGCACGATCGGAGTCGGCACCATCAGCGCTCAAGATTGCGCGCAGTGGAGTTTAACCGGACCGATATTGCGCGCCTGCGGCGTTGCCTACGACGTTCGCAAAGCCTTTCCGTACAGCGGCTATGAGGAATACGATTTCGAAATCCCTACACGTACGGAGGGCGATGCCTACGCACGTTTCTTGGTGCGTCTGGATGAGATGGAAGAGTCGCTGCGCATTGTTGCTCAAACGCGCAAGACTCTGGTCGAAGGCCCCATCATGGTCAGTGATGCCAAGGTGGCGCCGCCACCCAAAGAAACCATTGCAATTTCGATGGAAGCGCTCATTCACCACTTCAAGATCGTGAGCGAAGGTTTCCGCGTACCTCCCGGTGACGTCTATCAGTCCGTCGAAGGGCCGCGCGGGGAGCTGGGATTTTATCTAGTTTCCGATGGCAACAACAAACCATGGCGCATCCGCACGCGGCCGGCTTCGCTCTACAATTTGCAAGCACTCAAGGCAATGGCGCCCGGTAACCTCATCGCGGATCTGGTCGTCATGATAGGATCGCTGGACCCCGTCTTCGGCGAGGTCGACAGGTGATCGGAGTTTCCAGTGAGTGACTCTGATGCGCCGATGGGCGGCAGCGAACAAAAACTTGCCTCACAAAACGTTTCGCCGGTGGAATCACCGCAATTCGATGGGCACAAAACCGCGCGGCAGGCATCCCACGAAGATGACCGCGATGGGCGCGGAAAGCTGCATTCCGGCGAATTCACGGCACTGTACCAGCGCTTGCTTCCCGAGTGCCAAGCACTCATTGCGCAGTATCCGGATTCACGCTCGGCACTGCTGCCCATCATGCACCGCTTTCAAGCAGAAGAGGGGTATGTTTCGCCGAGCGGGATGCGCGCATGCGCCGAGCTGTTGAACGTTCCAACCGCAGTGGTCGAATCGACCGTCTCCTTTTACACGCTGTTTTTCCGCCGTCCGGTCGGACGGTACATGCTGCAAGTTTGTCGTAACCTTTCCTGCAGTATGAATGGGGCTGAAGCGGTCATGGAGCACTTTCGCGAGCGCCTCGGCATCGGGCATCTGGAAACGACGGACGATGGGCTGTTCTCGTATGAAGAAGTCGAATGTCTTGCCGCCTGCGATCGCGCCCCATGCATGCAAGTGAACCTCGAGTTCGTGTACGACCTGACGCCAAAAATCGTTGACGAACTGCTTGCAGCGATTCGGGAAGGGACTTACCCAGTGGCTGCGCTTCCGCAAACGGTGGCCCCCGGTCAGACCTGGATCGAATCGCAAAATGCCACCGTTGCCGGCGGCCACAAGTCTGCAGGAGCGCAAGAAGTAACCCATCCGGACAACGCCGGCGGAATCGGTGATGCCAGCGGCGTGATCATGCTGGATCGCATCTTGGCGCAAAAGGCGTCGTACCAAGGACGAACCCGGGAACGTCTGGTCAACGAGCCTGGCGAGCAAGCGCAAAAGGTGTTTTCCCAGCGGTGAATTTGGAGCCCGTGCTCATGGCGGGGATCGGGGAAGCCAACTTGCGAGACATCGCCGTCTATCGCGAGCGCGGCGGTTACAAACAATTGCGGCGCGCATTCGCCGAAATGGCCAGCGCACAGGTTCTCGACGTTGCAAATCAGTCGGGCTTGCGCGGTCGCGGCGGCGCCGGTTTTCCGACGGGTCGCAAATGGTCGTTTTTACCCGGCAACGATCATCCCCGCTACCTTGTCTGCAACTGCGACGAAGCCGAACCCGGCACGTTCAAGGATCGCATGTTGCTGGAAGAGACCCCGCATTTGGTGATCGAGGGAATGCTCATCGGCGCGTACGGCATCGGTGCGCACCATGCGTTCATATACATTCGCGGTGAGTTCAAACGAGGTTACCACATATTTCGCGAGGCACTAGAACAAGCGCGCGCCGCAGGCTTTGTGGGCAAGAATCTGTTCGGCACCGGTTACGACCTGGAATTGACGATCCATCGCGGCGCGGGCGCATATATCTGCGGAGAAGAGACGGCGTTGCTCAATTCCTTAGAAGGCAAGCGCGGCGAACCCCGGCTTAAGCCGCCGTTTCCGGCGGTCGAGGGTCTGTATAAAATGCCGACGGTCGTCAACAACGTGGAGACCCTAGCATACCTCGTTCCGATCATGGAACGGGGACCGCAGTGGTTCTCCGCTGCAGGTACGGAAAAATCGAAGGGATATAAGATCGTTTCCATCAGCGGCCACGTGAAGAATCCCGGCAATTATGAAATTCCACTAGGCACTACGATTCGCCGGCTCATCGAGCTCGCGGGTGGTTTGCGCGAGGGCCGCACACTCATGGCCGTTCAGCCCGGGGGTGGTTCATCGGCGTGCATCTTTGAAGAACATTTAGATTGGCCGTACGACTATGAATCGATGACGAAGGCCGGATCGATGCTGGGATCGGGCGCGATGGTGGTGTTCGACGACACGAGCGATTTCGTCAAAGCGGCGCACTCGCTTGTGCGCTTTTTCGCGCACGAATCGTGCGGGCAGTGCACGCCTTGCCGGGAGGGTGGACACTGGCTAGAACTGACCTTGGAACGGCTGCTGCACGGTCGCGGTTTGCAGTCAGACATCGACATACTCAAGAAGGCCTCGCATCAAATGACCGGGTTGAACCTATGCCCGCTGGGTGACTCCATCGAACCGTTTCTGGCTTCGGTGGTCAACCGTTTTCCCGAACAATTCGAAGCCTACGTTGCGCGTAGTCCGGTGGCCGTCTGAGTACTGCGTCCGCCGGTAATGTAACCGTCACTATAGACGGCATCGATGTGAGCGTTCCCAAAGGCACGCTGCTTGTCGAGGCGTCCAAACAAATCCAAAAAGAAATTCCCGTTTACTGTTATCATAGCAAACTTGGACCCGCCGGGTTATGCCGCATTTGTTTGGTCGAAATCGAGGGCATGCCCAAGTTGCAGATCGCGTGCAACACGACGGTCACCGACGGCATGAAAGTGCACACATATACCGACAACGTCAACGATGGCCGGCGCGCCGTGCTGGAATTCTTGCTGCTCAATCATCCGTTGGACTGCCCCATTTGTGATAAAGGCGGCGAGTGCGACCTTCAGGACTTTTCGATGGCGTACGGGCAAAGCGGCTCGCGGTTGGCCGATCCCAAGGTAACGAAACCCAAAGCTGTTGACCTTGGCCCGACCATCGTATTGGATGAAGAGCGCTGCATCGTCTGCCAGCGTTGCGTCCGCTTCGACGACGTGATCACGCGCGAACGCTCGCTCATCGTTAAAGATCGCGGGGCTCACGACATCATCGCAACCGCGACCGACGAACCTTACCGCTCGAACTTTAGCGGCAACGTGACGGAGCTTTGTCCGGTCGGAGCGCTGACCTCGAAGACGTATCGATTTAAGTCGCGGCCCTGGGACTTGCACCGTACACAGACCACATGCACGCAGTGCGGCGTCGGGTGCCAGCTGCACATCGATGAGCGAGACGAGACGGTGCTGCGGACGATGTCGGTCGAAAGCGACGACGCCATCTCCGATGGCTGGCTGTGCGATCGTGGGCGGTACAATATCGGCTTTTATAGCGATGCGCGGCGATTGAAAATGCCGCTGTACAAGCACAACGGGCAGTGGCTTGAGATCAATTGGGAAGAGGCCATCGCGATGTGGGCCACGGCGCTCAAGGATGCGGTGGCGCAATCCGGAGCCGCAACAATCGGCGCGATCGGTGGCGGGCGGCTGCTCAATGAGGAAGTCTTCTTGTTGCAAGACGTGCATCGCAAAATCGGCGTGACGAATCTGGATTGGCGGGCGGGCCGCCAGCGTCAAGCCACGCCTGGAAAACGCGGGGGCAGCCTGGGGCAGCTGGAAAACGCGCAGGCAATTGTGATCTTGGGCCAGCCGCCGGCCGAAACGGCGCCCGTCCTCGATTTGCGCATTCGCAAAGCAGTCTACCGGCGGGGAGCAACGCTCATCGCCTTGGCTTCGAACGCTGCGCCGTCCGCGGTGCCGGTAACCAACGTGTCTTCAGTCGTCGAAGCTTGGGATGCCATTCCAAAATCTGCGCAACGCATCGCCTTCGTGTGGGACGGTGTTGACATCGCAGCCGGACTCGAACTGGAACGGTTCCTTACCACTACATCGCAAGGCCGAGAAATTCTGACCTACATTGCGACGGAACAACCCAACGGCCGCGGTGCTGAGACGATGGGAATGCATCCCAGCTTTGCGCCCGGTTTCCGCCCTGCAGCCGTCGGCTTGGACAGCGGGCAGATGTTCGAGCGTGCGGACGCCGGCGCCATGCGCGTTTTGTCCATTCTTGGTGCCAACCCCGTGCTGCATTTCCACGACGGGGCGCTGGTACGTTCGGCGCTGCAAACGACGCCGTTTGTGGTGGTAAGCGAGTTGTTCATGACGCAAACGGCACAACTCGCGACCCTGATTTTGCCGGCGCGCGCGGGCTTTGAGAAAACTGGAAGTACCATCAACTTGGCCGGCGATATCCTGCCCGTGAATGCGGGCTTGCAGCCACCGGAGGGAACGTGCAGCGATCTTGAAATGCTCGTTGCGCTGTACGATGCGCTGGGGTTGCGCCCGCCCTCTATGACCGATCTGCAGGAAGAAGTCATCGCCCATCTAGCGCACGATCCCGTAAGTTTTGGATTGGGCGACTCCGCGATCTGCGGGTCGCCCCCCGTCGTGCGCTCCCATGGCAGCGGTTTGCGCGTTGTCGCGGAACGCCGTATTTTCGGTGGCGGCGGCACGGTGGCATTCGATGAGAGCATCCAGCCTTTGCGGCCCCTTCCAGAAGCGGCTTTCTCCATCGCCGACGCAAGCCGGCTTGAGATTGCGACCTCGGATTACGTCGACTTGCAAAGCGACGATCGAGTGATGCACGACTTGCTGGTTGAAGTGCGCCCGGGCCTTGAACCGGGCAAGGTTGTCATTATCGATGGGCTTCCGGACGAACCGGCCAATGCGCTGCCTCCCGGCTCGCGTGTGCAGGTGGCAAATGTCCGCAAGTCCGCCGGCGAACGTATTGCGGCGGGAGTGGCGGGGTGAGCGGATTCATCTCGGCTTTGAACGGCGCGCCGTTGTGGTTGATCGTTTTGGTAAAATCGTTGATTCTTTTTTTCATCGTCATTACCACCTTTGCATACGTGATGTTGATGGAACGCAAAGTGATGGCCTGGATGCAATTGCGCCCGGGACCAAATCGCGTTGGACCGTGGGGTCTATTGCAACCTGCCGCGGACGCGCTGAAAATGATGTTTAAGGAAGATCTGACACCCAACACGGCAGATCCCTTGATTTACAGGCTTGCACCGTTTATCTCTCTGGTGACTGCTTTTGGCGCGTTTGCCATCATCCCGTTCAGCGAGCCGAGACCGGGAGACCTGTGGAGCATTGGTGACGTCAACGCCGGAATTCTATTCATCTTTGCTTTGACGTCGATGGGAGTTTATGGTATCTCCCTGGGAGGATGGGCCTCGGGCTCCAAATTTCCGCTGCTAGGCAGTGTGCGATCGACGGCTCAAATGATCTCCTACGAACTGGCCATGTCGCTTTCGGTCATCGGCGTATTGATTCTCGCCGGTACCACTTCCCTGGCCGGCATCGTGCACGCCCAAAACCGGCTTTGGTTCATTATCCCTCAACTTGTGGGCTTTACCATTTACATTATTACGGCTATCGCTGAAACCAATCGCGCGCCGTTCGATCTTGTTGAAGCGGATGCCGAACTGGTCGCGGGCTTTCACACAGAATATTCGGGGTTGCGTTTCGGGCTTTTCTTTATCGCAGAGTATGTCAACATGTTGACGGTCTCGTGCATTGCGACGCTGCTCTTTTTAGGCGGATGGAACGCACCTTTTGGCCTCACGTTCGTACCGGGCTTGATATGGTTCTTGTTGAAAGTCGGCTTTTTTGTGTTTTTTTACATTTGGTTGCGTTCGACGTTGCCGCGTTTTCGGTACGATCGTTTGATGGCTTTCGGCTGGAAAGTACTCTTGCCGGCTGCAACCCTTAACCTTGTCGTCACCGCAATCGTCGTTGCGTACGTCGGGTAGCACAGAGAAAATGTCGGGGCGGAAGTCGCTCTACAATGTGGGGGCCATATTTCGTGGTCTAGCAACCACCTTCGGCTTTCTGTTCCAGAAGAAACCGACGGTGCAATATCCCAGTGTTCGCAAACAGCACGCTCCTCGCTTCCAC
>JAABUQ010010640.1_pt1 | contig 11995 bp, 15 predicted proteins | sample 5560001 | NCBI WGS metagenome assembly JAABUQ01 (sample SAMN10711888, study PRJNA513371) | rock metagenome | isolation source: Antarctica rocks | place: Antarctica: Victoria Land, Finger Mt nord | collected 2015-12-18
AGTTTAGCGGCGAAAGCCACCGCCTTCGCAGCCGGCAGGGAGGCCCAGCGAAAGGGCGCAAGACCTGACGCACTGGGGTTCAACTCTGGGGAGCGCAAAGGTTCATTTTCTCGCGAGCGCGCCCAGCGGCGGAGCGGCGATCTCCGATCGTCCGCGAGCACGCGGTCCCCGACGCCCGCAGGCGTCGGATCATCTTAGCAGCCACGCGAAACCCGCTCACGATCGAGCGCCTGCACCGGGCCACGGTGGCTGCGCAGATCATGGCGCACCGTCGCGAGCCCTTCACAGACGCCCTGGTTCCACGATTTATAGCGCACAGCGGCGTTGGCAGCCCAGCCGGCACCGTACCCCCAACGCCAGCCCCAGAACGCGATCGCCAGCGCCACCACGACGGCAACAGCCGCCGCGCGCCAGACGGCAGCCATGACTTTACTAAGACGGTCGAAGGTCGCGTTGATGGCTCGAACGTCGCCCATCGCTGCCGCGAGTTCACCGCTGGCCGGAATCGCCGCCGACAGCCGCTTTACGCCCTGATCAACGGCGCTTTTGACGGCGCCGGGAATCCGGGCGCGCTCGGCATTGGCGTTGGCATCGGCAATGAAGAACAGCAAGGTTGGGTCGAAGTCTGGGCCTGCGTCGCGCACGGCCCGGCGCAGAGCCAAGGCCCGCTTATTTTCATCGACGCTCGGCTCGCGACCATTGACCTCAGCAAACACGCGCGTAAAGCCACGCAGCGCCGAAGCGTCCTCAGCATCCATCTGCCGTGGCTCCCAGTCGCTTGGATAGGCCGCTCCAGAGCGTGTCGACCTTGCTCAGCCACCGTCGCAGCTCGGCACGATCGCCGAAGCGCAGACCGTCGACTTTCGCCGAGAACGGCAGCGAGGGGTGCGCCATTGCCGTCTGATCAACGAGCCGATCGAGAAGGTCAGGGAAGTCCACGATAACGCCCTTAGCGTCCGTGAAGGCGGTCCGCGTCTTACTTTCGTTCCAGCGCCCGAAGCGTTCCGGATCTCCGAAGAAGAGGTTTTTGAGGACCACCATTGCCTGGGCGTGCTCTTGAAAAGCCGCCATCGCGGGACGCAAGAGGTTGATCGAGTCGGGCGTGCGCGAAAGCACCCATAAGAGAGTCGTTTCACGCTGCAGTTCACGTGCGCCGGCAAAAAACGCCGGCAGTTCCTCGCTCACCTCGGCGCCGATGCCGGCCGGCAAGGAGACGACGACCTCCCCATGTTGCGATTCGTCGAGCAGCGAGAGGAGCTCGAGCCAGCCTTCGTGCTGGCGAAGATCCACGTAGTGCGTCGTGGTCATCGGCTCGAACATCCGCGCGAGGTCTGGGTTGCGCAGGTCGCCATCGATCACTAACGGCGTCACACCGCGCCGAGCGATGAGCCAATCAACGAACGACGCCGCGACGAAGGATTTGCCGACGCCGCCTTTATCGCCGTGGAAGAAGTGGACGCTCATAAGTCCGCCGGCATCTCCACGGCCTTTGCGCCGGTCCGTTCTTTTTTCGACTCTGCTGCGGGTGCTGGAGGCCGTGCAGTTGCTTTCGGCTTTAGTGCCGCCGTTCGCCGTTTGGTCACTCCTCGGTACACGTAGCTCTTGAGCGTCGGGGTCCCGACGTCGATCCCATCTTCTTTGAGCGCCTGCGCGATTTCATCAAACGTATAGCCTCGTTTGAGCGCCGCCTGCACCTCCACTTTCATCTGCCGAATCGCTTCCGAAAGTGGAAGGGCTCGCGGAACTTTCGGTTTCTCCGGAAGGCCGCGTAATCGCTTCTTTGCCGCCTCGATCACGTTCGGTTCAATCGTCCTCGACATCTCAAGCCCCTCGTTATCGGCTGCTGGCTCCCTACGATTGTAACACGTCTTGCTGACGTCCACTTTACATGCGATACTAGCAGTAATGACAGCCAAAAAACATATTTCACAGGGTAGGGTTTCGCTACCCGCGCGAAACCAAGCTGCCGCGGCGGCGAGAGGAGGCCGCTCCGCGCTTCGCTTGTCGCCGCCTCACGATGCGTGCGATGCACGGTCAGGGCTGCGCCCCGACACCCCGAAAGTCCGGCGATGAACGCGCGCCGCGGGACGGAGACGCGGGCACGACAGCATCAGGTCGCCGTCCGCTTCTCGGACGCCGAATGGGAACGCGTCGCGAAGAAAGCATCGGTGACGGACCTCGCCGTAACCGCCTACGTGCGCGATGCCGCGCTCGGCCGCGAGCTTGCGGCAGGCTCGCGGGTCGTCGCGGAGCTGCGGCGTCTCGGCGGCTTGCAGAAGCATCTCTTCACCGAGGGCCACGGCGTCGGGTCGAGCGAATACGCGAAGGTGCTTGTCGCGATCACTGACGCGATCGAACGCATCGCGGACGGCGGCATGCGCCGTTGATCGCAAAGGTCATCCCGGCGAAAGCCGGCGGCCGAACCTTCGGCGGCCTCGTCGATTACGTGACCGCTGAGAATCTGCTGGACCGGCCGAAAGGGCGCGAGTTCGACGACCTCGTGCGCTACGTCGGGCGTGAAGACACCGTGGACGCCGCGACCGGTGAGTTGACCGTAAAAGCGATCGCGATCGAGACGCAAGGGGTCGCGTCGCTACGGACGGCGGCATTCGAGATGGAAGCGGTTGCCTCGCAGTGTCGGCGGTTGCGCGCGCCGGCGGATTACCATCTCGTCATCTCGTGGCACGAGCACGAGCACCCTACGCCGGAGCAGGCGTTTACGGCGGGGCGGCATGCGCTCGCGGCGCTAGGCATGGAATCGCACCAGTACGTCATGGCTGTTCACGGCGACACCGCGAACGTCCATCTGCACGTCGCCGTCAACCGCGTCGACCCGGAGGCGTATCGGGCCGTCCCGCCCTTCCGCGATTACATCAAGCTGGATCGTGCAATGCGGGAAGTTGAGCTCGCGCAGGGATGGTCGCACGATCGCGGTCCGACTCAGGTGCGCGAGATCGACGGACGCGAGGCGGTGGTCCTCGCGTTCAAAGAGCAGACCCATGGACGTGGGCTCGACGAGCCGGCGTCGACGCACCAGAAGGCGCGGGACCTCGCGTCGTGGTCCGGAGATCGTCCGTTCACGGAGTGGGTGCGTGAAGCGGCGCCGGCGCTCAAGGAGACGCTCGGGCGGGAGGGCGCGCGGCTCGAAGACGTGCAGCGCACGCTCGCGGACTTCGGTCTCGAATTGCGGCGCAAAGGGTCAGGGCTCGTCGTCGTCCACCACGACGATCCGCAGCTCGTCGCTAAGGCGTCGCAGGTCGCGCGCTTCCTGAGCCGAGAACAGCTCGAGCTGCGCGTCGGGCCGCTCGACGAGCGGATCCCGGCGTTTCGGTCGCCGGAGCGTCAGAGCACCGAGCGCACCATTGAGATCGGTCGTGAGACACCGGCGAGAGACGTCGCGTCACCCGCGACGGGAGAGCGCGATCGCGACGAGGAGCTGCGCCGGCGGCGCGACGACGAACAGCGCATCGAACGCGATGCTGCCCGCGACCGCGGCCGGGCCCGAGCGCAGCCGGCTCGGGAGTCTCAAAGCGATTGCGAGCCGAAACGCGACTACAAACGCGATCGGGAAAGGCGCGCCGATCGGCGCGAGGAACGGCGCCACCAGCGTGATGGGCTCTACGCCGAGTTTCGGGCGGAGCGTTCGCGCGGAGACGAGCGCCGGGCGACGTGGGATGAGCAGCGCGCGTCGGAGCGCCCGCGCTATGCCGATATTACCGCGCGCAAGGTCGAGTACCGGCGGGAACTGCGCGAGACGGGGCTCGCGCCGCAGATCGCGACGTCGCTCGCGGCGTTCCGTGCTGCACAAGAACGCATCGACTTGCGAGACACGATCGCGAACGAACGGGTGGCGCTTAAGCGCGACCTGCATCTCGAGCAGCGCCAAGCGTGGCGCGAATTTGTAACTGATCGTGCCCACGCCGGCGACGACGCCGCCATCTCGGCACTGCGCGGTCTGCGATATCGCGAGCAGCGCGTCGAGCGCGAGCACAATATGGAGACGCCGGACTTTGCCTTACGCGGCGCGGGCGATGCCGAGCCGCGCTTTGTGCGGGATCTTCGCGACGTCGACGCGCGCGTCGAGCGTAACGGCGACGTCAGCTACAGATGGCGCGCCGGCGGCGAAGCGTTTCGCGATCGGGGGCCAGAGATTGCGTTCCGCGACACGAGCGATGCGAGTGTCGCTGCGGGCCTCGAGCTCGCGCGCGCCAAGTGGGGCAACGAGGTCACGATTCACGGCAGCGCCGACTTCAAAGAACGTGCCTTACGTCTCACCATCGAACGCGGGATGCACGTCAACAATCCGGAGCTGCAAGTTCGGCAGCGCGAGATGGTGAGCGAGCGCGACCGCACGCGAACGCGCGAGCGAGAGATTATCCGCGAACGAGAACGCTCGCAGGAGAAGGATATTGGTATCGATATCGGAGGCATGGGGCGATGAGTAATTTAGATCCCGATAGCTGCGCGCACTGCGGCGTGTCTTGGATCAAGAAAGACGTTGAGATCGGGCCGCCGCTGCCGCCGAAGGTGGTCCTCGTGCTGGATGACCCGCAATACTATCGTTGTGAGGTTTGCGGCGCGACGACGGAGCTGAGCATTTGGAATCACGGATATAAGCCTGAGTTTCTTGCGGAGGTCTTCATTCGCGGATTCGACGATGGGCCGAAGTCAAAGCCGTAGTGCTCACAACGCATCGTGGAATCACGTTCTACCCGAAGCCGGGCGAGGTGTTGATGTGCGATTTCGCCGGTTATGTAGCGCCGGAGATTATCAAAGTGCGGCCGGTCGTGGTCATTTCCGCCGACAGTCCCGGATCGTCGCGGTTATGCATTGTAGTCCCGTTCAGCACGACGCCGCCTCGCATCGTTCGTTCGGTGCACTTTCATGTGCCGGCCGGACGCTACGCGTTTGCGCAAGACGAGCAGTGGGTCAAGGGCGATCTTATCGCGCACGTCCGCTTCGAGCGGCTTGATCGCGTGCGCGTCAAGGGCCGTTTTCGTCGGTTCGACCTGCCAGCGGCCGATTTCGCGGAAATTCGAAAATGCGTATTACACGCCATCGGGCTGGGTAAACTTGCCTCGGCCTCACCCTCGACTTGACGGCGCGTGCTACGCTGTAGGCGTCACCCGGGAAAGCCGGGCATGCTGACCCTACCCTTCGGGGTGGGGTCTTTTGTTTGACGATAGCGGCACCGGGGGTCGAACCCGGGACCTGCAGCTTACAAGGCTGCCGCTCTAACCGCTGAGCTACGCCGCCGCGAATGTCGGAAATAACCGACGTATTCGGGCGACGCTGCGGCGCGTTACGGTCGAGTCTCTCATGAGTTCCGCGTGCGCCAATACTCGATGCGCTTTTGGCCCACCGTTTCATGCCACCACGTAGGTTGGCGCATCCATTCGGCTTTGCGTCGCGCCGGTGTTTTCTCGGCCCAGTCCATGAAAACGTTGCCGCACCACGTCGGGACCGGCGGCAGATTCCAGGGTTCGTCGAGACGTCGCTCGCTGCTCATCCGATTGAACGATACAGCGTTGAGCGGCCGATGCGCAAGACGCGCGCGTTCATTCCTCGCCTCGCGCCAATTGAAGCGCCTCCATGACCGAACGATGGGCGACGCCTGCGCGGTGCTCCACGGCGACGGCCGTGGGGCCGATCGCGCGCAGGTTCACGTAGCGCCACGTTTTCACGTGCTTGAACATCGCGATATCGCCGCGGTGACCAACGTAATCAAACTCTTGCAGATTGATCGCGACGTCACCGACGATCGCTGTCGCCGGCGGCCGCGGCACCGTTTTTCCGTTTGCGTGGAACGGGCACACGAGCATCGGTTCGTCGGCAAGATGCTCCCACACGGCGACCCACCCGTCTTCGAGCTCGACCGCCTGCACGTACGGTCGCGATGCCGTCGATTCCAGCACGCGTCCCTCGTGGCCGTCGTAAGGCCGTGAACGTTCGAGGAGCGGCCCGCTGCCGGCAAGGCAGAACTCGCAGCACCGCTCGTCGCTCATGCGATTGCGCGATACAGCGTCGAGCGGCCGACGCGCAGAACGCGCGCGACGTGGTTCGGGCTCTCGCCGCGATCGAGCATTTTCTTGGCCTCGCGAACCTGCGTTGGCGAGAGCGCGGCGGGGCGACCAATATGCTCGCCGCGCTTTTTCGCGGCGCGCATCCCGGCGACTGTACGCTCGCGGAGGACGTCGCGCTCGAACTGCGCGACGGCGCCAAGGACAGCGTACAGCATCCGGCCGGCCGCGGTTCCTGTGTCGATGTGGTCCGTCAGCGAACGCAGCGCGACGTCGCGCTCCCGCAACATTTCGGAAATATCGAGCAGATCGCGCAACGAGCGGCCGAGCCGATCGAGCCGCCAAACGACCAACGTGTCGCCGGCGTGGAGATCTTCGAGCGCGCGGCTGAGGCCCGATCGCGAACGCGATGCGCCCGAGGCCGAATCTTCGTGGATCACCGCGCAGCCGGCCGCGCGCAACGCGTCGAGTTGAAGCGCCGTCGTCTGCTCGTCCGTTGAGACGCGCGCGTAGCCCACAAGGCGCGGTTCGGCGATCGGGACGACCTGGGAGCCATCCGTCCGGGCAAAACGCGCTCCTGGGGCTTTGTTTGGCGCCATTTTCGGCCGTTTCGGCGCCGGCATGGGCTTGGCGGCGATCGTCGACGCCGGCACGACCGAATTGCCGTAACGGCCCATCAATGAGGTCAGCCGAGCGTCGTCGCCGGCGACGTGCGCAGCGAGCAGCTCGTCGAGCGGAATTCCGGCCTTACGTTTTGGGACGGACTTTCGGGACACGCAAAGCCCCTTCGTTACTGAGTCGGCAATTCATCCCAAAAGGGGTCGTTTTTGGGATGGTGTCATCAGGTTACGTCGGTTTGGGGTGTTTCGGCTCGAGACTCAACTCGCGGCTTCGGCCCGGCCTAACGAAATGCGGGAGTCGGTGAATGCTCTCAATAGTTCGTGGTCGGTTAAATCAACGGGCGCGGATTTTTTCTCAACGATACAGGCGGTGCCGTCCTCATCGAAGATAGCCCAGCACGTAATGTTGTGCCCGAGCCGCGATGGGTAGCAGATTCCGGCAAAACGCCGCTTTTCACGAAATGCGAGCTCGAAGATCAGACGCGAAATTTCTTGCGTAATCTCGCGTTTGCTGCTCACAAGAGTCGAGAGGTCGAAATCGGCGATTTCATATTTTTCGAAGCACCGAGACATCCGATGACGCAGATATGCGAGTGACGCGCTTGAGGCAAGATCAACGAATTCTCCGCAAAGAGAAGCTTCGCCTAAATGCCGCCCCTCGATCCAGCTCGTAATCTGGCCGGGAGGAGGGGTGGAACGAAGGGTCGGCTCGTTCTCGAGGACGACGGAAGCCAACTTGAGTTGTGGCGCCGGCCGTAAGTCAGCCATCGTCTCCATGAAAGCCCCATAAGCGCTTGATGCAACGTAAATCGTTTGATAGACGCCTAGCGGGTCGTCGTACCGGTTTGTTGGGCGCAGAAGCCCGCGAGTCGGCGGTTTGCGCGCCCAGGCATCAGGTTTTTTTCCGACGCGAAAGACTCGGGGCGGCAAGGTGGCCGCCACGAGCCCGTCGCTGTTCGAGTCCTGATCTATCTCAGCTATTTGTTAACAAACTCCCTTGCTGCGGCGAGAACCTGGCGTCCGATCTTCGTAAAGTCATCCGCGGTGGCTTCGCGAAGGAGTTCAGCGGGTGCGTGGTCATCTAGAGCCGGGTTCAACCCTTGAAACCAGGCTTCGATCGCACCGTCTTCTCCTTGTTCATGTAAGAAGGTGGCGATCATTAGCGCAAGCTGAAGCTTCGACTGCACACGCGGATTCGGCGCGTGCTCGCCGACTATCCATTGCTTTACGGAACGCGTCTCGGCTACGTCCGCGAGATACGCGACGAGAGGCGCGCCTACCAGCGTTACGAGTTGCTCCACGTTTTTGGAAAATTTCGCGACAGCGTTTCTGTGAGCGCGAGCGCGCGCACGCCGTATTTCGTCCGATTCCGCGGGAGCGGTGTTGGAAGCCATCGCTGGTACAACAGCGGTGGCGCCGCCGCGCTCGGCGCGGGGCTCTGTTTTTTGCAAGTGACCTCCTCGGCGCGCGAGCGAGCTTGAACTCGAGATCGAGCCTCGGCGCCTGACGTTCCCAACCCTTGGGACAATAATTCAGCCAGATCATAGACCAGAAGTCAAGGATTTACGCATGGTTTACCCGTAACATTGCGGTTGTTTTCCTAATTTTTTCCTGGTAAACTGCATTTGCCGGGGCTAACGGCTCGTCGCTCCGGTAAGCTGGATATAGAAACGACCGCTAAGCAGGTCAAGGCGCAAAGCGATCGTTCGGGATCCTAGCCCAGCTGTTGAGACAGGGACTATGGACGGTTACACGATGGATTCCAAAACGCCATTTTCCCTTCCTCGATCGAGCTCTTCAGTTCCAGAAAGGGACGAAAATGGCCAAACTTACGCCGGGAACGCCGGCTCCTAAATCAGGCGAGTATCAAATCATCGGTCCTCGCGGTGGCAAGGGCGACGAACGGACAGTCGTGCGCAACGAGCCACTCCCTCCGCCGCCGACCTCCGGCTCGACCTACAAACTCGTACGCCCGGCTCATAACGGTGCCGGACGCGGGAAGTAAGGCCAAAGTGGCGTCGCGGAAGCCGTCCAAGACAACGACGAAGGCGAGCAAACGCCTCCGTAAGACCGGCGATCCGGTCGCTGCGCTCGCGCTTGCGGAGCGCGGCCAGATCAAGCGCTTAAAAAGACGGTGCGTAAAACGGGCAACGACACGTCGTTCCCGCCGCTCATAGCCGGGAGTGCTCTCATGTTCGGGGTGTTCCGGCGAGGCCGGCGCACCTCGAACTTTTGGGCAGCGAACACAGTCACAGTAATACCGCTAAGAGTATAAAGGTAAAGATACCTAACCGTAAAACCATTTGGCGGTATAATGGTCATCACGATTACGAACCAGAAGGGCGGCGTCGGCAAGACCACGGTAACGTTCAACCTGGGTGCAGCGCTGGCCGCCGAAGGCCGCAATGTCGTTCTCATCGACGCAGACCCCGCCGCCGGATTATCGTATGCGGCCGGGTTTCCGCTCGCCGATATTCCGGGCGAAGCGACGACGGCGGCTTTATTCAGAGGTCGGAAACCTCCGATGCAGGCCCTGGCGAGAAATTTGCAGCTCGTTCTAGCCTCGCCCCCGGCGATGCTCGATCTTGAGCGTGAATGGACGCGCGACCAAGTGCGGATCGAAAAGCCTTGGGTCGTGGAGCTGGCCGAGTTCGTCTTGATTGACAGCCCACCGAATCTAGGCACCCTCTCGGTCGCCGCAATCGCCGTCGCCGACGCCGTGCTCATCCCGTTCATCCCCGAGGACGCGTCTCTCGGGCCGCTCGAGTTTCTCTTGCAGACGATTCGGGCCGTGAACCCAAGTGCTGAGATCATCGGCGCGATCCCGACGCTCTCCGATTCGCGGCGGAAGATGACCGCCGAGGTGGCCGATGCGGTCCGCGATCGCTACGGTCTGCGAATTCTGACGTCGATTCCGCGTCACGTCGCCCTCGCCGCGACGCCCCGCTATGCCAAGTCGGTGCTCGAGTATGCGGCCAAGACGGCCGCGGCCGACGCGTTTCGTGCGCTCGCGAAGGAGGTCACCCCCGCCCATGTCGCGTCCTAATCTCGCCGCTCGTCCGACTCGCGATGTCGCTGGCGTCGTCGCGGACATGATGGGGAACGCCGAGGCTCAGGAGGCGCTTCCCAAGAAGAATACCGTAAAACCTAGAAACAGCACGAGCGTTAAACCATTTACGGTAAATACCGCTAACCTACCGAGGGAGAAGACGTCGTTCGCAATCCGGCCGGACGTTAAGCGGCATCTTACGGTGCTCAAGCTGGATCTTCGCGAGGCGGGGCATCGCGCGACCGAGGCGGAGATCGTGGAGACCTTGATCGCGCACGCCGACGCTAGGACGCTCGCCAATCTGCTTAAAGCCGATCGCAAGTGACCCGGTTGGCGAAGAAGGGCGAGCCAACGGCGGAGGCCGATCCGAACAATCCCCGAGCCGTCATCGTGACCGGCGCCCGGGACGCCGCAGAGGCTTACCGCGTCGCGCTTCGGTTACGAAAGGCCACCCAGACGTCGGCCGATTCGTCGACGGAGCCGCCCCTCGTGGCGACCGTGAACCGTAGGATCTCGGCGATCAAGGCGGAGCGGCTCAAAGACCTTCAACTGCGTCTCTTTCCCGAACTTCCCGACGACCGACGCGCGGCTCCGAATGCGGTCGTACGGTCCTCAGTCTTCGGCGTCGTTCGCCGAGGCAAGCGGGCTCGGGTCACGGAGATGCAAGTCGCGGCTCCGGAAGGTTGGGAAATCGCCATTACCGGGTGGCGGCTGGACCAGCACGACCTCGACATCTGGCTTGAGATCATGCACGCCGCCGGCGGTTCGAAGCCCGGCGAAGAGGTGCGTTTCCAGCTCCATACCCTCATGAAACGGTTGGGCCATACGAGCCGCGGGGGGACGCACGATTACGACTCGCTGAAGAGCCGCCTGCGTCAGCTGACTCAGACAACCGTTTCGTTCGCGTCCGGGACCCTTGAAGGGGTCGCCGGGGCGTTCTTTGCGGCCTTCGCGATCGACAACGCCACCGGCGAAGCCGTCTGCATCACCAACCCGCTGCTCCGCCCCCTCTTCGAGGACATCACCCACCTCGACATCGAGCAGCGTCGGGCCCTCGGCGGCAACCAGCTCGCGAAGGCTCTTCACGTCCTACTGGCTTCGCACGCCGTGTGGCTTCCAACGCGGGTCGACACCTTAATGCGGCGCGTGGGGGCAGAATACGCCAACCTGCGATTCTTCAAGCGCGACCTGAAGGTCGTGCTCGAGGATTTCCTTGCCCGAGGCTGGATTCGCGATTACGAGTTTCAGCCGGGCGGCCGCGGCGTCGAGCTGATCTCAATCGTCAAGGTTCCGAGCCCAAGCCAGCGCCGAGCGATCGAGAGTCGACGAGAGCAGCCTTCGGGATGAGACTCACGCTTTGCGGCGCTTTGGCGGACATCGGAACGAGGTCCACTAGGCTTCGGGTTGACACTCACGGTCGTTCGGGATGACACTCACGCCATGGGCGGTTTCTTCGGGATCAGACTCACACCACTTCGGGATGACACTCACACCGGCTTCGGGATGAGACTCACAACAGCTTCGGGATGACACTCACGCCACGATCGCACGCAAAGCCTTGCGAAATATGAGTTTCCGTCGCTTTTGCGCCTCGGCAAATCATTTACCATAAATCCTAGTTTATAAATCCACCTCGCGCGTGGGCGCGCGCGAAGACCCATGGTAGCCCGAGGCTGCGCCTCGGCCGGTTGAAAAGCACGCTCCGGTTAGCGCGATCACCGTCCTAGGCCTCGCCGTTCACCGTCCCGTGACGGTAGCACCCGGCGCAAGGCTTCCCTCGCTACGCTCGGCGCGGCTCTGCCGCGGTCTTGCCCCGCGCGCTAGGGCTGCGCCCGACGGTGAACGGCGAGACCCCCAGACGGCGCAAGCGATTCGAACCAGGCTTATTGCCTCTGCGCACCCAGGGACGGTCCCGGCTCCGCCGCCCCTCCGGCGCAATTGGCGAGCCGGATTCGAAATCCACATAGTACAATCGCTATACTGGCGGAAGGAGCCCTTGATGATTCCCAAGCCGGTCGTCTGGGCCGCCTCCGCGCGGGCCGACCTCAGAGCCTTCCCCGAGGCCGTCCAGCGAGAACTTGGCTTCGCCCTCTATCTCGTGCAGACCGGTGGGACCCCGCAAAACGCCAAGCCCCTTCACGGTCCGCTGCGCGAAGTGCTCGAACTGCGCGAAAGCGACCCCAGTGGGACCTATCGGCTCCTCTACACCCTCACCATCGGAGACGTCGTTTATGTCCTCCACGCGTTCCAAAAAAAGTCCCGCCGCGGCATCGCCACGCCCAAAGCGCAGCTCGACCTCATCGCCC
>JAABUQ010010642.1_pt1 | contig 11994 bp, 16 predicted proteins | sample 5560001 | NCBI WGS metagenome assembly JAABUQ01 (sample SAMN10711888, study PRJNA513371) | rock metagenome | isolation source: Antarctica rocks | place: Antarctica: Victoria Land, Finger Mt nord | collected 2015-12-18
GGGGAGCGCCGGGCGGCCGGGCGGGGCCGGCGGGGCGGGCGGGACCTCCAGGCGCTGCGTGTGCACGCGGCCGCCCGGGCGCGCGCGCCCCTCCAGCACCGTCACGCGGTAGCCGAATATGCGCAGCTGCCGCGCCGCCCCCAGGCCTGCAGGCGCGTCGCGCCGGTCAGCGGCGCCGCGCATGCGCGCGCTGTACGTGCGTGCGAAGGCCGCCCGCGCCGCGGACGTCCCGCTGGGCCGAGCGCGCGCGCGCCTGCGAGCCCCGCGCCGACGACGATGACGTGCCCCTTGTCGGCCGGCGCCGCCAGGCTGCGCGCGATGAGCTCCGGTGACACGCCAAAGTTGATGTAGCCGTGGCTGTTCAAGAAGCGCCAGGCCGCGCGCGCGTACTCGCGGTAGCCCGCCCGCGCGCCCGCCGCTGCCGCGCCCTTGGTCAAATACCTGCCGCGGCGGCCTGCTCGAGGCGGCGCAGTGGTGGGGCAGCACACAGCGGTGCTCGCGCCGGGGTGCGTGGCCATCAGCCTGGGGATGGAGACGCGCCTGGACACGTCCTGGCGCCAGCGCGTGAGCACATAGTTGCGTGCCTGCGCGCAGCCAGGCTCGTTCCTCAGCGAGCGAGCGTCGCCGAGTGCTGCACAAGCGGAGCGTGCGCTCTGACTGCAATGCCGCCGCAAAGCCACGCGGAGACCGGCCGCGCCTGCGCATAGAGCTCCTGGTCCGCGCCAGGGAGCAGCATGCTACGCTCCGTCTCGTGCGCCTCTGCATAGTGGAAGCCCAAGGCATGGGCGGTCTGGTCCTCCTGCTCCCATTCGGTCTGCTCCTGCTGGTCCATCGGGTGGGCTGGGAGGCGCCCCTCCGGCGGTGCGGTCTCCTGCAGAACCCGCGCAGCTGGACTTGCCCACCTCTGGCGACAAGAGGCGCCGCTCCAGAGCTGCAAGCAACAGCGCATCCGACGCACCGGCTCATGTGTGTTCTGGCGTTCCAACGACTGCTGCTGCTCGCTGTAGATGTCGCTGCTGCTGCTCTCTGATGCCGCCAGCGAGATTGACACATCCTCGTAGGACACGTGCGGCCCCCTGTGGCGCAGACTTGCGCGCGCCCCTGCTGAAGGCGGGGCGCTCGCGTTCAGCAGCACTGCCTCGGGTGCCTCAGGTGCGGGAGACGCTGGTGACGGCATGGCTCTCTCTTACACTCATCGGGGACAAAGAAACAGACAGGCAGAAAGTGCTGCAGTGCACCTATGTCAGTTCAACTAGTAAAAAGTCCCAGGCAACCCCTACAGTGTTGACATACAGACATGCACTTCACCCTGCTACTCGGCATCTTTTGGCATGCTAATACTTGGCTAAATACAGAAATACATTATAAGCCGCACACAAGAGGGTACTGCAGGAGGCAAACAGCACCGCACACCCAGTCCTGCTCAAGTAACGCGCTTGCCCCGCTCCTGCCCTGCCCTAGCATCACGTGGTGAGCTCCAGCTCAGCGTGTCCTCACTGTCAGGTGCCTGCTGGCAGCCGCCCCGGCAGCTGGTGGTACGCGCGAGCTCACGCGCATGTGCACGCCTTCGCCGGCGCCCAGCACGCCTTGCTCGCCTGCACAGCGCATCACGCCGAGCCTGCGCATCAGTGCGAGCGATCTCAGCACACCGGCACTGATGTCCAGGCACCGGGCCCTCGGAGGGTGTTGGAGCACATCACGCAGCACTCCCATGCGCGGACGACGAGGGGCGCGCACTGTGCGAGAGCGCGACGCGGTCCATGGCTTCAGCCTCGCGGTCGCGCCAGCACGTGAGCATGATTGTGAACACCAGCAGCGCGGCCGCAGAGATGTACCCAAAGCCCCACCTGCACCGCACGGCGCCGTCGATCGAGCCGGTCAAGCGCACATGCTCTTTGCACACCGCTGCGCTGTGGCTGCCAAGCTAGCGGCTGGGCAGCTCGTCGACTGGGGCATGCATGATAGGCAGCAAGCAGGGGAGGCGCACGTGGCCACAAGGAGAGGCCGGTTGAAGTTGGCCCCTGTGCGGCACCGCCAGGCGTGTGAGCTGCGGAGCGCACCGCTGACGCGGCCCAGCGAGAGCGTGGTTCAGGCCGCGCACCGTATGTGCCCACCCATGCGTTCATCAGAGGCGTGAAGCTGAGGAACTGCGAGCGGACACGCCCAACGTGTCAGCTTCCCAGCGCTGCTGAGGAGGACCACGCGCAGGCCTGCTTGCCGGAAGCAGAGACGCACGTGCGTCGCGATGTTGGCGATGTGCAGCGCCGTGAAGAGGCTGGTCGCCACCAGGACGCCCTTGCCATACTTCTTCCGCGGGTGCGACAGCGGCTTGCGGCTCAGGAGCATGTAGTAGATCGAGAAGCACTGCCGCGGCCCGCGCGTGTCAGGGCGCCGAGACGCAGCGACACCGACAGGGCGCAAGCATTGGACTCCAGCAGGGCCGCACCGCAAAGAGAATCAGGATGATGAGCGCGAAGAACGCCGACACGGCGGCACCGTCAAACAGCCAGCCCCTGTGGGCGGGGTGTCTCGACCGTCAGCAGGCTGAGAGACAGCGGTGCGCCGACCGAGTTTCAAGCGCACGCTCACCAGGCCTCCTTGCTTATGCCGACCGGGACGGCGGGAAGCTCGTCTGTTATCCTTTTGAAGCTCTGCAAGGTCCGCGCAAGCCGGGTGAGAGGGTACGCGCGGTCTGCGCACAAAAGCGCATGCCAATGCCAGCCTGCGAACGAAACAGAGACAGAGGCCAAAGACTTACGGTGAAGGTAGACCACGCCAGGAAGCAGAAGATTGTGCTGAACAGCAGGTTGAAAGCCAGCGCTGCCCAGACCCATGGAGTCCACGCGGAGCCGGTGTCTGCCATCTTCCTCAGCGTACAGGCTGCACGCCACCTGCAGCCTGTTGCCTTTCAGCACGGATGAGCGCCCAGGCAACACTATTGTCTGCCCTCCTCCACAGGTGCCCAGCAGCAGTGCGACTTACCCTCAGGCCGCCTGAGCCAGGAAGCGCCTGGGTAGTTTACTTGACACTATGCTCCGCCTGGATGGACTCGATGTTGACAGGAAATGACCACTACGCGCATTGCCTGCCCGCGCTGGCACCTGATTGGCTGCTTTCTGCATGCGGCATGTGCGCATGCAGCTTGCTCAAGTCGACTCCACCGAGCTCGAGAACTCGGCCTGACGGCCCCCGAGGTAAGTAGCTCGAGCAGGGACTGGCACGCTCGCCGCGATGTTCAAAAAGAGCGTTTCGGTGCAGACGACGCGCCCGCTGTCGGGCAAGGACGCGAAGGCGCTGCGGCGCTCCGTCCAGCTGCAGTTCCCGGACGCAAATGAAGACGAGGTGGCGCAGCTGCTGCCCGCCAAGGCAGAGATTGCGCTGCTGAAGCTGAGCAACCGCGCCGCCTGCTACACCGTCAACGGCGGCAGCCCGCTCTTCTTCGACCCGGACGGCCGCGGCGATATCCTGGCGCCCACTGTGTACGCGCTCTGGCTCTGCCCGCAGCTGCTGCCGCCAGTCTTCACCTACAGCGAGGTCTCGCCCAAGGCGCGCCGCCGGCGCCCTGCGCACGGTCGCATGCGTGACCCGCTGCCGCCTTGCTGTGCCCATACGTGGCGCTGGCACAGTGCGTGCACTTGCAGCACAGGCAGCAGGCGGTATGGCGACGTGCGTGCACCGGGCTGGCCTGCGTGCAAAGCCGCGTGCCGGGCGAGGCACCACGCAGTATGCCGCGGGGGCGCAGGTGCTGGGCGGCGCCGACCTCTTCCTGCAGGGCTTCATAGTGGACGGGCCGGCGGCGCTGGGCGACTTTGCAGCCGGGGACCTGCGCTGCGTGCGCATCCCGCAGAACGCATTCCCGTTCGCCGTGGGCACGCTGGAGGTGCGGGCCCGCGGCCCCCTGCCGCGCATGCGCGCCTGTTCACGTAGGCGGCGCAGCGCGGCGACGCGCGCGGCCGGCCGCAGGTCGGCAGCGCGGACGTGGCGAGGACGGGCCTCAGAGGCAAGGGCCTGAAGCTGCTGCACTGCTACGCGGACCAGCTGTGGGCGCTCGGCGACAAGGCGGCGCCCGATGCCGGCTTCACCCCTCAGCGCATCTTCCCGCAGGTGCGCTGCGCGCGCCGGGCCCGAGCGCTGCCGGCGGCGGGTGCACAGGCCCGGGTCCGCGCGTGCCTGGCAGGCTGCTTCATGTGTGCGCGGGTATCCGGACGCGCGGCCCGGCATGCAGACGCGCGGCCCGCCTGGCACAGGTTGCGGCGGGCGAGTTGGGCGCCCCAGCGAGCGCAAGCGCGCCGGCTCAGGCACCGGTCCCCACGGACGGCGGTGCCGCCGCCGGTGCAGCGGCGGGCGGCGCGCCGGCGGGCGGCGCCGCCGGCGCGCCGCCGGAGGAGCACGGGCCGGGGGCGCCCGACGCGGGCGCCGGCTGCGGCCGCGAGGCAGGTGCCGGATCATGCGCCGACGGCGCCGCAAACGGCCACGCGGGCGCGGCACCGGGCGACGCGGGCGGCGGCGCAGCAGGTGCCGGCGCGTTTGCTTGCACTCGCTGTCCCTTGCGCCTTGAGCGACAGCGGACTGCAGCGCTCTGTCTCCAAGGTCGGCCAGCTGCCTCAGCGCAGCTTGGCAGGCTGTGGCGCGGGCGCGTCTCGGCGCGGGGGGCGCGCTGACGCGGCTGTGGCCGGCAGAGGCGGCGGGCACGCCAGCGGCCGGCGCGCCCGCGGCAGGCGCGCAGCCGCCGCCGCCGGAGAGCCAGGACGAGCTGCTGCACTACTGCCTGCTCGCGGGCCTGCGGCGCGTGCCGCCCGGCGAGCTGCCGTGCCTGACCTCCGACTTCTACTCCAAGTACATGCTGCCGGCAAAGCCCGCAGGTCGCGCCCGCGCGGGCTGCAGGCTTTCCACCGACCATGGGGTTGCAATGAGACGCGTTCGTGCTGGAAGGCTGGTACATGTGAAAATGCAGAAATGCAGCTATGCCGAAGGCGGCCACCGCGCACGAGCTGTAAGGGTAAGTGCAGGAAGAGACGCCCCGACGGCCGACGCGAGGTACCCTTACGAGCCGTGCGGCGGCCGCAGGCGCAAACGTGGACGTGAAGAAGTCGAGCTACAAGAAGCTGTCGAAGCTGCTGTCCACATTTGAGAAGAAGGTGCGGCGCGCGCTCGCCTCGCTTTGGCTGGCGAGCCTGCCTGCGGCCCCTGTCCGGGAGGCCGTCTGGCACAGCGCGCCGCACTGCAGGCGGTGCATTGTTGTGCACCGCCTCCACTTTTGTTTCACCGAAGACGGGGTCGGGGCGAGCCGGGGCGTGCGCGCGGCGCCCAGGGCGTCCTGAGCCAGAAGGTGATCCACAAGCAGGACAACCTGAGCGCGGTGCACGCGTCGCACGCGCTGCTCGCGTCCTTCGAGGAGCGGGCGCCCACGGAAGCGGCGGACGTTGGCGAGGCCGGCGCGGCGGAGGGCCGCGACGTGCGCGGCGCGGGGCCCAGCGGCGCGCCCGGCGCGCCGGACCCCGCTGGCGGCCGCGGCTCAAGGATCAGCGTCACAGTCGCGTACCGGTGGGCACGAGCGCACACCCATTGCATGCTCGCCGTGCCGCGGGTCGCGGCGGCTCGCCTGTGCGATGGCTGTGCTAGGAGTAAGACCATGCGCTGCCGATCGAGCGCCCAGGGCACTCTGTTACAGGTGCAGCGCAGGGCTGTTGGAGTCTCGCGGCCGAGCACGGGGGCAGACGCGCGTCCGTGCACTCCGAGCGTGCCTGCGCCGCGTAATATCGAGGGGCGCCCCGCGCGCGCCGCAGGGTACCGGTGTCGCTGCGGCCGGTGTTTGGCGGCGCGGCCGACGCGGACCGCGACGCGCTGCACAGCGCGGACGACGCGCGCGCCGCGCTGGCCGCCTATGCGGACCGCCAGGGCCTGGGCGCGGGCGCCGGGCGGCTGCGCCTGGACGGCCTGCTCGCCGGCGCGCTGTTCAACAAGCTGGAGCCGGAGACGGCGGGGAGCGAGTGCGCCGCGGCCGACGTCGGCCGGCGCCTGCTGGACAAGCTGACCGCGTTCCACCGCGTGTCGCGCCAGACGGAGCAGGCGCGGTGCCAGGGCTAGGGTTTCAGGTCTAGGGTTTCAGGGCTGGCAGCAGGGTCCTTGGATGCGGGCGACCAGGACGTTGGCAGCCTGGCCGGCAGGGCAGGCCTGCACTGCTGTCGAGCGTCTTGCTCACTGGTCGTGCCAGGGCAGGCGAGGCGGCCGCGGGTGTGCTCGGCGAGGGCAGGCTCCGCGCGCGCTGCCGGCCTGCCCTGACAGCTTCTGCGCGGCGGCAGGGCCCTGTGGAGGTGCTGCAGCGCGGCGCGGTCAAGCCCATCCAGGTGTCCATGCAGGACCGGCAGGTGCGCCGCCTGCGGCCCGCAGCACGGCGCAGGCCGACACACTGCTGGTGCATATCTGGAGGAGGCTGGCGACAGGGCCGTGGGCATGGCGCTAAGCGCTGCGGTTCTGGGGCTGCAGGGCGGCCGCAAGCACATCACGCGCATCATCCATGCAGAGTCCTTCGCCATCGACCCGGGTGGTGCCCGCCGCCGTGCCCCCCCTGTCATGCCCCATCCGCCTCGAGCTGGAGGCTGCCTCGCCTACAGCTTGCAACCACGCTGAGGATGGGGCAGCTCCGCCCGGCTTGGCAGTGGGTCAGGCCGAGCCGCGACACGCTGACTGCTTATGCGCAGGTCGCACTGCCGCGGTGCATGTCCAGCCAGCCAGGCTCAAACTGTCTCAGTCGGCCGAGCGGGCTGCCTGCCTGGAGCCCTGGCACGGGTATGGACCCGCTGCTGACGCCGCGGCGCGGCGCAGACGAGCTGGGCGGCGTGCTGCAGCGCAAGTTCCAGACGTCGGCCAGCGTGACGCGCCTGCCGGGCAAGGCCGACACCGGCAAGGAGATCGCCCTGCAGGGCAACCTCTTGCATGTGCGGCCCCGCGGCGCCGCGCGCAGCTTCGGCCAGGACCCGAGCGTGCTGCCTGCCTCATCGCTCCCTGCACTCGTGCATGTGTCTGCCAACCCATGCTGCACTGTGCGCCACGCAGTGCTGCACTGTGTGACATGCAGTTCTGCAGCATGCCATGCGCTCTGCTGCAGAGAAGGACTGAGCTGCCATCTGAGCCGCACATGCGCCGCGGCCGACAGGAGGTGGGCAAGGTGTTGCAGGCGGAGTACGGCGTGCCGCCAGAATATGTTGACGTGAAGGCAAAGAAGTGAGCGGCCGGCGCTCGCGCTGTGCCGCCAGTTGTAAGCATGCAGCTGCAGCCCAGCCACACGCAGAGCGCGCGGGCTCGGGCAGCGATTGCCACCTGTCCTCTAAGATGGCCGCAGCATGGACTACAAGTGCTTCCAGACCGACAAGTGCTCTCACCCAAGACTAGTCAAGAGAGCCCATGAAGACCGTTGACGGCTCAAAGAGCTTCATGCAGCTCTCGTATGGATCGACGCGCATGCAACAAAACCAGCACAAGGCCTGGGGAGGCAACAATTGACATCGCAAACGCGGCGAAAGTCTCACCCGCTCGCCAGGTCCCCGCCCACCAACTCTTATCAATGCCCTAGAAGGCCTCCGCTCCCGTGTCTAGGTACGCGGCCCGCACGTCCTCCGGCAGCAGGTCGATCACCCGCAGCATCGAGAAGGGCGGGCTGGGCGCGTCCAGGGCCGCCTGCCGCAGCGCCGCAGCAGCCGCCTCAGACGGCTGCTCTCGGGCGCTGGGCGTGCACGCAGGCAGGGCCCGGCATGGCTGGAGGCGGCACCCCGCAACATGTACACTGGCACTTATAGTGCTGGCCCGTGTGGCAGGCAACCCTAACCGCACTTCACGGCGCCCTGAACAGGCGCTCTGCAAGGTGCGCCCGCGCACGCGCCTGGAACTCCGGCTCAGAGGTGCAGCGGTCCTGCAGCGTCCCCGTGAACTCCTGCACGCGGATGCCCACTTAGGGTCTGTTCTGCCCTAACCCTCACCCTCTATCCTGTGAGCTGCGCAGTCACGCAGGTAGCAGGAAGCCTCATGCTCGAGGAAGCCAGTGCCGTGCGTGCCCTGCGTGGCAGCGGGTGGAGGCGGGGCGGGCGCGCCTGCCAGGCGTCCACGACGTCCTCTGGGGGGCCCCGCGCGACGGACACCCAGTGCCCGTTGCCCAGCTCCTGCAGCACGAAGCGCCACCTGCGGCCGCGCACCATGTCTCGCAGCAAAGCGGGCACCGGTCCTCATCCACGGGCACCACACGCTCGCAACGGCGGCCGCTGCAGGCGCGCGGCTGCGCAGCCCTTATCGTGGTAGATAGTCAGGTCAGCATGGCGCGCCGTGGCTGCACGCGGCCCTCGATGAGCACGCGCGCGCGGCTGCGGTCGCGCCCCTCGAAGCAGAACTCCGCCTTGCCCAGGTCGAAGCCCAGCCCATCGCCGCGCGCCTTCACCAGCGCCTACGCGCGCGCCCCCCGCGCTCGCAGGCGCAGCCGGCGCTCGCAGGCGCCGCACGGCTCACATGGTACGGCCCCGAGCTCCGGCAAGTTCAGCAACGTCGCTCCCGCACTGCCGCGCTCCCCCCCTGAGCCCCAACGCCCGCAGGTGCCGAGCCAGGCGCACAGGCTCGCCGCCCTGTGGCCGCACGAGCGCGCGCTGCAGCTGCCCGGGCGCTCAGGCGGCGCGGGCGCACCTCCTTCAGGCTCCAGTGCCGCCGGAACTCGTCCTCCTTCTCGCCCGCCGTCGCGCCCGCATTAATCATGTCCCACTGCCGCAGGCAGTGCCAAAATAAATACTTTCATATATATATCACTGCATGAGAATGCTGCGGCTGCGTGTATCGCCCATTCTGCAGAGCCCCTCACTTCCTGCAGATCAGGTTGGCCAAAGCTGTACCCCATGAACACCTCGTGGCGGACGGGTGAGCTCTTGATATGTCTCCACATGTCTCCAAACACCCAAACGCCCGCGCTGCCACGGGCGTCGCGCCTCGCGCGCGGTGAACTGCTGATGGAAGACCTGCTGCAGGTCCTCAATGGCGCTGCCGCGCCGCGCGCCGCCAGCCGCGCCGCGCGCGGCGCGGACCTGCTGCGGCGCCGCCACGTCCACGCCCACGATGCACACCGGCTCCGAGGCCAGCACGACGTAATCGCCCTGCAGCACAAAAAACCGCCTGAGGCCTGCTCGCGCGCGCGCCGCACGGCGCGCGCCGCACGGCGCGCGCCGCCGGCGCGGCGTGGAGGAGCGCCTGGCGGCCCAGCAGGTCAGAGCCGCCTGCATGTGCCCGAGCCTTCGTGGCAGGCTTGCCACAGCCGCAGGGGACCCGCAGGTGCAGGCTGCAGCGGACGAAGGCGTAATTTCTCAACTGGCTCACATTGACGCTAAAGGGGTGCCTCAGGGGAAAAGCGGGGTTGTCTGTAAGGCTGATGGGCGCGGCCACACTGGACGCTGCGCAGACGCATCCTGACACACAAGTAAAGAGAACCTGCGCGCACCTCGTGTGAGACGTTGAAGTTGAAGTTGGGCGCGTGCGGCCTGGCGGGCGCGCCGACCGCAAAAGGCTTCTTTGCCTTAGTGCGTTTTATGTGCACCCTGCCCCAGGGCAGCCCCAGCGCGAGGCTCACGCAGCGCCGCTGCAGCAGCCGGCTCAGCAGCGCGCGCTTCTGGTCGTCCTTGAAGCGAAAGAACTCCACCTGCGCGCGCGCCGCCCGCCGGCGCTCGGGGCGGCCAGGGCTGCGCGCGCAGCAGGCGGGTGCGGTTCGTGTGGGTGCTGGTAGCACGTTGACACGTCCCTGTAGTTTGGGATCGACTATGTTTTGTGCGTGCTGTGCTCCAGCCCGACTGGGGCGGGGTGGCTTCGGGGCTGGACAGCCAGGCCGCGAGTCGCCCACGGCGCCAGGAGCGTCACTGCCGCCGCGCCCGGCGCCCGAGCTGGCCGGCTGTGTGAGGCAAGGCCGCGAGTTGCCTGTGGCCCTGAAACAAGCGCCACTGCCGAGGCGGCAGATGCCCAAGCTGGCCGGCTGTGTGAGATAACAGCGCAGACACGCTGGGGACGAGCAGGCACACATGGGCGGCGCTCCGGTGCACACACAGGCAGCGCCTAGCTACAGTGCTCTCGGCAGCGCCGGGCGACCGCGAGAGCGCAGGGTGAGGGCGCCGCTCGGGCCGCACCTGCCGCTGCTCCTCCTCCGGCAGCAGGTCCAGCAGGAACAGCCACTCCTCGCCATTGGTCTCGGGGTTCCACCGCGCGCTGTTCACCGCCCAGCGCAGGCACGCGTCCTCCGCACAGGGCGGCGCCGCCGCGGGCCGCCCGCTCGCACCGTGCGCGGGAGCGGGCTGCCGGGCGGGGGCCGGCGGTGGCACCGAGGGCGCAACGTCCCTGGATGCTGCAACATCCCCCGCGCGGCCCCCTGGCTCCGCCGCGGCCGGCGGCTTGGCTGGGGAGCTGAGCGGCGTGGACGTGGGCACGACAGACTGCGAGAAGCACGTGCACAAGCCCGGCCTGGCCGGAGGGGCCTGCCCCAGCGCCCCGTTGTCGACGCCCATCCTGAAGCCCGCCTTCGTCCCTCGTCCTTGAGAGAAACTCCTGCTTCCCAGCACCCCCTCCCTAGCGCTTTAAAATCGAGCAAGGAAAGGAGCTTAGGGCCTAGTAGGGCACACCTCGGCACTTGCGCTTCCCAAGCCCAGTCACTGCTTTTGCAACGCAGCAAGACTCTGGGCTGCGATGTGTCTGTGGCTGCCCAGGCCCGCGCTGCTGCGCCTGAGCGCGCCCGCGTGCAGGTGCTCCGCCGCGCGCGCGGCGCCGGGCGCCGACCGGTGCCTGTGGCGCAGCGTGCCGCCGCGCGCGCTCCCGCGCAGCGCGCTCCCGCCGCGCGCCTGGGCCTGCGGCTTCCGCAGCGGCGCGCGCCGGGGCGCGCCGCTCGCGCCGCGCGCCAAGTTCTGGAGCCGCGAGCGCCTGCCATACGACGAGGAGTCCGGCGACGCGTGGGGCGCGGACTCGGACGTGGAGGACGACTACAGGCACGCTGCTTTTTATCTTGTCTGCGGTTTGATCCAGTCGTGCGCGCCGCACACCGCCGGAAGTGTCCGGCTGATCGTGGCGCCGCGGCGCGCAGCCCGCCGCTGGAGAAGCAGTTCGACGGCGCCAAGGCGTCCGCGGCGGCCAGCCTGTCGCACCGGCCGCACTCGCGCGCCGAGCTGAAGGGCAAGCTGCGCGACAAGGGCTTCGACGGCGCCGCTGCCAAGCGCGCGCTGGACCGCCTGGAGGAGCTGGTGCGAAAGTTATACGACAGCCGTGTTGCCGCAGCCACAGGCCTGCCTGGCGCGGGCCGGCGCAGCCGTGCGCTGAGCGCCGCGCCGCCGGGCGCAGGGCATGCTGAGCGACGCGCAGTTCGCAGAGACCTTTGCGCGCTCCAAGTGGCGGCAGGCGCGCTGGGCGCCCTCGCGCATCCGGATGGTGCGCGGCCCCCGCCGCCGCGGCGCACTGCCCGCAAGGCAGGCGACGCGCTGTCGGCGCAGCGATGTCAGGCCTTGGGTGCGCAGGAGCTGTCCCGGCGCGGCCTGGCCAAACCGGACATCGAGGTCGGCCTGCACGCCGTGTTCGGCAGCGACCCAAACAGCGTGCAGCTCTGCCCGCCCGGCGCGGAGGAGTGCGCGCTCGACGACGCCGCGCACGAGCCCGACCGTGCGCCCCCGCCCGCTCGGCGCCGGCCCGTGGCCGAGGGCCCGTGCGCCTGCGTGGCAGGCTCCGACTGCACAGTTTGCCTTGCGCAGCACGCCGGCCGTGCCCAGGACACAATCGAGCAGGGGGCGACGTCACCGCGCGCAGGCCTGGACCAGCAGCTGCTGGGGTCGGTGCGGCGGCAGGCGCACCTGAGCCGCGGGCTGCCGCCCGAGACGCGCCGCCGCCGCCTGGTGGCCTGGCTGCAGCGGCGCGGGCACACCTGGGGCACCGTGTCCGCGCTCCTGCGCGAGCTGCACCTGGACGGGTAGCCTGGCAGGGGCGGAGCGTCTGCGCACT
>JAABUQ010010643.1_pt1 | contig 11994 bp, 10 predicted proteins | sample 5560001 | NCBI WGS metagenome assembly JAABUQ01 (sample SAMN10711888, study PRJNA513371) | rock metagenome | isolation source: Antarctica rocks | place: Antarctica: Victoria Land, Finger Mt nord | collected 2015-12-18
GATCGTGTTCGGCTCGCTCGTCGCGTTTAGTTCCTACGGCTACCTGCTGCGCCATGTGCCGCCGCCCCTGGCCACGAGCTACGCCTACGTCAACCCACTCGTCGCGGTCGGCCTCGGCGCGGCCCTGGCGGGCGAGCGCGTGACTCCTGTGGAGTTGCTGGCGATGCCGGTGATCCTGGCCGGGGTTGGGCTCGTGGCGCTCGGACATGAGAGGAAAGGACGACAGTGATGGACATTTTGCCGATGGACGCGACCCTGCTCATCGTCGACGTGCAGGACGGCTTCGACGACCCCCGTTGGGGGTGGCGTAACAATCCCGACGCCGAGGAGAATATCGCGCGGCTGCTCGACGCGTGGCGACGCTCGGCGCGGCCGATCATCCACGTCCAGCACCTATCGCGCGAGGAGAATTCGCCGCTGCGACAGGGGCGGCCCGGCTGCGCGATCAAAAGTGTGGCGCGCCCGCTGGCCGGCGAGCCGGTGCTTCGGAAAAGCGTCAACAGCGCCTTTATCGGGACGGATTTGGAGGCGCGGCTGCGCGCGCGGGGCGCCGCCACGCTAGCCGTGGTGGGCCTGACTACCGATCACTGCGTTTCAACCGCCACGCGCATGGCCGCCAACCTCGGCTTCGCGGCCTACGTCGTGTCCGATGCCACGGCCACGTTCGACCGCGCTGGACCCGACGGCCGTCACTACGACGCCGCTGTGATGCACGACGTGGCCCTGGTCAGCCTGCGCGGCGAGTTCGCCACGGTCGTCACGACGGAGCGCCTGCTCGCGCGTTTCACGCCTGCCGCCTTTGATGTGCATAACCCTACACCTGAGCGCGCGCGAGGGTACGCCCCGTGATTGTGATGGCGAACGCCGTGGGCCTGTAGGGTCAGGCTTCGTTCATAATCATAAGGCGCGCCCAAAGCGCGAAAATAGTCCACGGACTGTGAATTCTCAACCTGCGACTGCCTTCCCGCAAGCGGGACCCCAGATGGCAGACCACGGGCACTGCGGTGCGTGGGGCCGGTGACAGGCGCGCGTCATTCCCCGACCGCGGTCGGCGGACGCTGCCATGCGACCGCAGTCGCAGGTCCCGTTTACCTAGAATTCACAGACCGTGGCGAAAATAGCCAAACACGCGCGTTTGTGTTATGGTAGTGACGGATACCTGTGTATGCGCGTATCCAAATGACACATCGGGAGTGTAGTAGTGCGGATCATGGGCGATACATCCGTCAACAGGACGCCGAGAACCGTCGCGCGCCTGGACAAGGGAGTACTGTGCCCATGAGCCTATCGACATAACGTGAAGAGTCGTCAGCTGTAGTATGACGCCGAGGCCGTGGGACAGAATAGGTCCCACGGCCTTTTTGTTTGTCACGCGGTATCGACAGTACCGTGAGAATGTGTGGAGTGGAGGGGAGTATGTCTATCATCAGCGGGCACAACTTGGGCCTGTCGTTCGGCGCCCGCGATATATTCGGCGGGATCAGCATCGACCTGCCGGACGACGCCAGGGTTGGGTTGGTGGGACCCAACGGCATCGGCAAGACATCGCTGCTGCGCATCCTGGCCGGAGTCGGCGCGCCCACGACGGGCGAGGTCCACCGCGCGCAGGGTGTACGGCTAGGCTACCTGCGCCAGGAGGCCGTGGAGGCCTTTGCCGGGCGCGCGCACTCCGTCTACGACGAGATGCTGACCGCCTTCGCCCACCTGCACGAGCAGGAGGCGCGGCTGCGCGAGATGGAGGGGCGCATGGCGGCGGGCGAGGCCACGGACGAGTTGATGGCCGCCTACGGCGATGCCCAGGATCTGTTCCTGCAGGCGGGCGGCTACGACTACGAAACGCGTATCAAGCAGGTACTGGAAGGTCTGGGCTTCGATCAGGAGGGCTGGGCGACCCCGTTGAGCGTGCTCAGCGGCGGCCAGAAGACGCGCGCGCTACTGGCGCGCCTGCTACTGGAGCAGCCGACCCTGCTGGTCCTGGACGAGCCGACCAACCACCTGGACGTGCAGGCCATCGAGTGGCTTGAGAACACGCTGCGCGCGTGGCCGGGCGCGCTGCTGGTGACCAGCCACGACCGCTATTTCCTCGACAAGGTGGTCGACCGCGTCTGGGAGATGACCCCCACGCACGTCGAGAGCTATCGCGGAAACTACAGCGCCTACTTGCAGCAAAGGCAGGAGCGTTGGGAGCGCAACCAGGCGCTGTTTGACACGGAGATGGAGCGGCTGCGGCGCGAGATGGAGCTTGTGCGGCGCTACATCGCTTGGCGCAAGTTCGAGGAGGCCAAGGGCAAGCTCAAGCGCCTCAGCCGCGACCTCGTAGCCATCGAGCGCTACGGCGTGCTCGGGGCGCTGGCGCAAAAAGGCGTGGATAAGGTTCACATCATGAGCGTGGAGGAGGCGCACGCGCGCATCAAAAGCATTAAGTCGCCGCTGGTACGGCCGCCCGTGCTGCGTATGCGCCTCAAGATGTCGGGCCGGGGCGGCGGCATGGTGTTGCGCACGACGGGCCTGCGTGTCGGGTACGAGGGCAAGGCGCTCTATGAGGTCCCGGACATGGAGTTGCAACGGCTGGAGCGCGTCGCCCTGATCGGCCCCAACGGCTCCGGCAAGACCACGTTCCTGCGCACCGTGCTGGGGCGGCTCGCGCCGGTCGCGGGGGAGACGCAGTTGGGAGCCGGGCTCAAGATCGGCTATTTCGCGCAGGCGCACGACGGCCTGAACGGTGACAACACGGTCATCGACGAGTTGCGGGACCACCGCGCGATGACGGAGGGCGAGGCGCGTAGCTACCTCGCGCAGTACCTGTTCCGCGGCGAGGACGTGTTCAAGCCGGTCAAGGCGCTCAGCGGCGGCGAGCGCGGTCGGCTGGCCCTGGCCCTGCTGGCCCTCGACGGCGTCAACCTGCTACTGCTCGACGAGCCGACCAATCACCTGGACATCCCCGCGCAGGAGGTGCTACAGGACGGGTTAGAGGGCTTCGAGGGCACGCTGCTGATGGTCTCGCACGATCGCTACCTGGTGGATCGCCTGGCCACGCAGATCTGGGAGTTGCGCGACGGCCGGCTGCATGTCTTCGAGGGCGCGTACCAGGAGTTCCTGGCCGCGCGCGAACGTGAGGAGCAGCGCCGCAAGGACGAGGGCGCCCTACAAAAGCAGGCCGCGCGGCCCCGCGTGAAAGAGGCGACGCGCGCCGAGCCGCGTCCGGGCGGGCAGACACTCAATGCGCTGGAGGGGCGCATCGCGGAGCTCGAGGTCGCATTGGCGGGCCATGCTCAGCGCCTGGAGGATGCCGGCGAGGCCGGAAACGTCGCGGAGGTCGGGCGGCTGGGGCACGCCTACGCGGAGACACAGGCCGAGTTGGAGGGCCTGATGACCGAGTGGACGGCCGTGGCCGCGTCATAGGCGAGGGGCGACAGGCCGCGTCATAGGCGAGGGGCGACAGGCCGTGGCTCGGCGCGTGGTGCGATAGCAGGCTCACGGAGTTTGATGCGGCGGAGCGCCGGCGGACCCACGTTCGGGTCTACCGGCGCTCTGGCGTCGGGACGCAATGACCGTTGGGCTACCTCATGGATAGCTGACGAGGTTGACCGGTACGGTTTTGCTGTCTTGCGCCGTGGCGCCGGTGTCGTTGATCACATGGGTGATCGTGCCGACGCCGCCGAGAGAGATGGTCAACAGGTCGTGGAACTGCACACCCGGCGTGTTCGGTACCTCAAAGGCGTGGTAGGCGTTGACGGTGGGGTTGACGTTGAAGTAGCAGTAGCTCCCCATGCCGTAGCCCTGGAAGTTGGTCACGTTGTCCCCCACCTTGAAGGCGGCGTAGCCGTTCAGCGCGCCGTTCATCCAGGACGCCTGGTTCGGCACGTCGTAGGGCATCTCGTTCTGGAAGAAGATGTCCCTGCCGTTGTTGCCGTTCCAGATCACCTCGTACTTCTGATAGTGCTCGACGAACAGGCCGTAGGCCGTCACGTTGTCGCCGTTGACCACGACGCCCGTGTCCGCCGTGTTGGAGGTCCAACCCACCCCAACGCCGTGGTCGGCGCGCCAGGCCCAGACGTCGTCGAGCAGCACGTTGTCGCTGTTGACCACGAGGCTCGTCGTGGCCTTGCCCACGCTGGCGCCGCCGATGCGGAAGAACACATCCTGGATCGAGCTCGGGTCGGCCGGGTCGCTCCAGTCGTCGCGCGCGCGCGCCTGACCATTCTCCGCGCGCGGAGCGCGCGGGTCGCCCATCCGCAACAGGGCCGGCGAGCTGACCGGGCCGGCGTCGAAGAGCAGGCTCGCGATCTTCTCACCCTTTATGTTGGGGACCGTCATCGGCACGGCGCCGTTGTCGGGCGTGAGCGTGGCGAAGCCGAGCCCCAGCACCATCGTGTCGGGGCGTCTGATCCTGATCGTCTGATTCAGGTGGTAGATGCCGGGCGTGAAAATAAGGTTCCGGCCGCGGAGGAGCGCCACGTTGATTGTGAACGCCGTGTCTGTCGGCCGCGCGATGTAGAATCTCTCGATCGGGATCGAGGAACCGGCCGCGGGGCCGTTCGCCCACGTCGTGCCCACGGCGTCATGACGCAGGGCCGGCACGAAGACACTGTAGTGGCCGGACGCGTCGGCGTACAGGAACGGCTTCTCCCGGCTCACGGGGCTGGCCGGCAGCGTGGTGTACGGCTGGGGGTTGTACGGTGTTGTCGAGAATGACTGGGGCGGCGCCCCTACTACGCCCGAGAAGACTTGGTTCCACACGCCGTTGGTCCAGCTACCGAGCTTGCTGTCCCGCACGAGGAACTGCTGCTGCGACCCGTTGATAGTGGCGCTGGCGACCTGGGTGTCGGCGATGAAGCCACCGCTCGCCTCCTGCGGACCGGCGGTGCAGTAGTCAAAGAGCGTGAGGTTGCCGCCGGTGATGTTGACCCGCCGCATCGGCGCCGCCTGCGAGACGGCCCAGAAGTCGCCCGAGGACCGGCACCCGGACAGCCCCGTGACGTTGATCGTCAGGTTCGAGAGCGAGCGCCAGAAGTTGTCGAGCGCGATGCAGTTGGGACTGCCGTCGGGGTTGGTCAAGCACCGATTGTAGACATCGACGTGGCCGTTGATGGTGACGTCGGCCGGCGACGCGCCCAGGCCGGCCACCTCCGTGTAGTAGCCCACCTGGAAGTCGAGCGGGTTGGCCTTCGTGCCGTAGACGCCGGGCTTGAACAGCAGCGCGTAGCGCTGCGGGCCCATCTCGTTGTCGACCTGTTGCTTGGCGATGGCGTCGACGGTTGCCTGGATGTCGCTCGTCGACATGCTGGGATCGAAGATTTTCACGTTCGGCCCGAAGTCCGGCTGCCCGACGGCGCCGGTCACCGCCCCCAGGTGGGAGGCCGGAACGGCGGCGGCCTGGGCGGCGCGTGCGGGCGCCGCCTGCGAGAGGAGCATCGCCCCCACGATACAGAAAAAAACGACGAACGAGAGCATGCGACGCCGGGCAACGTATGACGGCACTCTCCTTAGCAACACTTTCATGGCGACTCCTTCGTCTTCTATGCGATATATGGGCTAGACAGCGCGGTTATCCCTCTTCCCCTTTCTACCTTAATTTAAGCCTTATTCTATACCGTGATACAAAAGGTTGTCAATCCATGTACCCTTGTCGCAGGGTGCGCCCTATGATTGATATTGTTGGCGAATTGGGATCGCACTCGTGTGCGAGGCGTGTTCGCGCTCGCGTTGCGCCCCGTTCTACGTGTGGCCGCGCTCTTCACATTGATTTCGCCAACAATATCATGATTGTGAGAAGGACCATGGCAGGCCACGGACCACGACACATCAAGCTACAGATTGACGCAGAGAGCCCCTATGGCATGCTAAGGGTGTAGATGACCTCGGACACGCACAGGAGCTCTCTGATGACAACGGTACCACACCGGGCGGCGACTTTGCAGGAGGTCTTGACGACCAGGGCGGCGGCGGCGGCGCGGCGCAGGGGCTTGGTGCAGCGGGCCTCGACGCTGACGGGGGCGGTGTTCGTGCAGGCGCTCGTCGTCGGGTGGCTGGTCAATCCACAGGCGTCGCGGGAGGCGCGGGCGCCGGCGGTGGCCGCGGTCGGCGTGGCGATCACGCCGCACGGGCGCGATCCGCGTGTCACGGCGGCGGCGGCCGTTTTCGTGGAGGAGGTGCGCGGGGCCGCGCGGCGGGCCGTCGTGCTGCGTGCGGGCGGACCCGGTGGCGATCCCGCTGCTGGAGCGGTGTCCGGCGGTGGTGTTGCGCGCTAGTTCGGCCATCACGTTGCCGGCGGCGGTGGCCCCGTGGTGGCCCGGCTGCGGGGGTGGGGGCGCGAGCGCGACCAAGGCGGCCGCCGCGCTCCAGGTGCATGTCAGCTTTGATCTGTGCCAGGGGACGCTGCGCGGGCTGCGCACCGATGGGCGCACCCACGACCGCCAGACCGCGCTGCAGCGCCCGCGCGCCCGCGCGCGTCCCCCCCGCGGTCGCCACCGCGCGGCGGCGCCGCCGGCGCGCTGACGCCACGCGCCGCGGGCAGACCCCGCGCGCCCGTGCGCGGGCCTGGGCTGACTGGACCATCCTGATCACCAACGCGCCCCCGGCCCTGCTCTCCCTGCGCGCGGCCCTCGTGCTGCTGCGCGCGCGCTGGCCGATCGACCTGCTCTTTACGCTGTGGAAAAGCCACGGCCACATCGACGAGTCGCGCAGCGCCACGCCCTGGCGCCTGCTGTGCGCCGTCCACGCCACGCTCCTCGCCATGGTCGTCCAACACTGGCTCCTGCTCGTGGGCTGCTGGTCCTATCCCGACCGCAGCCTGGTCAAAGCGGCGCGGACCGTGCGCGCCCACGCCCTCTCCCTGGCCGGCGCGCTCCCCGCCGCCGCCCGCTTGGCCGCCGCCCGCGCCGTCATCCAGCGCTGTGTGGCTGCTGGCTGCCGCCTCAATCGGCGCAAAAAGAAGCCCACTACCTATCAATGGCTCCTCCATCCTGCCCTCGAGGCCGTAGCTTGATGCGTATGGGTCCCGTTCCTGCCATGGTCCCTTGAGGGTCTGGGTGGTAGCAGTAGCAATGTTACGGAGACCTTTTAAGGTCCGGTCCCTGCCATGCGCGTGGAGCAAAGGCCGCGTCGCCAAGATATAGATTGAGGAGGCACATCGACATATGCCGGACCTATTGACGCGGGAGCAGGCGCCCGTCGAGCAGACGTGGAACCTGGCGGACATCTACGCGACGCCGGACGAGTGGGAGGAGGATCTGCGGCGGGTCGGGGACGATAGCGCCGCGCTCTCGTCGTACCAGGGGCGCCTGGGTGAGGGAACCGCCGTTTTGCTCGCCTGCCTAAAAGCGCACGACGCGCTGCTCGATCGGCTGCAGCGCGTGGTCTCGTACGCGCAACTTAACGCCTCGGCCGACGGCCTCGCGCCGCGCAATCAAGCCATGGCGGCGCGGGCCAACACGGTGGCGGCCGCGGCCGACGCCTCCCAGTCCTTTCTGGTCACGGAGTTGGCAGCGTTGCCCGATGGGACGCTGGAGCGATACCTGCGCGAGGAGGCGGACCTCGCGCCGTACCGCCGCCTGCTGGACGACGCGCTGCGCCGTCGCCCCCACATGCTGGCGCCCGCGGCCGAGGCGGCGCTGGCGGCGCTCGGGGAGGCGCTCAACGCGCCCTACACGGTCTACCAACACGCCACCGCCGTCGACCTCGCCTGCCCGTCGATCCGGGACGAGGACGGGCAGGAAACGCCGATGTCGATCGCGCGCTACGTGTTCGGCCTGGCGCAGTCGCCCGACCGCGCGGTACGGCGGCAGGCCTACGAGTCGCTCGCCGCAGGTGTGGGCGGGCACAAGGCCACGCTGGCCACGACGCTGGCCACCTATATCACCCGCAATGTCGCGCTGGCCCGCCTGCGCCACTACTCGTCGGCGACGGAGATGATCCTAGACGGCCAGCGTGTGCCGCGCGCCGTCTACGACAACGTGCTCGACGTCGTCCACGACGAGTTGGCTCCGCACATGCGCCGGCTGCTGCGGCTGCGGCAGCGCGTGCTCGGCGTGGAGCGGCTCTACCGCTACGACCTCGAGGCGCCGCTCGACCCCGGCTACGACCCGCCGATGACGTTCGAGGAGAGCGGGCGACTGATCCGGGAGGGGCTGCGCACGCTGGGCGGCGGGTACGGCGAGATGCTCACCGCGGCGTTCCGCGACCGCTGGATCGACCGCGCCGACAACGCGGGCAAAGGGTCCGGGGCCTACTGCGCGCCCGTGTACGGCGTCCATCCCTACGTCTTCACCACTTGGCAAGACACGATGCGTAGCGCCTTCGTGCTGGCGCACGAGCTCGGCCACGCCGGCCACATGCTTCAGAGCGCGCGTGCCCAGAGCATCAGCAACACCATCACCATGGGCACGTTCGAGTCCATTATGTTCTTCATCGAGGCCCCCTCGACGGCCAACGAGCTCTTGCTAGGCCGCCATTTGCTCGATACCACGGACGACCCGCGTCTACGCCGCTGGGTTATCCTGCAGTTGCTGGGCACGTTCACCCACAACATGGTGACGCACCTGCTTGAGGCCCACTTCGAGCGGCGCCTGTACCAATTAGCCGAGGAAGGGCAGCCGCTCACGTTGGCCACGATCATGGACGCGCAGGGCGCGGTGTTCGAGCGCTTCTACGCCGGCACGGTTGAAATCGACGAGGGCGCGCGCCTATACTGGCTGCAGCAGCCCCATTTCTACCTCGGAGGGCTCTACCCCTATACCTACAGCGCCGGGCTCTCCTGCGCGTACGGCGTGACCGAGGCGATCCGCGCGGCGGGCCGGCCGGCCGTGGACCGCTGGTTGGAGGTCCTGCGGGCCGGGATAACGCTCCCACCTATGGAGTTGATGCGGCGCGCCGGTGTGGACATGGCCGCTCCCGCGCCGATCCAGCGTGCCGTGAGCTTCTTCGGCACGCTCGTCGACGACCTGGAGCGCGGCTTCTGATAGCGCCCAGTGTTTGCCAGGGCGCATAATACTATACCGTTAGGATCAGCCTGCGACTAAAGTCACATGGCAAACGACGGACACTTTAGTGTCTCGCCATGCGTTGCCCCGACGACTTCAGTCGTCGTTCTTTGCCATGCGACTTTAGTCGCAGGTCAACATCACGTTGTAATAATAAGCTTGGGGGCACAACAGGTACGACGCGTGGGAGTTGTGGGCGAGAGATCGCCGAGCGAGGACATAGAACATGGTCGATGAGCGGGCGCCCGTCGCGGGCGCGGTAGACGCGCATAGCGCGGGCGAACTGGCGGTGGTTGGGGCCGGCAGTTGGGGCACGACGCTCGCGGTGGTCTACGCGCGGGGGGGGCGTGATGTGACCCTGTGGGACCGCGACGCCGCGCGCGCGCGGACGATCGACGACACGCGCGAGAACAGGCGCTACCTGCCGGATGTGCGCCTGCCCGACGGGATCGGGGTCACGTCCGACCTGGCCGTGGCCGTACGCGGCCGGCCCCTCGTCGTGCTGGCCGTGCCGGCGCAGGCGGCGCGTGGGGTGGCCACGGCGCTCTGCCCCCATCTCGCGCCCGAGACTGTCGTGGTCGTAGCGGCCAAGGGGTTGGAGGTCGGCAGCGGCAAGCGCATGACCGAGGTCGTGGCGGAGTCCCTGCGCGCGCGCCAGCGCCGCGGCGTCGCCGTGCTCTCGGGACCCAACCTGGCCGGCGAGATCGTGCGGGGGCTCCCGGCGGCGTCGGTCGTGGCGGCGCGCCACCGGCCCTCGGCGGTGCTGGCGCAGCGCCTGCTCTCCACGGGGCGCTTCCGCCTGTACATCAGCACGGATGTCGCCGGCGTCGAGCTCGGCGGCGCGCTCAAGAACGTGATGGCCCTCGTGGCGGGGCTAGCCGACGGCCTCGGCTACGGCGACAACGGCAAGGCCAGCATCATGACGCGTGGGCTGGCCGAGATCGCCCGGCTCGGCGTCGCGGCCGGCGCGCGCCAGGCCACCTTCGCCGGGTTGAGCGGCCTGGGCGACCTCATCGCCACCTGCTCCAGCCCGCTCAGCCGCAACTACCACGTCGGCTACGAGTTGGGTCAGGGGCGCACGCTGGAAGAGATTAGAGGCGCCATGTCGTCGGTCGCCGAGGGGGTCACGACCACGCGCGCGGCCCTGGAACTCGCGGCCCGCTATGGGGTAGAGTTGCCGATCGTCACGCAGGTCGGCGCGGTGCTGTTCGAGGGCAAGAACCCGCACGACGCTGTGACCGAGCTTCTGACCCGCGCCGCGCGCGACGAGTTAACCGGGGAGGCGCTCTAACTTTTACCTTTTCTTGCGCAGTAGGGGCAAGGCGCCGCGCGGACCTTCGTAGATCTCGTACCCCGTGGGGACGGCGTCGATGGCGTGCTCATCGGGCTCTTTGCGGAAGAAATAGATGGGCCGCTCGGCGTTGCTCCCAGCCAGCGTGACCGTGCCCTGGTGCAGGTAGTAGACGACCCCGCGCGTGTTGGTGTAGGCGTAAGGCATAGCGCCTCCTGTTGTGCGAATCCGACGGCCGCTCCCCAGCCCCATCGTTGTCATGACAGTAGTAGATGTGGCCCCAGTGTACCGGACGCTCCCGGCGCCTGTCTAGCGGCTATACCCGGACGGGTGCGCGCCACTTTTTCGTGTCTACTGGGAGCGCCGGCTCTCGCTGCGCTGCCAGTCGGCAAGTCGGCGCGGGCGCGCCGTTCGGTGGTGGCGAACCGTGCGGTGATGACCGTGGGCTGGCTGGCGTAGGGGCGTCTTGACATACGCCCCGGCGCTCCCAATAGACACGAGGCATGCCTCGTTGGCCAGCGCGACAAAGTGGCGCGCCCGCCCCGAGGACCGTGCGCGCCGCGTCGAGATCGCCCGCCAGAGCGCCCTGGAGGTCCACATCATCTACGACCCCGCGGCGCCGGACCACACTGCGTTCCACCGTGAGGTCGAGCGCATGGCGCGCGACGACCTCACGTGGTTGCCGGCCACGGTGAGCCTGGTCGAGTTCCTGACGATTGCGCGACCTGCTGGGCGAGGTGGGCGCGCTCGGTGATGTTACCTGAGCTGCTCGGACGTTACTATTTAAGAGGGCAGCGGGCAAAATCCTTGCCCGCCACCCCTACCAACACACAAACGATGTGCAGGAAAGGACAGTGTATGAAACGATCGCTGCTCGCCCCCCCCGTTCTCGTGCTGTTAGGCGTCTTTTTTTCAGCTATTATCGGCCCGGCGAGCGCACCGCCTGCCGTCGCTGCACAGAGGGTACGGTCGTGGTCGGGGAGCCATCCGTGGCTGCCGGGCGAACAAGCGGCGCGCGCTGTCGTCGCCGCGCAGACCCGCGGCGTCCTCAGCCCTCTCCTGTGGCCCGGCGCCCTGCCTACCGTCTTAACACAGGTGCGGCTGCTCACGCCCGCACAATCACCGCTGAAGCCGGGCACAAGCGGCGCTTTCCTCGTGGAGTACCGCTCGGCGGACGGGCGGGTGACCGTCCAGTTCGGCGCCAATCCATCCGTCCCGCCACGCAATGCGCGTGTCCAGCCATGGGATGTCCGTAACTTGCCGGCCCAACGGTTGCAAGGGATGGGCGCCATGACCGGGCAGGCCTGGCTGTGGTGGCGGGAGCCGGGCCGCTGGCGTCCCACCGGTGCGGGCGGTGCGACGCGCCCGTACGTCGCGTATGCCTTGCACGCTACGGGCTTGACGATGAGCGAAGCCCAGGGCATCGTCGAGGGGCTGGCGCCGCTCGACGGCGCGTGGGCGTATGTACGGGGACGGTTGCCGAAGAATGTGACGATCTTGCCCCCGTCCTGGCTGCCGGCGCGCTTCTGGGCCACGCCGCCGGCGCAGACCGTAATGGACGTGCCATCCCTCGGGGGGCCTTACTATCAGGTCTGCTATCGAAGCAACAGGGGCGATGTCTTAATAGACTCGTTGCAGAATAGTGTGAGATCGTCGTAGAGTAGGGGTATGCTCACCTATGATACACTGGCGCGCAAACCGAGCGCCTTCAAGTCGATGACC
>JAABUQ010010644.1_pt1 | contig 11993 bp, 15 predicted proteins | sample 5560001 | NCBI WGS metagenome assembly JAABUQ01 (sample SAMN10711888, study PRJNA513371) | rock metagenome | isolation source: Antarctica rocks | place: Antarctica: Victoria Land, Finger Mt nord | collected 2015-12-18
CACCACAGCACATCCCCCTCGGGATATAGTAGATATTCTTCAACGACACGCCAACCTCCCCACCTCCAAACTATTCAGCGGTCGTTGCGACAGCGGCAGCGATAGTAATAAAATATCGCCACCACTATTGCAGAAAGAAAGAAGAAAAGAAAAGAAAAGAAAAGAAAAGTAATAGGGTAGTAATAGGGTAGTAAGGGGATGTGGTGGGGGGTAGGGCCCCTTAGGGCTTCAGGAAAAGAAAGCGGGACGCGGGGTGGTGATAGGGGTATCCATTGCGAGGTATGGAGGTGCTTCAGCAAGCTTCTCTCCTGCAGATGGATCCCTGCCTGTCTTCGGCCTTGTGGTAAAGGAGAAGGATAGAATCAGCAGGGTTTCCCTCCTCAGCTCTTGCTCCGGAGGTTTGAAACCAGCTGGCGAGAGAGGAAGGTAAGGGATTCAGCAAGCAACTTTTTTCGATTTTCTTTTTTCTTTTTTCTTGTTTTATAAATGATCCGGACAGCAAATCCTGCCCTCAGTCTCCATGCCCCCATCTTCCTACACAGCTCTCAAATCCAAACCCAACACCCCTACCCCTTCCCTCCCCGCCCCTTTCCCGCCTCCCTCCCTCTCATTCTCCATCCCCCCCCCTCCGCCGCCGCTGCAGCTCCTCCCTCAATTCCCCCTTAATACGCCCTACAGTGCCGACCCCACCGTAGACCAAAGCCGTATAGATCTGCGCGACGGAGGCGCCGGCGGCCAGGACTTCGAGGGCTTGGGCGCCTGTGGTGATGCCGCCGGTGGCGAAGATGACTTTTCTTTCGGGGGGTGGGGTAGGGTAGGGGGTGGGGGGGAGGTCTGCTTGGGTTGGGGAGGGCTGGGGTGAGGGAGATTGTGAGGTTGAGGAAGATGGGGAAGGGAGCTGGTTAATGTGCGTAGATGCGGAAAATGCGGGAGGGTCTGAGGAGCTGGACGAGGCGTCCGAGAGTGGGTTGTTGCGTTCTGGAAGGCGGATGAGCGGTTGGTCTTTCGAGGACGCTGCCTCGGAAGGGGTGTCTGGTTTGAGATTCGCAATGTCGCGGCCTACTGCTGCTTCGATTTGCGAGGACAGAGGGTTGGCTGAGTGGGGATCCGGGGGAGTCTCTATGATAGGGTTTTGAGGGGTGGATTGAGCATTAGGTGGCGACGGAGGTGGAGGAGGCGATTTGGTATCAGGGGCTGAATACAAGCCCTCGTCAAGGATCCTCCTGTACCGTGCCGTGAGCGCCACGGTCCTCTTGAAGAGCTGCGGTCCAGAGTATCCTCCCTGCTGCACTAAGGCGATTGCTTCTCGTTGAGGGAGCGTATATCCCTCTGGAAAAGGGTCGGGTCGTCTTGTGGTGGTGTTGCCGACGATCACTAAAGTTTCGGAGTCAGCACAGCTCTTCTAGTGCGAGAAAGCGAGGAGTGAAAGAAGCCTTGAAAATGCCCCGAAATACATCTCGAGGCCCACTGTCTCACACGCAAAGGGGAGAAAAGGCTCCGAGAAGTACTAACCTCCATCAACCCCGCTTTGCCAAACAGCGTCACATATCCCCCTGACCTGTGCCTCCGAGTCCTCGTCTGGAGACACCTTGACCATAACAGAGGGCGTTGACTTGCGATTTGCATTCCTCGCCGCTGCTACGACGCCCGTGAGAATGTTGGTCAAAGGTTCCACTCTCTGTAATCCTCTTAGACCAGGAGTATTTGGACTCGACCTGTCCCATGATCAACAAAAGCCTCCCCGTATGATCTCCAGACTCACACATTCACCACAATAATATCCGCATACCTCGCCAACGCTTCCACGCAGTACACATAGTCTGCCTTGACAGCCTCGATATCCTCATCCGGCGTAAACTTATTCTTCGCAACCTGCACAGCCATCAACCTACCCTTCATCAAACTTCCCGGCGGCACACCTGCCTCTCCATCCAGCACCATCCTTTCCGCCTCCTCATCAATCCCCAATCCCATAGCAAAAGCGTATTCCCTCACCCGTTGCCGCAAACGCATAGCCACATTGTCAGCACCCTCGGAATTGAACCCGTAGCAGTTTATCAGCGCCTTCTGCGAGGGCAGACGGAAGACGCGGGGTTTGGGGTTGCCATCTTGGGGGTAGGGAGTTGTGCCGCCTATTTCGATAACGGCAGGACCTATGGCGAAGAGAGGATCGGGGATTTCCGCATGTTTGTCTATGCCTGCGCTGGTGCCTATGGGGTTGGAGAGGGTGTGGCCGAAGACCTGAACATCTTTCAGCATTTAACCTCCACAAGCAGATAGAGCGTTGCATGTAGAAACATGTGTACCTCGACGGCCAAATCACCATTACCATCCAGATTGCCCCTCTCCCTAGGATGCAGGCCGAACGCGTAGAGAAGTTTCAACCACCGGTTTCCTGCCTCATGGGCTTCTTCTGCATCGTCGTAGACCCATCGTAATGCATGGGGTGTGAGTAGGTGGACGCTGGCTCTTGTGTCGGTTATATAGACATATCCGAGTATCAGGGAGAGTCCGATTGCGGTGCCGAGCAGAAGATTCTTCAGGCGGGTGACTATTGATCTGCTGTCTTCTGCTGCGGTTCTTGAGGTCGACGCGAAGCGGATACTGAGGTGGTGGAGGTTCAATTGCTTGAGGAGATGAGGGTATACGGGGGTGCGGCATGCGGGGGAGAGGTGGTGGATGGGTCTGGAGTAGAGGCATCTTGGAGAAGCGAGGACGGAGAGGACGCTAGTGCCTCCGGTTGGTAGTCTTTTCATGGCGGCGAGTCTGGAACTGAAGACATCTTGCCGGACGACGTTCGCTTTGAGTTGGAGTGGGTCTGGGAGGTGGGTCTGTCGCCGTCGAACCCAATAGAGGCGCGGACGGATACCTCTCTCCTTCCGGCGGTAAGGACATTTGCAAAGTTAGAAAGGGCATTGTCAATGTACCAAACAGGGTGTGATGGGTGTTGGACTGTGCTACTGTGTCATATCCTGAATATATAATTGAATTGTCTCATTTCAAGAGAGACTGTGTAAGTCTGCTGGCATGAGCCAGACCAATACAACGTCTATCAATCATCTAGCTGGCTTCTAGCCAGCGGTCTTTCTTATGATCCCTTTCCTCCAGCGCCCAAGCTATTATGCACGTCCCACCATCAATGCGCTCCTTTTACTCCTCTTGAATCCCCCATCAATGCAGTTTCCATTTTGTCTAATCCCCATTACTCTGCCGTTTATGCTGTCCTTTCTATCGTCAAGGTCGTTATTCAGAGCCCCAAGCCCAAAATCGAACCGATCTTTTTGTGGAGCACGTTGTAATGATGCACCGCTCTTGAATGGGGCTGGAAAAAAGCCCAGGTGCCTATATTATTTGAAATTGGAAGTCTATTTTTTCATCTGCTGTTGCATGAATGTCCAGTCGGTGTAGTCATGTTCGCTCTTGACTGGATGCTGGGGGGTACTCGGGCCAGAATGGTAATGTCCGCTCGCGTAGTCGTCTTGAGAATTGAAAGGTGTGAATGCGGACGACCAGTCGACTTCGTGTGCTCGTGCGTTGGGATGACCAACAATCTGAGGCAGAAGGCCGTACTGTGAGACTCCCGAGGCTTGACTTACTCCTCGGATCCCATTACTTATGCTGGTGGGAAACGTTCCATCAGCGGGAGAAATTTGGTTTGACCTTGCCTCGTATGGGTATGTATATGGTGTCGCTGCACCGCTTGTTGTAATAGAGTCGGGCGTTACATGGCCTGTAGAGAATGCAGAACTCGTTGGCGGTGGATCGTAGCTTGAAGTATTCAAAGATCCCATGCTGCCTCTGTTCGAGCCATTCCTGACATTCTCAAGGTTCCTGAAACTGCTCGTTCGGGCCATGTGGGTTGCAAGTTGTTGTTGTTGCCGTTCCGTATAATTCGAATTTCCCAAATCTAATTGGCTAATCCCCATAGGACTGTTCAAGGCTGTCGAAGGGAACGAAGACATCTGTTGCACTTGCTCTGCGCTCATTGCATTGATACCAGCTGCGATTGCTTGCCCTTCACTTGCTTTCTGAATCTTCCTCGTTGCGCGCGAATGCGTTAAGTGACTTTCTCCAGTTGGATTTCCTCTCCGCTGAGAGCACTTTTGGAAATGGCGTTGCAGGATGTCGCTACGAGAGAATGTATCCTTGCAAAGACCGCAAGTGTAAGGTCGCACACCAGTGTCTAGATTTTGATTAGCGATCTCATCTACCATTTAACATGGGGTGTAACTTACGCCGTAGCAAGTGACGCTTGAGATGTTTCCCGTGGAGATATTTCTTGGTGCAGTGTGGACATTGGTATTTGCCGTCCTTGTCTCTCACTATCAAGGGTTCATGTTTGCGCAAATCGAGGGGAGGTGGTGGTTTCCCTGCACTGGCCGGAATAGGACCTCTTCGGCCTTGAGATCCAACAACGCGTGTAGGCTGAGGTTCATCGTCGGTCGTTGACTCATGAGAACCTGAAGCTGACCTGTATTGAACTCCGTTCGGTATTATGATCCTCGTATGTCCTACAGCACCATTCCCATTGGGCATTGGTTGAGGCTGTAAGTTCGGTAATCGAACAGCCGAGGTATACCCAGGCAGTTGAGAAGCACTGGTGAAGGGTCGCATATTCGGCGCCTGAGATAATTGAGAATATGAAGGCGGTCGTGAGACATTGAAGGCCTGGGGGTTGTAGTGGGCGTGGGCTGTTGGTGCGTACACAGGCACCATCTCTGCTTCTGTGGTGTGAATCACAGGCCCATTCATCATTGACGGGTGTACAGGCAGGTTCCGAGTGGAGGCGAAAGGATTGTCATCATCGCCATACGAGGATGCATGATGGGGTGGTTGTTCGCCCAGTGGTAGGGTTTGAGCTGGCAGCGCCGCGGGGGAGTTGCTGGACATGGGAGGTGCTGAGGCAGGGAATGACATCGGCGGTTGGTTATTGGGGACATTGTTTGTTGCACGGCGGTGGCCTGTATTGGTGAAGCGTTGGTTCATAATCTGGGGAGGGTGGAGATAAGGATTCGGCCTGGCAAGTTGGCAAGGATGTAATCCTTCATTAGAGACGGTGCAATTGTGTTGGTATTATGACGGCTTCACGTCTGCACCGGGAAGTTTTCTGCAACTACTCAGAAATTGTCTCGAGGGTGTGCTTGCGATCTAGCAACAAGTAAGGTGGGAGGGAAGAAAATGTTTTGACCAGGAGCTCGGATAAGTAGAGGTAGATGGTTGAGGGTTACGCTCATAGCAAGCCGGGTGGTGGCGGATGGCGGCAAGCTGCGGGCACCTCTTTAGGGACGAGGCTCTGTGACCGGATACCGTCACAGTAGTTTTCCCTATTTGTCAACCTCGAAATGGGTGAAGTGGTGATGGGTGGTGAGAAGAGTAAGTCGATGAAACAGCGCTGTAGACAATTTACGGCTCTTTTTTTTTTTTTGGAGACGAGTCCCACTAATTAACCGCGAGTGGATCACGGGTCTAGGTTGCACGCCGTCGACCTGATATTCAGGGACTTTCAGGAACGCGACCGAGGGAGAATTTGAAAGCGATTTAGGATTGGGTGGGGGACTTTGTAGCCGTTGTTCGTGGGAATTTGGGGTGAGAGCGGGGTTGTTCGTGCGGCGCACTGCACGTCAGACGCGGCCTGGTAGTGGAAGTAGTGGGATCTTATGCTGTTCCTGACTTGAGCAATGAATACTGGATCAATATCTAATATCTATGTTGGAATGTCGGAGATGGTAAGGGCGATGATGATGATGAGCCAAAGAAGTGGGAGGGTGGAAGCATGGGAGAATGGGAAGGAAGAGCAGCGATTGAGAGATTGGATGATGTGAAGGGTTGGGGAGTTCCCAAAGATGAAGAAGACGAAATGCTTAGTAGTTCTCTATCTAGTCTCTATGTAACTAGAGTTTTCCTCACCCAGATCCGAACATCGGCTGAGTCATAAGATTGGAGGAGATCAAAAAATAGAGAAAAGTCGCGCACATTGAATTGGAAGATTAGAAGCATCATCTGTTCCAGTGTGTGTTGCACCCCGGGGAGCCGGCAAGACAGCAACAAGACCACAAGAGATCACTTCCACCCACACCGAGGGACACTGAGTTAGGACTCCTGGCAGAAGAAGCCGTGGGTCAGCAATTACGACGCCTTTTCCAATCCCCCACGGCACTACGACTCGGGATTGTCTGCTGTCCAGCTATCTAGTAGATGTTCAGAAGTGGCTTGCTGTTCTTGCATTGCTCCAAACAAGGTCAACCTCCTGCGTGCTTGGAGCACTGAGACAATCTTCATGCACGCTATGATTCCCCCTTCTCATGACGACAAGCGACCTCTGTTGCATCGAATACCCAGAGAGGGACCAGGCGATCCTCAATCAATAGATCTGGACATCTTCGGTCTGCGTCAGACTCATTAACCGCTGTTGGTTGCCTTCCTACTCCTAGCCTTCCTAGCGTTGCCAAGGCATTCGTTGTGACTGAAGGACCATCAATCGTGATTGTAGGCGCCAATGAAGGCGCCTCGGACTGGGAAAGCTGCAAGTCTTGGTCAGATCTCATTGCTTACATACATGGTAGTTGGTAAATTGTGTCCGTGAATAGGTTATGTGGTGTAACTTCACCGTCGCTAGCATCCATCCACGGCATTGGATTACGTCCATGCGGCACCCGTTATCTTGGTATACCCGCGGCGACGGAGGAAAATTCACCAATGAAGTCGGCTTGCGGCTGTACACTTCCTCGATATAATTTCGCCCTGGCAGCCATCTTCGATCAAAAAGTTCTTTGCATAGAGGGCCGTAGCGGGCCGTTCGTGTCGCATGAACGCTGCCCTGAACATTGATGCACAGTGGCCTCCGGGTCGTTCCCCGACATCCGAAATGAAGCTATTCGCTCGTAAGTCCCTCAACGTCGATGAGATCTGGCTCATCGAGATGTTTCAGCCTGAATCAGGCCATAGTGGTCTCTGTTTCGCTGTGGTCAGACGTGCGTCGAGCTTTGCGAGAACTTACCATTGGGCGCCTCAATGCCGCCATCCTCCGGATGCATGGTCAACAAATTTTGGAGCGTGGGGGAAATTCCTGTTGGTAAGAGGTTGTACAAAGACAAACATAAGGTATCTTTACAGTGGCGATATCACGTAAAACAAAGCGGTCTGTCCCGGGACGCGGAAGAGAAGGGTTGCTTGAGCTGTAATGCTTCTTGATTGTACACTTTGATCTATTTGTTTGCCGGCTCTTGCGTCCCCGGGGTATGCTGATCTCTAGAAAAGTAGTCCCATTGACCTGGCTCAGGCTTCTCCTCAAGCTCCTCCCACCTAAGCAGTGTTAATAATGGTCATGTAAAGGACCTCGAGTCGTCCCAAGTGGGAAGCTACTTACACCTTTGCCTCCAGCATAGTATCTACCAGCCCCAGCTCGCCCTCGGCTACTTGAATGACCTCTTCAATCAGACCAGCTCCAATTTGTGTTTCCACATCATTAATTCTAAAGCATGATAAGCTTGCGAAGGACAACCAGTGTCAAGAAGCGACCTACTGGGATGCATCCAGGCGTGGCTCGGGCTCCCACTTGACCGGATCTCCAAGATCACGCTTCTGTGCCTTCATTTCTCGAATCTCTCTTACTCTCGCCTCGGCGCCGTGTCCGCCTTCTGTCGTTGGAGTACCCTGCTCGCCATCCCACTCTTGATCGACCTCATCCTCGTTCTGTACTTGTGTTTGAACGTAGGCCACACCGTCCGCTTTCCCAAGCACGTGCCGAGAATTGCCTGGCATGAAGACCTCCGGGTTCTCATCCACCTTTTTCTGCGCTCTTTGTGCCCATTCTTCGTAGCCCGCTGGTTTGAAGGATTCGAGGATTTTTTGTCGGTGCTTTGTGATGGCTTCGGTAGATTGGCGGTAGACTGAATGCTCCGGGAAAGCTTTCAGCTTGTCGAGAGTAGATCCATAGAGATATAGAAGGGTAGCTCGAGGTGTGGGGTGGGTGAAGAGGCCTGTAAGGCCAGTAGGGTTGCCAGCTTCGAGGTAGCGGCCAGGCTTGACGCTGGCAAGCAATCGTAGTGTAGCTCTCATGGTTGCAAGGCGAAGACCTGAACCATATAGATTTAATCAAAGAGTAGGGGCTTCACGAAAAAAGGGATTGCTGATACTGGCTCGAGGGAGTGGTTGTAAATGAAGGTCGATGGGGCAGACGGCCTATGATTGATTCGTCGATGGCTCCACGCCGCCGCTTGAGACACAGGTAGATGCGCTATCTAGTGAATACGGTAACAGAATTTTACCAAATCCCATTCTGACTACCTACTGGCACACTCTGCTCTATCCTTTTCATCGAGTCAGATCAGTCTGGGTGAGCTCTGTCACCAACACAAGGCCAAACAACTTCCTTTCAAGAAACAGTTTCTCCGCCCCCTTCCGAGCAAATCCTGGTGGCACCCCTACGACGACCAGTTTCACCCTGAGAACTATACGCGCATCAACGCTGAGGGAACAATCACAGCCATCACTCTGCGCACACTCATACAGCCTGATCTGGCCTTGCCAGATCATTGACATCCGCAAGGATGCGTCCTTCACTCTCCCGATTGATCCTCCCCCTCCTTTTACCAACCCTCATCCAAACAGCGGCAGTCGATACTCAGCATAAATTAAACACCGTGGAAGATGCTCTAGCAGAGCCAAGACCGGACTCTGGGGAGAAGAAACCAATCGAACACGCTGCAGCGGCTGGGGCCACAAACAGCGAAGCCATAACAGATGTCCCCACTAAATTCAACGGCCAGGAGGTACCACCCATGAAAGAGCTGAATAGCTCGGGTATTGATGAAGACATCAAACACGGATACTGGTTCATCAAGCACTACTCGCCGTACTGCGGTCATTGCAAAGATATCGCCCCTACATGGCAGACCCTCTACGAATTCTACTTCACTTCGAAACCAGTCCCGGCCGGGAAGAAAGCCGCATTAGATGCCGACTCGATGAATTCGTTCACTCGATTCTACGATTTCCACTTTGCATCGCTAGATTGCATAGCGAATGGTGATGCCTGCAGCAAGCATGGCGTCAACGCTTTCCCCATATTTCAGCTATACAAGGATGGCGAACTTTCGAAGAAATTTGAAGGAGTCAAGGATATGCAGAGACTAAGTCACTTCATTGAGGAATCTCTGGAGTCCATCCGCCCCGGTTCACGCCCGAAAGATGGCGTCAACCTCCCGAAGCCTGGCGCAACCTCTGTTGACATAGAAGCCCCGCCAGCTACACCCGCCGAAAAAGACAAAGACCCGGAAGCCGGAGCGGCAGCAGCTTCAAAGCACATGGAGAACGCAGCGGCCGAAGCCACCGAAGAAGCCGAAGCACCCTCGAAATCAAAAACACAGCCCAAGAAGCCCAAGAAGCCAGCCGCAGCGCCTAACCCAGTCGGCACGTCCGTCGCCTTGTCTCAAGAAGGATTCCAAAAACTCGTCACCAACACTCAAGACCCTTGGTTTGTCAAATTCTACGCCCCCTGGTGCCATCACTGCCAAGCCCTCGCTCCAAGCTGGCTTCAAATGGCGAAAGAACTGCAGGGAAAGCTGAATGTTGGGGAAGTGAATTGCGACGCTGAGGTGCGGCTGTGCAAAGATGTCCGCGTGAAGGCGTACCCTACTATCCACTTCTTCCGCGGCGGCGAGCGAGTCGAATACGATGGGCTGCGCGGGCTGGGCGATCTCGTCAGCTACGCCAAAAAAGCATTAGATGTCGGTGGTGGTGTGCAATATGTGGACGAGCCCGCATTCAAAAAGATGGAGGAGACGGAAGAAGTCATCTTCGTCTACTTCTACGATCATGCCACCACCAGCGAAGACTTTGAGGCGCTAGAACGCCTGACCCTGAGCTTGATCGGTCACGCCAAATTGGTGAAAACAAACGACACTGCTTTGCAAGAACGCTTCAAGATTTCCACCTGGCCTCGATTACTGGTCTCCAGGGACGGCAGGCCAAGCTACTACGACGGCCTCGCGCCAAAAGACATGCGCGATTTCCGACAAGTGCTCAACTGGATGCAAACCGTCTGGCTCCCAACAGTGCCCGAGCTCACCGCCTCCAACTCAAAGGAGGTTATGAAAGGGAAATACGTCGTACTGGGCATCCTCTCCCGGGACCGAGCCGACGAGTTCGTGCTTGACAAACGGGAAATCAAAAACGCCGCCTTGGACTGGATGGAAAAGCAAACGCACGCGTTCGAGCTGGAGCGGCAGGAGCTGCGGGACGCGAAGCAATTACGGCTCGAAGAGGCGGAGGATCGGAACGATGAGCGGGCAAAGCGGACGGCGAAGAGCATCCACATTGATATCCGGGAGGATGATAAGAAGCAGGTCGGGTTCGCGTGGGTGGACGGTGTGTTCTGGGAGCGGTGGCTCAAGACGACGTTCGGGATCAACGTGAAGGATGGGGAGAGGGTGATAATCAACGATGAGGATGTAAGTTCGATCTCCTTCCCCCATCGGCCTCCCACTTTGCATCCACCATGAATTGCCAGGGAGCAACGGCTAAAATCTGTTTGGCGAACCAGAACCACCGCTACTGGGAAACCACCATCTCAGGCGCCTTCATCGTGCCCAGCCGGACCTCAATCCTGGAAACCATCCCCAAAGTGATAGCCCAGCCCCCCAAGATCTCCTCCAAATCCTCCACTGGCGCCGTCCAGCGCGTCTTCTTCGGCTTGCGGGGCGCGTCGACCAGTCACCCGTATCTGTCGCTGGGGCTGCTGATCGGGATACTAGTCGGGGTGGGCGTATGGAGTAAGCGGGTTAGGAGGGGGAAGGGGTTTTTTACGTTGGATGGGAAGGAGGGGTTGTTGAATGGGGGTGGGGCGTACGGGAAAACTGATTAGGAGCCAAGGGGATGGTGGGCAGAGAGGGACGAGGCTGTGGGGATGTAGATGTGGGGGGTACAAATTTCGGTGTCTGGCGCCTAGAATGCGGGTTCATGTTGGGTGGTCTGCTTGGTTTTGTCTTAACATGGGAGGGTTTCCACGAGCAATTGTAGAACATCAGCATTCAGGATGACCCGAATTCCCCAGGCGCAGTCGATCTTTTCACAGCAGCAGTGCTACTAGCCAACCACCGCCTTCCAAGCTCTATAACGCAATGTCATTTCCCCTTTGTACAAATCACCCATCCATTGCTCCCTGAGCAAACAATCTGCCCGACCTCCTCACACGTACCCTCTTTCCCCACCAGATCCCATCCGCCAAAGCATGCCCATCTAGAACGGCTAAAAGAGAGTCATTTCTTCAGCCCATCTCACCTCTCACAGGAAAAGAGCACACTCACATTATCGCTCGGCGGGACATCATGCACGAAATAATCGCCCACGAGGGGTAATTTCTGTCCCACACACTCATCAGCCACTATTCCCCAACAAACCACCATTCCATTTCCTCCTCCGTCCCGACCCAGCTCCCCCCCCCGTCAATCATCTCCAACTCAATCGCCATCCCTCTCTCCTCCTCCTCTCCATCTACCTCCCCACCCTCTCCTCTCCACCCCCCCTCACCCCCCCTCACCCCACCAAAACCTTTCACTGGAAGGGCGCACCCACCTGCATAATATTTTTTTGAACCTTAGGAACATCGCACAAAAACGTCATCGCCGCAATCCCCGCCACTATTCCAAACGCCGATGCCGTGCCTAGACTACGTAGCACCACCATCATGTCAGCACCTATATCAGCACCCATCCCATACCCCCACTGCACCGGTGCACCACCACCACCAACATCGAGGGGAAGGAGCAGCATACTACTTCAAAGCCAGCCGCGGTGGTACACCACGGAAATTCGGTTGGATGCGGTAGCTTAATTCCTATTAGCCCAGCAAATTCTTCATGGGGAAAGAAGGGGGGAGGGGGATGGAGGGAGTACGCGGGACCGTATGGGGATTTGTAGGTTGCGTAGGGGGGCTTTTGGGTTGCGAAATCGCCGATGCCTGGGAGGGCCTGTTGCGGGGGGGGGGCTTAGCT
>JAABUQ010010645.1_pt1 | contig 11992 bp, 12 predicted proteins | sample 5560001 | NCBI WGS metagenome assembly JAABUQ01 (sample SAMN10711888, study PRJNA513371) | rock metagenome | isolation source: Antarctica rocks | place: Antarctica: Victoria Land, Finger Mt nord | collected 2015-12-18
GGGGGGGGTTTGGCCAGAATATCGTTGCGTGTGAGGGTTCGACCATGATGGGATACGAAGCCCCCACCGTCCGGATCAGGCGGTTCACACAAAGTCCTGCTTTCGCATCCTCCCCACCGCCTCCATCTACACCTACAGGGAGCCATGCATGAAATCATACGCACCCCCCCCCCCCCTCCGCAACAAAATCCACCCGTGCCGTCAGAAAGACGAGGGTAGTCCACGACGCTGCCGTCCGGTCCTCCTTGTCGATCATAGTGCTTACGGACCAAAATCCATCAATCCCATCATGTCGAAACTCTGATTCTGTCTGTAGGAGTGGGGGAGGGGTTGTATACCGGCCTTTCCACAGACCGCGAGAGGTGTTCACGTGTACGGTTTGAGATCTCATTGGAGCTGGGAATATTGCTGGAGAGTCGATGGTGAAGGGTGGGAAAACAATCGGGTTAGGGGTGGTGGGGTTCGATGGGGTTGTGGGATTGTGGTGGTGGTGGTGGTGGTGGGTGTGGAGGATTCGGTGACGGAGGGGAAAGGGGAGAGGTGGGAGACGGAGAGAGGAGGAGGGCGGTGGGAGTGCGGGGATGGAAAGAGTGGGGGGGTTTAGTAGGCTTGTGTGGATTGACAGTGCCTGATTCGATGAGACGGGATGATGGAGAGGGGACGCTGGCGGCCGGTGAGAAATGTGAATGTATTGCTTTGAGGTGAAGATGTATACGAAGTACTCTTCTATATCCTCGATCTTCAGATACCATAACCCGTTTCGGAACCCCCCCCTTCTCCCCTCCATCCCCCATTACACCTCCACCTCCCAACTCCTCACCCGACTCCACACAAACGCCCGATCATTCCTCAACCCAAACTCCGCCCAATCATCCGTCAGCTTATTATAACTCCAATACCCCACCCACGCCAACTTATTATTCTGCGTAGCCCCCGCCCCGCGCTTGACGCTCTTCAGCTGCAGCATCATCTTGTACACGTACTTCGGGTTCGGCGTGCCCGCATCCGCGCCTTCGGTCTCAATATGCAGCATCCCCTCCAGCTGCGACTCTTTCCCCTCAGGCGATTTGTCGTTGGCGTAGGGGTTCCCACTCAGCTTCCACCGCCCGTGGAGGGCGTAGTTCATGACCGCAGACGGCAGCCCGGGCGCGTGGCGCGCGTGCAGGTTTTCCTTTGTGAGGTGGTGCACCGCGTCCACGGGCTCTGTGGTTGTGAGGAGCGACGCGCAGGTGCCGTCGCGAAAGAAGCGCAGGTAGCGGTAGTATGTCACGATCAGGACTGGGGAATTCCAGGTTGCTTGGGAGGCGGTGGCTGCGCCGGGGCGGATATAGTTTACGGTGCTGATGTAGCAGCCGTTGAAGCGGAGGCGGGGGCGGGTGTGGAACATTTGGCGGTAGTTGGGGTAGGGGGGGAGGTGGGGGAGTGGGTGGGGGAGGGAGAGGGAGGTGTCGTGGTTGGAGATTGAGGTGGGAAGGGGGGAGCCGGTGATGGTCACGGCCCAGGTGTAGTGCATGCCGGCGAAACCGTAGGAGGTGCTGTAGCAGATGTGGCGCCAGATGCGGTCTTCGGTGGAGATGAGGTAGGCGAGGCGTTTGCAGACGAGGGAGAGGGGGGCGAATGATGCAACGTCTAATATGGCAGTCTGGAGGAGGATCTTGATGAGGATTTCGGGGGGGATGGTAGAAATTGGGCAGGGGGTCGGAGGTGAGAGGTCCGTGGGTGGTTCTTCGACTGGGATTGTGAGATTGGAGAACGATGCTATGAGCTGGGATGTTGATGAGGCCGCTGGTTTTCCGGGAGGCCCGTCTAGGGAGTGATGGGCGGGGTTTGGTACCGTGACAGGGGCATTCGAAGGGTTGGGTTGAGGAGGTTTCGAAGTGAACGAAGATGATGGGAAGTGCTTGTTCTTGTAGATGCGGTCAACCCCTGCATCGAGCTGTGGTCATACATCAGCGATGGAAGGCGGACTGAGAGGCAGCATTGGAGTAATCACTCTGAACGCTTTTCGGTAATGATTCAAGCTGTCACCAAGGCTCCCTTCGTCTTCCCTTTCCACCGCTCGCTCATAATGCTCCAAGGCGGAATTGGGCTCTTGACGAGCTGTGGCATGGTCGTCTCCATCCATTTTGCTCCAGTCCAAGGCATGATCCCCATGCTGCGCAGATTCGTCAGGAGTCTCATCTGGGACCCCAACAGGTGTTTGAGGGACGGGCGAAGGAGCTCGACGGATAAAGGCACCGCCGCCGTGGCGGGAGGGGTGTGGGGATTTGGCAGTTGCGGCGGAAGATGGTGCCTTTGACCGGGCAGTGACCTCCTGTTGCCATTGTTGGCGGAATTGCTCAAGCTCGTCTGTAGTGTCTCTCTCCATGTTTGGAGTTCTTGAACAGTGGTGGTTCACGTATCTAAGGTATACACCCTTCTTTTTCCGACGCTCCTTGCTGACAAACCACCAGGTTGCTTTCCTGTCAGCACGAGATCATCTAGAATCGACTCATCGTTCTCCGCCATGCGTCTTCTCGATTTTCAAGAAATGAGAAAGGAAGGAATCTCATTACTCAATCCTAGAGTCCAGCCGAGACTGCCCACCGACTGCAAGCAACAAGCACTCGTATGAATCTCTACTTGGATACCACCGTGAACATATCTGTAAAGAACCCCACGTAAATCTAAGAGCATGGCCCTAGTGGACACTTCCCCGTCAGAATGGCATGCCGGGGAAGAGCAGATGCATCGCTTGCTCCATGTTCCCCACAATGGTAACCCGACCAGCCCTGGCCTCAGTGCTCATTCTATGCGCCTACTACACAAGTCTTCTTTAATAGCGATTGGGACGTTGGACGATCATGGGCTTCCCTGGACAACGGTCCTAGCTGGTGAGCCCGGCTTCGCGAGGTCTTTGGGTCAGTCCATTGTGGGAGTGAAGGCTCTCGGGGTCCCAAAGTTTGATCCCGTTCTTGGAAGCCTGCTTGGGAGCACTGAGAATGCAACGATACACGCTCAGGAAAAAAGTAGAAAGCCTTTCTCCGCACTGGGAATTCATCTTGCAACAAGAGATCGTGTGAAGCTCTGGGGAAAGATGATTGCTGGTGCTCTGACTACGCAAGACTCTGATAACGAGAAAACGGAGGAGGATAAAACAGAGGCCCAGATGGTTTTCGCCATCCAGGCAAGCTTAGGTAGGTATCCCCTGTGTTGTCACTATAAGTTCCAGAGCTTAAGCCGGGGTAGGTAATTGTCCGAAGTACTTAAATAAGAAAGATATCATCTCAGCCATTCCGAAGCCCGTGCTGCTTTCAGATTCGCTTCCTCTAAGTGAACGTGCGCTAAGTCTCCTAGCCAAAGCCGATATGTTCTTCATTTCCTCCCATCATGGGACAAACATGGGCACAAATCATCGTGGCGGACCTCCGGGCTTCGTCCGTGTCGAGAGAAACGATGCCTCAGGGGTAATGCTTGTATACCCAGAATACTCGGGAAACAGATTGTATCAAACGCTTGGGAATCTCTACGCCGACCCCCAGGCTGGCTTAGTGTTTCCTGATTACGATACCGGCGATGTGCTCTATCTCACCGGGTCAACCCTGATCAAGATTGGAAAAGATGCCGCCACAACTCTCTCTCGCTCCAATCTTGCCGTCGAAATCCATGTAGAAGCTGCTCGTTTTGTGCAGCAGGGTCTCTCCTTTCGCGGTCGACCGGGAGAACTCTCTCCCTACAATCCTCCTGTCCGTTTTCTCCCCAGGGAGCAAGCAATGCCCGATTCGCAGACACAGGATAGTAAGGTCGCATACGCGAAGCTTTTAGCAAGAGAACTCCTTACGCCCACGATTGCAAGATTCAAATTCCGCATTAGCGACCCTGAGGTAGCTGGTCGATGGAAGCCTGGCCAATATGTTGCATTGGCGTTTGAAGACGAGCTCTCCGCTGGTTGGAGTCATATGCGAGACGATGATCCACGAAGTTTGAACGACGACTATGTAAGGACTTTCACCGTCTCTTCTGCACCTGGTAGTCAATTCGGAGAAGATGTATTCGAGATAACCATTCGCAATGTAGGAACAGTGACTGGCTTCTTGTTCCATCAGAACGTTCGCGCCGGGCTCGAAGTCCCTTTGCGTGCCTTCGGGGGTACTTTCACTGTTTCACAAGGCTCAGACGAGATCGTGCCATTCGTAGCGGGTGGCATAGGCATTACACCGCTGCTCGCTCAGCTACCAGAGCTGGATCTAAAGCGGCTACGACTGTTTTGGACGGTGAATGTCCGGGATATCGGACTCGTCACTGACACGTTTGATCGCTGCCCGGGTTTGGCGCAATCTGCTCAAGTCTTTGTATCCGGGAACGAGGACTCCATGTCTGCAGAAAATCAGAAGGCCATCGAAAGACTTCGACAAATAGGCGCTAGGATTGCCACGAGACGGATCTTGGCCTCTGACGTTCAAGCAGAGCGTGGGCTCTCTTCAACTTGGTCTCTTTGTACAGGCACAACTTTGCGCAAGTCATTGCTGGATTGGCTACAAGGGAAGAAAGTTGTGTACGAAGACTTCAACTATTGACTCGTCGTTATTAAGAGGACTTTATAAACCTCGTTCTAAGATATGTAGAGTAGAAAGCAGACTGAAAGAAATGTATCAAAGCACAATATACTGATCGAGAGCTGATATAAGGGCAATTAATGTAAAAAGACCGCAAATCGTGCCTTCTCCCGTAGAAAGATCTATTATATTGAAAACGCGCTCACACGTGATGAGAGCCACTAGCGCGTCTCTCTATTCAATTCGTGAATTGGCACTGGCTCCAACCTTCCGTTGCCACTTCTCCAAATATAAGACCCTTTGACGACAGCACATCCGTTGCAGAACGTGTGCCGCAGCCATGCCGATCAGGATCCAACGCCTCAATGATCCCCATCCTCAGCCCTCCTCGCAAATTGTCTTCATCAAGCCACTTCCAGGGCCGACATCTTCATATGCTGAAGATTTCCTAGAACGCATTGCCGCAATATGCCATCCCATCATGAAAGCCAATCACCTTTCCATCATGACGCTGGAGGAGCACGAGCCCAATCCAGAATTTATTGGCCGAAACTTCAATGCTGGCGAAATTATTCAACTGGTTTTGAGAGCACCCTATAGCGGTCAGTGGCTCAGCTTTCGAAGTGTGCAGATGGTCATGATGCATGAATTGGCGCATTGTATGCAGATGAACCACTCGAAGGCGTTCTGGAAGGTTCGCAATCAATTTGCCGGCGGATTGAAGGAGCTGTGGGGCAAGGGGTATACCGGCGATGGGGTTTGGGGTCGGGGGCAGACTCTACTGAGTGGCGAGTATGATACTGGGAACAATATGGAGAACGAGGTGCTGCCTAGGAACCTATGTGGGGGCACGTTCCGGAGTTCGAGAGGAAAGAGGAAGAGAAATGGCGGTGGCGAGGCGAAAAAGACCGAGACATACGCTGAGAGGCAGCAGAGGAGGATTGCGAAGAAATTTGGTGTCAATGGAGAAGCGCTGGGTGGGGACCAGGAGACTAGGGTCAATTTAGAGAAGGGTCAGAAGGTTAAGGGGAAACCAAGGGTGGCAAACAGTTCTCGAGGGAGGGAGTTGAGAGTTGCGGCTGCACTTGCAAGATTCGGACAGCAGAAGGAGGAGGCTAAGAAGGATGAGAGCGATGCGAAGGCGAAGGCCAAAGAAGACGAAGAAAGTGGGAGCAGTACCGAAGACGATTACGAGGAAGTTGAGGGTGGAGACAAAGCATTCGACTTAGATGGGTCTCGCATACGAGATGGCGCAGGTCGCGGCATGATCAGAGTCTGCGAATATGAGGACCAAGACGACGACGACGTGAAGCAGGAAACGGATGAATTGCATCAGCTGGATGATGTTCAGCCAGCCTTTCGACAGCCCGACAAGCCAACCCAACAGCTCAAAGCTGCAAAGCCCTTGAATCTCGATGGTAACTCCTGGAAAGGCGAACGCGAAACTCACGTCTTGAGCAACACAGATCCAACAAACAAGAAAAGAGCGGCAACTGACCGCCCCCGCGCTTCAACTCCGGAATGTCAAACCGCTCGAGAACACTCTACCGTCTGTCCAATCTGCTTAATTGCCAACGCCCTGTCGAGCATGCTCTGCGTAGCTTGTTCCCACGTCCTCGATACCAGCAAGATCACACGATTCTGGCGGTGCCAGAGCGATGCCTGCAAGGACAGCTTGTACATCAACGCCGCAGACTGCGGCATCTGCGGTGTCTGTGCGACTCGAAAACCAGCAGCAGGACCAGAATGACGTTCCGCCGACCTTCGCTTGCTGAGGATATTTACTGTGTTGAATACGCTCATGATTTTCCGCTCGCACGACACTTTTACCGAATTTTGTAGGCCATATCAAGAGCTGATTGGCTGCATACTTGCACTATGAATGCTCAACATACAACTTGAAAAAAGAGTCAATGAACGCCTAGCCATTATGGAAGCTAGGTCTTGGTCTTCCTGACCGTACCACCATGTCGGCGTTTGTACTTGCGGGGATCTGAGGGGCTGTTGTCAGTGGGATACCATCTTCTGTCGCAGAACAATGTAGACAGTGATCTAACACACCTTTGCGCGACATCCGAGCCTTATCCCTTGTTCCCTTCCCACCCTCCCAGAAGCCACTCCCCACTTTCTTTATCAGAGACATATGACAAATCCCACAATCCTCAGGCCGATAATTCTGCTCCCGCGAGCAATGCCCACAGATCATGCGATTGGCATGTTCATTGGAATGATCGCTCGCCTCGTCATGGCATCGATCACAAGCAAACACTTTCGAGCAGCAACTGAAACGGAACCAGCGGTAGCTTTTGCTGTAATGGGCGCAGCGACCGCGGCGGGGGAGCTCGGTGCCTGCGACGATGCCGAGGTTTTCCTTGGGCTTCTTGCGAGCTGGTGCGTTGTTTGCTCGCGCGGAGGCGCTCACGAGGAGGAATTTTACTTCGGGGATTTTGAAGGTCATTTTTCGATGGCACTCTCGACAGACTGCCATTGAGGACTCCCCGCGCACCGAGACCAGCCCTGGAGCAGGGTAGGCTGTAGAGCATTCCGAGCATGTGGGGGCAAAGTTGCTCGGTAGCATGTCAACCACAGTGCATCCCTCAAGATCAAGGTAGCCGGCCCTCGCAGCATTCAAATGCATATATTCCCGGCGAAATTCAACGCTCAAGGGTAGAGCGCACTTCTTGCAGGATTCTTTCCGCATTCGCGACGTTGCTCCTTCCGCTTTGCTTTGCAGACCATTAATATCCATAACGTCTTTGCATCTCTCGCATTTGATCGTTACGCAAAGGCTGATGAGCTCTAGAAGTTCAATGCCGTACAGCTCAAGTTGGGGGAAGGAAAGCGCAATGCCGCGCTCTGGGGCTTCCTTTTGTTCTGTCTCTGGCATTGGCGGTAGAGGGACTCCATTCGTCTCACCATCGTCCGAAAACTCTCCTTCCGAGTCGTAACATTCGGAGTCTTCGATGTCGCTAGGGTCCTCTCGATGATCACTGGTGGCCCACTCTGGAGGTCTGGGGATTACTTTAATGTGGCTCCGGTCGTCTTCGGCTGCATTACGAAGGGTGTTTCCCCCATCTCGGGAGTCGTCGATGGTTAATGTACCTAACACTGGCAAATCTTGCTCTTCCTCACCTTTCTGTTCGACAATGTCTTTTGCAAGAACATGCATGTTCTGCGCCAAATAGTTCACATGGCCCATCAGTGTCCCCGCCGCAGCCTCTTTGACTTTTTGCTCGAAACCCCTCTCCGTATCTCTCGCAGCATCCCTGCTTACTCCTTGCAGCTCAATTCTGCAATGCTGCAAAGGGTAAAGTAGAGGTACGAAGAGTTTGACGGTTTGAACCCCTCGCAAAGGGACTGGCAGGTCCTGATGTCTGCGGGCCGTGATAGGAACTGAGTAAGCAGTGCCATCCGCAGATTTCGAAAAGAGAGGAAGGCGACCAACACGAGCTTCAAGCTGGCGAATTTCTGTCTCCCGACGCTCAGACGCGGTATGGCGTTGTTCAGATGTATATATACACACTTCTGCAGGCTTTGTTGATCGAGTAGGTAGAAGTGCCTCGACGTACTCTGTTCCCAATGTCTTATTGCTTGGAACATCTTCTTCAGGTCGGCGATTGGCCACAAACGTTATCGTATCCGCCTTCTGTTCCCCCAGCAGTCTCTCCAGTCGCCGATCTAATGCATTCATCAGACCCAACAAAGTGGCACCTGGTGGGTTATCTAACAACGTCGCGAAACCCCTTTCCACGTTGATTTGATAGCCTCTTCCCATCTCCTTATTTTTCACTTGTAGCCATGGCTTCTTTCCGTCCTTCAAGGGGTACTCGAAGGGTACATGAAGGACGCACTCTAAAGCCATCATTTCGAAAGGGAAATCTGGGTCTGAGGGTTTCATGGAGAAAGTCAAGACTATACTACCGTCTTTACGGGTTTCGGTAGGCGAGAAACGGCGTTTTAGTTGTGAAATCTGGAATTCCCGTGGATCCTGGGTTTGAAGCTTGGAGACTGGCTTGGGAACAACGCGGGCGGAAGGTACGGGTGGAGCGTGATAGCTACGACTGGACGGTGGCTGTCCATGCCTGCCATCAGACACAGCCAGCGAGTCAGTTTGCACAGTCGAGGAGTCTGGGACCCCTGCTGCATGCGGGATCTGATGCTTCGGTTTTGGCCCAAGCCCGCTCACGTTGTCAACGGCTTGCGCTCGGGATGGATCATGGATGAAAGGGCACTTGTCTCCAGCTCGACATCCTAAGACCCATCACATAAGATTCTAATGTAGAGATATACCAATAGTTTCTATAATGCAGCGATTTCAAAAGCTCATTTAGGAGACTTGGGGCGGAAATGGCAATCTTTATCAAAGAGACAGTCCGATCTTTAGGACTACGCATCGGGTGCATCTTCGAGTGCAACAAGAACAGAAACCAAAAGAATCAATCTGGTAAGCACCTACCTTTTTTAGTTCCATAGAATTTGCACAGCGCCTTCTTCTTCATTGGCAGGGGCAGGTCCGCCTTTTCTGGACGCAGTCTCAGTCTTCTGTAGCAAGCCGCAAGGCGTAGATAAGCCAGCTTGCCGGAGATACTGACCACTTTGGAGGTCCATCGTCCACGGTCAGAGATGGGAACAGATGAACACTTTCCCGTTGGAATGAGGCTTCGTAGGGGAAAGCGTTCGTGTAAGAGATAAGTTCAGTCAGAGAAGACGATGCTCTTAGCCTTGGAGCTTTGCTGGATCTCGTTCTTGGAATTTCACCTGCGCCAGGAGGAAAAGCGTAGACTTTTGATATAGATGATCGGTGGCAGTCCAGATGAAAAACCCATGTATGACTCAGTTGTTGCGAATTGAGGTTAGCACAACCAGCAGACTTGGGTCGATCTTCTTTCCAATTTTCCCCACCACTCACACGGTACGAGGCGATGTCCGTGGTCACACTACTTCTACTCTCTAGAGTTTTTGATACTCAGCGAGAGAGCAACAAGATTATCAAAGAAATGGATGACCACTCGGACATTTGACGAAAGTCGACTCTTCGGACACGCTAGTGACAACCATCCCGCCAGCGCGCTACCGTCTCGTACACTAATAGCCCCCAGCTCTCTCTCAGTACAACACCCGAATGAGTGGTAATGGCGGAGGTGGTATTCAGCGGTGTGAATGATGGTGCATCGTTGCATGGGAACCTCTTCCAAGGTATCAAGTTTTGGCTGTCTCAACGAGTGCCCCAACGAGGGAGATTCATCAATGACATCAGAGTACGAGTCACGTTTTCTTACTTCAAACCCTCCAATTGACATATATAGGCCAATGGTGGTGAGGTTTTACCAATTGAAAAACATGCGGACGTTAAGATTGTGGACCATGCGCGAAAAGAAGCACTGCCTGGAACGTATGTCACGCTGTTCCCCTGGGGTGGACCGATCTAACTAATGTCGTAACAGCCACTCCTACACTTTCATCGAGAGATCTGTGCGCAAAGGAGTTTTGGAAGATCTGGCCGACCATACCGTGGGTCCTCCAGAAGGTGTGGTAAGAAGCGTCGGCTCCGTCGCACATCCTGCCAAGACGACGCGCAACAAATACACGGTGGAAGATGATAGGATTCTTTGGAATTGGGTGCATACGAATCCGCAGAAAGGAGGCGGCACAGAAGGCAACGAGATCTACAAGCAGCTTGAGGCGAAGGCAAGGAGCTGGGTCCGCTTAAAACGCGTCTTGGATGGCTAATAATCTTCAGCATCCACAGCATCCGTGGCAGTCGTGGAGGGATCGATGGGTAAAGCAGCTGAAAACTCAACCGGATGCTTTCCCTCTACCTCATAATGCCCCACCCACACCGCCGTCGGATATAAAGGAACCAATGGCACCATGTGACCCTGAACAAAGAGCTTCAGAGGCGACAGAGGATGACGATGAGTTGTTTACAGAGGAAGATGCACAAAGCTTAATGGAAATGGGAGAGGAAATAATGGCCGTTCCAAAAGAAAGTACGGACAAGGCTTGGCAAGCATTCGCGGAAGCCGATGAGGTAGGGTCTACAAGTGACTTGAAGGACTCGGTATTTAGCTAACGTCTGCGCGATAAGAATGGCCGTTCTGCGAAAGAGTGGCGGAGCTTCTGGGAGTACGAGATCCGGTTCGAATACTTGAGGAAAAGAGGTAAAAAGGTCAAGAAGGGCTCGACCAAAGACGCTGCGAATTCCAAAGCTCCGGAAGAGCCCAGGTCTACGTTGCCATTCTCGCCGAGGAAGCCTTCCGATGCTAGAGCGTCTACAAGAGGTCCATCCTATCACCCCGAGTCTCCGCAGATACATTTCCAAGATAGGCCAATGCCTCCTCAAGTAGCAGACGCCGTGGACAACACTAAAGCAGTACCTTCTAGAGGACTACCATCCACAAAGCCATTATACTTCGGCGCCGACAGTACCCAGACCCTGAAACGAAAACCCAGCGTACTCGAAGAAGAATTCCCATCTAGCTCCCCTCCTGAAGCATCAGCCTCACCGAAGCGCACTCGTTTCAGCGAGTCGAAAATGCCTCGAGAAATAGCATCCACACCAGACAGGAGTCCTGGATCACAACGCAAGGAACCTGAACACAAGGACCGCTACTCACCACTATTCGTCGACTTGGACTCCGAAGATGAAGATGCTCTGGAGGATATCCCTGAAGAGAAAAACAGTCTCCCTGGCCAGGAACCCCCAGAGCAAGAATCTGAACCAGATCATGGCCGGGATACTACACAAAACATATTCCGAGAGCCAAGCCCGTATATTGATTTCGACGTCGCACCACCCGGAGACGATTGGGAAGCCGATCCTCAAGTCCCGGAATCGCCACCACCAGAAACTGCGTCTTCTCAAAGCGATATCAATGCTCAAGTAGACGCCTGGATCGATTCTTACGTCGCCAAGGGATATACCTTTGAGCAAGTGGTGAGCGCATTGAAAGCTACTAGCATAGATACCGAGCTAGCAGAAAAAGTACTCGACATGGTAGGTAAGAATGGGGATCTTCCCCAGGACTGGAAAGGGGTATGGACAGTGGCCGACGACGAGGATCTGCAATCTGCGGATGCACGAAAAGTCCAGCGCCTGCAAGATAAACACGGAGAGGATGTTTTCAATGCGCGCTTTGAGTTCCTGGAGTTCTACGAGGCTAGCTAAGGGGAAGGGAGACAAGGTGTGAGGGCAAGGTGGAGAGTGAGAGAATTTGCTTCTGATACCCCTTTTGTCGCATAGGTAATAGCTCCTTACAACCCACGAAAATTGGTGCAAAACCATCAAAACCCCACAAATCCAATCAGTCGCATTACACCATCCCTCAGTGCTACCGAAATCCGCACACGCGCATTCCAGTCCGAAAGCAGACACCAGCAACCCCCCCTCTTTGTCCCCCAAACCGCCCTCCCCTCCACCACCCGCACAATGCCCAGACCCAGACCCATTATCCACA
>JAABUQ010010646.1_pt1 | contig 11992 bp, 9 predicted proteins | sample 5560001 | NCBI WGS metagenome assembly JAABUQ01 (sample SAMN10711888, study PRJNA513371) | rock metagenome | isolation source: Antarctica rocks | place: Antarctica: Victoria Land, Finger Mt nord | collected 2015-12-18
TTGGCTTCCAGACAAAGAAGCCGCGAAACAAGGATGGGCCTTGCTTGGGACGCTGACGCATAAACTCGCCATGTTTGGCTACTGACGCATTAAGCCCCGTTTCGGCAGGAAATTAAGTCAAATGACACAGTTCGTCAGGTCAAAAAGACAGGAACGGAATACACGGTAGGGCCATATTCAAAGACGACACACCGTGTAAAAGGCCGGAAGCGAACGACCACGATGAAAGTGCGTCGCTCTAAGCGGTATGACATTCAGGACACGTCGGGTTGAAATATTCTCAAGATACCTTCGTACACGACCTACTTTAATAGAACTGCATATAATGTCGTAGCACAGCCAGTACGCTACGTCATTGAACCGTGCCGTACTTAACTCTCACGGTGCTCATTGCCTCAGCATTTTACTTTATAATTTATAATAAAGAACGGATTCGGGAACACCCTCTTCTTAAACAGCGTTCCATTTTATCTGTCAAACTACACTTCAATCAATCGTATGTCCAAAACGCAGACGTTGCTCATCATCACTCATCTCACCCCAGGTGTGCAAAAATAGTGCTTGCCGTGAAAATATGTTGAATGATTTACGACTACGTATTGTAATGAAATGACACCTACTAGTACTTAAAAATTGCAAAATTAAAAATGATTAGTATACTTGTTGCTGTTGAGACTATTAGATTTCATAGACAGTATAGAATCTACCATGCTTTTTACCATCTACGTTAAGTACAGTAGCTCTTTTATTTTTGTGTATACGCTAAAAGTTTCAAGAATTCTGACTCATTGTTTTCGCTACTCTAAAATGTTACCACTCCGATCACTGGCCCTAGTCAGTCTACCATGCTGCTCGTTGGCGTCAAGGTCGCTTCGCTTTCCCTTGACACCGCCTCACAAGCATGGTCATGGATATCACAGGCCAGTTGTCGGTCAAAAAGCAGCCTGTTTTTCGGCTCTTGGGTGGCAACATTTTAGAGTAGCAAAAACAACTCATTACATTCTACAAAGCATGAAGATAGAGTTAATGCCAAGGACTTCGTCGCTTGAAACGAGGTCAGTATTTCATAACACATATATAAAGAAGCGGTAGGTGTGGAAACATAAAGCTTTAGAAAAAATTGCAATCCACGTCCGTTGGGCAATAAGCCAAACTCTCTTGCCCGATAATTGGTACATACTAGGAAGGCTGCGTACATTTATGCCTCGTCCATCAAAACACGTCTCACCCGACACGCTAGGAGGACGCATTCGAGCGGCGCGTGAATACCTCCATCTCTCATTAGCGGAGGTCGCAAGCGGTCACTATAGCACCAGTTTGATCTCGCAGATAGAACGGAATCGCGTCGATCCTTCACGGGACAGTCTGCGGTTTCTCGCAGAGCGTCTCAAGCTCTCTGTTGATGATCTTGAGGTGCTCGCACATCAACATCGAGAGTCCGAAGTTGAGGCACGCGACTACACATCTTTTGACACACTAAGAAGCGATACAACACGTCTCCTTGCAGAGAGACAGATAGCTGAAGCACTTCGTCTCCTGGAGCCGCTCTACTTTTCTCAAGTTCCCTCGTTACAACGTTGGCGATTGGCGGCGTTACGCGGTCAGTGTTACTTTGAGCAGAAATGTTTTGTCAAGGCACAGGGCGATCTTGTCTATGCAACGAAGGAAGAACCTCAACACGAGAACTTACCTTTGGACCAAAAGCAAGAACGTATGCTGCTTCACCTCCACCTCGCCGCAGCCTATCGTGAACTGCACCAACTCCCAGAAGCGTTAGAACAATTTCATGTTGCACTTGGTATGATGAACCGTGATACCCCCTTCGGATTTGTCGCGGAAGCATATTGGGGAATGTCGCTTATCGCGCTTGCCCAAGCTATGCAGATGGAACAGCGACAAGAAAACGTAAGTACACGAGAAGCAAAACTACATGATGCGCTGAACCATGCTGAGAATGCGCGTGTTCTTTATAGGGTAATTGGTGAAACGCTTCACACCGCCTCAGTTACTTACAGTATTGCCGAAATTGAGCATGCTTTGGGGCATAAAGAGCAAACACGTCAGGCTCTCCTTGAGCTAGTCGATAGGATGAAGCTATCTACTGAGATAACGCAGCCGAATGAGCAACAGCAACAAAAAGAGCGTGCGAACATCGTATCTTTAGCATCGTGTCTTCTTGCAGAGATAGAATTTGTGGACGATCAGTATGAACAGGCACTCGACTATGCACAGAGTGCATTAGCCACAGGAGAGTGTGGTTATATTCTCAGAAGGGCTAATGCATATGTGATGTTAGGTCGTATCTTTGGTGCTCTGTGTAACGACGAGCAAGCAGAGCAGGCATTTCAGAATGCACTGTGCGAGCTTGAGAAAACTGAGCGTATTGGCGTCCGCGTCAGCACACATCTTCGCTTTGGGAGTTACCTACTTAGCACAGGCAAGACAGAAGCAGGAATGCTCGAATTGGAAAAAGCTCGACTCCTCTCCGATGCAGTATTATTAGGCAATGACAGAACATCACCACGGGAATAGTTCGTTGTCTGAAGGCTTCTCACGCAGAAAAAGTATGCCCTCCTAGAGGGAGGAAACGCTCATGAAGATGCATCAAAAGATGTTTGCAACCAGTGCTTAAGTTCGTTTTTCACTGTACGAACTATACAACCAGAATACCCATCCAAGATTTGATGTACTCCAAAGAACTCTTCAGAGACTAGTCGAGGCGACCATGAGATTGCGAGAATGAGTGGAAATACTTGCAAGGTCCAGTTGTTTTTATGGGCGCGGACCCACGCAGCCAGGAGCAGACCATCGCTCATGTTCTCACAAAGATGGATTAATATTGAAAGCGGCGCACAATCCTGTCTATACAGTCTATTGAGCAGAGCGACTGCTTCCTCCTCTCCTTGAACGGCAAGCGGAGTATACTGTTCTAAAAGGAGGCAGTCAGTCATAGGCTCTATATACGCTGAATCTAAATTCACTGCGAGTACGAGTCGGTTGCGAGAACAACGAAGTGACGAAGCGAAATCTGGAATGGAATTCATACATGCACCTCCTCTCGACTATTCGTTGCCACTCGTGATTTCACGAGAGGAAGCGTAAATTGGAAAGTGCTCCCCTCGCCTTCAATGCCACTGCTTTCAACCCATATATTGCCTCCCATTGCTTCAACTAACTGTTTGGTAATGTACAAGCCGAGCCCTGATCCACGCGTGGGAGAGTTCATATCTCGTTCCAACCGTACAAAACGATTAAAGAGTTTTTTCTTATCTTCCGGAGGAATACCTTTGCCATAGTCTCGAACCGAGATGGTTGCCTTTTCTTGTTGAGTGCTCGCTGATATTTCAATAGCTGTCGTAGAGGAAGAGTATTTGATCGCATTTCCTGCAAGATTGCGTAGTACTTGACCAAGACGTTGCTCATCGGCGACGACACGAATATCAGGATCAATGCTTACCGTAATGGTGTGACTCTCTTGCTCCGCAAGAGCACCAAGAATTTCGACGACATTGACGACTTTCTCGCGCAAGAGAGTATCCTTCAGCGTAAGCTGCCCTGTTTTTTTCTCTATATCAATAGCTGCTGTCATGTTACCAATAAGAAGCGTCAAATCGTCGCATCCCATACTCGCCTTTTCGAGGAACTTGGCACGTTCTGCCGCCGGGAGCACTTCATCCATACCGTTGTACTCCTTGAGAAGTTCAATATAGCCTTGCACACCCGTTAATGGAGTGCGTAGTTCGTGAGAAGCTATCATGATAAACTCATCTTTTAAGAGATCCAACTCCTTTTGACGCTCAAAGGCTGTTTGAAGTTGTTCATTTTTCTCGCGCAGTTGCTCATTATAGACGTGCAACTCTTGCGTGAGATACGCGGTAGAAACTGCCTCTGCAAATCGGTTCAGCAGGAGCTGGACGATATCAAAATCTGGACCAGCGTATCGATGCTGGTTGGCTCGTTCGCCGAGAATTAAGATGCCAATCATTTTTCCTTGTGCTCGGACTGGGGCAAACAAAATATCATCTCCATGAGTAGAATCAGACGCAAAGAAGCGGTCCAGCCCAGATGGTGCCGCCTCCTGCCCTCTAAGCAATTCGCTGAGAACAAGTGGTCGAGAGGCTTCACGCAGTTGCTCTAAAGCAGCAACATGTAATGGGATACCTTTTTCTCGCACGTCGGGATCATAGGAAAGAAGGTGCGTCACACGCTGGAGAACCTCGTTGCGCAGGAAATCATTTGCATCGTCCAACTGCAGTGGGGGGCAAGCGATGAATGCATCTCCATTCACGTTGAGGGCGAGAAACACGACGCGGCGCGTGTCAAAGGTTGTCACCGCTGAAAGAGTGACTAATTCGGCAGCCTTATCGAGGGTAAGTGTTTCGTCTCCGAGGAGTGTTGTTGGTTTTTCCAGCAACCTGCGATAGTGCAAGACATCAGGAAAGAAGAGCCGATCAGTGACACCGCGTGCTCGCGACCAGACGAAGGGGCTCAAAATGCCGAGGAAAACGACCGAGCAGAAGGCCGCGAAGGAAATCCTTTGTGATGAGAGGATGCTATTGAGCGTGAGCGTGAGATAGACAACAATTGATAGTCCAACGCTTCCAACAAGTGCCGACGCAATTCTTCTAATGTAGGTATCCATCGTGAGAATTTGGTAGCGTAGCACTGCATAGCCAAGTGATATGGCGAGAATGACTAATGCGAGGGAACTAATGCGTCCATCAACGTGAGTTGCTCCAGTGATGAGGCTTGGAAGGACTGCGAGGAGTAGAACAGGCAGGAGGGAGAGAACAACGCCCCCTGCCAGCAGGCGGAACTGCTGGCGCGTGCGTCTGTCTTGACCAGACGCATGACTCGATACGATGCTTGCGCCAAATATACCAGTAATACCGAACAGATAATAGCTTGCCTTGATCGCATCCCCGTAGGCTGTGAACAGAGAAAGATTCATTCCAGGGAAAGCACGTCCTACAAGGATGGCGATAACTGTCACACACAGGAATACAAGAAAAGCGACATAACTCTGTAACAGTCGCACCCGTACCGGCTGTGTTTTCCTCCGCTCTACCGAAAAATAGTTGACCGGAAAGTGGAATAAAAACAATGCGAGGAATGGAACAGAGAGAGCAGCACTCGCACTACTGACAAGATCACTTATACTCGCAAAGGTCGGATTAAAGGAAAGTCCCCCATCAACAGACGCGAAACATACCGCTAGAACGCCGGTAAAGGCCGCGACGTACTGGGCAACGCGTCTGTCGAGGGCAAATAACCACACAAGAAGTCCAACTGCTAAGAACGCGAAAGAGATAAACAATGAGCTAGCGATCTGCAAGCCAAGCAAGGGCGTAAACGATCTATGTGAGGTTGATAGGGCAAAAAGAGCAAAGGTGTTTACTCCAGATAGTACGATACACATGCTCACGATAATACAAGCGACGATTCGACGACCTAGAATAGGTGAAGAAGGCATTGAAACGTATTTCACTCGTGACCTCCTGATTTCCCTCACTGAACAGCATGTGAGAGAGGAAAAAGAAGAAGGCTGGCGTTCTACCTCATGTGTTCGCGCACGTTTTTTAAAGTTGCGCGATGAAGCCAGGATAGGCAGTGAAGACGAAGAGTAAAGAAACCATCTCTTCATTCGTTCTCTTTTTTCGAAGCCTACTCACAGTTGCCTTCTTCATTGGGTTCCGTTGCCTCGACATCAAGGAGAATACGCAAAAATGGCGGGATGGGCCGCTGCATTTCTATCTTCGCCAGATGTTCGCGCACATAATCAATTTGGAGAAGGCGAATGGCCCAAGCAGCAACGAATCCTGCAGAGAAAAGTTCAGCCTTCTGCTCTTTTGTATCGGCAGCAGGAGTGTCTCTCAGTAGTCTGTGTGCAAGTACAAGGGGGAGTGTTTTTTTCTGTCGCTCAACATCTGTTTTGACGAGCAGCTTCATCTCTTGCTGATCCCTAGAAGCTGTTATATAATCGGAGAAATCATGACAATCATTTTTCAATTGAAACGAGATACCAGCAAGCCGTCCCGTTTCTACACACAATTGGACAAGAGGATCACTAGCACCTCCAACAAGCGCACCAAGCTCAAATGCGAGAGCCATAATTGCCCCTGCCTTGCCAGCAGCTATTTCAATACATTTTTCGATACACTGCTCGTCTGTCAAAGTGTCGAAGGACTGCTGTTCTGCGAGGAGGTCAAGGTGCTGTCCACCAGTAGCTTTGAGGAGGGCATCACGAATAGCACGCTGTATTCGGCTTAGAAGCGTAAGATTGTTTGTAAGTGGATCGAGGGCCTTCTGCACAAGGGCGAGCAGGGCTGTTGACACATTGAGCACACGTGGGATATTCATTTCCTCGATGATCGGCGTTCGGTCATTGTCCTCTACGTCATCAAGGAGATCGAGGGCACAAACAAAGCATTCCATAGATAGCGCGACTGCACTCGCATAGTGGAGATCGACGTCCGGAAAAATCATGAGCGCGACTTGCAGAGTAAGTTTCGGCCAGACACCCACATGCGTCGAGCTGAGTTCATTGAGTGGTGACGAGAGAAGTTTGCCCTGGCTCTTCAAAGCTCTTTCCACGTCCGCACGAAGATAAGGAGGGAGTGGAGCAAGAAGTGCAAGAAGCCGCTCACGTAGCACATGCAGGTGAGCGGCAGACATACCCATATCTGGGAAGATCATAGAGAAACTCTACCAGAAACTGAGGGTTGCTTTAACAAGGACGCTTTCCGAGGAACTATGCTCAAGAATTGGAGCGACAGTCGAGACGATTCTGGATGCGCGGGAAGTGTCGTCCCCTTGCCCAGAGGTAGCGCGCACATCTTGTTTCGTTACGCGATCCTTAATTTGTTTGAAGATTTCCACAGCTTCCACAACAATACCAACCTTTCTTTCTTCATTGCACCTTCTATAGAGCGAAAGGCGCAATCAGCCACTACCGAGGAAAACGCTTTGATCCTCTCTATAAGGAGGTATCCTGTATTTTACGCATGACCTCTAAAAGCGGCAAAAACATACTGAGAGGACTAAGTTGAAGATTACAACATAATCGTCATACTCTTCTGCTAGTCAGTATACTCGCAGTACAAGGAAAATACAACAAGCAAGCGTATAAAAGCTCAAGCACGAGTTACTTTGGATAGAGCCTTTGGAAATAACCGATCTGCAAGCAGTTGAAACTTGCCTCTTTGTGGAACTTATAGCTACTACGACATACAGAGTGCTCATGACCAATAGGGCTTGAATCCGCTCTTCAGAAGAGAAGATGGCATATGAAACCAGAAGGTATATGGAATAGCACAAATATCTCTTGCTCTTCTCAACTTGACTAGTCAGCCTTACTGGGCTTCCCAGACAAGATGTAGTTCCTGTTGAAGCACTCCATGCAGACGTTGGGTCTTGGTTAGCTGAATGCGATAGAAGCAAAGGGCTATCTGATAGCGATTATCTCGCATACCTCGCGGAATCTTGGCGCGACGTTGTCGATGGGTAAAAAAGTGATCCCTGCTCTCACTCGACAGACAACCCTACCTATGAGCACTAGGGACGCGGGTGCTTCGTTCATATATGGGCTGCCGTCTCGGTCGCACACCTCAGAGACGAGTACTATGCACAAGAGTAAATGTACGTGGCCGCGAACGCATTTCTACTCACACGGACCTTATACACATTGGAAGAAGAAATTGCTCCCAATATTCGGTCCGTAAATGCGCTGGCTTCTCTGCTTAGAGAACATTAGCACATTCCTCTCTTACAGACGTTTATTCGTACACCGTGTCTTCAATCACGATGTCAGAAGGGGAAATCACCTCTGGGAACGACGCATCATAGCTGGGCATCACAATGTACCGAAGTGCTATCTTCGCCCTATAAAGCAGTGGACGATGTACCGCTATATAAAGAATAGAGCCCGTATAAAAAATCTCCTCTTGCACATACATAACGAAATCGCCACATGTATGTTCGCTGTACGGTGCCGGTGGTCCGTAGATGGTTTCTAAATCATTATTCATTGAATGCCTTGATCTCGTTAAAGTAGGCGTACTCTGCAAAGCACTAGATACTAGTAAAAGATCCTACATGGGATTGTCAGCCTTCACGCAAATGTGCGTTTTTCTCGTTGAAAGTTCTACCCATCATCAGCTATTCCGTCGCGATGCTCAGTATGTTGCTCGTCTTCGCGCGGCCATATCTCATAGTATTATACACTCACCGAATTTCTCTGCTTGAAAAAGAAGAAGTGCAAAGGAGATGCATTTCATAATTCAGGAAAAGGAAGGTGCTTATGGAAAAAAATTCAGATATACCAGTGGGTCCCGATCAAGCTATCTGGCGGCAGGAGCTACTCCGAAGACGACGGTCGGATCGTTTTGAGGGGTGGATTTTGCTCAGTATTGGGGGAATTGGTTTGCTAGCCCTACTCTTTACTCTCGTAACCTCATTTCCTCGCGTGCTCACACTTGGGCCACTGTATGAGGTTCTCTCCCTGTTGTTTGTCCTCGCTTTTTTCAGCTCGTTCTTGCTCGGCATTTCTACGCTCCGAGCTGCGGGCAAAGCTCCGACAGAACAAGATATTGCACGAATCCGTCAGATGGAACGTTCTAGATTGTTTCAAGAGGCTCATGGGAAGCTTCCCTGGAACTATCGTCGCACGGGAAACATCGCATTCGCAATCTTAGGCTGCATCGCTCTCCTAGGAGGAATCCTCGTCCTTTTGAGCTTTGGTATCAGTTCTCTCGATGGGTGGGTCATGGCAGGCGCAGGACTCGTGTTTTTGTGGCTTGCTCTCTATATCATTCCACGAGAACGGCGGCGACGGCCAAAGCAGAGTGCCCGTTCCTTATCAAGCGAATGGAAAGCAGGTGAGGCCACAGATGGTTTAATGACAGAACGAGACTGACAACTTCACCTCTCGCCATTCGCGAGCATTTCGATGATGCTCGTCACTGGTAGCAATCATTGGCTTTTAGGAGTCTTCAGCTCACGAGTCAATCGACATTCATGACAGAATACAGGGATAGTAATGTGTCCGCAGTGTTACTCATTCCGGGATCACACAGCATGGGATACTAGAATGAGTGACAATCATTTTAGTATCCCACAAAATCTTTAAGAATATAGGACACTGTTGAACAAAAGTGAGCATAGGAAGACTGGCCGACTTGCAAGGATTCGCTTCTTAGCAATGAAAACCATTACCACTACATTACCGGTTGTGTTGCAAGAAATAAGAAGCAAACAAACTGAGCAGGGTGTCCCTCTCCCTATTCAGTTTATGCTTCTACTTCGAACAGCTTGGCGACCAATGCAATCTGGCCTCTGATATCTTCTTTGTCCACCTCTTCCACTTGTCCCTTTCGTATCATATTCATCACCTCGAATCCTTGTAAGGTTCGCCATGCGGTCTCGAATGAAAAGAAACCCATTCCGGGCCTGGTCAACCGTTTGATGAAACGATGGTCTTGTTCGACCAGATTATTGAGATATTTGACTTGCCTCAACTCACAGCTTTCAGGGATGCGTCCTTCTGCTTTCAGTTCAGCAAAGGCTTTCGGATAGGCGGCGTTTTTATCCACGTTGATCACACGCGGTTCGGGAGTATGAGAGGCGGCGAGGGTTTTGAGAAAAAAGCACTTGGCGGCTTTCGCATCTCTGGTCGCACTGAAGAAGAATTCGAGCGTGTTGCCCTGTGTATCGACAGCTCGATAGAGGTACACCCACTCTTTTTTGACTTTGATGTAGGTCTCGTCAACTCGCCAGGAGTCGGCTGTCGCCTTCACAAATGGTCGGCAACGTCGGTCGAGTTCTGGCGCATAGCATTGAAGCCAGCGGTACATGGTGGTATGATCGACATGCAAACCGCGCTCCAGCATCATCTCCTCCAGTTGCCGATAGCTTAACGGGTAGCGGAGATACCAGCGTACGCACAGCAGGATGATGTCGGACTGAAAGTGACGCCACTTGAACGGATATTGCTCTACCATCGTGGACCCTCTTTTCCACTCACTTTACCAGATCAGCTTCTTTCTTGCAACACAACCAGTTACATTGGTCGCCAGGTTGTTTGAAGTGGTTGCCTAAAAGTTGAACGTGCAGAGACATTCCACACTTTGTCTGGTTTGTTTCTCATTTCTTGCAACACAACCTCAAATCGCGACTAGCTCATTTCTTTAAGCTAGCAAGTAAAGAGAGAAATTGTTCTTCAGCATCAAGGACTTTGGTTTGTAACTGTTCGGGTATTTTGAAATTTTGTTGCTTATTCACTCCTGCGAGAGTGAGGATCATGAGCAAGTTCTTCCAAGACTGCCAAGCTGTGATACTACACTTTATAATTTTTTCTTTTATTTCTTCATCATACACATCATTCTCAAAAAGTTTTGGTAACGTATCACACAGTATTTTTTGACTATTGATATATCGAAGTTCACTCCTAATCATGTAGTCGCGTTCTCGCTCTGTACAAGAAGTAGGTGGACGCTGAGAAAGGGAGATAAGTTTTCGTGTAAGTAAGTCAGAAAAATGTTCTTTGTAAACATCAACTTGTATAATAATATCTTTAAGAGCATCATCTCGACTCTTTACTGTTGCAGGATTTTTCGGGCGTAGAATCTGAATAGTATCTCTCATAAGTTGATAATGCTTATTAGAAACTTCAAAAGCTCGCTCTAATTTCCCTTCGGGGACTGAAAATTCTGCGTATATACCTTTTTCTGGTCGCCGTTGGGTTTGAGGTGGGTAGTTATTGATATCGTCATAGATCGCAAAATTATGAGTATCGGTATCGTAACCCACTACTAGAAGAGGATAAGGATCTTCTAGCTGGTCGTGTAGTTGGTTATGCTCACCAAACAGAAATACTCCTTTGTCGGTTGGGACAATCACCGGCCACATTTGATCAAGTTGTTCTTGTATACAATGTTCTAAGTTCTCTTTAACAGAAATCTCAACTATTTCCAAGCCGAGCTTTTCAACTAATACATATCTTGCAAGGACTTCTGCATCATAGGGTTGCTTGTACAAATGATTTGGATTTGCAGCTACGTGCAGAAAATCATAATGACTGTACAGATAGAGATACGTATAAAAAAGATCTGGATTGGTGGGAGAAAACACACTACTAGCTAAGTACTTTACAACAGCAAAACAATTTAACCCATGAGTTGAAAATTGCAAATGGGCATCTTGATAAGTAACAGAAGGAATATAATGAATTGTCATGTCTTGCTCCTTTTGAGATTACTCAAAACGTCATTTACTTAATATTTTATGACACTTTTTACTTCGAACATCGCCTACAAATGGTGCTCTTACATCAAAAACGGCACTATTCATGCTCATGGTGTCGTAATGCGACATCATACTTAACAAAATATAGCCTGTAAGTTCTCTATCAACCAAAAGGTACGATGCGCCAGATAACTAAGGCCGATTTCTGCTCTTTTTCTGCTTTCTTGCGTTTATAAAGAAGGTTTTTCTTCCTTGTAAGATAGCTTTTTCTTTGGCAAACATCTCACCTTACTCAGCTATCTCTTATATAGAGAACCCAAGTATAGTGATAGAGAACTCAGTTATGATAGCCTTTTTTGAATCCTTCAATCGTACGGGCTAAGCCAATATTCAAAAGGACTTTAGGCTCCTGTTGTAGGTATTCTTTCGCACATGTTATGGTATCCCCCAATGTCAAGACACAAAATGCCTGTAAGTAAGAGAGAACGCAACAATTTATGGGTTCATGGTTTCAGTGGTTGTAATAGACAGCAGCAGGAGTCAAATAGCCCAACGATTGGTGCAATCGCTCCTGATTGTAGAAGGTAAAATATGCCTTCAAATTCTGCATTGCCATAGGAACCGTGTCATAGTCTTTGAGGTTAACCTAAGCGAGGGAGTCACCTCCCCCGCTCGGCTTCAAAACCGGACGTGACACGTTAGCGTCATCCGGCTCCTCAGTAATCTGGCCCTTGTCATGGGTACCGTTGGC
>JAABUQ010010647.1_pt1 | contig 11991 bp, 10 predicted proteins | sample 5560001 | NCBI WGS metagenome assembly JAABUQ01 (sample SAMN10711888, study PRJNA513371) | rock metagenome | isolation source: Antarctica rocks | place: Antarctica: Victoria Land, Finger Mt nord | collected 2015-12-18
CGCGGAGATGCATCGATTCTTGGACATTCTCGCCTCTGAGGCGAGGCTTCAACGGGGCCGCGCACTTGCGCGCGCGGAGATTTCGACACCTCAGCCATTTTTGAGTGGCCCTGGGGGCTTCAACGGGGCCGCGCACTTGCGCGCGCGGAGATATGCCAATCCCAGGCGTTACCCGGTCCTGCATTATAGCTTCAACGGGGCCGCGCACTTGCGCGCGCGGAGATATATCGAGTATGAGGGGAATCAATCGATTATTATTGGGCTTCAACGGGGCCGCGCACTTGCGCGCGCGGAGATGAGCGGTTTGACCCCAATGGACTGGCCTAAAAAGGCGCTTCAACGGGGCCGCGCACTTGCGCGCGCGGAGATGGCAGCGGCACGGGCTCGACCTGGCACGGAACGTACGGGCTTCAACGGGGCCGCGCACTTGCGCGCGCGGAGATCGATATCGCCGGCTGCCACCCTGGCTTTGCGCTCGGCTTCAACGGGGCCGCGCACTTGCGCGCGCGGAGATGGTAGGGCAATATGAGAATCGTAGCGGTACAAGGCGGGCTTCAACGGGGCCGCGCACTTCCGCGCGCGGAGATGCCGCGAGAGGCATCGACTCGAAACGCAAGGCCCGGAATAATGCTTTTCGAGCGGTGGTCGTCTGCGTCCCTCCTGAATGCCTTCGCCTCGAATTCGATCCTCGCAAAGCCCCGTGCGATCGACGTCGAGCGGTTCCCTCGTGAGCGAACGTCACTGGGGCCCTCGAATTGCTCAACCGATGACGGCATGGTCGGATGCTCGAATCTCCTGCCGGCCGAATGCTTCGATCGGGGGAATCCAGGTCGTGCGATCGGCGACTGGCCCGATGTCGATCAAGATGACGCGATCCATCGATCGGTCGATAACCGATTCTATCCGCGCGGCAAGTTCCACGCGATCTTTCGGCCGGAGTAAGCATGCAAAAACACTATATTGCAAGCTTTCGCCGTAGGCTTTTGCTAACTTGTGCATTGCGCGTAGGCGCTTAGAATCGGCGATGTCATACGACAAGATATACGAACGCACATTCACCTCGTCACAAAAGGCGGGTACTTCTCGAGATCTCCCTGGATCGTGCGCGCGAGCAAACGCGCCTGGAGCCAGAGAGAACGCCGGTAGGATGCCTCGTACTCGAAGACTGGATGCGTGATGACGCTTTGAAGTCGCCGCTCCATCGCACGAATGAAGATCCGCCGACCATCTTCGGTCAGCGAGACCCCCAAACCACGATCGATAAAATGGTTCGCACGAATCTCCGATGTGTTGATGACACTCAGAACCGTCGAATCGACGATAAGCGGACGAAATTCTTCCATCAAGTCAAGCGCGAGCGAAGGCCGTCCTGGGCGTCGCGAATGGTACACGCCGACTCCTGGCTCAAACCCAACGGCGAGCACGGCCGCCAAGGCTTCCTTCGCTAACATTGCATATCCAAACGATAGAAGCGCGTTTACGGGATCTCCTGGCGGCCTCCGATTACGCCGCGTGAAGTCGAACGCGTCCTTTTGCAGCAAACCGGCAAGAGTACGAAAATAGATTTGCGCCGCCCGACCCTCGAGACCGAGAAGCGTCGCGATGTCGGCCGCGAGTCGAACGCGATGAAGGCACAGTGCGAGCGCCTGGAGCGCACGGGCAGATCCCGAGAGCCGCCGCACCATCGTACGTTGGTTTCGTACCTTGCCTTCAACGATTGCGCGAGCAATGGCGAAACGTGCCGAATCGGGGAGCCGCATCTGCGCTTCTCGCAAGTCGAGACTGTGATCGTCGATCGAGCGCGCGTAGCCCGACAGCCAACCCCCGTAGCTCAGATAGAAGATCGGGATGTCGCGACCGAGCACGGCACGAGCAGCCTGCGAACTGATCTGAACGTTTCCGAAGAGCGAGATATGAGCCGTCTCGAAGAGACGCGACTCCGCGACGACGCCCTCGTCGGTCTTCACTTGAAGCACCTCACCAGCAAGGCCAACGCGCGCCCCGGGTGTCACGACGTAAAGCGCTCTACGGTCGTCGATCGGCGGCGCGAACGGACGGACCGGAAGCGCGAGCGTCGTTGCATTCAACGCGTTCGTCTCATCCGGCAGGCAGATCACGTTAAGCGAACAGCGCCCGCATTTCGGACTGTCGACGAGAGGTGGCGGTAATTGACGCCGCCTCGATGCAACACGCGCATCTTCGATCGCGCGCAGTGCGAGAGCCTCGGCTGCCTCATCGATCACAATCGAAACGTGTCGCTTCGACGCGGCAAAGTAGATGCGCCCCTCATTGCACGTGTAACCGTGCTCGCGAAGCAGCAGCGCTTGGAGGATGACCTGAACTCGCTCGGGATCGTACACACCGATCTCCGGCGGCGGAAGCACGCCGCGCTTATAATCGACCGGCACGTGCTGGTCGCCTTCGATCCGCACGAGATCGAGTTTGCCCGTTATACCGAGCCGCTCCGAACTGAGTTCGAGACTCGTCACAGAAGTCGCATCGTCCTCGCGACTCGTGATCTGCCCCTTGGGCTTATCGACGCGCGCATGCACGCGAGCGCCGTCAACCGTGTCGTGCGACTCTTCGAATTGACGTTCCACGTGCTCGATGAAAAACAAGCGCGGACAGTACACGAACTCATTGATCGCCCGCAATGGCAGAAGTTCGGGAGGATCCTCGACAACTTCACGGCCCTTCAGAACTTTCATCGAACTGCCTCGAAACGACGAAGATGCATACGTGGAGTGCCGCAATCGATGAGGCCCTTTGCCGTGTTTGTGAGGCCGTCGAATTGTCTCTCGAAGTACGAGCCGCGAGTGGCGAAGCGCCGCCCGTCGGCCTTACCGATGCTAGCGAAGTTCGATTCCTTTCGGTCGAATACGATAGCCGCGTCGCCGAAGCCCGGTCGGTCTCCCGACGTTGCTGACACACCTCGGTGAGAGATTCGTGTCATCCGGCGGCTTCCAGCATGCCGGACGCGAGTGCATCACCGATGAGTTGCTCGCGTTCGATTTCAGAGAGGCGCGTCACGACACTGCCGCCGGCGAGGCGCTGCACGCGTAACACCGTTTCGATCTCGGCGGCGATGCTGCGCACGTGGGTGATCACGCCGATCATCCTTCCGGAGCCGGCGCGTGCGGAGAGTTCGGCGAGTGCGATATCGAGCGCGTGCGCATCGAGGCTTCCGAAACCTTCGTCCAAGAAGAGGACATCGAGCCGGCCGCCGGCGCGCGTCGCGAGTTCGACGAGCCCGAGGGACAGCGCGAGGCTGGCCAAGAACTTCTCGCCGCCGGAGAGCGTTTGCGGGGAACGCGTGAGCTGCGTCTGCGCATCGACGATCTTGAAGCGCTCGGCGAACGCGTAGCGACCACTTGTCATCCGCCGCAAGATCTCCGATGCGATACCGAGCAGCCGCCGTTCCCGTAACCGCATCACGTAATCCTTGAAGCGGTTGCTCTCGAGATGACGCCGCAGCCCGCTCAGGCATCGAAGGACCGGCTCCGCCGCGGCCAGTTGCTCCGCTGCGACCGCGACCGCCGCGACCGAGCGCTCCACGACGGCAACTCGATCTTCCAGCACATCTCGTCGCGAACGCGCGTCGCTCCGATTCGCCTCGAGCGCCGGGATGTCAGGGAGGCCAGCCGCCGTCAACAGTCCGCCGAGCGTCGCGACTGCTTCACCGCGCGCGCCGCGACATCCGGAGACGGACGCCTCGATGAGCGACAATGCGCGAGCCAGCCACACGCCGACCGATGCCGCCCACGTGAGCGCGACCGGAACGTCCTCGGCAAGCCGCGTCGATGGCATCTCGAGCGGCGTCACCTCGGGGTTTGTCGCAAGCGTTCGCAAGGTTTGATCGGCCCCGGCAAGGGCGGCCGCACAGACCTGATCGACCTCTCGCGCGCGCCGCTGCTGCAGTTCGCTCGCCGAACGCTCGGCCAGGCGCAGCGTCTCCGTTGTCACCCGCGCGCGCTCGTCGACCGTTCGAGCCACCGGCATGGCTTGCTCGAGTGCGCTCATGCTCGACGCGATCTCTTCTTCTTCAACGGCTCGCGGCCGCAGATGCGCCGGCAACGTTTCGACGTCTTCTTCGAGCCGGCGCTCCGCTGCTCTCGTGCGGATGAAGCTTTGCGCGAGCCGCGCGCGATCGCGTTCGTACGTCCGGACGGCAGCTCTCTGCCCCTCCTCGTGGCCAGCGCGTCGCCGCGCCATCGTGGACGCTTCGTCGCGCGCGCTCTCGAGGGTCGCATCGGACGCCTCGGAGGCACGGGCCATCTCGGCGAGAGCTTCGTCTTCGTTCACCGACGAGAGAGCGACGCCGGACGATCGTGCCGAGGCGCGCGCGGCCTCCAGGTGCGCTGCGGCCTCGTCGACCGCTACTACGGCCTCGTTCTCGGCACGGGTACAGGCCGTTACGCGCTCTGCATACCGTGCGACGGCCGCGCGCGCTTGGCGCGCGAGCTGCTCCGTCTGCTGCACGACGGAACGGGCCGTCTCGAGATCGCCGTTCTCGACGCGGAGAAAGCCGTTCGGCAACGGCCGAGCGCAGATCGGACACGCCTCTCCCGCGTGCAGGCCGTGTGCGAGTGATGCGGCAAGGTCGGCGCGGCGCGCACGATCGAACGCCTCATCCGCGCTCGATTGTTGTGCACTCGCGTCGGCGTCGGCGACGGTCGCCGCCGCGAACGACACGTGAGCCTGCGCGAGGCCTGCGGCCGCCTTCGTTTGGACGCCGGCCATCTTTTCGGCAGTGGAAGACGCCAGTGCCACGGCATTCCATGCAGCCCGAGCGACGGTAAGCCTCTGCCGATCGGTGGCCGATTGCAACTGAGCCGAAGCGACGCGCCGGCCGGTCTCGACAACTCGCGCTTCGAGCGCACCCATCTCGCCCGCGAGTGCGACTAGTTCATGCTCTCGCTGTGACAACGCGAGCTCATCCCGATCGTGCTGGGATCGCTCGTCCATCAGATCTTCTCGTCCTCGGCGAAGATGGTCGAGCGTGGTTCTTGCCAGGTGCAGCGAGGCGACATCGAGGCCTCGCGTTCGCAGCTCCGCGGCGGCCCGCTCGGCGGCCGTGCCGTCGACGCGCACAGCGCCGAGCCGGCTTTGCTGTTCCATGTGAGCTGATTCGAAGCTCGCGTGCGCCTCCGTTAGCGCTTCGAGGCGTGCGACGTGTCCGCCCAAGGCGCTTAGCGCGTCCTCCGCTGCGTCGAGGGGACCCGTCCGATGGTCCGCCGCACGCATCGCTTCGACGAGTTCTCTCGCACGCTGGGAGGCCGCGTCGAGATCTCCGGCGGCCGTTGTTGCGGAGATGAGTTCCGCTCGTAGCGACGCGAGTCGACCTGCCGGATCGTCGCCGTGAGCTTGCAACGTGGCGCGGAGGCTCGTGCAGCGATCGCCTGCCTCTCGAAACGGCGTCTCGAGTGAAGCGCGGAGCGCGTCGATCTCGCCCATACCGAGCAATTCGCCGAGGACGCGCGTCCGTTCGCCATCGTTCGCCGTCAGGAGATCGGCGAAGCGTCCTTGCGGCATGACGACCGTCTTGATGAACGTGCCATAGTCCATTCCCGTCAGCCGCCGGACTTCTTCGCCGACCGCCGCCTCGCCGTCAAAACGGTAGCCGGAGTCGACGATGCTTCGAAGCGCGTGGATCGGCGGACGCGGCCCGCGCCATGCGGCGCGAGTGATGCGAAACGTACCCTCACGAACGGTGAATTCGAAATCGACGCGCATCGTGTCGGTGTCGAGCGCGATCAGCTGTTTGACATCGCGCTCACTCCACGTCGTCTTGTTGTACAACGCGTACACGATCGCTTCGAGGATCGAGCTCTTACCCGCACCGGTATCGCCGACGATCGCGAAGAGACCGAGCTGCGAGAAGTCGATCGTCTGCTGGGCCCGAAAGCTCCGGAAGCCGGCGAGCGTCAACATCAGAGGCTTCACGCCGTGCGCTCCTCGAGCTCCGGGAACGACAACGTCGCTCCGCCACGGAGCGCCTTCATGGCGTCTTCGAATACTTCGCGAAGCTGCTCGTTATCGTCGGCCGGCGCGCCTTCCGCAGCGAGGTAGGCGTCGAACATCGTCGCGAGATCGGGCTCCTCGCCGCCGGCGAGCGGTTCGACGGCGGCGATCTGCCGGTTGGGATCCAGGATATCGACCCGCAGGAGCGTCGTGCCGGGCAACACGTCGGCTACTCGGTCGTACAAGGCACTCGGCGAACCGGCGTGTTCGACGATGACCCGTGCGAGCGAACCGGCGGACTCGACGGCGCGCGCGGCCAGCGATTCGAGCGTGCCCTGCATGCGGCGCAGCGGGCGGCCTCCGCTGAGTTCGACCAGTCGTGGAGGGTACGGATTCACGCCGGGCTTCGCTTCGACGAACACGATACTCTTGCGTTCGTCGATCTCGCCGAAATCAATCGGAATCGGCGAGCCGGCGTAGCGCGCCCATGGGCGGCCGGCGATCTCTTGCGGTTTGTGAATGTGCCCGAAGGCCGCGTACGTGACGCTCGGGATCGCCTCCGGCCGCGTGGCATAGTCGTCGATGTGGACTTCGCGCTCGCTGCGCGCGAGGACCGCTCCTGTAACGTGGACGTGCGCGGCAAAGAGCGCAATATCGCGTGAAAAGTCACTCTGCGCCAACGCTTCGTCGAACGTTCTCTCGACGAAGGCCAGATTGTCGCCGTAGACGCTCGTCCACAGAGCGGGATCGCGGAACTCCGCAACATACGTCGAGTTCCGAACGAACGGCAACGAAGCGAGGCGAATGCGCTCGCCGTCGCGGGTCGGATAGTGCAGAATACCGCCATTCGCAGGCGCGCGCGGGCGGTCGATGAAGCGCATGCGCTCGCTGCCGCGCAGACGATCGAAGAGCGCGAAGAGCTTCGGGTTCTCATGATTTCCGCAGAGCACGGCGACCGGGGCAATCGCGGCGAGTTCTTCGAGCATCTCGATGCCGAGGCGCAAGTCCTCGACCGCCGGCATCGATACGTCGAAGAGGTCGCCCGTATGCAAGATGAGGTCGGGTCGAAGGTCGCGCGCGATCGCCGCGATCTCGGCCGCGATCGCTTCGTGATCCGGCCGTCGCGAGACCCCGTCCGTGGTCTTCCCCAGATGCCAGTCCGACGTGTGCAGTAATCGCATCAGAACTTGTCAAACGCCTCGGCGATGGCGATTGGATCGAGGGCGCGTCGCTTCGACTGCGCGTCGTCACCGACATTGGTCGCGAACGGCGGCATGGGAAACCGGAACGGGATCGGTGCCGGGACGATCGGCTGATCGAGTACCATCGTGCCGGGTAAGAACCGCGTCGCGCGCTCGCGCATCGTGGGTGAAAGAAACTTGTAATCGTCCGTCGATGCGGCATCGAGCCGGCCGACGATCTTGAGGGCCGCGTTGCTCGTGATCGCGCGATCGACTTCGCCGGCACTCTGCTGCGCGCCAACAAGCAGCACGCCGAGACTCCGGCCGCGCGCCGCGATGTCGACGAGCAGTTCTTTGATCGGACTGCGGCCCTCGCGCGGCGCGTACTTGTTGAGTTCGTCGAGCATGACGAAGCGCAAAGGCTCGCGCCCGGTGCCCTGCTTCGCATCGAAGATCTCCGACAGGATCGCGCCGACGACGAAGCGCTGCGCATCGTCGTGGAGCTTGTGCAGATCGACGACCGAGACGCGGCGCCGCATGACGAACGGGGCGAGGTTGGTCGCGACGAGGCGCCCGATCCGCGGCCGGAGGCCTTCGAGCCGTCGTAAGAACGCACCGATCGTGCCGTCGGTCGACCGCTGCGCCCAGAGGGGGTCGGGCGGATCGGCATCGAGGCGGTCGCGGAGAAACGCGATGAGATCGGCAAAGGTCTCGACGTGGTATCCATCACCCGGCGCGCGCGCTTCGCGCCGCTCGGCGAGGATGCGCTCGACGTTACTCGACGAATTGCTCTGAGCCATCATGACGACTGAACCGTCGGCGTTCGTGCTCGGGAACGCGTGGCGCAGCAGCTGCACGCGCACGTTCTGTTCGATAAACGGCACCTGCGTGCGCGAATCGTCGGCGATGCAGAACTGGAGCAGTTGCCGCCGGATGAATTCTTGCGGGGTCCACCCGTAGATCGTCACTTCGTCGTGATTGCGAGAAGTGATATCGACCGCGCGTGAGCCGTCACTCGCACCGGCGGCACGAGGTACGAAGAATTCGACGTCGGAGAACGGCGCCGGCTCTTCGATGCCGAGACTCCTCCAGCGCGGACCGTCGACATGCGGACGGAACGCGGCGTTCGGCCGATCGAGGTGTAAGAGGTCTTCGCCCTTGACGTTGAAGATCACCGCGTGCGTCTGCGGACTGTGGCGGCCGAGCGCCGCGCGACCCGCTTTGCCCTCGAGCAGTTGATAGAGCAAGAATGTGGCATACGACGTCTTCGTCGCGACGCCCGAGATGCCGGAGATCGAGACGTGACCGCCGCGTTCGCCGCTCATGAAGGAAAAATCGGCGAAGATCGGCTCGCCGTGCAGATCGAGTCCGACGGGAAGAGCGTGGGCCATCTGATCGAGGAAGAGCGCCTCGGCGCGCCCCTCGCCCGAGACCCGTTCGACGGGCGCGCCGGGTAACGGCGCGAGCCAGAGCTCCGGCAGCGTCCGCAAGACCTGCACGGTGACGGAGCGGGTCGTGAGGCCGGGCATCGTTCCTTCACCGATCCGGCGCGTATCGGACGCGAACGACGCGCCTTCGATGCGGCCGGTGCCTTCGACGACGATGCCGTAATGCGTAACGTCGCCGCTCCCGTCGGCGCAGGCGTGGCGCGTCAGCACCAGGTCGTCGAGTTGGAGCACGGCGTCGTCAGTGAGGACGACATCGAAGCGGCTGGTCGTGAGCGGTTGCGACCCGTCGACGTACCCGATCATGCGGAGACCCGCTGCTGCGGTGGAACGGCATGGACGGATTCACGTACGGCGCGTTCGGCCATCGCCTCGGAGCCGAGGTGGCGGCGCAGATAGTTTTCGAGCGCACCGATCGGTTGCAGATTCTGCGGCGCACGCGGATCGCAGTGCAACAGGCCCGCGTACCGCGGCAGCGACCACGCGAGCGCATCCGCACTCCGACGTGCGGCCTCGAGGCCGAACGACGCATAGAACTCCAGGCGTACGACACCGGCCCACGGTCCGCCGAACGGTTCATCGCAGAGGCGAAGATAGCAAGAAAAGCGCTCGGCGCCGATTCGGAACAGCGAGGAGCGTTCACCGCCTCGTAGCGCCGGAACGCGAGCATGCTGCTCCGGTGGCAGATACGCTCGCTGATGACGCTTGACGTAACCGACGATGAGACGCTCGCGGCGGAAGGCGAAATTGAGCGGACCGTCCGCGACCACGAGCGTTTGGCCGCCGGCGACGCTCTCGGCAAGCCGGCCCTCAGCCGACCGCATGCGCAGCTGGAGATCCGCGAGCGGGGCTTGCGGATCGTCGCTCGCCGTCGATGCGAGTTGCCATTGCCAGCCACCGCGGATCGCCGGAAGGGGCGTGGCGGCGCCGCTTCCCCAGATCACGAGTCGTCCCAGCTCGACACGATCGAACGTCATGCGGCCCGCGCCCCGCGCCAGGACCGCACCGCACGCGAATGCGCCGGCAATCCCGCGGACGAAGCGGCCATCGACGATCTGGTAGAGCGACGCTTCGCCGCGACGCACGCCGTCGATGAACGCGAGTTGCTCGAGCGAGCTCGACGCGGCGCCCGCGTGGGCGGTCACCTCCGCATCTTCGACGAGCGCGACGTCCGCGTCAGCGCTTTCATCGTCGTCGGCGATCAGGTAGGGCGAGCCATGCGACTGCGCCCAACGTTCGACGAATACGCCGGCGGGACGGCTGGGTCTTGAATGGGTCCAATCGGAATCTCGCGGCTGCATGGGTGGTGGCAGATTATTTGTCTAATGCGGTAGTCCTGCCGCTTCTCGGGCCTCGTTGCGGAAGCCGTCGAGGATCGGCTCGAGGCAATTTTCTCGTCAGCTGCAAGTTCTCAGATCAGTCGGGCGAACAACCCCCGATAGGATCCATCGTGTTGAGAGAGTCGCAAAATCATGCCGGCAGGTCAGGACGGCCCCGAAGGACGAGCCGAAGCGCGGTTCTCGTTCGATCTGCAGGAGGTTCGCGACGCGAGCGAACCTTCGGAAGACGGTGCCAGGCTGATCTGGCTGTTCCTTGCCTTCGTTCGCAAGCGCGAGGTACGCTATTCGGCGTATGCCAAAGAGTGCAATCGGGGGCCGAAGACGTTCAAACGCGATCTCGACAAGCTGCGTCGCATCGGCACGCGGTACGGCTTTGCGCTCACGCGGCAGTCGCACGGCATGGTTCGACTCGCCTCGCTCGATCAGATGCCCGATCAGCGCGCGCAGGCGGCGCTCGCCGCCGCCGACACGCTGACGGCGCTCGCCGACGCCTTCGGGGAGATCGTCGGCAGCGATATCGCCGCATTCATCGACACCGCCGCCGGAACGCTCGATCCCTTTCTCCGCCTTGCGACGCCGCGGCTCGTCGCACAGTCGGAGGTCGCATACGCGTACGCTGAGTTGCGGCGCGCTTGGAGCCGCGGCGCGCGCGTGCGTTTTCGCTATCCGCGTGCGTCCGACCCGAATGCCGACGAGGAACGAGTCGTCGAGCCGCATCTCGTGACCTACTTCGATGGACGGTACTATCTCGTCGGCTACGATCGGCGACCGCGCACGCGCGATTGGCGGCAGTTTGCGCTCGATCGCATCATCGGCACGATCGCGGTCGCGGGAACTTTCGAGCGGCGTCGCGTCCCACCGCACTACCGAGGCGACGATGCACTGGGACTCTTCAAGTCCGCGCCGTCGTTCGACGTTGCAATCGAACTCTCGCCGGAGATCGCCGAGGCCGTGACGGCGCGTCGCTGGCAGCGAGGCCAGATCGTCGAGCTCCGACCGGGCCGGTGGACGCTGATCCGCTTCGAGGTCTTCGACCTGGGCGAAGTCGTGCGATGGGCGTTCGGTCTCGGCGATCGAGCGCGGATCGTCGCGCCGCCGGCCGCCGTCGATCTCGCGCGCGCGATGGCGCGGCGACTCGTCGACGCGTACGAGACTCGCGACGACCGGACGCTCGAGGTCGACCTGCGGCTCGGCTAGTCATTCGGAACGGACAGACCTCTGTCCACCGGCCTCTGATAGCTTTCCCTCGCCGAGCGGCGTCCTGCCGCCGGCTCTCGCGAGGAAGCCTTCATGCCGATCGATCCGACTCATTTGCTCTCCGTGTTTCTCCTGATGATTCAGGGATTTACCGGAGGTGGCCCGTTCGCAATTTTCGGCTAACTCACGGACGGCGGAGCGTCGCCGGGGTGATGCCGAGTTTCGCGCACTTCGCGCGGAGCTCGTCGCGCGAACGCACTTCGAAGACCTCGAAGATGCGACGCGTGTGGTTCGTGACCGTGTACGTGCTGCGGCCGAGCTCGCTCGCGGCGGCCTTCGCGCTCTGCCCGAGGAGCAAGCGCGCGAGGACGTCGCGGGCCTTCGGGCCAAGGGCGTCGGCGAGGCTCGGATGCGTGAGAATCCAGGCCTTCGGCGCGCGCGCCATCGTCTTCTTCACGAGCGCATCGTAGCGCTCGTCGCGCGTCAGACGATACAGGTCGGCAGCGACGATCGCGATCCGCAGGTTGAGGCCGATGCGCTCGTAGCACTCGAGCGCTCTGCGATAGCGCTCGAGCGCGGATGCGCGGTCGCCCATCGCTTCGTCGACGCGGGCGAACGCGAGCGACGTGAAGGCCTCGACACGGACGTCGTCGTCGAGCGACGAATCGGCGGCGCGTTTCGCGCGGAGGGACCGGTAGAGCGTGATCGCTTGACGTGCTTCGGCGGGCATTTCGTGCGCCGCCTCGGCCGCAAAATCGGAGAGCGCGACGCGCTCCTCTTCCGTCGCATCGCCCCAGCGCTGCGCGCGCACGAGCTGCCAGGCGCGCTCGAATTGCAGCCGGCAGGCGGCATCGTCGCCGAGGAGGC
>JAABUQ010010648.1_pt1 | contig 11991 bp, 15 predicted proteins | sample 5560001 | NCBI WGS metagenome assembly JAABUQ01 (sample SAMN10711888, study PRJNA513371) | rock metagenome | isolation source: Antarctica rocks | place: Antarctica: Victoria Land, Finger Mt nord | collected 2015-12-18
CACCGCTCGCCTCCCAACCGGACCGCCATCCCGACGACGACGACCAGGCCGACAAGTACCTCCTGGCCACCGAGGTGCTGGCCGCCGCCGGCTTCGAGTGGTACGAGATCTCCAACTGGGCCCTGCTCGGGCAGCGCTGCCAGCACAACCTGCTCTACTGGCAGCACGGCGACTACCTCGGCGTGGGCTGCGCCGCCCACTCGCACCGAGCCGGTCGCCGCTGGTGGAACCTGCGCACGCCGGAGCGCTACGTCGACGCCGTGGAGCGCGGCCGTTCGGTGGAGGCTGGCCAGGAAATGCTCGACGCCGACCGTCGTCGCTTCGAGCGCCACGAGCTCGCTCTGCGCACCGACCGCGGTGTCCCAGCCGACGCCTTCGAGCCCGGCGCCCTCGACGGGCTCGCCCCCCTCGTCACGGTGGACTCTGATCACGTCACCCTCACCCTGCAGGGACGCCTCCTGGCCAACGAGGTGGCCGTCCACCTCCGCTGACGGCCTGTCCGGTGCCCTTGGACGGTCCGCGCCTCGGCGGTGCTCATCTCGGCGGCGAGCGGCACATGCTTTCTTGGTGGACGTCTTGCTGATCTCAGGTGCTGCCGGTGTCGGGAAGAGCACGGTCGGTTGGGAGGTGGGACGCCAGCTGGCGAGAGCAAACGTGAGCCACGCCATCATCGACAGCGACGAGCTCGATCGCGTACATCCGCCGCCTGAGCCCACGTTCGAGCTGATCTCCCTGAGCCGACGAAACCTTGAAGCGCTATGGCGGAACTTCAAAGAGCTGGGGCACAACCGACTGCTCCTGGTGGGGGTGATGCTCGACCTGCGCCTGAACCTCGCCTGGATCGGTGAAGCGCTCGACCATCCCGAGATAACGGTTGTTCGGCTGGTGGCCTCAGATGACACGCTCCGTTCGAGGATTGAACAGCGAGAGATCGGTTCCGACAAGGCCAGGCAGCTGGCTCGAACGCTCAGCCAGGCGAGCCAGCTGCGCCGGCAGAGCATTGAGGGATGGATCGTCGTCGAGACTGACGGTCGGGGTCCTGTCGACATCGCGGCCAAGATCCTCGACCGCGCGCGATGGCTTGCTGAGCCACGGCCCGGGAACTGACCGCGTCGGCTGCGTCAGCGAGCAGCCGGCACCTGAGCGCCGCAGCTGCTCGCCATGGCATGGCACAGTGCGGTGGTGGAGCTCGAGCCGCTCGTGGAGGAGTGGGACAGCGACCTGGCCTCGGCCGATCCTCTCGCCTTTCCTGGCTACGCCGACCGGCTGGCCGACGCAGAGCGAGCCGGTGAATCGGTGCGGACCGGCCGGACCGAGCACCACGTGCTCATCGAGGGACGCTTCGACGTGCTCGGCGGCTCGATGGGGGTGGTGCACGGCGAGAAGGTGGTGCGGGCCTTCGACCGGGCGGTGAGTGAGCGGTTGCCGGTCGTGGTGGTCACCCAGAGCGGCGGCGCCCGGATGCAAGAGGGGATGGTGTCGCTCGTGCAGATGGCCCGCACCACCGCCGCCGCTCGCCGCCACGCCGAGGCCGGGTTCCTGTCGGTCGCCGTCCACCGTTCCCCCACCACCGGCGGGGTGTTCGCGTCGTACGGATCGCTCTGCTCGCTGTCGGCGGTGGAGGCGGGCGCCGTGATCGGCTTCGCTGGTCCGCGGGTGGTGGAGCAGACCATCGGCGTGTCGGTGGCTGGCCGCTCCCACTCGGCCGCTACCGCCTACGCCCAGGGGCTGGTCGACGCCGTGCTCAGCCCCGACGAGGTGCGACCCTGGTTGGACGCGGCGTTGGGGCTGGCTGACCGCCCTTTGCCGGCGCCGGTGCGGGCCGAGCCCGACGAACGGTGCCCCAGCGAACCGGGCGCCTGGGGTGAGGTGCGGCGGGCGCGGTGGGCTGGCCGGCCGACGGGGATCGACATCGCCGCCGTCCTGTGCCGATCATGGGTCGACCTGCACGGGTCTGATCCCGTGGTGAGAGTCGGGCTGGCCACGCTCGACCCGAGCGGCGCGCGGGCCGTGGTGGTGGCCAGCGACCGCTACGGCGGCGCCGGCCGGCCCACGCCCGCCGGCTACCGCTTGGCGCAGCGTGCCATCGGCTTGGCCGGCCGGCTCGGTCTGCCCCTCGTCACCCTCGTCGACACGCCCGGCGCGGAGCCGGGGCCGGAGGCCGAGGCCGACGGGGTGGCCCGTGAGATCGCCGCCACCTTCTCGGCCATGGCCGCCCTGCCCACGGTCAGCGTGGCGGTGTGCGTGGGGGAGGGGGGCAGCGGGGGAGCGCTGGCCCTGGCCGCCGCCGACCGCCTGTTCCTGCAGGAGCACGCCGTGTTCTCGGTGATCGGCCCCGAGGGTGCGGCGGCCATCCTGGAGCGCGACGCGGCCAAGGCGCCGCTGGTGGCGCCGCTGTTGCGGCTCACCAGCGGGGACGCGGTGGCGCTGGGCGTGGCCGACGGCGTGGTCGCGGACGACGCCCCTGGCGTGGTGCGCGCCGTGCACGCCGCCTTGGTCGATGCCCGTCCCGGTGACCGAGAGCGCCGCGTGGACACCGCCTCCACCCGCTGGTTGACGACCGGGCCGCCACTGGTCGACGAAAGCCAAGGGCGGACCAGAGCTTGATCGGCGCCCTGGGAGGGAACGATGTCTAGGCGGTCAAGAGCGAGATCGGCTGCTCGGGGCCGACCGGCTTTGCACAGTTAGATGCTGTTGCCTGATGTCCAACTTCGGGGCCTCAACCCAGCAGCGATGCGAAACGCATCGTTGCGCCTCGTTGCGAGTAGACTGTACGCATGACACGGGCCATCACCGTTCGCCTCGATGAGGCTGACCACGCCGCCTTGGAGAGGCAGGCTGACCAGGTCGGGCTGCGGCCCGGCACGCTGGCGCGCCTCCTCCTGCGGGCAGGGCTCAGTACCGATGCGCTCGACCGGGACAATGCAGACGCCAGCGCTGCGCTGCAGCGGCTCGTACGCCGGTCTCGACCGGGCGCTTTGGACGCCACGGCGTTGGTGTCCGAAGCGCGTGCCGCCCTCGAACCCGATCGGTGAGCGTCGTCATCGACGCCAGCATGATCGTCGCCATGGTGGTAACCGACGACCGGCAACACGCGGCCCGGACGCACCTGGAGGGCTGGCTGAACAGCGGTGAGGAGCTCCACGCGCCCAGCGTGCTTCCCTACGAGGTCGCCAACGTGCTCGCCCGCCTGGTCTTCGACAGAGCGCTCGAGGACAACGAGGTGCTCGAGATCTGGCGAGACTTGGCCGAGCTGGGCCTGGTCCTGCATCCGTTCGACCTGACCCGAGATGGTCCTGCGGTGGCGGCTGTCACCGCCCGCCTCCGACGCCGGCATGCCACCGACTCGACGTATGTCTGCTTGGCCCAGCGACTTGGGACGATGATGTGGACTCTCGACCGGGCCCTGGCTCGCAACGCCGCTGACGTTGGTCTACCCGTCAAGCTTGTCTCCTGACGGCCACACCGATGTAAGGCTCGCGGCCCTGGACGCCAACGGTCCGTCCCGCGGGCCGTCTCAGCCTGCGAGCTTGCGTTCGATGGCGTCGAGCCGGTGCAAGATCTCGTCAAGGCGGCTGCCAGCCACGACCGGTTCGCTGGCCGGGCCATGGAGGAAGCCCGACAGCGCCGTCGTTATGGCCCGCCGGGTGATCCGCAGTTCTAGGCCGAGTTGGCGCAGAACCGAGCCAGCGAGCCCTTCAGGTTCTCGAATGAGGCCGAGAAGCAGGTGTTCGCAACCGACATAGTTGTGGCCGAGCTTGGCTGCCTCGGCCAGCGCCAGCTCGAGCGCAGCCCGAGCGTTCGGTGTCACTTGTGGCTGGAGTCCGGCCTTCTCACCACGGCGAATGTGATCAAGGAGCGTGGCGCGCAGGTCGTCGGGCGAAACGGCGAGGGCTTCGAGCACTTTGATCGCGAGGTTCGAGCCCTCTTCGAGGATGCCCAGCAGGAGGTGTTCGGTCCCGACGTGGTTGTGGTCGAGGGCTATTGCCGCGTCCTGAGCGAACTCGACGGACCGCCGTGCCCGCTTGGTGTACCGGCCCGAAGCCATCTCCGGCAAGGCGAATGGTACTGGCTGCTCTGAGCCGTCTGCGATTCGGCCCGGTTCGCGCAGAGAGCTCACATTGCGCACAGCGCCCTCCAGCGCCTTCTGGCACACCGCCGACACGGGAATCTGCGCGTCCCTGACGGCGGCCGCGAGCTCGTCAGGCAGGTAGACGTTGATCTTGGGCATGGCTCGCTCCTGGAAATGGGGTTATACCGGGGGTATACAACGCGAGAAGGGTGCGCGTCAATAGAACGCCGGAACGGCCGGCCCAAGGATCGATCCATTCCGGTTCGGTTGGCGAACTGTGGCGGTCCGAGTGGCCTGGATCAGGGGCCCGTGGGCGGCGATGCATCAGCGGGATCTGGATCAGCGGGAGCGGTGGGCAGGACCAGCTCCTGGCCGGGGTAGATGAGGTCGGGGTTGGTCGGGTCGACCAGGCGAGCCCGGTTGGCGTCCACCACGGCCCGCCAGTAGGGGTCGACTTCGGCATCCGATGGTTCCCGGCCCCATGTGGCGGCCAGCGTTCGCCTCGCCGCGCCCCAGAGGGAATCACCGGGCTGGACGACCCAGGTCTCCGGTGGTGGCGCGTCGATCCGCATGGTGGCTGCGGCCGGGGGTTCGTCGGCCACCCGCATGGTGGCGCGGGGATCACCGGTGTCCGGACCGCCGGGACCGCCGTCGGGGAGGCGCCGCATGGTCACCCCGGTGCCGTCGGGCAACCGGTGCATGGCCACCGTCGGTGCCGCCACCGGTCCTGGGCGGGAAGTGGCGGCCGGCATCACGGCCACGGCCGCCGTCGCGGTGCTCAAGCTGAGACCGGCGACGGTGCCGAGCAGGCGGCGAGCGACGGGCAAGGTGACGAGGTCGACCCAACGCAGGAGCCGAGCCGAGCGCAGCGCTCGTGCCGTCATGCCCAAGACGCTGACCACGAGCAGGTAGCCGGCGAAGGCCAAGCCCAGCACGCGTGCGAGAGCGAAGGCGATGACGATGGCATCGCGCTGGTCCGCCCACTCCTGGAGCTGGTCAGGTGCCAGCAACGGGGGAGCACTGAGCCGGCCGTGGCCGAGCCGGTGCAGCGCCCACACGATGGCGGTCAGCGCCAGCACGGATGCGGCGCCGAGGCCAAGACTCGGTGGCCGGGTCGGGCTGTCGGCGGCACGGGGCACGGCGGAGTGCATGGCCGAGGCGCGCTTCACTTCCCACCACCCGAGCCGAGCGGGCGATCGTCGATGATCCGTGCCGGCTGACCGGGCTGGTGGAGCTCCACCACGGGACAGCCGTGCCCGTCGGGGTCGCTGCTGGTGATGGTGGCGTCGGCGGGCACCGTGGCTCTGACGGGCACGGAGACGTCGCGGTTGGGTTCCGCCCACTCCTCGAACACGAACAGCTCCCCGGTGGCGCGGCGCACGGTGGCCGGGGTGGCCGTGCCGTTGCAATCCCAGTCACCGACGACCACCGGATCACCGGCCGAGCCGACCACGTAGCGGTGCGCGATGGTGCGGACGGCCCCGTCGCCGACTCTGACCGGATCGAGGCAGCCGTCCCCGTCGACGTCGGCGGCCGTCTCGCTCCACGCCGGTGCCGGAGGGGCGTGGCAGTCGCTCGGCAGCGAGCGCGGCGGAGGCGCCGCAGTAACAGGGGCGTCGACCGTGCTGGTTGGAACGTGGGCCGGCGATGACGGTCGGCTCACCGATGGCGGTGACGGTGACGGTGACGGGCGGGCCGGCTGACCCTGAGCCACCACCTCATGGCTGGCTGCTCTGGACCGCACCGCCGGCGCCGCCGCCATGCCCAGGCCAACGATGGCGGCGGCGACCGCCACACCGGCCGCCCATATGAGGCGGGGCCGTCGGCGACGACCCGGGCCGCAAGACAGGCCGAGGACGCGCCGTCGGGGCGGTACCGGGAGCGGCCGAGGCACGGCGCGCGGTCGGGTACCAGCACCGTCGTCGGTGTCAACGTCATCGTTGTCAGCCTGGTCGATGCCGCCGCGGTCGGTCTCTGCGTCGTTGATGCCACAACCGGCGACTCCACGATTGTCGGTTCGGCTGGCGTCGGTTGGGCTGGCGTCGCTTCCCCGGCGGAACCCGACGCCCGCGGCGATCGGTTCGGGGATCGGTTCCTCGACCTCGATCCCGGTCCGGGCCGACGGAAGGCACGCGTCGGGGACGGCGGCCAACACCGCGGCCGAGAGCTGACTCGCCGACGGGCGGCCTTCGGGGTCGTCATGGGTGGCGTGGTCGGCCAGGGTGAGCAGCGTGCGGCGGTCGTCGTCGTCGGAGCGGGCCCGGGACCACGCCCGCCGCCGTTGATCCGGGATGGGTGAGCCTTCCACCTGTCCTACCAGGCTCCGCAGCAACGCCCCCAGATCAGCCACGTCGCCCTGGGGTGACAGCGGCGACGGTTCCGAGGTGTCACTGGGCGCCGTCAGGCCGCGGCCCCGGGCCGATGCGAAGCCACACAGCACCGGCCGCCCGTCGGCACCGATGATCACCCGATCGGCACCGATACGCCCGTGGACCACGCCCAAGTCATGAAGGTCGGCCACCGTTTGGGCCAGCGCCGCCACCGCACCGGCGGCGGCTCGCACCGGCAGTGCCGTTGAGCACTCGGTCAACGTGGGCCCCGCCACCCGGGTGGTGAGGGAGCGACGCACCGGCACCGTCGTCGCTGAAGTCCAGCAACTCGACCACCCCAGGGTGGCGGGCCAGCTCGAGCATGTCGGCTTCATGGGCCAGGCGGGCCCGACCCAGTGGGGTCGCCGCCGTCTTGACGAAGACGGCTTCGGTCACGTTGACCGGTCCCGGCTCGCCGGCCAGCCCCCTCACTGTCATGTACGAAGTATATCCAAAAGTATTGAGAAATAACCTTCTGCCCCCAGACCAGAGCCTTCACCGTTGGCGGGCTTCGGCGCCGGCGGTGGCCGTGACCGTCTCGTTGCCGCTCACCCCGGGGACCGCCCGGGAGAACACGGTGCGCACGGTGCGCCGGGCATGGACCACGAGCCGGGGCCCCTCGATGGTGACGGTGGGCTGCACGTCGGTGAGGTGCCGCGCCGTGAACGCGGCCTGGACCACGCTCTCAACCTCGGTCCGATCGTATTGGTACCCGCGTCCAGCTCGCAGCGCGTTGCCGTTGAGGCCGTGGGTCACGGCGTCGTTGGCGGCCGCCTGAGTGGCGTTGACCAGCTCGCGCTGTGCGTTGAACACCACCGCCGAGTCCACCGCGATGGCTCCCAGGATCATCACCACCAGCACCGCCGCTGGCATCAACAACAACGTGCTGCCGCGTTGATCCTGGCGCCGCGAGGCGCAGCCGCCGAGCGCCGACCCGATCACCGGACACAGTCCGATCGGGCGGTGAGTCCGGGCCGCGACGCGAAGGGATCGATGATCTCGGAGTGGCGCGAGCGCACCGTGAGCCCCGAGCCCAACCCTCCGATGAACGGCACGGTGAGCGCCGGCACGGTGTAGCTGGCGGTGAAGGTGACCCGTTGGCAGCGGCGGTAGTCGCCCCCGGCGTCATGGCTGAGGGTGAGCCGTGCCGCCGAACGGCCGTAGCTGGAAAGGGCCTCTCGCCCCGCCCGCTGCGCCTCCGCGTCGGCCGAGCCGGGCGGAGCCTCGACAAAGGTGCGAGCCGCCTCCCGCGACGCCGCCGTCACGGCCATCTTGGCGTCGATGACCGCCCAGGCGTTCACCACGATCAGGGTGCCGGTCACCAAGATCAAGAAGCCGAGCGGGAGCACCTCCAGGCCACCCATCTGGCCGTCGTCGCCTGAGGGCAGGCGAAGGCGAGCGCGAGGGCGCCGAGTCGTCACCGGAACTGCTCGGCTCGGACCACGATCGTGCGGTCGATGGTGTCGAACCCGAGCGGACGAGCGATGAACTGTCCGAACCCCACCCGGGGATGGGTCGCTTGGATGCGCAGCCGCACCGTGGCGGCATCGGTGCCGGCCCACGAGAAGCTCACCCGGCGGCCGTAGCGGCCCAGTTGCTGGCGGGCTCGACGCTCCACCCGCGCCTCGGCATCGCCGACCGCCCCTGGGTTGGCGTGATCGACCCGGTCAGAGGCCACCTGCCGGGCGGCGTCGTACCCAACCGAGGTCACCGTCGATGTGGCGTAGAGGTTGAACAGCAACTGCACCGCCACCAGGAGGAGCACCAAGAAGACGGCCACGCCGGCAACGGTGCCGACCAGTCCTGTGCCCTCCTCTCGCTGGCGGCGCCGGCCACGCCGGCGACGGCGCAGGTCATGACGCGGCACGCGGCGACCGCTCTTAGTTGCCGACGGTGCGGACCTGGTTGTGGATGTTGCTCTGGGTGTCCTGGAAGATGGCCTTGAAGCCCACCCACATCAGGGCGCCGAGGAAGGCCATGACGAGCACGGCGATGGCAGCGGAGATCACGCCCTCGCCTCGCTCGTCGTGGGCCAGTCGATGAGCGGTGGTGGTGCGCAACGCGGCCAGGGAGATCCAGGTCCGGAGAGCAAGGTCAGTGAGCATGAGGTTCCTTTCGTCGTGGCAGATGTTGGGTTGTGCTGGGAGCGATGGACGGGTTGGTGAGGTCATTGGCGACTGAAGAGGCGCATGGCCTCGATGAAGGGCACGGCGAGGAAGATCACGCCGGGCACGAGGGTGGCAACGGTGACGGGGATCCAGACCTGCTGGCCCCGCTTCTCGATCCGCTCGATCAGCTCGCGTTGCACGTCGCGGCGGATGGATCGAGCTTCGTCGGAGATGAGCTTGCCGAGGTCGCCGGCTTCGCGGTTGAGGGCGAAGACGTGAACAAGGCGGTCGAGGGCGTCGACGTCGGCCAACGCCTCCACCTCGGTGAGGCCTTGGCGCATACGGCCGCACACCCGAGCGAGGTCACGCCCGCAGGCGCCATGGCTACGGACGGCGGTGCGGTTGAGGGCGGCACCCAGGGAGTACCCGGCGGAAAGCAGCATGCCGATCTGTTCGGACACCACCGGCAGCTCGAGGAAGATGCGGCGCTGCCACTCCCCCGATTGCTGGGCGACGCGCTGCTCCAGCACCAAGAACGTGAGCAGCGGCGCACCCACGATGCACAGAACGCCGACGGGGACCGGGAGGCGCAACACGGCGCCTCCGAGGGCGCCCGCCCCGAAGGCGGCCACGCTCCAGCCCACCTGACGCACGCGGTAGGCGGTGGCATCAAGGGGTGAGTGCACGCGCTCCAGGCGGGTGGCCAGGTCTTCTTCCACACCGAAGAGGCGCGAGAGTCGGCTGCCGACCTCGGAGGAGAGCGGCGCGATCACATCTCTGAACGTTTCCGCCGACAGCAGCCCGGATCGAGGAGGGGCGCTGAACCCGCCGGCGGTGTACGGGCGAAGCCGTTCGGCGAGCGGGCGGCGCGCGAACCACCGCACCTCTGACAGGAGCAGGGCCCCGCCGACCCACAGCAGGAGGCTGGCCAGGATCACCAGTCTCATTCGTGGAACACCCGTTGCTCTTCGGGGATCCGCATGATCCGACCGGCCCACACCCAGCACAGCACCACCATGGCGATGCCGAGCACCACGGCGGCCTGCCCCGTCGGGGTCCGGTAGGCGGCCCGCCCGTTGCCCACCGACATCCCCGCCAGCGCCATGCCGAGGGGGACGATGAGCACGAACCGGCGAGCGAACCGCACGCCCGCTTGCTTGGCCCGGGCGTCCTTGCGGCCCTGGGTGTCCTGGGCCCGATCATCGATGAGGGCCCGCAGCCGATGGTCGAGGTCGCTGCCTCCCAGCTCATGGGCCACCAGCAGCGTCTCGCAGGCGGCGTCCACGGTGGGATCGGCGAGGCGGTCCTTCAACACCTTGAGTGTCCGTGGAAAGTCGGTCGAGATGAGCCACTCACGATGGGCGGCGGCAAAGGCCGGCTGCATCGGCTCGGGCCCCCGGCGGCCCACGTCGAACAAGGCCTGGGGGATCGACCGCCCGAGTGACCCGGTGAGGATGCGCACCTCTTCGATCATCCGCGGCCACCCGTCCTGGGCCTTGGACCGCCGGGCCAAGCGGCGGGCCCGGTAGGAGGCCACGGGAAAGGAGGCGGCGAAGAGACCGGCGGCGAGCGCGGGGAGGACGGCGCCGAACACCACGAAGGCGGTGGCCGCACCGAGCACCAGGAGGGCGGCCATGAGCGCGGCGAACTCCGCCGGCCGCACATCTTCCAGCCCGGCTTGGCGGAGCCAGTCCCGTGAGCGGTCACGCGACCGTGGCGGCCGAGCAGTCCGGGGCCCGGGGCCGACCCCGCGCCAGTGCAGGACCAGCGCGGTGAAAATCAGGTGGACGCCGTAGGCACCGACCAGAGCGATCATCACACCGGTCATCGGTCCGGCTCCGGAGCTGAGATCGCTTCGAGGAGCGCCCGCAGATCGAAGCCGGCCTCCTGCACCTGGCGCTCGAGGCGGACCGGCAGGTTGCCCGTCCAGGTGAGCGGTCGGTCAGCACCGGTTCGGCGCACCAGCTCGGTCACCGTGAACTGGCTGGCCTCGGGGCCCGACGCCAGATCTTCCACGGCCACGATCTCGGTCACCCGTGGCCCCTGCTTGGTTCGGGCGCAGTGGACGACCACATCGACGGCCTCGCTCACCAGTGTGTTGAGGGCCGACAGTGGAAGATCGTTCTCCGACAGCTGGCAGATGAACCGCAGGCGGGTGAGGGCCTGGCGAGCGCTGCCGGCGTGGATGGTGGTGAAGCCCTTCACGCCCGACGAGAGGGTGAGCAGGAGCGGCAGGGCCTCCCGGTCGCGGACCTCGCCGACGATGGCCACATCGGGAGCCATGCGCAAGAACCCGGCCACCAGGCGGCGCAGGTCAACCGCCGGCCGGTCGATGCGGGCCGCTCGGGTCTGCAGGCTGGCCACGTTGGCCAGGGGGATGTCTGCTTCGAAGACCTCTTCGGCGATCACCACGCGCAGGCCCGGGTCGAGCTCGGCGGCACAGCACGACAGCATCGTCGTCTTGCCCGAACCGGGTGCGCCGGCGAAGACGATGGACGCACGCCCCGCGACGCATGCCCGCAGCAACTGGGCCACCGGCCCCGACAGCATGTCGTGGTCGACCAGTTCGTCGAGGCTGGAGAACACCACCCCGGTGAACTTGCGGATGTTCACCATGACGTGGCCACCACGGCTGATGTCGCCGTGCACGATGTGCAGGCGGGCACCGCTGTCGAGCTGGGCGTCTTGGAGGCCTTCGGTGGCGTCGAGCTTGCGGTGAGCGCTCGACGCGTCGTCCAGAACCTTGGTGAGGGTGCGCAGGACGTGGTCGTCGTCGTGGAAGACCTCGTCGTGGTAGCCGCTGGCTCCCCGGTGGCGCTTCACGAAGATGCTGGCCGGCGAGTTGACCATGATCTCCCAGACGTCGTCGTCGGCGAGGAGGGGCTCGAGCGGTCCGTAGCCCACAAGGTTGCGGTAGGCCCGCTCCACCACCAGCTGAGGGTCGGCCAAGTCAAAGGCGTGCTGACCGCGCTTGTGATCGATCGACCACTGGGTCACCTGATCGTCGATCAGCGAGCGGAGCTTGGCCTTGGCCGACGGGTCGGTCATGTCGAGCGACAGGTCCTTGGCCCGGAGCTGCACGGCCCGCTCGACCTCCACGAGCGGACTCAACTCATCTCGCTCCCCAATGCTCATGGGTGCATCCGGACGTCGACCATCGCGTGGAGGCGTGTCCCAACGGACGAGCACCCATGAGCGCCGTCGCTTCGCGACGGACAAGCTCCGTGCGCATCGTTCGCTCGCCCTTTGGGCTCGCTCATTGCGCAGCCGCCTCCTGGTCATACCAGGACCCGAGCGAGCCAGGCACCACCCGCGCCGGCCCGGCGGGTGCAACAGCGACGCCAGCCCGTTCGAGCGTGGCCTGGACGGTGTTGGCCATGGTGGTGGCCATCGAGCCGGGGAGCCGGGCCGCGTCCCGGATGAGCTCCTCCAAGGCCCGTCG
>JAABUQ010010649.1_pt1 | contig 11990 bp, 12 predicted proteins | sample 5560001 | NCBI WGS metagenome assembly JAABUQ01 (sample SAMN10711888, study PRJNA513371) | rock metagenome | isolation source: Antarctica rocks | place: Antarctica: Victoria Land, Finger Mt nord | collected 2015-12-18
TGGCTTCGCGCGCGACGGCTGAGCGGTCGATGCGCAGCTTGCCGGTCTTCGTCTTGCGCAGGAAGCGGTGAAACGCCGGCTTGGTCGAGAGCGCGCCGCAGAGCTCTGAGCGCTTGGCGGGCGTGAGTTTGTCTGAGTCGGCGATCTCCTGACCGAGGCGGGTGAGGATCTGCTCGCGCACGACGCGGTCGCGCACGGCGCGCTCGGGGTTGTGGGCGATCACGAACCGGTCGCGGTGGACGCCGTCATCGACGCGGACCTGCTTGACGGCAAGGCCACCGTCCACGGTGTGGTAGCGACCCTGGCGCGAGAGCGCCGCCTTGGCCTCCTTGCTCCTCGAGCGGAGCTTCTCCCCGACGATGTAGTGCCCGCCGGCGCGCTGGAGGTAGCGGCGGTTCTCCTCGCTGGCAAAGCCGCGGTCAAGCACCCAGATCACGCGCGAGAGGTTCCAGCCGCGCATATCGTCCTTGACCTTGCGGATGATCACCTGGTCAGACGCGTCGCCCGGGAACGTCCACACCCTAACCGGGATGCCCTGGCGGTTGACCGCCATCCCGACCACGACCTGGGGCAGGTCGGGGCGGTGATCCTTGCTGTGCTGGAGTACGCCGCCGGCCGTGCTCCACCAGCGTCTCCTCGCCGTCGCCTGAGCCGTCGCCTGCGCGCTCGCTGCTGTCCTCGTCGTGGGGGTCCTCACGGGCGGCGTCGTCCTCGGCGGCGTCGTCTCCGAGCTCCTCGGGTAGCCGGTCGGTCTGCCAGTACGTCGAGCTGGTGTCAAAGAACAGCATGTCGCCCTCGAGATCGAGCAGGCTCGCGACGTTGAAGAACACGCGCTCCTGCAGCGCGGGCAGCGCGGCGTGCAGGAAGTCCATCGCGCGGTAGCACGCGTCATCTGAGCCCTCCGCCAGCCCGTCGACGAACGCACGGTCGCAGACCCAGTCACATCCGGCGAGCTTGCTCAACGGCTTGACCGACAGGCGGTTTGCGACCATCGCGAAGATCGCGCGCTCCATCGCCGCGCCCTCCACGCGGCGACCGCCGGCCGCCGCGAGGATCGTCTCGCCGATCCCGAGGCGCTCCCACAGCCGGTCGGCCAGCCAGCAGGAGCCCATCGCCCGCGAGTCCAGCACCCGCACCTCGCCGTCCCCCTCGCCGCTGGCCGCCGCGACCGCGTCCGCCGGATCCAGGAAGCGGCTGATCGCCCGCACCAGCCGCGCGAGCGCCTGGCGATCGACCCGGTCGGTGCGCCCGAATCGATGCACGATCTGCGCGCGCGCCACGCCGGTGCCCGGGTCGCGCTCGTTCTGGGCCAGCGCCAGATAGGACACGACGGTCCCGTCCGCGTTGCGGCGCTTCGTCTCTCGTAAGTATATGCGCACCTACAACAATAGCCGTTAGGACAGAAGATCACAAGCGATATCGCCCAGCGCGTGTGCCTACAGCTTTTTGGCTCTCGCAGCTACAAATCCCCCGCTTTGCAGCGTAAACAGTGCTCCGGGGCCAGCTATGTGCCTACGAGCTGCGGAACTCCGGGATAGGGGGTCCTGAGGAGCCGCCGGAGCAATTGTCAAGAGTTGTGGCGGCGCCGGGATAAACGAAAGCGCTCGGGCGGGGCCTACTCGATCCCGCCAGGGGCTCGGGAGACGCCGGGCCGCTTTTCGCGGCGGTTGTGAGACGGCTGATCGTCCGGCGCGTCAGGGACGGGGGTCGCGCAGGTTCGGGCTTTACGCGACTGCGAGAATGCTGGCTATGACAGTCGTGAGGCAGACGACGAAGATCGGCCCGGGAGGCGAGCTGAGGATCGCGCGTGAGATCCGCGACGCCGCGCGGGTCACCGACGGTCAGCAGGTCACGATCGAGGTCAGTCGCGATGATGCGATCGTGATTCGGCATGCCGTCGGTTCGGATGGTGACCTCGTGGAGGTATTCGCGCGCGCGAAGAGGCTTCGTGCCCGCGTCGGGGCGACGGGGTCAGCGGTGAGCGTCGTGCGCGAAGGCCGAGACGAGCTCGAGCGTCGCCACTCGCGAGCGTGAGCGTCGTCATCGACGCGAGTGGCCTCGTCGCGCTGGTGGCCGACGAGAGCGACGGGCCAGCGGTCGCAGCGCGCCTTGAGGCCTGGCGGCAGACCGTGAGGCGATCCACGCCCCCGAGCTCGCACGCTACGAGATCGCCAACGCCCTGGCCCGCTACGCCGGGGCTGGGAAGCTGACGATGTACGGGAAGCGTGGGAAGTTGTGGAAGGACTATCGATCCGCTTCCACGCGCTCATCGACGGGCCCGCGGCGGTACAGACCGCGTTGACCCTCGAGCGTCGAAGCGCCTACGACGCCACCTACCTGGGGTTTCCTGAGTAACGGCGCCAAAACGGCGGTCGTAGCTACCACTAATGCGGATTAGGAGCGGCGCAAGGAGCGTCTCGGACGCTTTGCCACGCCGGCGACATCGAAGTTGAGCGTGCCGTACGGGTTGATCGGCTCGTAGTGGCCGGGGCTGAGGTGGCTGATCGCTTCGTCGCTGACGGGGCGCCCTTCGTCTCGTTCGCCGTCGATTGCGTCTTCGAGGAAGGAGGACAGCGTCCCGCCGCCCAAGGCGGCGGCGAGGGCATCACCAGCGCGCGCGGCCGCGAGATCGAGATCATCGTCACGGCTGTCGTCGGGTGACGTTCCGCCAGTCTGGCTGCCGGCACCGAACGCGCCGGTTGTAGGCCCTCTGCTTGGGTCCGTGCCCCAGCCCGCAAAGTGGCCGCGGGATTGGGCGATCGGGCGCCGGCGGAAGCGCCGGGTTCGCACGGTGGCAACACGAGCCGGCGGGACAAGGACCGCAGCGGGGCGCAGCAACCCGGCCCGGCCGCCCGCGACGCCGGGTTTGTCGACACCAGCCACCGATGCGGCACATCCTGCCCGGGGGCGCCGAGCGGGTCCGCGCTGCTCGCCGAGCCGTGACGAGATAGCGCGGCCCGAGCCCTCGCCGGTGGCGGCGCAGCGCTTCGTGTTTGCAGGGTGGGTCACGGACCCAAGCGCTGGGCCGGCGGAGTAAGAGCCCCGCGCGATCGCGTCGAGCTACTTTGGGCCTGGTGACACGGACCCGAGCACTGGGCCTACCAGATCGGCGAACTCGGATATCTGCCGATGCCCGGCGAAGCCGCCAGTCACCTGTTCCAGGTCATCAGCCGCCGCTACGAACACGGATCGATTGTGCTCACGACGAACAAAGGGATCACCGACTTGGGCGCGATCTTCGAAGACACGACCGTCGCGACCGCCGTCCTCGACCGCCTGCTGCACCACGCAAGCGTGCTCTCCGTCACCGGCGATAGCTACCGCATGCGCCGCCACCGCGACGCCCTCAACGCGCTCCGACCCGCCCTCACCGGCCACCCCACACCTGGGGAATCCACGTGATCACAGCAGGGGAATCTCGGTGATCCTTGACACACTCGGCGACCGGTCCGGGCGGTCCGTCGGGAATGAGCTGTGCCCGCGCGAGACCGGCGAAGCGCGACGACGGGTCGCTGAGTAGGGCGTCGGGTTCGCCGTCCTCGGCGACGCGCCCGTCGTCGAGGACGGCCACCCGGTCTGCTTTCATCACGGTCGAGAGCCGGTGGGCGATGATGAAGCCGGTGCGTCCTTCGAGGAGCCGTTCGATGCCGGCCATCACAAGCCGCTCGGTGTGGGCGTCCATGGCGGACGTCGGCTCGTCGAGGATGACGATGGGCGCATCCTTCAGCATCGCGCGCGCGATCCCGATGCACTGCTTCTCCCCACCCGAGAGCGACGCGCCGCGTTCAGAGACGACGGTGTCGTAGCCGTCTTCCAGGCGGGCAGCGATCAGCGACACGCCAGCGGCCTCCGCGGCCGCGATGATCTCGGCGCGCGGCGCCTCGGGGCGCCCGTACGCGATGTTCTCGAGGACGGTAGTGCGGAAGATCAGGCTGTCCTGGAGCACGACGGCCACGCTGGCGCGTAATGACTCAAGGGTGAAGTGGCGTATGTCTCGGCCGTTGATCAGGACAGTCCCGGTCCAGGGGTCGTAGAAGCGGGGCAGCAGAGACAGCAGCGTTGACTTGCCCGATCCGGTGGCGCCGACGAGGGCCACCAGCTGCCCGGGCGCCGCCTCGAGTGACACGTCGTGCAGCACCGGACGCTCAGACGAGTACCCGAAGGAAATCTTCTGGAAGGTCACGCTGGCCGGCGCGTAGATCCACAAGGCTGTAGCGGTGGGTCGCTCTACGACGGTCGGTTCCACGCTCAGCACCTCGCGGATGCGCTCTAAGCTGGCTCCGGCCTTCGACACCGAGTAAGACAGCTTTGCGAGCTGGCGAATCGGCGACTGCGTGCTGCGAGCGTAGCTCAGCAGAACCAGCAGCTCACCAGGGCTGAGGTGTCCGGTTATCACCTGTTGAACGCCGAGCACGATCAGCAGGGAGTAGCCGATCATGGACATCAGCGAGACGCTTGGCGTCAACCTCGCCAACAAAGTGGCCGCGCGGATGTTCGCCGACAGGCTCCGGTCGCTAGCTTCGGTGAGCCGACCGGTCTCGTGCTCCTCCCGACCGTAGGCTTGCACCAGTTTGACGTAGGACAAGCTCTCCTGCAGAACGGCCGACACCTGGCCCTCTTGGCGGCGGGCGGAGCGCAGGGCTTGACGCATGACGATCGTGTTGCGGCGGGCATATAGAGCCGTCGGCACCGTGAGCGCGACGGCGGCCAGACCCATGGGCCAATCCAGCCAGAAGAGCACTCCGGCCATGAGCACGAGCGTGAGGCCGTTGGTCACGACGTTCGAGACCCCGCTCGCCGCCAGATCCTGCAAGGCGCCGATATCGCCAGAGAGCCGTGACAGCAGATCGCCGACTCGGGTCTCGGTCGACTGGTGGTATGCGACCGACAGGCGCTGCAGGTGTCCGAACAACGCCCGGCGGAGCTCGTACACGGCCTTTTGGGAGGCCACCTCGGACAGCTGGGTGTCGAAGTAGGTAAGCAGCGCGTCGGCAACCGCGATCAGGATCGCCGCGCCGGTGATCACCCCCAGCAGAACCCATTGGTCCTGCCCGAGCCCGAGGCGCAGCTGCGCTTGCCCGTGGTGGTGGATCAGGAGCACACGATCGAATACGAACTTCAGCGGCCAGGGCGCGAGGAGGGCCGTCACCGTCTCCCCGAGCATCGCCGCCCCGGCGAGCAGCAGCGTGCTCCGGTACGGCCGCAAGTAGGGCCACATGGCGCGCAGGATCTCTAGCATGCCCAGTCTCGCGGCAGTGCCCGCTCGGCGGACCGGGCGTTGCGGGTGAAGGTCTTCTGCACCCGCGCCGCCCGCTCACGCGCCGCTAGGATGAAGCCGTCGGAGCGTGGTGCATAGCGGAGGCTGACCAGCAGGTCACCTACCGCGGCTTCGATTCGCTCCACATCGTCGGGGGCTAACTGCTCTCGCCAGTCACGCAGCCCCGCGGTCGGTGGGAGCCACTGCGCCTTCGAGCTCCGTCCCGGCTTCACGCGCGTCTTGCCCTCGTGGAAGCGGAGCATCGCCTCAGCGTACGGCAGCCCCAGGAACTCGCACATCTGCTCGAGCTCACGATCCGGACAGGCCACCAGATCTTCGTAGCGGACTTCGTGATACAGGCGGGGTCCGCTCGCCTCGCCGGCCTCGCGTCCCAAGGCCACGCTCAGTCTCCAGCACCGGATCGATATCCCAGGTCGTACTGGCCGGCGGTCCGTTCGCCGCTTCGCCAGTCCAGCATCGAGACACATACGTCGCGCGGATCTCGAATGATGTGCACGAACCGGGCGCCCGGCCAGAGCTCGTGGATCTGCATCATCCGGCGCCCGTAGCCCGGCGTCTTATCGCCGGCCAGCGGCTTGCCTCGCCGGGCGGCGTACAGACCGAAGATCCGCGTGACGAACCGCTCGTATCGCACCGGATGCTGCTCGGGGAGCAGCCGCGCGAGATCTTCTTCGGTTACCCCATACGCGAGAATTTCGGCCTCTCCAGCAAGAGCGGGAGGAGCGCCTCGGTCGCGAGTCCCGCGCGGTGAGACCGGTCCGCTCGCGAAACTTCCGGGGCAGCCAGGTAGGTCTCGTTGACGACCGCCAACTGGGGATGGGCGTCGAGCATCCGCTGCAGCAAGGTGGTGCCAGATCGAGCGGCGCCGACCACGAACAAGCACGGATTGACCGGCTGCTTGCCGTACGGCGAGGGCGCCGGATCGTAGGTTTCGTTCGTCGGCGCGCCACTCATCGGCTCACCGCCCTGGAGGCGCTCGCAGCGGACAACAGGTCAGTTGACGCGTCGGCGACGAAGCGCACGACGCGCTCGGCGATTACGCTCCAGTCGAGCCGAGCTGCACGGGCGGTCGCGGACGCAGCAAGCTCGCGACGCATCGTCTCGTCGCCGAGCAGCCGGCTCAGCCGCTCAGCCAGCTGATCGACCGAGCCGGGCTCGTAGCCGAGGCCGGCGGATCCCACGAGCTCGCGAAGGTCGCCTTGATCGGAGTAGATCACCGCTCGCCCAGCCGCCAGGTACTCTACGACCTTGAGTGGGTGAAAGTAGAACCCCTCGAGCGGCAAGTATGGCGCCACCGCGATGTCGAAGCGCCCGACCAGGGCCGGGACTTCGCCGTGGGGCACCCGACCCGTGCACAGGACGTGACCGCGCAGGTCCGCCTGGCTGCCGCGCTCGATCACCCGAGCCGCGAGCGGGCCGGCTCCCACCAGGACGAGGCCAGCGTGGGGATGCACACTGTGGGCTTGCGCGAAGGCGGTGAGCAGCTGCTCAACGCCATGCCAGGGCTTCATGCTGCCGGTGAAACCGACCACCGTCCGGCCCGGGAACGTCGAGGCTGCGGTCCTCGACGCTGCGGTCGAGTCCGACGCTCGGAATCGCGCGACGTCGGCACCATTGGGAATCCATGTTGCCGGCACGTCTGGTGCGATCTCGTTGACGTAGCGCAGCAGCGCGGAGGAGACGACGTGAATCCGATCGGCGTCCCGCAGCGTGTGGTGTTCGCGCTGCTCGGCGGCCGAGTCATCCAGGCCGCGATATCGCGTGGCCTCCTCCACGAGCCGCGCATTGATCTCTAGCGTCAGCGGAACGCCGCACCGTCGGGTCGCGATCCGAGCCGCCGCAGACTGGAGGCTGTAGCGCTCGATGACCGCGTCGACCCGCTCGGTGCGGATCAGGTTCTCGAGCTGGCTCGTGGCGTTGTGCGTGTCCTCTTCGAGCCGCTCGAGACGGTGCACGACCGGACCGGGGTTGCCCTCTCCCCGGCCGCGAGCCGCCACCGTGACGGTGTGGCCCAGCCTCTGGATGGCACCGGTGAGGGATCGCACGTGGACCGAGGCGCCCTTGGAGCCGAATATCGGAATCCCGCGGTCAGCGCAAACGTAGAGGACGTTCATGAGGGGAGGGAGGGCGCCGGAGCGACCAGCGGGGCCGGCTCGATCGTGTCGATGAGCACAGTGCCGAGGAGCTTGCGCAGAGGTTGGACCACGCGGGGCCAGGAACACTTCTCGCCGACGAAACGCCGGCCTTCCTGGGCCAGGCGTGCCCGCTGCTGCGCATCGGAGAGCAGCTCGGTCAACGCGTCGGCCAGCAGGTCCGCCCGAGCGGGGGCAACTAGGCGAGCGTTGACGCCATCGCTGAGCAGCTCAGGGATCCCCGAGACTGCGGACGCGACTACCGCGACGCCGGCCGCCATCGCCTCCATGAGAACGTTCGGGATCCCGTCCCGATCGCCGTCCGGCATCACGACGGGAGCCAGGGCGAATACTTCGGCCGCCGCCAGCTCGGCGGCCACCTCGTCCTGGGACATGCTGCCGGCCAGGTGGACGCGCCCGGCGATCCCCTCCTGCGCGGCCAGGGCGAGCAGGTCGTCGCGCAGCTCTCCGCTACCGATGATCCGCAACTCGAACTCGACACCACGGCGTTGCAGCTCGCCGCACGCCCGCACCAGCACGTCGAATCCCTTCTTCGGCACCAGCCGCCCCACGCTCACGATGCGCCCGGCGGCCCGAGGCGACCCGTCGGCGCTGAACCGCTCGACGTCGACGCCATGACGGCACAGCGAGACCTGCGAGGGCTCCAGCCCGATCTCCTCGACGAGGTGCCGACGGTTTGCCTCCGTGCAGGTTGTGACGAACTCGGCGCCTCGGCAGCGCATCAGCAGGTTCTCGGGAAGGGTCGTATAGATGTCCTTCGCGTGCCCGCTGACGCTGTAGGGCTGACCGCTGATCTTCCGGGCGATGAACGCGATCGCTGCCGGCGAATGCAGGAAGTGTGCGTGCAGGTGCGCCGGCTCGCCGTGGGCCAGGTGATCGACCAGGACCATCGCGTGCACGCAATTGCGTGCCGCGGCGCGGCTGTGGCGCGTCAGCACCCAGCCCGCCGCGCGCAATGCGCCCCCCGGGTGGCGCCGCACCGTCCGCAGCACCGCGGGGAGCGCCCCGGCAAGCCGGCCGGCCTGCAGGTAGGTGACCTCCGGCACGAGCCTGAGCGCCTCCGTGTGAGACTGCTCGCCCGGGTCCATGATCGCGCACAGCTCGACCGGAAGGTGCTGGCGGCGGAGTTCCAGAAACTCGTTCATGATGAACGTCTCCGACAGGCGTGGGAACCGCTTGACGAGCACGACGATCCGGCGCGGCTCTCGGTCGCTCGAGCTCGCCATCATCGGCCGCCTGCGATCAGCAGCGCAGCGCCTCGGCTATCCGTCAGCCCTCGCCGTCCGGCGGTGAGCTCGCCGGCCCGCACAAGCGGCTCGCTGCCCGCGCCTGAAGGCGCAACGACAGCCACCCATCTGCCCTCGAGGTGCGGGACTGGGGGCGCGCTGGCCCCGATCGCGCGCTCCAGCGTGCGGATCAGGCCGCTGTGCGTGATCGCGAGCACGCGTCGGCCTTCCTGCGTGGCGGCGACCTGGCGTAGCGCGGCGAGGGCGCGGGCCAGCACCACCTCAGGCGGTTCGCCGTCCACCGGCCGCCGCGGAATTTCGCGCAGCCGCTCCGGCCAGCGGCGCTTGATCTGCTCCTTGGTGAGCCCGGTCCAGGCTCCCTGGTCCTGCTCGCGCAGTCCGGCCAGTTCCACGATGTGGCTGCACCCGACGGCGGCGGCGAGGATCGCCGCGGTCTCCCGGGCGCGCTTGAGATCCGACGCCACCACCGCGGTGAAGTCGACCTCGGAGCCGCCCGTCCATGCCTCTGCGGCACGGCCCCCGGCGGGCGTCAGTGGGTGGTCGACCCAGCCGAGCCGTCGTTGTTGATCGTTCCAGCGTGTCGCGGCGTGGCGAAGGAGAAGAACCTGCGTCGCGGCGCCGGCACCGTACTCTGCCGGTTTAGCGGCCCCCACTGGCCACCCGAGCGGTCAATGGTTGGTTCAGCCACGGGCCAGCGGGCTCCTCAGCGGACCGAACGGCCGGGAGTAGCGCCGCCAAGTGCTGCGCCGAGGCTTGGATCCCGCGGTGCTCGATGCTGCCGATCCGCCCGGCGAGCTCCTTGCGGGGCAGCCCGTCAAGGCGCTCGATGCTGTCGGCGAGAACACCGGGAGACAGGTCGCCCGGCTCGAGCCACCGCACCAGACCCCGGGCGCCGAGCCGCTCGGCGCGCATGCGCTGCTCCTGGCGCGGGTGGACCCGCGGCACGATCACCGCGGGCACCGCGAGCGCCAGGAGCTCACAGACCGTGTTGTAACCGCCCATGCACACTGCCGCGTCGGCGGCCGCGAGATAGCTTGGGACATCGTCGACCATGGGGAGGATCGAAACCGACCCGCTCGCCTCGTGGCGGCGCAGGCGATCCACATCCTCGGACGCCATGTACGGACCGGTGATCAAGACTCCCGACCAACCGCGGTCGCGAAGGCTAGCCACGGCGGACAGGAACGACACAGCGATACCGGCAGCGTCCTTGCCGCCGCCGAGCGTGCAGACCGCGAGGCGCCCTTCCGCCAGACAATGCCTGCTTCGTATCTCAGGCGATCCGGCGGCCAGCAGGTCGTCCGCGAGGTAGCCCGTGAATCTGATCCGAGCGGCGACGTCCCCCGGCAGGCCATACTCACGAACGGGGTCGTAGACCTTCGGATCCCCGTAGCAGAGCACCATCGCGTAGGTCTCGCGGATGGCATCGCTGTACCGGTTGACCTCCCATTCCTGCCTGATCGCCGCCGGACTGTCGAGGATGTCGCGCAGTCCGAGTACGGCCGGCGCCCCGGGCCGTTGCGCGGCTTGCAGCCGCAAGGCCGCCGCGAGCTCGTCATGCATTCCTCGCGGGTAACGATCAACAAGGATCAGGTCGGGCCGGAACTCACGCACCGCATTGGCGATCATCGCCGACCGCCGCAGGAGCACGTCCTTGAACGAGCCCGCACGCTCCTCGATGACGTATCGGCCGTTGGCCACCTTGGTCACCGGCGGCAGTTGGACGCAGTCCACATCGAACGGGGCCGCGAGTCGCTCGGCAGACTTCGCGCCCGTTACGAGCAGTGCCTGCACGTCGGGTCGCTGCCGGCGCAAACCAGTGACGATGCGGAGGTTCCGGCGCAGATGCCCGAGCCCGTAGCCGTCGTGGGAATATGCCAGCACCCTTGGTCCGGCTCCGAGCGCGCGCGTGGCGCCCCCGTCCTGTGACAGACCCAGCATCTTCCGGCGGCCTCGACGATTCGCGTGGCCACGCGCCCGCCTCGCCCTGAGGCGGGCTGCCGCATCGCCCGCCCGGGCCGATTCGATCTGAGCCGCGAGACCTTCAGGGAGCGAGGTCGATGGCCGGTAGCCGAGGTCACGGGCCGCCCGCGTGATGTCCGCGTCGGTCCGCCGCGGATCCCCTGGGGCGCCATCCTCGTGTTCGACCTTCGGCTTCCTGCCAAGAAGATCCCCGAGTAGATCGATCATCTCGAGGAGCGAGATGGGCACACCCCCACCCCCGTTGTACACCGCCCCCAGCTGTCCGCGCTCGGCGGCGGCGATCGTGGCGCTGACGACGTCGTGCACGTACGTGAATTCGCGCACCTGCCCCCGTCGCCGAGGACCGCCAGCGGACGGCCGGCCAGCGCTCTGGCCACGAAGCGTGGCGAAGGCCATGTCCGGCCGCTGGCGGGGTCCGTATACGGTGAAGTAGCGCAGGCCCACCGCCGGGACTCCTGCGCTGCGCCAGAACCCTCCGGCGAGCTGTTCGGTGATCACCTTCGTCGCCCCGTACGGGGACAGAGGACGCAGCGGCGCGTCCTCGCGCGCGGGATACACGTCTTGGTTGCCGTACACGGAGGACGACGACGCGTATACGAACGCCTTCAGATCGCGCCCGGCAACCGCCTCGAGCAGGCGCTGGGTGACTTGCACGTTGTCGCGCAGGTACGCGCTGAAGCCCGTGCCGAAACTGAGCCTCACCCCTGGCTGCGCGGCGAGATGAAACACCGTGTCGACTCCGTCCAAGACCGGCTCGAGCGGGCACTCCGCAAGATCGGCTTCGAGCAGCGTGAAGCGCGGCGCGGCGCGCAGCCCGGCGAGGTTTGCCTCCTTCAGCGAGCGCGCGTAATAGTCGCTGAAGCAGTCGACGCCGATAACGTTGTCCCCCCGAGCCAGCAACGCTTCGCAGAGATGGGAACCGAGGAAGCCGGCGCAGCCGGTAACCAGCGTTTTGGATGTGGAAGCGATCACGGGAAGAGGGATCTCCTGTGGTGGAAGGACTGGCTGGAAGGGCTGGCAGGACTACTGATGTCGGTACTGATGTCGGCGCGGAGCGAAAAGGTCACGCGACTGGACGAATGGTTCACAGGAAAAACGACCATCGCAACAGCCCGCACTCACAGCCGACAGCATCGTGGCCAGTGCGGGACGGCCTGCGCGGACTCATGAGCCATACATCGTCAGATAACCGCTCAAACCTAAACCTGGATCCACCGCTGACGTGCGCGGTTCCGTCCGAGGCTGACGTTTAAATGTCCTCCTGAGCAGGGCTTTATAGCAGTCGTATCGGCGGCTGCGGCCCTGTCAGGAGGTCACTCATATGGTGCA
>JAABUQ010010652.1_pt1 | contig 11987 bp, 8 predicted proteins | sample 5560001 | NCBI WGS metagenome assembly JAABUQ01 (sample SAMN10711888, study PRJNA513371) | rock metagenome | isolation source: Antarctica rocks | place: Antarctica: Victoria Land, Finger Mt nord | collected 2015-12-18
GCCACGCCGCTGGAGGCCGGGCTGCTGTACGGAGAGCCGGTCGTGACGGTCTATCACCGTCCCATGATGGGCTGGAGCCGCGTGGCCAAGCGGGCCGAGGACCTGGTGCTGACGGTCCTGGCGCTCATCATCCTGGCGCCGCTGATGTGCCTCATCGCCCTGGTCATTAAGCTGGACAGCCCCGGCCCGGTGCTGTTCCGGCAGGCACGGCTCGGGTTCAACAACAACGTCATCACCGTCTATAAATTCCGCACCATGCTGCACCGGCCCTCGACGGACACCGAGGTGCGGCAGGCGCAGCGCAACGACCCGCGCATCACCCGCCTCGGCCGCTTCCTGCGCCGGACCAGCCTCGACGAGCTGCCGCAGCTGTTCAACGTGCTGCAGGACGGGATGTCCCTGGTCGGCCCGCGCCCGCATGCCCTCGCGCACAACGACCAGTATGCCGCGCTGATTGACGGCTACCTCGGCCGCCACCGGGTGCAGCCCGGCATCACCGGCTGGGCGCAAGTAAACGGCTTTCGCGGCGAAACCGACACGCTCGAAAAGATGCAGCGCCGGGTCGAGCATGACCTGACGTACATAGATGGCTGGTCGCTTATGCTGGACCTCCGAATTCTGTTCATGACCGTATTTAATCCGTCTGCACAACGGAACGCTTACTGATGGCCGCAGTTATGGCCGTGGTGTTCCAGCACTCCCTATTCAGGATCGAAGCATGAAGATTGCACTCGTTTGCGACACCATGTCCGCCTATGGCGGGGCCGAACGGGTGATCGAGCAGATCCTCGCCATGTATCCCACGGCGGACGTGTTCACGGTGCTGGACGCGGTGCCGCCGGGCCAGCGCGGCTTCCTGGGTGGGCGGCCGATCCGCTCGACCTTCCTGCAGCGTCTGCCGCGTGTTCCGAAGTATTACCGCAAGCTGCTGCACCTGTGGCCGCTCGCGGTCGAGCAGTTGGACGTGATGGCGTATGACCTTGTCATCTCGACCCATCACAGCGTCGCCTATGGCGTGCTGACCCGTCCGGGGCAGGTCCATGTGTCCTACGTGTTCTCCCCGGCCCGCTACGCCTGGGACCTGCAGCACGAATACCTGCGGGAGGCCAAGCTGGACCGCGGCCCCCTTAGCCTGCTCGCCCGCCACACCCTGCACAAGATGCGGCTGTGGGACTACGCCGCCGCGCAGCGCCCGGACGCCGTGGCGGGCTGCTCGCGCTTCGTGTCCGAGCGGATGTGGCGCGTCCACCGCCGCCAGGCCGACGTGATCTACCCGCCGGTGCCCGCCATTGCGCGGCCGGCAGGGGTCGAGAAGGGGGACTACTACATCTCCGTCGGGCGGCTCGTACCTTATAAGAGGATCGAGCTGCTGGCGCGCGCCTTCTCGCAGATGCCTGGCCGGAAGCTCAAGATCGTCGGCGCCGGCCCCGACATGAAGAAGGTCGCGGCGTCCTGCGGGCCGAACGTCGAGATGCTCGGCTTCCGCTCCAACGAGGAGGTGCGGAGCCTGCTGGCCGGGGCGCGCGCCTTCATGTTCGCGGGGATCGAGGACTTCGGCATCACCGCCGTGGAGGCGCAGGCGCTCGGCACCCCGGTGATCGCGTTGGCCGACGGCGGACTGCGGGAGACCGTCATCGGTGCCCCCGACCCGGAGGCGACCGGCCTGTTCTTCGCGGAGCAGACGACGGAGGCGATCATGGACGCCGTGGAGCGGTTCGAGCGCGTGCCCGGCGGCTTCTCCGCCGAGGCCTGCATCGCCAACGCCGACCGCTTCTCCGAGGAAGCCTTCCGCACCGCCTTCAGCGCCTTCGTGGACCGCGCCCTTAAGGCGGAGCGCAAGTCGCCCGCGTTCATCGGCAGCCCCGCCTATGACGCGCCGGTTGCCGGCGGCCTGGTGCCGGCCGCGGCGCTCCTGCCATGAGCCGCGGCGCTTCAGCCGTCATGCCGGCGCCGACCGGCATCGAGCGGCGCTGGGACAGCCTGGATGCGCTGCGGGGCATCGCGGCCTTCCTGGTCCTCACGTTCCACTGTTCCCAGGTGTCCAGCGGCTTCGGGGTGAAAGTCAATCTGCTCAACCCAGCAAGCTGGCTGGAGCCTTGGACCTGGCTGAAATACACCCCGCTCCGCCTGCTGGTCAGCAGCGGGCCGCCGGCGGTGGTGCTGTTCTTCGCCCTCAGCGGCTTCGTGCTCAGCATGCCGTTCCTGCGCGCCCGGCGGCAGCCCGGCTACGCCGAGTTTGCGGTAAAGCGGGTGTGCCGCATCTACCCGCCCTTCGCCTTCGCGGTCCTGGTCTCCGCCGTGCTGTATGCGCTGGTCCAGCCCTCGCCGATCCCGGCGCTGAGCGCGTGGTTCAACGAGGTGCTTTGGACCCGGCCGCTGTCGGCGGACTACGTCGGCCGCAACCTGCTGATGACCGGGCTGCACGACGACATGACGCTGGACCTGGTGATGTGGAGCCTGGTGCACGAACTGCGCATCTCGCTGATCTTCCCGGTCCTGTTCCTGCTGACCCGGCGCTGGCCCGTCGCGACCTTCGCCGCCAGCCTGCTGGGTGGGCTGGCATGCACGGCGGCGCTCGCCGGCGCCGACGCGGGCAACCTGGCGATGTCGCTCGTGGACACCGGGCGGTTCGTGGTGCTGTTCGTCGCCGGCATCCTGATCGCCGGGCACATGGAGGCGATCCGCGGCGCAGCAGGACGCCTGCCGGCCTGGGCCATCCCGGCGGCCTGGGTGGTCGGGGTCGGGCTGCTGATGGCGCCCGGGCCGAGCGTGTTCGCCTACTACAACTTCGTCTGGGGCGCCGGCGCGGTGCTGCTGCTCGCAGTGGTCGTGGGGTCGCCGGCGTCCGACCGGGTGCTGTCCGCGCCGCCGTTGGTGTGGCTGGGCAAGGTGTCTTACAGCCTTTACTTGATCCACGTCCCGCTGCTGATCTCCGCGGTCCACCTGACCTATGGCCGGCTGCCGCTCGGGGTCACCATCCCAGCCGTCATCGCGGCGTCGCTGCTGTGCGCCGAGCTGATGCACCGCTTCGTCGAGCTGCCGTCCATCCGCCTGGGCCGCGTCCTGGGCGGGTTGCGCCGGCCCGGGGGCGCGCTGCCGCTGCCGGCGCCTGTGCGCGTCGCTGCCGGGAGGAGCCGGCAATGACCGCTACTTCCTCCACGCTGCGCATTGACCAGGTCGTCATGGAGTTCAGCCTCAAGGGCGGGATCGAGGCGGTGGCGTTCGAGATGCAGCGCGCCTTCCGCGCCGCCGGCGTTGACAGCCGTGTCGTCACCAGCATAACCGAGGACGCCGCGCCCGACGTGAAGCGGATCGCCCCGGCGCTGGCCCGCATCGGCACCCGCGGACGCTGGCGGCACGTGGGCCGCGCGCTTGTCGTGCCGCTGTTCACCCTGGCAGCGACCGGCTTCCTGCGCGCCGACCGGCGGGAGCGTCGCGTGGTGCTGAGCCACGGCGACACCCTGGCCGGCGACGTGTGCGTGGTCCACGCCGTCAACCGCGCCAACCTGGACATGAAGCGGGCCGCCGGGTCGTGGCGCTGGATGCTGAACCCGACGCATCATTGGGTGTCGCTGCGGGACCGCTTCATGATCGGCGGCCTGCGGTTCCGCCGCTACGTCGCCCTGTCCGAGCGCGTGGTGCAGGAGCTGCAGCAGTACTACGGCGTGCCGCGCGACCGCATCGTGATCATCCCGAACGGCGTCAACCTGGACCGCTTCACGTCGGAGCCGAACGACCGGGCCGCGACGCGGGCCGGCCTGGGCGTCGCCGCCGACGCGCCGATGCTGCTGTTCGCCGGGCACGAGTTCGACCGCAAGGGGCTGGCCTACGCGATAGACGCCCTGGCCGCGCTGGGCCGCCCCGACGCCCGCCTGGTCGTCGCCGGCGCCGGGCAGGCCGCGCCCCATGCCGCGCACGCCCGGCGGCTCGGGGTGGAGGGGCAGGTGCTGTTCCTCGGCGCACGGTCCGACCTGCCGCAGCTTTACCGCGCCGCCGACGCCTTCGTGTTCCCGACCGCCTACGAGTCGTTCTCGCTCACTTGCATGGAGGCGATGGCCTGCGGCCTGCCGGTGTTCGCCACCGCCGTCGGCGGGATCGAGGACTACCTGCGCGACGGCGTGAACGGACGCGCCATCACCCGGGACGGCCCGGCCATCGCCGAGGCGCTCACCCCCATGCTGGGCGACCCGGCGCTGCGCCGGCGCTTCCGCGAGGGCGCGCTGGCCACCGCCAGCCACTACGGCTGGCCCAGCATCGCCGAACGCTACCGCGTCCTCCTGGAGGAGGTGCGCGACGAGATCGCCCGCGGCCTGCTCCCGTCCGCACGCCGCCTGACCCGCCCGCCCCAACCATCACCGACGCCATCGAGGCTCACCCCATGCAATTGACCCTGGACAATGACGAATTCCCGGCCGCGGAGGGCACGGGGCTGCTCGCCCGGCTCGGGCGGCGCAAGACGTGGTGCCTGCTGGGCTTCGGCCTGACCGCGGCGGTTGTGGCGGTGGCCTTCACGGCGATGCCCCGTACCTACCGCGCCTCCGCCTCCCTGCTGGTCGCCAGCAACGAGGCGGTACTGCGGAGCGGCACGACGTCTGCGGAAGCACAGCGCCTGGGCGATCCCGCCGACATCGAAAGCCAGATGCTGATCCTCCGCTCGGCCCGCCTCGGGCGCTTCATCCTGCAGGACCCCAAGGTGGAGGCCGCGCTGGTCGCCGACTGCGAGGCGACGCGCAGCAACACCTGGGCGACGGCGCTGGTGGCGCAGGCGACCAAGCCGGTTGATTGCAGCGGGCTGGCCAACAACGACGCGGCGGAGATGTCGCGGCTGGAGGCCGGCTTCTCCATCGGCCCGACCGGCCGGTCCCGCGTCATCGAGGTGTCGTTCGTGTCCGCCGTGCCGGAAACCGCGGTCATACTGGTGAACGCGCTGGTGGACGCGTACTTGAGCGACGACATGGCGCGCAAGGTGGACACGCACGACAACGCCATCAACTGGTTGAGCGCCGAGATCTCCTCCTCCGGCCAGGAGCTGCGCAAGGCCGAGCTGGCGGTCGAAGCCTACCGCAACGAGCACGGCATCGTGCGCGGCCAATCGGCTTCCATCGCGTCCGAGCGCCTGTCCGCGCTGAGCCAGCAGCTTGCCGCGGCGAACGCCGGCTATGCCCAGGCGCTGTCGCGCACCGGCACCGGCTCGTCCGATGTGGCAACGGAGGTGCTGAACAGCCGCACCGTGTCCGACCTGAAGCAGCAATCGGCCCTGCTCGCCGCGCGCTCCGCCGAGCTGCGGCAGCGCTACGGCGACAGCCACCCGATGGCGCAGGCGGTCGCCGACCAGCGGCGCGAGGTGGAGCGCCGGCTGGACCAGGAAAGCCGCCGGGTCGGGACGAGCATGCAGCGCGACGTCGGCGCTGCCGCAAGCCGTGTCGCCGAGCTGACGGCGCAGTATGACAAGCTGATCCACGAGGTCGGCAACACCGGCGGTGCCGAGGCCGGCATCGCCATCATGGTCCGCGACGTGGAGGCCCGCCGCGAGATCTACGTGGACCAGCTCAAGAAGGTGAACTCGCTGCAAACCGAGCGCCGCCTGCTGTCCGGCGACGCCCGCCTGGTGAGCCATGCCGAGCTGCCGGAACGTCCGTGGTTCCCGAAGCGGCTGCCGTTCATCGCCGTCGGCGCCGTCCTGGCGTCGGCCGTCGGCGGCGGGTTCGGGCTGCTGCGGGACGTGGGCGACCGCACCCTGCGGGCGTCCACCAACCTGCCGCAACTGGCCGGGGTGCCGTTCGCCGGCTACATCCCCTGGGTGAAGCGGAAGCGCGGCTCGCGCTGGCCGGTGATGCACCTGCACAACGCGACGCCGCTGCAGGAGGCGGTGCGGGCGCTGTATGGCCGCTTCGTGCTGGTGCCCGGCCGTGCGCCGAAGACGCTGATGATCTCGTCATCCGAGATCGGCGAGGGCAAGACGTTCCTGACGCTGTCCCTGGCGCTGTTCGCCGCCACCACCAAGCGCCGCATCCTGGTCATCGAGGCGGACATGCGCCGGCCCACCTTCCGCAAGGCGCTGATGCTGCCCACGACCGGGCCGGGGCTGCGGGAATACCTGCGCAGCGAAGCGTCGCTGGCCGACATCATCACCCCGTATCACGGCCTGCACGTCATCACCGCCGGCCAGCCCGGCATTGACAGCACCGAGCTGCTCAGCAAGGGCCGGTTCGACAGCTTGCTGAAGACGGCGAAGTCGCATTACGACCTGATCGTGGTGGACAGCCCGCCGACGCTGTCGCTGATGGACGCGCAGGTGCTGGCCCGGCGCATTGACGGGATCATCTACTGCGCCAGCCTCGGCCGGTCCGACCGCGACAAGGTGGAGCAGGGCATCCGCAACCTGGTCAGCGCCGGCGGCAACGTGCTCGGCATCGTCGTCGGCGGCCGGTCCAGCAGCGAGCTGCCACAGTACAACGTGGCCGGCGTGTCTGGGCAATCCTACATGCCGGTGCCGGTATGACCGTCTCCGTGCTCCGGCGCCCATCGGTTGCGCCTGTGGCAGGGTTGGCAGGCCAGCCGTTGCGCGTGGTGTCCGTGTCGCACTCCGCCGTCCGCCACAATGCGGCGCGCAAGCGCTACGAGCTGCTGGCGTCGGACCCGTCGCTCGACCTGACCTTGGTGGTGCCGAAGGTGTGGCACGAGTACGGCCAGGCCGAACATGCCGAACCCTCCCGCACGGCGCTCAAGGTGCATGTGGAGCCGGCGCGGCTGACCCGCGGCGGGCCGGCCAAGTGGTATCTGCACCATTACCCCAAGCTGCGGGACGTGATTGCCCGCCTGCGCCCCGACGTGATCCACCTGTGGGAGGAACCCTGGAGCATCGTCGCCCTGCAGGCGTCCCGTCTGCGCGACCGCATGGCGCCGGGTGCGGCGCTGGTGCTGGAAACCGACCAGAACATCGCCCGCCGCCTGCCGGCGGGGTTCGAGCGGATACGGCGCTACACGCTCGCCCGCACCGACCTGCTGATCGCCCGCGGCGACGAAGCGCTGCAGGTATCGCGGCAACACGGCTTCGCCGGCCCGGCCGAGTTCGTGATGTACGGCCTCGACGCCGAGGTGTTCCACCCGCGTCCGCGTCCGGAGCGTGAGGCCGGCAGTCCGTTCCGGCTGGGCTACGTCGGGCGGCTCGTGCAGGAGAAGGGCCTCGACGACGTGCTGACCGCGCTGCACCGCAGCCCGGCGGACGTGGAGTTGCTGCTGCTCGGGGACGGGCCGGAGCGAGCGGGTCTGCTGGCCCGCGCGGCGGAGCTGGGCCTCGGCGGGCGCGTCCAGGTGCTGAACCCGTGCAGCCCGGCTGGCGTCGCGGAGTTCATGTCCTCCCTCGACGCCCTGGTGCTGATGTCCCGCACGACGCGGACCTGGAAGGAGCAGTTCGGCCGGGTCATCATGGAGGCGCATGCCTGCGGCGTGCCGGTGATCGGATCGTCGTCCGGCTCCATCCCCTCGGTCGTGGGGCAGTGCGGCTGGATCGTGCCGGAGGGGGACGGGGCGGCGCTCGCCACGCTCCTGACCGAGCTGGCGGCGGCGCCGGACCGGGTGGCTGCCGTGGCCGCGACCTGCAACAGCGAAGTGATGCGCCGGTTCGGCTATCCCATGGTGTCAGCCGACCTGCGCCGCGCCTGGGTACGTGCTGCCGCAGCCCGGCGCGGGGCCGCGACTTGAGCCTGCGCCTCGCGGGCTGGCTGGTCGGCGGCGCGGTGTTCGGCAAGGTGCTGGGCTTCGCGCGGGAGGTCGAGATGGCGCGGCTGCTCGGCGCCAACATCGTCGCCGACAGCTTCCGCGGCGCGCTGACGGCGGTGTTGCTGCCGGTGGCGCCGATTCAAAGCGACATGCTGCCCTCCGTCCTGATCCCCCTGCACCGGTCCTGGAGCGAAGACGGTAGCGCCGCGGCGCGGTCGGGGGCGCTGGCGGCCCTGCTGACGCTGTTCGCAACCCTGGTCGCGGCGGCCGTGTTCGCCCTGGCGGCGCCGTGGGTGGGCGTGCTGGTGGGCCAGTTCGACGCCGCGGCGCAGGCGCTGACCGTGCGGTTCGTCCAGGTCATGTCGCTGGCGATCCCGGCGTCGGTGCTGTCGGCCTGCCTCAGCTCGATTGAGATCGCGGTGGGGCGGTCGCGCATCGCCACCATACGCGCCTCGGTGCAGAACCTCAGCATGATGGCGGGCATCGCCATCATGGCCCTCGCCGGGCAGCCGCTGGCGATCCCGCTGAGCTTCGTGATCGCCTTCAACCTGGTGGCGGCCTATGGTGTCGCAGCGTTATGGCGGGAGGGCACGATCAGCCCGGCGGACCTGCGTCCGCGGCTGCTGGCCGAGGTCGGGATGGCGTTCTGGCGCCGGTTTCGCCCGCTGCTCGCCATCCCGCTCGCCGACCAGGGCAACATCCTGCTGGAGCGGCTGCTGGCGTCGGGCATCGCCATCGGCGCGGTGGCGTCGCTGGACTATGCCCGGACGCTGACCGAAAGCGCGTTCTACCTCGTCAGCCAGCCCATCGGCTATGTCGTGCTGACGCGCGCCGCCGGCCAGGCGCGGGCGTCCGATGCCGAGATCCGGCGCATCTCGCGCGTGCTGCTTGCGGTGGGTGTGCCGGCGTCGGTGTTCATCGCGGTGTTCGCGACTGACATCGTGCGGGTGGTGTTCGCCCGCGGGGCGTTCGACGAGCATGCGGTCCTGCTGACCTCCGGCGCGCTGCGGGGGATTTCGGTGGGGCTGTGGGCCTCGACGCTGGGCTGGGTGCTGGTGCGCATGGTGAACGCGGCGGGACGCAACGGCGCGGCTGCGGCGATCGTCTGCACGGCCTATGCGGGCAATGCGCTCGTGAACCTGCTGGCGGTGCCCCTGACAGGGACCTTCGGCCTGGGTCTCGGCGAGGCTGCGCGCGGGTTGCTGCTGCTCGGCGGCACAACGGCCGTGCTGGCGTGCGGCCGCCTCATGCTGCGCTGCCTGGCGCGGGCGGCGGCGGAGGGCTTCGCGCTGGCCTGCATCGGCGGCGCGATCTGCGCGGGCATTGACGGGTCCTTGGCCAGGCTGGCCGTGGGCGCGCCGGTGTTCGGGCTGGCGGTGGCGGCGCTGCTGGTGCTGCACCTGCCGGAGCTTGCTGCGCGGATCGGCGGCCAGGTCCAGCGCCGCCTCAACCTTCCCTTCATTGGCGGCAAGACCGCCCCTGCACCGCGGACGGCGCCATGACCCACCTTGCCCAGAACCCCCGCCAGCCCGATGCGGCCATGAGCATGCCGGAGCGGCCCGTGGTGTTGTTCGCATCGCCCGTCGCCGACCTGAAGGGCGGCGCCGAGCGCGTGCTGCTGAACCTGCTCGACAACCCGGCGATCCGTCCGGCGCTGGCCGTGCCCGGCGAGGGCGAGCTGGCGGAGATCGCCCGGCAGCGCGGGCTGCCGCTGCGCTTCATCAACCTGGGCGCCGTCGCCGCGGTACATCGGCCGCCGCGCCCGCGCGACCTGCTGCGCGCCGCGAATGAGGGCCGGCGCTGCGCCGCGCAGCTTGCCGCGGCGGCACGTGAGACCGGGGCCTCGCTGATCCACACCAACGGCCTCAAGGTGCACGTGATCGGGGCGGCGTCGCGCCTGGCGCACCGCGTCCCGGTCGTCGCGCACCTGCACGACATCCCGCACACCCGGCTGGAGAAGATGATCTGGCGCGGCATCGCCGCCGGCGTGACCCGGACCATCCTGGTGTCGGAACCCTGCTACCCCGGCCCGGTGCCGCGCCGCGTCGCGGTGGTGGCGAACGGCGTGCGGGCAGCCGCCGTGCCGAGCGCGCGCCTGCTGTCCGAGACGCCGACCATCGGCTTCGTCGGCCGGTTCCATCCGTTCAAGGGCCTGCACCTGCTGCTGGATTGGTTCGAAGGCGCCAGCGAGGCCCGGCCCGGCCTGCGCCTGCTGATCCGCGGCCGCGCCGAGCAGGAAGGCGCGGAGTACTGGGCCTCGCTGCAAGGCCGCTTGTCCCGCCTCGTCGCGCAGGGCCGCTGCCAAGTGCTCGGCTGGGCCGGGCCGGGGGAGGACCCCTACGCCGGCATTGACCTGCTGGCGGTGCCGTCTCAAACGCCCGACCCGGCGCCGCTGGTGGTGATGGAGGCGATGCTGCGCGGCATCCCGCCCATCGGCTATCCCGCCGGCGGCATCCCCGCCCTGATCGGCGGGCCGGAGCACGGCGCGCTCGCGTCCGATGCAGTGGAGTTCGGGGCGGCGGTGACGCGGCTGCTCGACCCCCGCACCTATCGGAAAGTCAGCGCCGCCGGGGCACGGCGGGTGCGCGACACGTTCTCGATGGAGCGGTTCTGGGAGAACATCAACGCGCAGTATGCACATGCCGGCTTGGCACTGCCCCGGCACGCGGGGCGGGCTTAGACATGGCGGTCCAGCAGGCGGTCATCGGCACGGCGCGGGCGGCGGGCGTCCGGCCCGCCGGGCAACGGCGGCTGCCGGGGATCGGCGCCGTCGCATGGTCCCCGGCGCTGCTGGCACTGGCCGGGCTGCTGTTCGGCACCCTGGCGCTGGGGTTCGTGGCGCCGGGCGTGGCGCGTCCGCTGTTCATCCTCGGGTCCGCCATCGTTGGCTTCATGGCCTGGCGCGAGGGATGCGGGCGCAGCGTCGAGGTGGCGCTGTCGCTGTATGTGTTCGCGCCTTTCCTGCGCCGGATCGTGGACCTCAGCATCGGCTTCGACCCGTCCAGCACCATGCTGCTGGGTCCGGTGCTGGCCATCGCGATCCCCGCCGTGGACCTGCGGCACCTGCTGGTGCAGCGGCACAAGGACGACGCGGCGCTGCTGCCGATGCTGCTAGTCGGGGCGTGCATCACCTACGGGATGCTGATCTCGGCCTTCTCGGGAGAGTTCGGCCCGCTCGGCACGGCGGCGCTGAAGATGTATGCGCCGCTGTTGTACGGCGCCTGGGTGCTGCGCTGCGCCCGCAACGACCCCTCGGTGCTGGACGCCACGACCCGGGCCTTCTTCATCCTGGCGCCGCTGATCGGCGCCTACGGGGTGCTGCAATACGTCAACCCGCCGGACTGGGACCGGTATTGGATGCAGAGCGTATCCAGCACCATCTCGGTGCTCGGGCGGCCGGAGCCGTTCCAGGTCCGGGTGTTCAGCATGATGAACTCTCCGGCGTCGTTCGGCACCTATGCCGCCTGCGGATTGCTCATGCTGGGCTTCTGCCGCCGGGGATGGCAGGCGCTGTTCCTGGCGTTGCTGGTGGCGCCGGGGCTGCTGTTCACCTACTACCGCACTGCGTGGATCTCGCTGGTCCTTGGCGTCGCCTACTGCGCCATCTTCGGCCGCACGCGCAGCCGGGCCGGGATGATCGCGGTCGCCATCGTCGTGGCGACGGTGCTGGCGGCCTTCAGCTCGGACTTCGGCGACGCGGTGATGGACCGGCTGCTCAGCCTGACCGGCTCGTTGTCGGACGACGGCAGCGGCAAGGCGCGGCTCGGACAGTTGTTCGAGGTTTACCGGCTGTCCGACCAGATGATGGCCGGCCGCGGCTTCGCCCAGCTTTCGACGCCGTTCAACGGCATTGACGCCGCGGACGGCGAGATCGTCACGGCGATCATCGCGATGGGCGTTCCGGTCGGCACGCTTTACCTGATCGGCCTGGTCTGGGCCGGGGTCCAGGCCCTGGCCCGCACCCGGCGCAGCCGCGACCCCCGGCTGATCGTCACCGGTGCGGTGATCGTCGGCATGCTGTCCGCCATTCCGCTCACGAGCGTCACGAGCGGCGAGATCGGGCTGCTGCTTTGGGTCTTCATTGCAATCGCAACGGGTCAGGGCGGGGCGCATCCGTCTTCTGGTGCAAGTTATTTCAGAAGATATACCCTGTTCAGGTCAGAACCCGAAAATCCTTGGGCGAGATGATGCGGAAGTTGTCGGTTACCGCATCGCAATAGGCATTCCACTTTCTGGGCACCTCCTCACGCAGGAACCCCAGGATC
>JAABUQ010010653.1_pt1 | contig 11987 bp, 8 predicted proteins | sample 5560001 | NCBI WGS metagenome assembly JAABUQ01 (sample SAMN10711888, study PRJNA513371) | rock metagenome | isolation source: Antarctica rocks | place: Antarctica: Victoria Land, Finger Mt nord | collected 2015-12-18
AGGTTTGAAGGTTCACCAGCATCGTTTCTGTCACTGTCAAAGGGGCATCTAAAGTCTTAGCGAATCGGCATTATAGCCCCTTAAGCCCCGCCTCTGCTCCAGATCCCTGAAACCCATATTGAGCGTCGACGACTTGTCCTTTGACGAGATTTGCTTCGCGCATGTCTTCGGGGTTGAGCATCACAACCCGGCGCTCGTTGTGGATGCCGCGATAGCGATCGTGGAGACCGTAGATCGTGGTGTTAAATTGATCGTGGCTCCTCAGCGACATCATCACAAACTGCCCTGGTTCGAGTTGGTGATGAGGAATCGCGTGAACTGTAAAATTGGCTTTGCCAGTCGCGGTTTCAAATTTCCCTTCGCGTGCCATGTTGGGCAAGTAGAAGCCGCCGCCTTGACGCACGCGGACGTTGTAATCCTCGAAACCGGGGATGACTCGCTCGATACGATCGCGAATCCGATCGTAATCTGCCACAAGACTTTCCCAGTCCACCGTAGACTTACTTCCCAGAGTCGCTTTTGCCAGACCTGCCACAATCGCTGGCTCACTGCGCAGGTGGGGAGACGCGGGCGGAAGCACTCCACGAGAACTTTGGACAACGCCCATCGAATTTTCCGTACTTACGAACTGCTCTCCTGCCGCTTGCATATCGACTTCCGTGCGTCCGAGGCACGGCAAGATCAATGCCTGCTCACCTGCGACCAGATGGCTGCGGTTCATTTTGGTTGAGATGTGAACAGTGAGACGGCAACTCTGTAGGGCTGCGGCTGTGTAATTTGTATCTGGAGTTGCCGAAAGAAAGTTACCGCCGAGTGCAATGAACACTTTACCCTTACCAACATGCATCGCCTTGATGGCTTCCACCACGTCATGACCATGGTGACGTGGCGGTTCAAAGTTGAATTCTTTGCCAAGTCGGTCGAGGAAGTCTTTGCGCGGGCGCTCCCAAATCCCCACTGTGCGATCGCCTTGAACGTTACTATGTCCGCGCACAGGCATTACCCCAGCACCAGGCTTCCCAATCTGACCGCGCATCAGGTGCATGTTAACGATCTCCTCAATAGCGCTGACCGCGTTCTTGTTCTGCGTCAGACCCATTGACCAGCAAGTAATTGTGCTATTGGAGTTGATCATAATTTCAGCCGCTTGGCGAATCTGCTCGCGCGGGATGCCGCTGCCTTCGACAATTTCGTCCCAACTCTCACCCGAAAGCACTGCTATAAACTCCTCAAAGCCCGCAGTATGGCGATCAATAAAGTTGCGATCGAGCACCTGACCGGGACGCCGCTCCTCTTCTTCAAGCATCTCCTTCATGATGCCTTTCAAAAGCGCGATATCACCCCTGATCCGCACTGGCAGAAATAGGTCGGAGAGTTTCGTGCCGTTGCCGATCGTGCCGGATACTTCTTGCGGGTGTTTGAAGCGGATTAATCCTGGTTCCCGCAGTGGGTTGATCGCAACGATCTTGCAATTATTTCTCTTTGCTGCTTGCAGTGAAGTCATCATGCGCGGATGGTTCGTACCCGGATTTTGCCCAATGATGAAGATCGCTTCGGCAAGTTCGAAATCATTAAGCGTTACCGTTCCCTTGCCAATGCCGATGGTTTCAGTCAGCGCCGAACCACTCGACTCGTGGCACATGTTGGAACAATCCGGTAGGTTATTTGTGCCAAATTGACGGACGAAAAGCTGGTAGAGGAAGGCTGCTTCGTTACTGGCGCGACCTGAGGTGTAGAAAAGCGCTTCGTCCGGCGAACTCAGTTGATTCAACTCTGCTGCAGTGAGCGCAAATGCTTCATCCCAACTGATGGGTTCGTAGTGCGTGCTGCCACGACGGAGTACCATCGGATGCGCGATCCGCCCTTGCTTGCCCAGCCAGTAATCTGATTTGTGGGAAAGTTCAGCGATGCTCCATTTTTGGAAAAATTCTGGTGTGACGCGCCGGGTGGTTGCTTCTTCAGCGACGGCTTTAGCTCCGTTCTCGCAGAACTCAATTAGATTGCGATCGCCATCCGGGTCAGCCCAGGCGCAACTCATGCAATCAAAGCCACCCTTTTGATTGAGTTGCCGTAGCGTCTTCGCGCTACGTATCGGACCCATCTCCTTTAAAGTGTGCTCTGCCACCGATACCACCGCAGGGATGCCACCAGCGTAGTCTTTGACGGATGAGAACTTAATGCCTGTGAACTCTTCAGGTGTCTCGGCACGCACCGGCTCGACTCCGTGGAAGTGGGTTTCAACGTCACCATGCTGCGAACCAACCGAATCGTTGCTATTTGGTAGCTTAGCGGCTTGGGCTTGCAACTCTGACTCGGACTTAATGTCCTCCTTTGTTGACTCCCAGTGGCTGGGATGGATGTTATCAGCAGCGTTTGCCGCTTCCTGCGCTCCCTCAACTTGAACCTGATTTGGCTCTTGACGATCTTCCATCGCTCCTACTCCCTCTCATGCTTGTCGATGGCCTAAGTCTTTCCCTGACCCTTACCCCTATTACCCTTTTAACTTACTGAGCGTCGGCGCTGATTTCGTGATGCCGATAAGTTTCGTCATTAGCAAGCAGGCAGTTGCATAATTCCCTAATCCGACCCTGATAAATAGATAGTAGGCTCAAAGCCTGCGTGGGTCGTTTGCTGGCTCACTTAAGACAGTCCATAGCAGCTGCGTTTGTGATTTGATTGAATCAACTCGTCTTCGGTAACAAGTTGTGGCTAAGTTAGTGGTCCTGAAGTTAGGGGATGGAAACTTCGAGCAGGGGTTTGCAGTAACGCTGCAAATTGGAGAGGATGGCGATCGCCCGGCAACAGAAATCACAGGCAAGCTACCAAAGGCTCCAGAAATTCTCCAACACTACCGCTGCTGGCAATCCGCTTATCGCAGCTTAGGGTGGAGTTCCCGCTTAGAAGCCGCAGCCGTCCAAGTTACCAACGTTTCGCTGGCTGCGAACTGCTACAAGGCTGCCCAACTGTTGCGCGGCAGCTTAAATTCATGGCTCTACTCTGAGCCCTTTCGCTCGATTAGAGAAAAATTGCTCGAAAAGTTGCTGCCATCCGACGAAGTGCGGGTGATTCTGCAAACCGAAGACATGTTGCTGCAGCGACTTCCGTGGCATCTGTGGGATTGGTTTGAACGCTATCCTAAGGCGGAAATTGCCTTAAGTGCTCCAGCTTATGAACGGGTAGGACGAGCCTCATTACCTAGAGACAAGGTGAGAATCTTAGCCATTCTGGGTAGTAGTACCGGGATTAATATTCAGGCAGATCGAGCTTTGCTAGAGCAATTACCCGGTGCCGAGATTAGTTTCCTGGTGGAACCGCAACGCCAAGAGCTAACTCAAAAGCTTTGGGGTCAGGGCTGGGACGTGATCTTTTTCGCTGGGCATAGTTCGAGTCAAGCCATTCTGTGGCAAGACCAAGAGGTTCCCAGGCAGGGCCATGGGAAGGAGGAGGAAACCAACCGGATTTGGCTCAATCAAACTGATAGCTTAACGATTGACGATTTGGGGTACGCCCTGAAAACGGCTGTTGAACAAGGCTTAAAGCTAGCGATTTTTAACTCTTGTGATGGGTTGGGATTGGCGCAAGAGCTAGCTAAATTGCAAATTCCGCAACTCATTGTCATGCGGGAGCCGATACCGGACCAGGTAGCACAAGAATTTTTGAAGTATTTTTTGGCGGCTTTCGCGCGAGGCGAGTCTTTGTATCTGGCAGTCCGAGAAGCGCGGGAAAGACTACAAGGACTGGAGGAGCAATTTCCTTGTGCAACTTGGTTGCCGGTGATTTGCCAGAATCCAGCCGAGTTACCGCCGACTTGGCTCTCTTTGCGCGGTGTCCCGGCGAGCGATCGCAAAATCTTGTCGGGTAAGCGCAGTCTTCGCACACTATTCGTGGCAAGTGTGGCGATCGCTTCTTTGCTTGTCGGGGTGCGGCAGCTGGGGCTCCTCCAGCCTCTGGAGTTGCAGGCTTTCGACCAATTACTCCAGATGCGTCCTACCGAAGGTCCAGACCCTCGCCTTTTAGTGGTCACTGTGACTGCGGCGGATGTTCAGTCCCAACAGCAAAAGCAGGGGTCACTGTCAGATCGCTCACTCAATCAACTTTTACAGAAACTCGGACAGTTCAAACCACAAGCCATCGGCTTAGATATCTATCGTCCTTTCCCAGTAGAACCCAATTATGCGGATTTACGAAATCGGCTGCAGCAGAACGATCGCTTGGTTGCCGTGTGTAAAGTCAGCGATCCGAAGTTTGACCCCGACGGTGTTGGACCTCCGCCGGAAGTGCCGTCAGCCCGCCAGGGCTTTAGTGATGTTGTAGCCGACGACGATAATATTATTCGTCGCCAGCTCTTAGAGCTGACCCCACCCCTTACGTCTCGCTGTGCTACAAAATCTGCCTTTAGCCTCGATCTGGCACTTGCTTATCTAGATGGTAAGAGGATTCAGGCAAAAGTGACCCCAGAAGGTTACTTACAGTTCGGTAACATTGTCTTTAAGGAATTGACAGCTCATGCTGGCGGATATCAAACAGTGGATGCCGGGGGTCACCAATTACTGCTCAATTACCGCCCCTTCCACTCTCTCCAGGACATTGCACCGCAAGTCCCTCTCACAGACATCCTGCACGACCGGATTACCCCAACTCCAGAGCTGAAAGGTCGGATCGTCCTGATTGGCGTTACTGATCAAAGTTTTGGTGATTATTGGTCTACACCCTACAGTGCTGTTCAAGAGACTTCGCCGCAGCAAATACCGGGAGTCTTTCTCCAGGCGCAGATGGTGAGTCAGCTCCTGAGTGCAGTGCTGGATCGGCGACCATTACTGTGGGTTTGGCCTCAGTGGGGCGAAGTCTTCTGGATCTGGGGCTGGGCTCTGGTGGGAGGCTTACTTACTTGGCGCTGCCGGTCACCCTTACGTCTGGGAATAGCAGTCGGAGCTGCCCTTGGTACTTTGTATGGTCTGTGCTTCGCACTCTTGACCCAAGGTGGTTGGGTACCGCTGGTGCCGTCAGCGCTGGCTATGGTGGCTACAGGAGTGAGTGTAGTTGCATATCCGCGTAAAGCTCTGGACTCGGCACGATAACTTGAATTATGAGGTGCTTATGCAGAAGATCAGCTCCGCCTACGCAATCATTTTGGTACTCATTAGCGGCACAAGCTACGCCATGCCAATCTGGGCTAAGCCTGCCGCGATCGCCAACAGCATAACTGACAGATGGGAAGTGCAAATTTTTGCACCACCACCATTGCCAGATAATGGGGCTCCCACTGGACGTCCTAGAGGAGCAGCAGGCAGAGGTAATAACTGCGCTCTTGAGCCGCCGCTCACGGCTCTCGTGCCTACCACTGAGCAACCTTTAGGTAAGGAGCAGCGAAAAGTCACTTATGTTTGGGGAAAAACAGTCGCTGAATATCCCACCTTCTGGTTTTACGTTCCTTATTCGCACGCATCATTACGCTCTATGGAGTTTGTGCTGCAAGATGCAGAGGACAATAATGTCTATCAGACTCCCGTCAAGCTGCCTGAAATACCTGGTGTTGTCAGCTTACGCCTGCCATCCACATCAACGCCGTTAAAACTTGGCAAAATGTACCATTGGTTCTTTAAGACTAAAGTTGATTGTGATGCGCAAAAGCCATCCGGTGTTGAAGATTACGTTGAAGGATGGGTGCAACGGGTGCCACTGAGCCCCACCTTAGCAAGGCAGCTAGAGATAGCAACACCACAGCAGCGGCTGACTATTTATGCTGCCAATGGCATTTGGTACGAGGCTCTGACAACGCTAGCCGAACTCCGCCTTGTTACTCCAAAGGATGCCACACTCAATGCTAAATGGGCTAAATTGTTGCAATCCGCAGGCTTAGCCGACATTGCCTCAAAGCCGATTGTGCCTTAGTTAGGACTCCCTACAACCAATTGCCTACGAGAACATAAGGTGCCCAATAACCAGGACGCTTATAGTTAGGATATTTCTTCATCAGAGTCAGCTGGGCACCACGCAGGGCTTCAGCTTTAGTCACCTTGTCCTTAGCTAACTCTCGATAGAACTCGCCGACAAAGATAGCAGTGGCCTCATCATCTATATGCCATAAGGAAGCGAGTGTACTGTGCGCTCCAGCCTGCACAGCTACCCCAGCGAGTCCTAGAGCAGCTCGTTTATCTCCAGTAGCTGTCTCGCAGGCGCTGAGGACCAGTAATTCGAGAGCCTCTGACTGGCTTTGTTCTCTAGTCCGGAGTAAGGTGTCTAACTCATAAACATTAATCGGGCGATCCCAGGCCAGAATAAATGTATCCTGGGCTCGGGAACTGAACTGACCGTGAGTCGCCAGATGGACAACATTGAAAGCAGATAAATCGAGGTCTTGCTTGAGGGTCTGGCTAGTAAACTGTTGATTAAGTAGTTCCTTCGTGGACACACCGGCTTGGTCTATCAGATTGAATTCAGACTTGACTTCGGGTAGCGCCGAAAAGCTTAGATTTGGTGGTTCGCTCAGTCCGGCAACTAAGGCTTTTAACCGTCCCGCTGGTACAGGTTGGGGTTTTAGAATTTGTAGACCTAAATTCAGGGCTACAGCGTATTTCTCTACCAAATACTGCTTGCCATCGTAGAGGGCTGCCAATGGAATATTCCGCAAGGCACCATCCAGTACAAACACTAGTGTTTTGACTCTACTCTTCTCCAACTCTGCCTCAGCTGGTTGAACCAACCAACCATGTACTTGTTGAGCTAAAGACTTAACTTCTTGAATCGTGTCGGGTTCTACAATCTTTTGCACGAGTTGCTCTAGGGTGTGTTCTACTTGGCTTTGGGATGCATGAATTGTGTAGTGGCGGAGTTGGGACTGCTGGGGCAGCTTGAGGATCACCTCTAAGCGATCCGGCAGCACAATCGGGTAAATAACTGCTGCTGCTAGATTGTCTTGGTCAACGACCTGGTCAATTAGCACTGACTTGGCTTCCAAACAGGCTGAGCGAAAGAAGTTATCTAGTTCGGCTAACTGTAGAGATTGGATCGCCGTCCGAGCCCGCATTAAGTTTTGCTGACTGGGTTCAGAGTGATCCTGGGCTGGCAAGAGTAAATCGACTAACTGCCGATAAATCGGTTCTACCTGGTCCCGAAAAGAAAACTGGGCTTCTAGATTGATGGTGACCAAATCTCGGCGGAGGGACTGGAGGGAGTTGACGGCTTCATCGTAAGCCGCGATCGCGCCCTGGGTATTTCCTTGAGCTTTCAGTAGGCGTCCCAACTGTCACTGCCAGCGATAGGCAATATCCGAGGCATTAATCGCCTGGGCAAGGAGGAGGGCTTGCTGAGTTAGGTCTTGAGCAATCGACCACTGATGGGTTTGTTCGTACAGCCTACCCAGATTACCAATAGCATAGGCTTCGGCTCGCGGATCTCCCAGCTCTTTTGCTTGTTGAACAGCTACAGCCAATAGCTCCCCTGCCCCCCCTGCTCCCCCTGCCCCCCCTGCTCTCTTCTCCCCCCCTCTCCCCATCTTCACCAGGCTCTCGGCTAAGTCAATTCGAGCATAGACCGCAGTCTGATTTAGGGACAGGGCGGCAATCTGAGATTGAATTTGAGGCAATAATGCCTGTGCCGGGCTGACTTGCTCAGTCTCTATTAATAGGCTTAGTTGATTCAATTGGGCTTGTAGCCTCGCGATCGGAGCGGAGGATACGGTTGCAGCCCGTCGATAGAACGCTAATGCAGCTTGGGTGTTTTGTTGGGCTCGGGCTGTATTCCCTAAACTGAACAGAGACTCCCCGATATCTAGGGGAGAATTCAGGTGTTCAGCTACGGCTAAACTTTGCTGCAATATCTGCTGCGACTGGTCTAAATTGCCCACCAGCCGCAGAGCATTGCCAAGCCGACGCAATCCAGCTGCCTTAATTGGGGAGTCTGGTTGGGTTTTAAGGGTTTGGTTTACCTGGTTCAATGTCTCCGATGCTCGGACGTAAAGTCCTAAAGCTTGCAGCGCTTGAGCTTGATTAATTAGACTTCGGCTAACCCCAACCCGATCACCTGCTTGAGCATAGGCAGCAGCAGCCCGTTGCCAAGTGGTTAGGGCTGGTTCAGTTTGTCCCAGTGCCAATTGCAAACTGCCTTGCGTGTTCAGGACTTGAGCAAGAATTTGCGCTCGCTCTTTTGAGTCACCCACCTTTGGCGATATCTGTAATAGTTTCAGGCTATCTGTGATAGTTGCGGTTGCTTGGGACCATTGTCCGAGTTGTTGATCAGCCAATGAGAGATTGCTCAACACCATGACTTGATTCAGCACATCTTTTTGGGCTTTGAAGGCTGAGGCTGCCTGTTGCCAAACTGTTATTGCCTGGGGGAACTGTCCGGCTTCATATAGCTCTCTCCCTTGCTGAACCAGTTGTGGGGCATTAGTAGGTACTTGGACGATGGAACTTACTACAGGGATGCGGGCTGTAGCGGGCATTCCTCCTGTGCCTAAACACCAAACTAAAAAAGTCGTACCTAGAAACAAAGCTAAAAAAGTTAGCCTCGTGCGGGCGCATCTCAGGAGAGTGAGATGGAGTTGCTTCAGAATGAGTTGGAGATCACGGAAAAATACAGCCCGTTTTCTTGCCATGTTCTTTTCGTGGAAGAGACATCAATCAAAGGAATGCCATAATCAAAGCGGGCTGTGAGATTGCCGCCCAGCTGTAACCGTAGTCCCAGCCCTATAGATGCCAAAGTGTTGATATTTTGGGAGCCCGGCTCGGTGTTGGCTGAGTTGTTCCAGCCAGTACCAACATCAAAAAATGGGGCGAGTTGTAAAATTGTTCGCCTCTGAGGTCCGCGATAAATCGGCAACCGAATTTCGACAGAAGCCAACGCAGCATTATCAGTTAAGAGGAAATCCTGACGGTAGCCCCGGACAGTGTCTTCACCACCTAAACCAAACTGCTCTAAAGGTACGAGGGGTCTGTTTGCCAGTTGGAGATCGGTACGGATTAACAGCAAAGTGTCTGGAGCCAGGAGACGTGCCAACTGCCCCTGCCCCTGCCAGGTAAAGAAGCGGCTGTCAGGAGGGGTTCCATGGACGGTAGCATTGATAGCACCGATTCCTAGACTAAACTGGGAGCGGGCGGCGATGACTTCTCGACTATTCCTTGAAGTCCATTCCTGAAAAAACCGTAATGCTGAGATGCGGGTGCGTCCCTGGTTGTCAGCCCCTGGTGAGAGCAACTGTCCTAGGGAGTTACTGCCTAAAAGGGAAATATCACTTTCTCGGCGTGAAGCAGTCAGACCGAGGGCAAGTTCTTGCCGGGGGGTTTGGAGTACTGGCTGGCGCAGCGTCACGTCATAGTAGCGAAAATTAGCATTGATATTGAGCTGGTTGAAGGGGGGCTCGACTACATGACTGAGTGTAGTGCCATAGCTCAAGTTCAGAGTGCCATTCCGGGAATTGAGGGGTAGGGTATAGCTGGCAGTCACATCGTTGCTGCCATCAGTATTGGCGTAGCCTACGCTGAGGCCATCCCCCAGCCCGAGTAAATTGGCTTCGTTGAGCTGGATTCCGCGTTCGAAACTGCCAATGCTGGGAGGCCGGTTATTATCAAGCACGATCTGAGGGCTGAAGGTATTGGCCTCCGTCACCTGAACTTCTAGCATACTCGTGCCTGGACGCGATCCAGCAGACAGTTCGGCAGAGATATTTCTAATCAGAGGATTAAGCTGCAGCAGTTGCAGAGCCTCTAGCAAGCGGTTTCGATTCAAAGGCTTTGACGTGGCTCGGCGCAGGCGATCGCGCACATAGTGGGGGGAAAGCCGCTTAGTCCCTGTCACAGCGATCGCTTCCACTGCACCTTCGACCACTTGAATTTTAACGACACCACTCCGGAACGTTTGGGGGGGGATCAAGGCCCCAGAGGTAATGTACCCTCGATCGATGTAGAGCTGGGTCACTGCCGAACGTGCCTGGAGTAGTTCAGCAAACGAGAGGGGTCGATTAGTGAAGGGAGCAGTAACTTTGGCTAGAGTTTGCGGACTGAATACTGTGCTACCGACAACCTCGAACCGTTTAACAGTAATGGTGCCAGGAACCGAATTGGGCAGTCCTTCCGGATTTGTCGGAGCTTGAGGAGGCTGTATGAGGTTTGGCGGTAGGGGGGAGGCTGGCGGTGGCGGGGGAGTTGTGCGAGGGGGAGGTATGAGGTTCTGCGGCGGGGGCAGTGGCAGTACTTGGGAAATTGAGTTAGTGGGGTGAGGAACCGGATTCAGATCAATAGTCTGGGCTCTAAGTGACCCAGCTATCATGCTGGTGGTCAACACCAAAACACTAAGTTGGAACCAGAGCGAGCGTTTTAAATAAATAATTTTTAAGAACTGGAATTTTAAGCCATCACCCTATCAGTATTTACACTAAGAAGTTCCTTGAAATATTTAAGAAAAGGTAAAGTTTTGCCCAAATAAATGTAAATTCTTGATGAAGAGCAGTGAAAGTACGGAAATGGTGTCAAAGCGCATACTGAACGGCCTAGTATGCGCATAGTCAACTAGACCGGCAACCGGGCATCAATTTATTGGCACAAACTAGAAGGCTCAGGTCCAGTGGTGATAGATCTGACGCAGTTCCTGGAGGGTGCTCACAGTTTTCAGCCCAGCCAGGATCGCCCTGAGTTGCTCCACATCCTGAAGACCGGAGATTTCCGGTAAGATTCCTAACCCCTCAGAGCCAAATTTCAAGTTCAAGCCCAGTTCAATGCCTTCTAACAGTCCTTGCCTAATACCACTTCTTTCTACACTTGTAATGTATGGCATCCGTCGCTCCGCCTCTAATTGTTGGATTTCTTGCCGAAACTCTCATTCTAACGCAACCGGAAGGCTCATTACCCAGTCAATGAATCCAAAGAGGTTGATGACATCCTCCCGCGAATCACCCCGATCGTACAGCCGTCTCGTAATAGCCAGCTTACTTGCCAATCGCCTTTGGGCGTCAGGGCGCGTCTCTTGAGCTAAAAACTCAAACCCCCGGCTCCACTCGATCTCCCCATAAGCCTGTGGGAGAAAGAATTGGATGAAGTCTTCAAAGTAGCGCTCGATTACGTCTTTCCAGGGGCTGTCAAATTCCGTCTGGGGGTCATGGGTCGCAAAATCAGCGGGCAGCTCCTCTAGGCCAGACTCTTTCATGAACTGAGGAATTTGGGATGGCTTCAGAAAGCGTGTCTCGCTCTGAATCCCCAACTCTAACTCCGGGTCTAACTCAGGCTCATCTGGGTCGGGTTCAGGGTAGTAATTCACAACCAGAATACCAGGACCCTTCTCTGATGACAGCTCTAGATAATGGTCAGTCAAGTGAGGCAAGTCGTCACTGACACGCTGCTGCAGCAAGCGCTCGTTCCTTATCCATTAATCTAGCCAGCACCTAGGTAAAGACAACTTATTCTTTGACCGACGAGTACCATCGAAAAATTGATAAGCCCCAAGCAACGGCTTGGGACTTAAGAATGTAAATGCCAGCTTTGTATAGCAGTCAGCGGTTTCTTATATATCTGTAATTATGATCGCCGAATCAGGCTTTCTCAAGCTAGGGGAGATTTCCCCATTTATGGACCTGGAGCTGAGGGGCATCTACCCAATTGACCTGCCACACCCAAACGTTGATTAGCTAGAAGTATTGGTGCGCGAAATCACCTGAACAACCGACACCAGAGTAGCGCTCTTGATCTTGCCTTGGTCACGTTTAAATGACCAGGATAATTTCTCCCGCTTGTGGCAGTTTGGCCCAATAGTAGCGTCGCTGTCATGAGCCGCCACCCAATCCCCGGAAACAGCTCTATGTAAAGCTGCTAGAAAAATTTTAAATTGCCTTGATTTGGATATTTAAACCTGAGGATTTTTTCTTGAAACCCTTATATAGCAATCCTAAATGACTTGTGAAAAAGAACCGTACATAAATAACTTGGGAAAATTGAAAATCTGATGATGCGTTACCAACTCAAATAATCGTTTAATTGCTGGGAATGATTTACACAGAT
>JAABUQ010010654.1_pt1 | contig 11984 bp, 7 predicted proteins | sample 5560001 | NCBI WGS metagenome assembly JAABUQ01 (sample SAMN10711888, study PRJNA513371) | rock metagenome | isolation source: Antarctica rocks | place: Antarctica: Victoria Land, Finger Mt nord | collected 2015-12-18
GACTTCACTTAATACCTCAAAACCGTGACCACCTTTAATTAGAAGAAGAACGTCACCGGCTTCTAGAATTTGGCTTTGCAGATACTGCTGCTGCTCATTGTAGAAATCTACCCGTAACTTTCCTTTTCTGATCACAAGTACTTCTTGGGTATAGTGTACTTCTCTAGCTATAGGGTTATGCACATGGGGTAATATCTTCTTTCCCGTTGGGTGGTGCATGTAAGCTAATTGTTGAGACAATTCATTTGGAGTGAAAAAATGAATGCCTGATTTATCAAAGTTATGATACACAATTATGGCTAGTAATTCGTCTTCGTGTATAATCTGCTCAATCATATCTTAAAATGCGATGTTTTATAAATCGAGCAAATTGATAAAGCTCTCATTCAATCCAAAAACGCTAACTTCTCTGTAGTGTTTTTACTTAGGTTTAAAGCGTCGTTGATAAAAACCTACGGAATTTACTGATGCTTTTTTGCTCAATGATTTCCTATAAAACCTAATCTAAAATTGATATAAATGTATGTCTTCCAGATAACAATTATGATAACGATATCTTATGTAAGTGCAACGCTTCGTCCCGTGACTTACGTACAACTACTTAACAAGTATAATGAAACGGCAATTCTGTTTTGACCAAAAGCCTCTACCTACACCTGCGCCAAATGATTTGACCCACAGTAGGGGTAGTGTGGAAATAGAAAATTGCTATCTTGGTTTAAGAGTTAGTCATGTTAGACGATAGCCCTGCCTCTTCTCAGCCGATCCATTTCACCGAGCCAGAGCGTGCTAAGCTTTCTCGGTTAGTAGATTATTCTTCAGTGCGATCGCTGTCCGAAATCTGGTCGATCGCACAAGAGCATTTCGGTGAAACGATCGCGCTCAAAGATCCCCACGTCAAGCCAGAAGTTGTTATTACCTACGCCCAACTTGAGCAACAAATTCGGCAGTTCGCAGCTTCTCTACAGGCATTAGGAGTCAAACCAGAATCTCGCGTCGCCTTGTTTGCCGATAATAGTCCTCGTTGGCTAATTGCAGACCAAGGCATTATGACATCGGGAGCAATTGATGTTGTTCGTAGTGCCCAGGCAGACAGAGAAGAATTACTGTTTATCCTAACAGATAGTGGTAGCACAACGCTGGTGATAGAAGACAGTAAGACACTGAAAAAACTGCGTAACTACCTCGACTTGGCAGCGATTGGGTTGGTAATCCTACTATCTGATGAGCAGCCAGATGCCGATGAAACTTTAAAAGTGCTAAATTACCCAGCGCTGATGGCAGTCGGCTCTACCCATCAGCTACAGCCAGTTTCGCGGTCGCGGCAAATGCTGGCGACTTTGATGTATACATCTGGTACTACAGGCAAACCTAGAGGAGTAATGCTCAGTCACGGTAACTTACTACACCAAGTCACTACATTTGGAGTAGTAGTCCAACCGCAGGTCGGTGCGCACATTCTTAGTATCTTACCTACCTGGCATGTCTACGAACGCACTGTTGAGTACTTCTTGCTCTCCCAAGGTTGTACTCAAGTCTATACGAATATTCGCCAGATCAAGCGAGACTTCAAAGAATTTAAACCCCAGTATATGGTTGGTGTACCTCGGATTTGGGAATCTATTTACGAGGGAGTACAAAAGCAATTCCGCGAACAACCAGCAAGTAAGCAGCGTCTGATTAACTTTTTGTTAGCTAACAGTCAGCGCTACATTGAGGCGCGGCGAATCGTCCGGGGGTTGAGTTTAAAACAATTACATCCGTCTACTCCTCAACGCCTGGCAGCAGGGATACAAACAGCAGCCTTACAGCCACTCCATGCCCTGGCAGATCGACTGGTATATCGACAAGTACGCGAACAAGCAACTGGAGGGCAGACAAAGCAACTGATCAGTGGTGGCGGCTCATTGGCAATGCATCTAGAAAACTTTTTTGAGATTGTTGGCATTGAGATTTTCGTTGGTTATGGCTTAACTGAAACTTCTCCTGTGACTAATGTCCGTCGTCCTGAGCGAAACTTACGACCTTCTGCGGGACCACCAATGCCAGCTACCGAAATTCAGATTGTTGATTCTGAAACTCTTAAGCCTGTATCGCCTGGCAAGCGGGGTCTGGTTATGGTGCGAGGACCACAAATAATGCAAGGATATTATCAAAATCCAGAAGCGACAGCAAAGGCAATTGATGCCGAAGGTTGGTTTAATACCGGCGATCTGGGTTGGGTGACACCAGATAATGATTTAGTCTTAACTGGACGAGCAAAGGATACGATTGTACTAACCAATGGGGAAAATATTGAGCCGTTACCAATTGAGGATGCCTGTTTACGCAGCCCTTATATCTACCAAATTGTATTGGTAGGACAAGACCAGCGATCGCTTGGAGCTTTGATCGTGCCAAATCTTGAAGCTTTACAGCAGTGGGCAGTTACCCAGAATCGGCACTTAATACCGATTCCCATTGACGCTGAAGAAACAACCCAGTCAAACTCGCTACAGACAAATACCCCAGAAATTCAACTGGATAGTCAGATCGTCCAGGACTTGTTTCGGCAAGAATTGACTCGCGAAGTGCAAAACCGTCCTGGGTATCGTCTAGACGACCGGATCGGTCCTTTCAAGCTGATTTTAGAGCCTTTCTCGCAAGAAAATGGCATGTTGACCCAAACGCTAAAAATTAAACGACCTGTTGTAATGGAACGCTATCACGGTACGATTAACGAGATGTTTGCTTGACCTCACGCCCAACTAGGACGCAAAACCTTTATGGACGAACAGAAACCCCAAATGCTCCTCAAAAGAGGTGTCAACGTTAAAGTTGTCGTTACTTCTCAATGGAAGGACGAAGTTCAGCAGCAACTCCAAGCCCAAATTAACCAAATTGACCAACAACTGCAACAGTTGGAGATGCAAGGACAGCGCGCGATCGCAGAAATTCAGAAGCAAAGTATACAACCCCCTGGACCCCAAATTCAGCAACAACTTGACAACATCCAACTTCAAGTTAATCAGAAGAAAAGTGAACTGCTAGAGCAGAAAAATCAGAGCTTGCAAAATCTCCAGCAAGTACAGATGCTAGATCTAGAGCAGGAAGTCAATAACTTCCAGATGGAAGGTTTTTTCACAATTGAACCAGGCGATAACTTGATTAGTAAAATGAACGTAGAAATTCTGCTGCGCGACGGCGTGGTAGAAGAAATTCGCGGTGACATTTAACTAGAGAAGTTCAAGCGGAATCTCAAGTTCGTGTGATATAGCTTACAAAAGCTACGTTCGATCTTAAGTTGTGATGGTTCTAGAGCGATCGCAACAAGCTACAATCCAAGAAAGAGCCAGTTCTGTTGGCGGGTATCCTGACATCAGGAAACTGGCATCCTGGCATCATCACAGTCAATTGATTATCGATTTAGACACTCCATGATTCACGAAGTTTTCATGCCCGCTCTTAGTTCCACTATGACTGAAGGCAAAATAGTGTCCTGGGTCAAGTCCCCAGGGGACAAAGTTGAGAAAGGCGAAACCGTGGTCGTGGTTGAGTCAGATAAAGCCGATATGGATGTAGAGTCCTTTTACGAAGGTTATATCGCCACTATCCTAGTTCCAGCAGGTGAAGCAGCACCCGTTGGTATGGCGATCGCTCTAGTCGCAGAAACCGAAGCCGAAATCGAAACGGCACAACAAGCTAATTCTGGTAATGCAGTTCAAGTCGTCAAGAGTGCTGCCCCAGAATTAGCCACATCTCCAGGACAAATTGCTGATGTTTCGCTAACTACAGCCCAAGTAGCTGCCCCATCCCCAAATGGTGCGGCAAGTCAAAGTGATGGGCGGATTATGGTTTCACCCCGCGCTCGGAAGCTGGCGAAGGAATTAAAAGTCGATCTGAGTCAGATCCAAGGTAGTGGTCCTCACGGACGAATTGTGGCAGAAGATGTAGAGGCAGCAACATCCCCTAAAGCCCCAGTAGCACCACCAACGACTACACCAGTCGTGACTGCTCCCCCAGCAACTACACCACCTGTTAACGTAGCGCCGGAGCGAGTCGAGCCTCTGACCACACTGCAAAAGGCTGTGGTGCAAAATATGGTAGCCAGCTTGCAGGTGCCTACCTTCCACGTAGGCTACACAATTACCACAAGTAGTCTAGATCAGCTATATAAGCAGATCAAATCAAAAGGTGTCACCATGACGGCACTGTTGGCAAAAGCTGTAGCACTAACACTACAAAAGCACCCACTGCTAAATGCCAGCTACTCAGAGTCAGCAATTCAGTATCGGTCTAGTATTAATATTGCTGTGGCAGTAGCGATGGATGATGGAGGACTGATTACGCCCGTATTACAGCAGGCAGACCAAGTAGACATCTACTCCCTATCGCGCAATTGGAAGGCATTAGTAGAACGAGCTAGAGCCAAGCAACTACAACCAAGTGAGTACAACACTGGCACGTTTACCCTGTCAAATTTGGGCATGTTTGGGGTAGATCGATTTGATGCAATTCTACCACCCGGACAGGGTTCAATTCTGGCAATTGGTGCAGCCCAGTCACAAGTGGTAGCAACTGACGGCATGATGGGTATACGGCAACAGATGCAGGTAAACATAACTTGCGATCACCGCATAATTTATGGTGCTACTGCTGCTGCTTTCTTACAGGATTTGGCCAAGTTAATTGAAACAAATGCCCAGTCTTTAACTCTCTAATCAACGGTACACCGCCTGCCGAGGTTCAGAGTCGGAGGTGGCAAAAATCAAGTCGAGTGGATAAATACTGAAAAATCAGATTGTTGCAGAAAATGTACTGGTATATATTCGGTTGAAAAACCGTAGGGACTCGGAATAGAATTCCCATGAAACCTTATTTAGACACAAAAAGCAGGTCAGAGCTAAGTTAATCTGGTAGTTTGGTTGTGTGAGGCTAGATAAAAACTTTCCTGATTCAGGCGAGTCAGTGTTTACGTGGACCGATCTACAACAACCCTACTTTTTGTTTTTATTGCATAACCATGCAGATTGACCCTAATATCCCCTCCGCTTGGGCTAGACTAAAAAATCAAGAGATAAGCTGCTCCCAAGCCCTAGAACTCTTAGTAGATGAGCAAGGAACCGTCAATCAATCTTTACTCGATCGAGATGTAAGTGCCAGGTTTCTACGGCATTTTGCAGGTAAAAGTAGTTTGCCCAAGGCTATTCCGTTACTTTTGTGGCGTGGTTGCTACTATCTGGGTAGCCCAGTTACGCCTTCCCTGGCAACTATTGAAGATTTACGCGAACGCACTGGTGGCGAAATTAAAATCATTCCGATCACCGATAAGAGCTATCGCGCCTGGTTTCACATCCAAAACCTCGATCCCAACAGTATTAGTTCGGCTCCATTAGTGAATCCGATCACTGGCGAACTAGAGGCGGAAGACATTAGTGAAACCACACAAATTTACCTCTCGAAAGCCGCCGATCAGATTGGTCGGATCAAAACTTTACTATCGGGCGCTCTGCGCAACCGAGCCAGCGACATTCATCTGGAACCAATGCCAGACGGTTTAAGAGTCCGTTACCGAATTGATGGCGTGCTGCGCAATATCACTACTTTAAACTCTGATTTGAGTCGCAAGGTGATTATTGCTCTTAAAGTTATGTCTGACATGGATATATCTGAAAGTCGCCGTCCCCAAGATGGCAGGATTGCAGAGAAATATGCCTCCAGCGAACAAGTTGAACTGAGCATGGATATGCGCGTTAGTACGCTCCCTTGTGTGAATGGGGAAAAAGCTGTAATTCGCTTGCTACCGCGTCAAAATCCCTTTTCTCAAATTCAAAACCTCGGCTTTTCTCACAAAACGCTACCAATTTATCAAAACTGGTTACAGCAGCCCCAAGGGATGATTATCCTCACGGGTCCCACTGGATCGGGAAAAACAAGTACACTCTACACTAGCCTACAAGCTGTTGCTAAAGAACACGTCAACGTCGTGACGGTAGAAGATCCGGTGGAATATGTCTTGCCTGGTATTACCCAAACTCAAGTACATGAAGCTGCGGGTATGAGCTTTGCTGCTGGATTGAGGGCAATTTTACGCCAAGATCCCGATGTGATCATGGTAGGAGAAATCCGGGACAACGAAACGGCTGAAACTGCTGTGAGGGCAGCATTGACAGGACACTTGGTATTCACAACCCTGCACACTAATAACGCTGTAGGTGCCATTCCTCGACTCAGAGATATCGGTCCCGATCCTGGTTTGCTCAGTGACGCTCTGCTAGGAATTGTTGCTCAGCGCTTGGTGCGTCGGATCTGTCCTGATTGTGCTAAACAATACAAACCAACTCCAGTAGAATTACAAGCACTAGGCTTGGAACCACAGGAGGCTAATCTGAGCAAGTGGCGTCAGGGGCAAGGCTGTGCAAGATGCTTCCATTCTGGATACTTAGGGCGAGAGGCTGTTGTAGAAGTCTTAGATGTTGACGATCGAGTGCGGGAAATTATTTATGAAGGTTCGATGACTCATCTACATCGGTATCTGCAAGAAATTAACTTCGCGTCATTCCGAATAGCGGCAATTGAAAAAGTAACTAATGGGATTACAACAGTTGATGAGATCCTGCGAGTCATTCCTAAGAGTGCTTTGTATAACAAGTCCTTAGATCAGAACAGTTCAGTTGAGTCGATGAGATGAGGCTAAATTGGGGAGAGGTATATGCCGACAAAAGTTACTGTTAATCCAGGACAAATTGCAATTAATGATGGCTCCTCGTTTCTGGTAACTGCGGCTGATGGTTCGATTGACGAAAATTTGCCCCAAGGATTTTTCGTGCGCGACACGCGCTTAATTTCCTATTACGAAATTTCGCTCAATCGCTCCCCACTCCTGCTGCTAGCATCTAGCATGATTACGCATCATCGGGCGCTCTACGAGTTTACCAACCCAGAAATGCCCACAGTCCGAGGAAGGTTGCCTTTTGGCTGCTTATTGGTGACTATCCGGCGCGACATTGTGGAGGGGATGCACGAAGACATCGACATTACCAATCGTTATCGCCAACCAGTTGAGTTTCAACTAATGCTTGCCTTCCGCTCAGACTTTGCTGACATCTTTCAAGTTAAGTCAAAGCAATTGCTCGCACGTGGTGATACTAGAACGGTGTGGCGTAAAGGCGCTCTTACCAGTGTGTATCGCGATCGCTCTTTCCGTCGGGGACTAATTGCGACTCCAGACTGTGCTGCCTCACCTGCACACTATGCCAATGGTCGTCTCTTCTTTAAAATTGTCCTAGCGCCAGGAGAAAGCTGGCATACCTGCGTCAACTTTACAGCTTTAGCCGATGGCGACATCCTCAAACCCACATATACCTGTACCGCACCCCACGAGACGGAAGCTGGCATTGTTAGAGATGACTTTCTCGAACGTGCTACACAAATGCGATCGCCTAATACTGAAGTCATGGCTTACTATCAACAAGCCTTGATGGATATGGGTGCGTTGCGGATCAAGGTTGAGGATCATGGCAACCATTTTTGGATGCCAGCCGCAGGTATCCCGTGGTTTGTAGCTGTCTTTGGACGCGACGCGCTCATTGCTAGCTTGCAGACTATGATGGTAGCCCACGAGTTAGCGCACGGGAGTTTAATTAAACTTGCTCAATTACAGGCAACCGAGGTAGATGACTGGCGCGACGCACAACCAGGTAAAATTCTGCACGAAATCCGGCGGGGTGAGTTAGCGCAGCTACATGAAATTCCGCACACGCCTTACTACGGAACGGTAGACGCTACGATTCTGTGGATTATTACCTTGTGGGAAGCCTATTGCTGGAATGCCGATCTTAACTTGCTGGAGGAATGTCGCGTTCCCTTAGAGCGCGCTTTAACTTGGATCGATAAATTTGGTGACTTTGATGGCGATGGGTTTGTGGAATATCTCACTCGCTCTAAAGCTGGCTTACGCAACCAAGGGTGGAAGGATTCAGGTGAGTCGATGGTTTACCCAGATGGTAACTTAGTCGAGCCGCCAATTGCCCTGTGTGAAGTGCAAGGCTACGTTTACGATGCTTGGCAACGGGCAGCTTTGATTTATGACGTTTGGGGTGAAGGCGATCGGGCTTTAGCATTGCGCTCTAAAGCTGACGCTCTTTACCACCAATTCAACGATCGCTTTTGGATGGAGTCGGAAGATTTTTATTGTCTGGGCTTAGATAACAATAAGCAGCAAATCCAGTCTATCACCTCAAATCCCGGACATTTGCTGTGGTCCGGCATAGTTCCTCAAGAACGGGCGCATCGACTTGTAAAGCGACTGTTCCAGCCCGACATGTGGTGTGGTTGGGGTATAAGAACTTTGTCGGCGAACAACCTAGCCTATAACCCAATAAGTTATCAACAAGGTAGCGTGTGGCCCCATGATAACTCATTAATTGCCGCTGGATTAAAACGATACGGCTACCATCAACAAGTCAATCAAATTGCTCATGGGATCTTTACTGCCGCGAGTTACTTTGAGGCGGGACGAATGCCAGAACTATTCGCTGGAATTGAACGTCTAGGGGATGATAGCTTTCCTGTGCCTTATCCAGATGCCAATATTCCTCAAGCATGGGCATGTGGCTCAATTTTCTTCCTCATTCGCACTATTCTCGGTTTAGAAGCTGATGCTCCACACCGACGATTAAAAGTTTCTCCTACTTTACCAGATTGGTTGCCAGAGTTGGAACTGACAAATATGAATGTAGGCGACGCAACAGTTGCATTGCGCTTTTGGCGCGAGGGCGAACAAACGCAATGGGAAATCACCCATCTAGATGGCGAATTAGAAGTTTCATAAGACCTCTGGCTTGAAGCAATACCGAATATTAACAAAATGGCAACCACGCCAGCCGCTGAATGGGTCCTTCAATCTTAATCGGAGTAGCCCTTGTAACAATAATTTATTACTTGAGCTAGAGAAAAAATTAAAAACTGTTGGTTAAGATACAGATATCTGTACAGCAGAATGAGTTTTGTTCTCAAAGCTTTCGTTAAATAGACGGAAGTCAGGTGAAATCCTGAAGAAGTCTACTGTGCAAACTTTTGTAAGCGAGATAACATCATGAAACGTCTAGTGTTTGTTTATTTGTCGGTTCTATTAGGACTTGCAGCATCACCAGCCTTGGCTGCCAGTCAAAGGGAAGTATCTACTCAAAGTGTTCCTCAATCCCCAGTCACTTCTACCACTACTGAGATGAATACACCTGTAAATTCCCAAATGCCTCAGAAGGCAAATTCTATGAGAGAGCAAACCTACCGCCAATACTTTCCGCGTGTCCGTGAAGGCGGGAACCATCAAAAGCCCCAATACAACAGTTAAATGACTTGCTTCATGTTAATAGTACACGCCGTTGACCTCGGAATGTATTGTTGCAGCTAGATTCGCGATCGCGCTCTTATCATGTCAATCCGTCCATTTGTCTCCCCAGACTCATGCAGAGTACCATAATTGCCGTCATGATTAGGGGTAATAAAGACGTGGATGGAGAGGCTTAATTTGAAGTTATTCAAGCGCTTTTGGGCGATCGCTAAGCCCTACTGGTTTGGGGTAGAAAAATCGCAAGCGAGAGGTTTGCTACTGCTCTTAGTATTGCTATTACTAGCATACACGGGTCTGAGTGTTGTCCTTAATACCGAGCGAGGAAACTTAATTTCTGCTCTTTCAGCCCGTGACGAGTCAAGATTTTCGCAAACTTTACTAATTTTTATCGGCGTATTAGTCGTCTATGCACCAATTCTAGGTGTCTATAGCTATATGCAGGAGCTGCTTGGGCTGTTTTGGCGCAGGTGGCTGACAAATAGTTTTCTAGATAATTACCTTAGTAATCAAGCATTTTACCGTCTCAACTCCAACGTAGAAATTGATAATCCCGATCAGAGAATTGCTGAAGATATTAAAAGCTTTACTCAGGATTCTCTGAAGTTTATCCTTGTTTTTGTCGAATCAATCCTGAAAGTAATTGCTTTTAGTGGGGTTCTGTGGGGAATATCCAGAACTTTAGTCATCTTTCTAGTCATCTACGCCTTAGCTGGCACAATTGTCGCTACAACAGTTTTTGGCAAAGCTTTAGTCCGATTCAATTTTGAGCAACTGAAGAAAGAAGCTAACTTCCGCTTTGGCTTAGTTCGCATCCGCGAAAATACTGAGTCCATTGCTTTTTATCAGGGTGAAGAGCAAGAGTCAAACCAAGTTAAAAGCCGATTTACAGAAGCGTTTGATAATTTTAAGAAATTAATATTTTGGGAACTTAATCTCAATGTTTTAACTAATGTCTATGAGTTTATTCCCTTCGTTATCCCCGCACTCGTTGTTGCTCCTAGTGTCTTTTCCGGAGAAATCGAGGTAGGCAAAATTATCGAAGCGCAAGGGGCATTTGTGCGGATATTCTTCTCGCTCAATGTGATTGTGTCTCGTTTGCAGTCTCTAGCAAACTTTGCGGCTGGAAGCGATCGCCTTTATAGCTTTGCTGAGTGCCTAGAGAACAATCCCATTGTCAAGAAAGATGAGGAAACTTCGATCATTAATACAGTAGAAGATTCCCGTTTAGCAATTGAACACCTGACTTTACAAACACCAAATCTGCAAAGAACCTTGATTAATGACTTGTCCTTAGAGTTGTCATCGGGGCAAGGCTTGTTAATTGTAGGACCAAGTGGTTACGGTAAGAGTTCTTTACTGCGAGCGATCGCTGGATTGTGGAAGGCAGGCACAGGTACGATTGTACGACCGAAACTCGATCAGATGCTGTTTTTACCGCAGCGCCCCTATATGGTGTTAGGAACTTTGCGCGATCAGCTACTTTATCCTCATACCAGTAAGGAGGTTGACGAGCAGGAACTTAAACAGGTATTGCAACAGGTGAACCTCAAAGACTTAGATGAACGTTTCGGTGGTTTTGATGTGGAACATGACTGGGCATCTGTTCTATCTCTAGGAGAACAACAGCGCGTTACCTTTGCCCGGATATTGCTCAACAAACCCGCTTACGTAATTTTAGACGAAGCCACTAGTGCTTTAGATGTCAAAAACGAGGAAAGTTTATATCGACAGTTGCAAGGGACAGGAACAACATTTATTAGTGTTGGGCATCGCCCGATCCTGGCAGATTACCACCAAATAGTACTAGAGCTATTAGAAGATTGCCAGTGGCAGTTGAGACAAGCAGAGATGTTGCAATTTCTACCAAACCAGACAGAAATGCTAGCTTTGCCAAATTTTGAAGGTACACTAAAGCAGTAACAATTTTTACAAGATTATGATTTTAGGACGGCGCAATTTCTTGTCTATCTTGGGTGCCACTACAGGGGCAGCAGCTCTTGGAACTTTTCCTGCTATCAGTATAGCTCAAGTCGGCAGTACTAAACAAGCAGGAACGAAATCGGGTCCTTTCCAACTCGATCCTCTACCTTATGCTTATGACGCTCTTGAACCTCATATTGATGCTGCAACAATGCGGTTTCACCACGACAATCATTACGCTACATATATCAAAAATCTAAACGAAGCAGTCAGTAAATATCCTCAATTGCGAACTAAGAGTGCTGAGGCATTGCTCCGTCAGCTCGACAGTATACCCGAAGATATCCGCACAACGGTTCGCAATAATGGTGGCGGATATGTCAATCACAAGATGTACTGGGAAATTATGGGACCCTCTGCTGGAGGAGCGCCATCGGGAGCGATCGCCGAAGCAATTAATAAAACGTTTGGTAGCTTTGATACCTTCAAACAGCAATTCAATCAAGCAGGGGTGAAGCGGTTTGGCAGTGGTTGGGCATGGTTGGTACGCAACAAACAAGGGAATTTGCAAGTTATTAGTACGGCAAATCAGGATAGTCCGTTGCTGGAAGGGCTATATCCCATTATGGGCAATGATGTTTGGGAACATGCCTACTATCTAAAATATCAGTACCGTCGAGCTGACTATTTATCAGCCTGGTGGAATGTCGTCAATTGGAGCGAAGTTAAC
>JAABUQ010010655.1_pt1 | contig 11984 bp, 13 predicted proteins | sample 5560001 | NCBI WGS metagenome assembly JAABUQ01 (sample SAMN10711888, study PRJNA513371) | rock metagenome | isolation source: Antarctica rocks | place: Antarctica: Victoria Land, Finger Mt nord | collected 2015-12-18
TACGTCAATAGATCGTGCACCATCTGACGCTCGGAAGCGGTGCCGGAACCGGTGCAGTCGATGGCGCCGACGTCGACAAATCGGTGGCGGCGGTACAGTGCCACCGCATGCCTGTTGCTTTCGACCACGGCCAGAGTGACTCTCGCGGCCCGTTGTCCTCGAGCCCACTCGATCACCGCTGCGATCAGCGAGTCGCCGACGCCATGGCCCCGAGCAACAGGCGACACCCACAGCGAGATGAGCTCGATTGTTCCGTCTGCAGTAGGAGCAGTGGCACTTACCATGCCGGCGGGCATCCCGTTGAGATTGGCGACGACGTTGAATGGAACCGTGGAAAGACGAGCGCGCCACCGCATCTCCGTATCGCCTTCGCCGTTCCAATCGGCGAGCGTCGAGCCGAAGGCGTACGGCGCTTGCGCGAGCGCTTGTAATCTCAACGCCCGCCAAAGCGGCCAATCATCGACACTTAGCATCCGAAGATTGATGATGCACTGAGGCGACCACGCCATGCGTGTCACTCCGTCGTAACTATGAAGCGGTCCTCCGGCTCGGGACGTTCCCAAACCGGTAAGCGATATTTTGTTGGGGTTCACGTTGCCTTGGGCACGAGATCGCGCCTAACCAACTACTGTACTTTGCAATGCATTGTTGATTGCGCAAGTCGCATTTGGCCAGTTTTTGGAAGGCGTATGCGAGCTTTCTAGCACCCGCGTTCAGCGATCGTTCGCTCACATTTTTATGGATGTTTTGCTCGCATGAGCTGGATCGTACGATAGCTGCCAGCTTTATTGTTTTTGGGCATTCAGCAGCAAAATAGCGCGATCGCTGGTATGCTGAAATTGCGCCAGGGCTTCAAGTGCAGCCCCGACAGGACTATCGGGCTGGGTTGCTTCGGAGACGGAGAATCCCGTGCGCTGTTTGACTTGATCGTCGATCGTTTGACGCATCGGTCCCGGCAGCGTTTTATACTTTGATATAAGCTGCAAGGCCGGCCCGAGCTTCCTCGTGACGCTCACCGGATCCATGGCGATCACCAATAGGCCGACCGGTTTGCCTTTTTCAGTCGTTTGAAATGTGGTAAAATCTATCCCTTGGTTGTTGGCCGATTCGCGCGCCGATCCAAGGGATTGAGAATTCGGCATCTTTGAATACCCGGAAGGTGGTTTACTTTCCAGCGAATGCAACCACCCCCGGAGCTGCGCAAAGCTCGCGTTGGATGCGGCGATAACTTCTTGTCCTGCGTACGTCCCGTCGCCCTGAGAGAGTATTCCACCGCCGGTGCTCCCGGCATTGATCACCTGCGTGTAGTTCTTGGACGACAGAACTTTACTATTGGCATAAAGCGGGAAGTTGATCGGATTTTGCAACGAGGGCGCCCGGGTAGGTGCCGACTGCGAGGTTTCCGTTTGGTGGCTGCAAGCTCCAAGGGCCAGAAGCATGGCTACAAGCGCCAAATGTTTCCTCATGAACATTCCTTTATGGCAGCCTCTTGCTTATAGCCTTCATATCGTGCCAACCCGCAAGCGAAAGGGTGCCTGAGCGCAACCCGCAAACGCGGTAGTATCATGGCGCGACTCTCTTATGGTTCGTATCTGCACGTCGATGAGCTGCTTGCCTTGCAACAGCCACTTTCCCAGCCGCCCCACCACGATGAGACGCTCTTTATCATCATTCATCAGGTGTACGAACTGTGGTTCAAGCAGATCATGCATGAGATCGAAGCGGTAATAGCCCGCCTGCGCGACGGCGAGTTGTTGAAAGGTTCCAAACACTTGCGGCGCATCCATACAATCCAAGGTCTCCTTGAGCGCCAGGTAGAGGTTCTGGAAACGATGACCCCGCAAGATTTTAATCAATTCCGTGACAATCTGAATCCCGCCAGCGGCTTCCAATCATTTCAATTCCGTGAGTTAGAGTTCTTGTGCGGCCTTAAAGCGACGGAACATCTCAAACATTTAGAGATGGACGAAGTGCAAAAAGGACGGCTGGAACGACGTCTTGCTGGCAGAACACTGTACGACGCTCTCAAGGACGCGCTGCGAGAACGAAGTTTTTCCGTTGATACTCATGATGGATTGCTTGCGGCGTTTCAATCGATTTATGAAAACGAAGATCGGTACCCCGATGTATATGGATTGCTGGAAGATTTGATTGAATTCGATGAGCGTTTTCTGTTGTGGCGCGGACGCCACATCCGCATGGTCGAACGGATGATCGGGCTCAAAATGGGTACCGGAGGCTCGACGGGCGTTTCTTACTTGGCGACGACGCTGGACAAAAAATTCTTTCCCGAGCTTTGGGAAGTCCGGACGCATCTTGGAAAAGGCAGCTACGCATGATTGATTCACCCGCTGCGGCGCGAGGCATTCTACGCGAACGCTTCGCGACGCTTGATACTTCGCACTATCTGGTAAGCCACTCGATGGGAGCCGCACCACTGGCTGCAAAAGATGCCTTGACCGCCTACTGGGATGATTGGGCGCAAGACGGCCCGGAGGCGTGGTATCGCTGGCTTCCACGCATTGGGCAGATCGCCGATAACTTCGGAGAAATCATCGGGGCCCCCGCCGGCAGCGTCTTTCTGGCTCCGAACGTTTCGGTGTTGCAAGCAGCGCTCGCCTCGTGTTTACGGTTCGACGGGCAACGCACTGAGGTCGTGTACGAAGCGCTGCAGTTCCCTTCGCTCACCTACGTGTGGACGGAGTATCAACGTAGCGGTGCGCAAATTCGGATTGTCCCATCCGACGATGGGCGAACGGTTCCAACCCAACGGATCATCGCCGCAATCACCGAAAGAACGGTGATCGCGGCGCTCTCGCACGCGTACTATGTGTCCGGCGCAATCTGCGACGTGCGCGCCATACAGCAGCATTGCCGACAAACCGGAACGCTTTTGATGGTTGACGCTTACCAAACCACCGGCGTCTTTCCATACGACGTGATCGAATGGGACCTTGACATCGTCACGGGCGGCAGTCACAAGTGGTTGTGCGGAGGCCCCGGATGTGGATGGATTTATGTAAAGCCGAACTTGCTGCCGAGCTTCGAACCGGCCGTCACCGGCTGGATGGCGCACGCGCGCCCGTTCTCTTTCGAACCCGCACCTATGACGTACGCCGATTCAATGTATCGCTGGGGAACGGGAACGCCGACTATCCCCGGATACGTCGTGGCAAAACCCGGGCACGATCTCATTAAGGAGGTTGGCGTGCCCGCCATTCGCGAGCACAACGTCCGCTTGACGAGCCGCATTGCGGAGTTAGCTCTGGAGCGGAATTTAACGGTAAACACGCCCCTCGAGCCTCAAAAAAGGACCGGCTGGATCGGCATTGACTTTCCGCATTCTGCGCGCGTGTACGACAGCTTGATACAACGCCGTATATTTGTCGACTACCGGCCGGGATGCGGCATTCGCGTCGGGCCGCACTTCTATTCCACCGACGATGACATCGATGCGCTCTTCAGCTCGATTGATGAACTACGCGCCGAACTTACCTAAGCGGAAGTCACCCAAAAGGCTCAGCATCTCGCGGTGAATGAGCCCGTTTGTGGCGAGTATTGCACCGCCCGCGAGGTCCAACGCAGAACCTTCCACACCACTGACACAACCGCCGGCTTCGGAAACGAGCAGAGCGCCGGCCGCAACGTCCCAAGCCGATAGATCGAGCTCCCAAAAACCGTCGAAACGCCCGCTCGCTACATAGGCCAGATCCAACGCGGCCGAACCGTCGCGTCTAACGGCCTGCGCGCGCTGCGACATTCCTTCAAAGTTGCGGCCGTTGCGAGCGTAATCGGCGGGGCGGAAACCGGTGCATAGAAGCGCCTTCGAAACGGATTCAACTATTGAAACCGCGATCGGCGCGTCGTTCAGCCGGGCGCCTGAACCCTTTTCAGCCGCAAAACATTCATCGAAGAATGGGGCGTACACCACACCAGCGCACAGTTCGCCGGCGCGCTCGTAGCCGATAGAGACGCAGAACGGCGGATAGCCGTGCGCGAAATTGGTGGTGCCGTCAAGCGGGTCGACGATCCAGCGGTCTTGCGAACTGCCTGCATGTGCCCCGCTCTCTTCACCGAGTATCGTGCTGGTGGGGAACTCTTTGCGCAAACGTTCGACAATCAGCCGCTCGCTAGCACTATCGGCGTCGGTGACCAAATCCGCTCGGGCGCCTTTTTCGCGTACGTTTAATGGGCCGCCTAAATGGTCCATCAAGAGGCTTCCGGCTTCGCGCGCAACCTCTAGCGCGACGGTCAGAGGATCCTTTGAAGTGGCCTGGTTAATTGGCCGAGGGTGCGACGATTGGAATGCGCATGAGACGCTCGTATTCTTGCGTCGTCACGCGGTGACATTCGCACGAGGCCGCCTCCAAACCTAAACGGTCGAGAATCGTTACATGTCCGCGGCTGTAACGGATCAATCCGGCGTTCTGCAACGTCGCGGCAGCGATACTGACGCCGGGACGGCGCACTCCCAGCATCATTGCCAAAAATTCATGGGTGAGACTGAACTCGTGTGTCCCAATACGGTCCTGGCTGTTCAACAACCACTTGGCGCACCGCTCCGTCAAGGGATGGAGCCGGTTGCAAGCGACCGATTGGGCTGCGACGTTAAAAACGGCCATGGTGTAACGTTGCAACAACCTGCGGAAGGTCGGATTATTGGCAAACAATTCCCCAAAAGCATCGGCCGCCATGCGACGCGCCCATCCGGGAATTTGACAGATCGTGCGAGTGGAAATGCGGTCGACGCTCAGAACCATGTGCACCCCGGCCATCCCTTCGCGGCCAACGGACCCAACCTCTACGGCGGAACCGTTCTCCATGACCGACAACATGGACATCAGTGAGCTCAGCGGAAAATAGACGTATTGGAGTTTTTCGCCAACTTCGTGCAGAACTGCGCCGCTTTCAAACTCGCAGTTTTCGCTTTGGGCGTCGACCGCCCGGCGTTCTTCGCCTGGCAAAGACGACAAAATACGATTGCTGCCTGCTATAACCGTCGAGATCACGCGTTACCTGCCTAGCCTGAGCGAATCTAGCAAGTAGGCGTTCCGTATCTCAGCGGAGCGGTGGCACAAGATTCCCTATATGAAGACTACCTATAGCATAGCACGAGTTCAGCCGTTTTCGTATGAAAGCAGACAGACAGTTCCATGCTCGGCGCAGTACACTACTGGTATGCTTCAAGCAACGGAACAGATCACGCTCAGCTTGCCGCACGCTGTGGCCCATAAACTGACGGCCGTGGTTGAACGGCTGGTAGCCACAGGCATGGACGAAGAAACGGCCTTCAGCGAATTGTTGACCTTCGCCTTGGACCAAACTTCGCCGGCCACCCAGCCATAGCGCGGGGACAGAGGCCATGTCACAAGTCTTGGAAGTTCAGCCGCCGGTCGTAATCACACTGAACGGCGACTGCGGTATCGCAAACGCGGAAGAGCTGCGCGCCAAGCTGCAAGCGGCCATCGCGGCCGACACCGTGGTGCTGGATCTTTCCAACGCGACCTCTGTTGACTCCACGGCTTTGGGAATGTTCGTGCAACTGCAAAAAGCGATACATGCAAGAACGGGGGCAACAATCAAAATAGTCACGAAAAATCAGCAACTACGGCGGGTTCTAGCCTTTACGGGGTTAGATCGCATCTTCAAGGTGGGCGATTCCATCGCTTTCACGAGATAGGCGACACGATGTACGTGTGCTGCGATTGTGGGAACATTTTGAGTGTCGACCGTGACTTGGACGATGAGCTCAAGTACCGTCGCGTAATTTCGGAACATCAGCGGTTCTTCTGCACGCGTACCTTATCCAACGACGGAGTACCGCTGCGAACGGACGGAGCTTACAGCACTTCCAAATAATTTAGCAGGCAGTGCGCCTGGCGCCCCAAAAGGGATGAACGTGAGTTTTCACAGCGGGTTCATCTCTGAATTAGCAGGCCGCAAGGCCCACATCAATCACCTGCCCATCGGTAAAGTCACCGATTTCCTGGTTAGCAAGCCCGAAGACACGTTTCCCAAAATCGACGGGCTTGTGATCAAGACCGCCGCCGGTCTGCGCTTCGCCCCGATCAGCACCGTAGCCGACATTAATGACCACGGAGCGGTCGCACTCACGGCAGCGCCGAGCCAGCCGGCGCCTCCTGACAACGAAGCTCTCTATTTGATCGCCGACTTACTTGACAAGCAGATCGTTGACGTAGACGGCCGAAAAGTCGTACGGATCAACGACTTGGAAGTCGCCACCTCGGGCGGAGCTTTGCGAGTGGTCGCTGCGGATGTCGGAGTTCGTGGATTGCTGCGGCGGCTCGGGCTTGACTCAGTTGGCCGTACCATCGTTCCCAGGGTGTACAAGCACATGTCCCATGCCACAATTTCTTGGAACAACGTGGCCCCAATCCGCGAAAAGAATCCCACTCAGGTCAAACTTTCGGTTACAGAAAGCAAGTTGGCTCGCTTGCATCCATCCGATCTTGCTGAGATCATCGGCGACCTTTCTTCGCGCGAAGCGGCCGCCGTTTTTCATTCGTTAGACGACGAAACTGCTGCAAATGCCCTAGAACACCTAGATCGCGGTACCCAAAAATCAATTATTGAGAACATCGGAACGGAGCGCGCCGCAGACATCATAGAGGAGATGGACAGCGATGATGCCGCCGATTTGCTCTCCGAACTACCCGAAGAGCAGCAGACGGAAATATTCGCGGAAATGAACGACACGACAGCTGGCGGGCTGCGCGAACTGGTCAAGTATCAAGAAAACACCGCCGGCGGATTGATGACCACCGATTACGTGTGGATTTATCCTCACAGGACTGCCGAATCAACGATAGAAAAAATGAGAGAAATTGCGCCAGTAACGGAGTTTATCTACTATCTCTACGTGACCGACGAATCTGAGATTTTGCAGGGAGTACTGACCTTGCGTACGCTTTTACTTGCCGAACCGAATGCGCGCATTTCGGACATCATGGAAACCGACATCGTCAGCGTCGGTTCAACGACCAGTGCCCAAGAGGTGGCTGCGACCATCGCTCGTTACGATCTTTTGGCTTGCCCCGTTGTCGACGAGCATGGCAAGATGCTTGGCATCGTGACGGTTGACGACGCCATCGATGTAATCGTTCCCGAGAAGTTTGCAAAATGGTTACCTCGCTTTCACGCGCACCATCATAAGACGCATCAGCCCGTAGCTTCTTAATATGGAGGCGGTACAAGAAAAACCGCGCCGCCGGCGGCTGCCTTTTGGCTCTAAGCTCATGCTTTTTTTCGCCGTTTTTGGGCCGGGTCTCATAACGGCAAGTGCCGATAACGACGTCGGCGGAATCACAGTTTATTCGCAGGCCGGAGCGCAATTCGGCTACTCCATTTTGTGGACGTTGATTCCGATCACCGTTGCGCTTATGGTGGTGCAAGAAATGAGCGCTCGCATGGGCGCCGTTACCGGAAAAGGCCTGGCGGGCCTTATTCGCGAGCATTTCGGCGTGCGCTGGACCTTTTCCGTAATGCTCGCATTTGTGGCTTCGAACATCTTCACCACCGCTGCCGAATTTGCGGGCGTAGCAGTGGCTGCGAAGATCTTTCACATCTCGATCTACGTTGCCATCCCGGCGGTTGCACTACTGGTGTTTTCCTTGGTACTGCGCACGGATCGAGGCATCACCGAAAAAGTCTTTTTGGTTTTTTCGGCCCTTTACTTTACGTACGTGATCTCGGGTTTTCGCGCCCATCCCAACTGGCATGAAGTCTGGCGCGGATTTTTGGTGCCCAGCATCAGTCACGATCAAAACTATCTGTGGATGATCATCGCACTGATCGGTACCACGATCTCCCCCTGGATGCAGTTCTACATTCAGGCGTCGATCGTTGAAAAGGGTATACGGATACGCGACTACGCGTACTCCCGCATAGACGTTCTCTTCGGTTGCTTCGTAACGGATTTTATGTCGTTCTTTATGATCTTGGCCACGGCGGCTACCATCTTTGTCTTCAATGCCGCTCATCCGCAGCATCAATATCTGATCAATGAGACGGGCGACGCAGCCAGGGCGCTGGAACCCCTCGCCGGCCAATTCGCAGCGATCCTTTTCGCTTTCGGCATCCTGAACGCAGGGATTTTCACCGCCTCTATTTTGCCGCTTTCGACCGCATACTTCGTTTGTGAGGCCGGCGGGTTCGAAAGCGGGGTCGACAAACGCTTTTCGGAAGCACCCACCTTTTTTTCATTATATGCCGGAGTCATCGCAATCGGCGCGCTGCTGGTGCTCGTTCCGGGCATCCCGTTACTAAAGCTGATCAACTACTCGCAGATCGTCAGCGGCGTCCTTTTGCCGTTCTTGCTGATTTTTATGCTTATTCTCATCAACAAAAAATCACTGATGGGGAACTACCGGAACGGTCCCGTGTTCAACGTCATTGCTTGGGGCACGGCAATCATCGTCGGTGCGATTACCCTTCTCTCCGTCTATCAAAGCATATCTCACACATTTTCTTCATAGAGGGCGCGGATTTCCGACGCATGGCGCCGCAACAGGTCCCAAGCTGCCCGCACATCGCCCCTGGTGGTTCGCTCGTTCCCGATAGCCAGGCGCAGCGCCGTTCTGCCGTTGATCTTGGTGGACGATATAAACATTTCGCCGCTAGCGTTCACGGCATCCAATAATCGCTCGTTTAGTGCATCCAGCGTCCGCTGCGCATGCGCGCCGGAAGATAAGCGAAAACAAACGACGGAGAGCGGATGCGGCGCTACGATTTCCCAATCATGGTCGCGGCGCACCCAGTCCGCAAATTCCTGTGCCAACGCAATGTGCCGGCGCAGTTTTCGCTGTATGCCCTCGACGCCGTAGGTACGCAAGACAAACCAAAGTTTGAGCGCGCGGAAGCGACGCCCGAGTTGCAATCCATAATCCATGTAATTGCGAACGTTATCTTCGGAAGTTAGCAGGTAATCAGCGGTTAGGCTGAAGGCGCGTTTGACAATTTCTGGACGGCGGACGTACAGACACGATAAGTCGATTGGCACGAAGAGCCACTTATGCGGATTCACGACAATTGAATCCGCCGAATCAACGCCGGCGAGTAAGTCGCGGTGCTCGGGCAAAATCGCAGCGATGCCCGCGTACGCGGCGTCCACGTGGAGCCAAGTAGCGTGCTTGCGGGCAACGCTTGCGATAGCATCGACGGGATCCGTCGAGGTCGTGGAGGTAGTACCGACCGTTGCTACGATGCACATCGGTCGCATGCCTCGCAGGCGATCCCGCTCGATTTGTTCTTGCAGTGCTTCGGGGCGCATTCGAAACGCATCGTCTACCGGAATGCGGACCACATTCGCGCGCCCGATGCCTAGCGCAATCGCCGCCTTTTCGATGTGTGAATGAGTGTGATCGGTGATGTACACGCGCAGGGCCGGGAGCTCGCGGGCCGTCATGCCGGCTTCACGGATGTCCAAGTCCAGTGCTTCGCGCGCCGCTGCTAAAGCGGTGAAGCCCGCGATCGATGCGGTGTCGTATACGATACCCGAAAACGCCTGGCTAATGCCCAGCATGGACCGCAGCCAAGCCAGCACTACTTCCTCAAGTTCTGTTGCAGCGGGCGATGTGCGCCACAGCATAGCGTTAACGTCGAGCGTTGCCGCCAACGCTTCGGCCAGCACGGTCACCGGTGCGGCACTAATAGAGAAGTATGCGAAGAATCGCGGATGATTCCAATGGGTGATCCCAGGCATTATAATCCGCTCGAAATCATGGAAAATATTCTCGAACGGCTCGCCTCGTGCGGGAGCGTTTTCGGGTAACGCTGCCGTGACGTCGCCAGGGCGCGCGGCGGACAGCACGCGATACCTACGCGGGTCCTTATAATACCGGTCGATCCAGCGTGCGACGAGCATCACATCTTTGCTATCGGGGCTCAAGAGTCACCGGTATACCAACTTCCACTGCGATTACCTGGATTCGTCAGGCGTTCCGTCGAAATGGCCCCAGCATGCGTTACCGCACCTATCCAAAAACCGATCTGACCGTCAGCGAAGTGGGATTCGGCCTATGGACCACCGCCACAGGGTGGTGGGGCAATATGGACGATGCTCAAGCGGTGAATCTTTTAGGGGAAGCCTTGGAACTGGGCATCACCCTATTTGATGCTGCGGATACGTACGGGAACGGCCGCAGCGAAGAACAACTGGCCAGGGCCTTCCGCACAAAGCGCGAGCGGGTAGTGTATGCCACGAAATTCGGTTACGACTTCTATAACTTCGGCGGGGAGCGTAAGGGCCAACAGGAAATTCCAGCCGACTTTTCACCCGCGTTCGTTCGCTTCGCACTCGAGCAGTCGTTGCGCCGGCTTGGCACCGACGTCATCGATCTGTATCAAATTCACAATGCTCACCTCGAACAGATACAGAACGATGAACTCTTTGCGTTGCTCGAGAGCTTTCGTGCCGAGGGCAAGATCCGGTATTACGGCGTTGCATTAGGGCCGGCAATAGGGTGGCTGGTGGAAGGCGCCGATGCAGCGCGCTTACGCAACGCGACCAGCATTCAAATGATCTGGAACATCCTCGAACAATTTCCGGGTAACCAAATGCTCTCGGCCGCACGAGAGGTTAACGCGGACACCGGCTACATGATTCGCGTTCCTCACTCCAGCGGAATGCTCGAAGGAAAATACACCGCGCAAACGGTTTTTCCACCCGGCGATCACCGGCGGCACCGGCCAAAGTCCTGGCTGATTAACGGCATCAAAAAAATTGAAACGTTACGCTTTTTGGAGACTCCCCAGCGAACGCTCGGACAGGCTGCGCTTCAGTGGCTGCTGGTTGAGCCGCGGGTGATGACCGTGCTGCCCAACATCTACGATCGTGAGCAGCTACTCGAATTCGCAAAAGCTCCGGATACCCCAATGCTTTCCGGCGACGAACTGCAGCGCATCGAGGAGCTCACGAGGAAGAACTTCGGAGTGACGGGTGAGACGAGCGTCTATAAAGGCACTATGACGCGGGAAACGGCGGGCGTCTAAGAATGCAGCCGATCTTCACGGACCGCGCACCCGCGGCAATCGGGCCCTACAGTCAAGCGATCGAGGCCAAGGGCTTTATTTTTTGTAGTGGGCAAGTTGGGATTGTGCCCGAGGAGGGAGTGCTCGTAAAGGGAGACGCCGGCGCTCAAACACAACAAATAATGGAGAATTTGGCCTCGGTGCTACGGGCGGCCGATCTCAGTTTTGCAGACGTCGCAAAGACGACGGTGTACTTACTTGACATGAGCGACTTTGCAGCAGTAAACGCTGTTTACGGTCAGTATTTCAACGATTCTAAACCGGCGCGCGCAACGGTTGCCGTGAGCGCCCTCCCCTTGGGCGCCCGAGTGGAAATCGACGCCATTGCCGTGCGCCCCCAGCACTAACCCCCTTCGAAGTACCCTGTCAGGCTGAGCTTGTCGAAGCACCGTGTCATGCGGAGCAAAGTCTAAGCCTCCTACGGCAGCATGTCATGCTGAGCGCAGTCGAAGCATCGATTGGCGATAGCGTCCTTTGCTTCGTCAAGTTCAGCACAGGCTGGCTCAGGATAACACGGTTAATCGGCTCAGGGTAAGACGCTTTTGAGTGGCTTCAAATTACAGTGTCATGCTAGCGGGTGCCGCCTTGAAGCGTCGCGATTTTTTGCTTTGCTACCGGCGAGACCTCTGGCTCGTTGGCCTGGGCGGCCGCTTGAAACTGCGCAATCGCAAGAGACGTTTTCCGTTGTTCCCGATACGTTTCACCCAGCAGGTAGTGCAGCCGTGCATCTCTGGGAGAGACGGTGAGGCCCTTGATAAACGCCGCTTCCGCCAACTGATAGAGTTGGTGCGTTTTGTAATCAAAGCCAAGATCGACGTAGGCGTCTCGGGAGAATGGGAAAACGGCGAGCGCTCTCAGATAGTAGGCTATCGCGCCCTTCCAATTATTGTGTGTGTCTTCTAGATAACCGAAATCGACGAGCGCTTCAGGCTGTT
>JAABUQ010010656.1_pt1 | contig 11983 bp, 10 predicted proteins | sample 5560001 | NCBI WGS metagenome assembly JAABUQ01 (sample SAMN10711888, study PRJNA513371) | rock metagenome | isolation source: Antarctica rocks | place: Antarctica: Victoria Land, Finger Mt nord | collected 2015-12-18
GTCGCCCCGTCGCGGACAGGGACCAGCGCGACCACGGCGTCGCTCTGCTGCCACAGCAGCGCCGAGCCGCCATCGGCCACCGCGTCGGCGGCCAGCCGCGTGAAGCGCTCCTTGAGCTTGACGATGGCGCCCTCGCCGCTGACGGGGCGCGCGGCGATATAGCGGGCGAAGTTGTCGATGTCGAGGATGACCACGGCGTGCGGCCCGTCGAGATCGTGGCCCAGGAAGCGCGCGCGCTGGCGCATGGCCTCGATGGAGTGGTAGCCCTCGGTCAGCAACTCCTCCACGAAGTTGCCGCGCAAGTGCAACTGCGCTTCCAGCACGGCGCGCTGGCGGGCCATCTCGATGGCGCAGACGGTGGCCGCGTGGCCGATCGTCACGTCCACCAGCGGCTCGAGCGCCGCCACGGCCGCGTCGGCCCAGATATAGCCGACCGGACCGGTCGGGAGCACGATCGGCGCCGCCACGTAGGCGTGGGGCTCTCCGGCCAGGGATACGTGCAGCACCGGCGGGGAGCTAGGGATCAGCCGCTCCCGTTCCAGGTTCGGGCGCAGGCGCTCGCGCAGTCCCTCGATGAGGCGCTCGTCCGGGACGGCGACCGCGGCGCCGTCCACGCCGAACGAACAAACCGGCCGCCACTCCTCGTCCACGACGCTAACCGGCAGCCCCAGCAACGTGGCCACGGTCGACGCGATGCTGGCCAGACCCTTACCCGCGATAGCCAACTCGGCCAGGCGGCGGTAGACGTCGATACCCTGCACGGCCAGCCGCGTCCGCTGGTCGTCGAGCCGCCCGCTCACGGCGTCGACGATGCCGCGCGGCTCGGCGCCGGGCGGGAGCATCAGGACCGGGTAGTCCACTTGCGCGCTGCCCATACCCATGCTGCCCAGCTCGTGCGTCGAGGAGACGACCAGGGCGGCGGGCGCCGTGGAGAGCAGATCGGCCGTGTCGGGCGACGCGTCGCGTCCCGCGACCGCGAGCGTAGCGCGGTCGACCAGCGGCGGGTCGTCGCCGTCCAGGATGGCCACGCGGCTGATGGGCGCCGCCGTCACCGGCGGACCGCAGATACGGTGCGTGCCGGACGGGAGCAGTTCGTTGACGACATCGGTCAGGGTTAGCATAGTGCGCAACTCTCCACTGGCGACTGGCGCATGGATAGATGGCGCGCACGACGCTGTGGCGCTCACTCAAAGGAATCGTCCTCGCCCCGCAACGGGTTGACGGGCAGCGTCCGAAGACGCGGCGGGCGTGGCGACGGTCCAATCGACGACGATATGTGGTGATTGCAGTATAGGGCCTTCGACACCAGTTTCACAATCGGCGGTGGTATACTGGTGTCGCGTGAGCGAAAGGACGTGCGGCATGGCCGGCAAAGCGGCGCATAGCGGGTTCAGGGCGCCTCCGGAGATCGTGGCCCAAAATCGCGCGCACCGGCGACGCATGCTGCGCCTCTACGGCGTTGGCGTCGTTGGGCTAGCCCTGGTCGTCCTGACCATATTCCTGGCCTACGACGTCTATCAGCAGCATCTGTTAGACGTGAACCACCATGTTGCCGCCGCCTATTCCGCGTATAGTCATGGCGACCTTGGCACGGCGGAGCAGCAGTTGCGCGGCGCGCTCAGCCTCGACGACGGCAACTACACGGCGCACCTCGACCTTGGACTCGTGTTGCTCAAGGCCGGCCGCTACTCCGACGCCCGCGCCGAGTTGCACCGCGCCGGCGACATCAATCACGTTGCCACCGCCTACCTCTATGCTGGCGTCGCCGCGCTTGCCATGCGTCAGCCCCAACTTGCCCGCGGCGAGATGGCCCAGGCGCTGGCCCAGACGCCCTACGACGCCGCCGTCAACGCCGTCGCGGCCATGGCCGACCGCGCATCGGGCCGCGCCGCGACGGCCGCGCGGGAACTAGCCGTCGCCCACTCGTACGGCTATACTGGCGCCACTCTCAAGGACTACATCGCGCGGGCCATACTGGAAGGCCCGAGTTAGTTGCCAGTTGCCAGTTATCAGTTATCAGTTATCAGTTGTCAGTAATCGCCTGACCTCTTCTAATGCCTCCTGGCCACTGGCCACTGGCCACTGGCCACTGGCCTGGCACGGCCCGTGCGTCCATTCAGCGGGGAACCCGTGTACCCTCGATCATCGGGGGTGACGAACCACATAAGTGAGGAGCATGAGATGAGCCAGTCACCGGATCAGAACCGCGACCACGGTACGACGCACGACACCCCCGCGCGCCGCGCGTACGACATTGGAGCCGAAGGTGTCGAAGCGGTCGTCGGCAGGGATGGTCCGCAAGAGGCGACTGAGACGCAGGACGCCGAGACCACCCGCCGCATCGCCCACGAGCGCGCCGAGGCCAACGGCACGGCCGGACACTCCTGAGCCGCCTACTCCTCAATCCTTTGGTTGTTCTACCAGGCGCCCCGCCTCGCGCAACGTCCTGGCGGCCGTGGTCACGACATCACGCACGATGTCTCCGGCCGGCTGTAGGTCGCGGATCAGGCCGGCGCCCGCGCCGGCGAGCAAGATCATGCCTTCGGGATCGTCGGCCCGCTCCGCTCGTGTGATCCCGTCCAGTATCTCATCGCGCGCGGCCAGCAGCGTGTCAGGGTCCGCGTCCGCCCACCGCTCGGCCAGACCGTTGCGCAGGGCGCGCGCCCGCACTCCTGGCCAGTCCTGACCCCAGATGAGGTCGAAGGCAGGGCTGGCTACCGTCGAGCCAGGGACCGCGTCGAGGATGGCCTGCTTCCACGCCGCCGAGATCGGCGCCTCGCGCGTGGCCAGGAAGCGCGTGCCCATCAAGACGCCGTCGGCGCCCAGGCACAGCGCGGCGGCCAGTCCCCGCCCGTCGACGATGCCGCCCGCGGCGAGCACGGGTCTCGCGGGCGATGGCGGCCACGGCCGGCAACAGTAACGACAACGGCAGTGGACCCATGTGGCCTCCCGCCTCCGCCCCTTGCGCCACCAGCACGTCCACCCCTGCCTCGCGGGCCTGTATCGCCTCGCCCGGCGTGGTGCCCTGGTGCATCACCACGGCGCCGGCATCATGCGCCCGCGCCGTTGCGTCCACGAGTTGCTCGGGGCTGCCGCGAAAGAAGGAGAAGACCGGCGCGCGCTCCTCCAAACAGGCGGCGAACGTGTCCTCGTCGCGGAGATGCAGCACCAGGTTCACGCCGAACGGGCGGTCAGTCAGCGCCCGAATGCGCGCGATCTGGGCGCGCGCCTCGTCGGCGGGCCGGCCGAGGCAGCCCAGAATACCCAGGCCGCCCGCCGCCGCGACTGCCGCGACCAGTTCCGCGTTGGTATTCCAGCGCGCCATGCCCGCCTGCGCCACCGGATAGCGCATCCCCAACGCCTTGCACGCCGCCGTGTACAGCATCATGCCTCCTTTCCCCTACCCTACGATCTAGACTATACGACCTGTCGGGCTGGCGCCTGACCATCCGACGACGGGTTGATCGCTACTGGTTGGAAAGGGCGCCCTGATTGTGATCACGGGCGTCCGAGTCCGCGGCGATAACAGGCGTCAGCGGCCACGACGCCGTGACGCCCGTGGCGGGTGGTGCGCCATGACCTCCTCGCGCCGCCACCGCGCGGCACTGAGCGCGATCAGCGCCGCATCCAGGGCGACCATGGCGACAACCACCAGCAGGAGAAGTCCCGGACCTTGTTTCTGAAGCGCAAAGGCGAGACCGAAGAGGACGGCCATCACGGGCAACAACACCAGACTCGACACCGTCTGCGCTCCCTGATACGTGCGCACGCGCGACGAGATGAGGCTTGCCACCGTGGCGCCCAGTACCGCGTACGCGGGTACCAGCGCCACCATGGCAAGCGACAGCGCGACTGGCAACAGGCGGAGCGCGCCGGGACCCATCAGCAGCGCGATGTCCACCAGGTAGCTCGTCTCCGCGATCAGCGCGTACAGCAGCGCCGGCAGCACCGCCCCGAGCACTTTGCCCGCGAAGATGGCGCGGTTCGACGCTGGCGTCGCCAGCAGGGGAGCAAGGTTGCCCTGCTCCTTTTCGCCCGCGAACATGCCCGAGGCGACGCTGACCGCGCCGGTCGATGGCATCAGTCCGACGACTAACAGATAGGTCGCCATCAGCGCGCCCAGCACCTCCGCCCTGGCGCCGCCCTGGGCCGCCTGAGGACGAATCACCAGCAGCGCCACGAGGAATGGCAGCGCCAGCGCGAAGATGGCGCTATAGCCCACCGTCATGCGGTCGCGCAACGATTCCAGCGCCCCGCGCCGCGCGATGAGCCACGTGACCCGAGTGTCGCTCGGGCGCGTGAGCTCGTCGCGCTCCTGCTGGGCCGGACCGATAGCGCTCGTCATCGTGGGGCTCCCTGTCCGTTGGCCACGGTGGCGACCGAAGCCATCTGCTCGGCAGGGGATACATTGGCGTCGGCAGCGGTGGAGATCGGGCGCGACGGCGCGACGGCGTCAGCGTAGACATCCTCGAGCGTCCGCGTCGTGCAGGTCACCATCACCACGCGCGCGCCCGCGGCGATGAGACGTTCCAGCGCGCACGGGTTGACCTCCTCCGGCCGGAGCGTGCGGTACTGTAGCTCCGCCGTCCGCGGCGCCGAGGGGTCCGCGGGCAGGGCGGTCGGCGCCAGGACACCGTCGATCGCCCGCAACGCGGCGAGGGCCGCCGGGCACGGCCTGGCGAGCGTCACCCGCACCGTCGTCTCGGGTGACGCCTGGGCGCGCAGCGCGGCCGGCGCATCGCAGGCCACGATCCGTCCCTGGCGCATGATGGCGACCTGATCGGCCAGGCGCTCGGCCTCATCAAGGTCGTGCGTGCAGAGGATGATGCTGCGGCTCGCCTGCTTCAGCGTCACAATCAGGTCGCGGACCGACCGCGCGGCAAGTGGGTCCAGGCCGGAGGTGGGCTCATCCAGGAACAGCGCGGGGGGCTCGTGCAGCAGCGCGCGGGCGAGAGCAACCTTTTGCTTCATGCCTTTAGAGAAACCGATCATGCGCTCCGTGCGATGCGCGTCCAGATCGAAGAAGGTGAGCAACTCGTCGATGCGACGCGCGCGCGTGGCGCGCGGCAGGCCGTAGACGCTGCCGAAGAAATCGAGATAGGCCGGCACGTTCATCTGCTCGTGCAGGCCGGGCACGTCGGTCACCAACCCGATGCGGGCGCGGACAGCCGTCGGGTCGCGCCGCACGTCATAGCCCGCGACCGTGGCCTCGCCGGCCGTCGGCGCCAGCAAGCCGGCCAGCAAGCGCACGGTCGTCGTCTTGCCTGCGCCATTGGGCCCCAACAACGCCAGGATCGTCCCATCGGGCACGCGCAGGCTGACCCCGTCGGCGGCCGTGACAGCGCCGAAGCGCCGGCCGAGGCCTCGTGCGTCGATCACCCGTATCTCCTTCTATACTCATCCGCTGGGCGCTGCCCTGCCGCATACGCCGTCCGATCATGGTGCTACGATCACCGTAGGCGAAGCGAGCGGTCGTGTCAACAGCGCGGCCAGAGGGTCGTGAGGCGCGGGACCTACTCACCCGCTGTATGTCTCTTGCTCAACGACCACGGGGTTGCTGCTCGTCACCGTAGCGGTGACATTGTCGATGCCCGGCGCCACGACGTTTTCCTCGACGTTTGCACGGCTTTGGGGGGGCGCGAACAAGCTCATGTTGCCCAGAGTGACGCCAAGGCGCGAGTAGAAACGTGCCGTGACCCGAGCCGACGAGTCGCCGGGATTCACGATCGTCAGGTAGGTCTGGGTGCGCCTCACCGTGACGCCCCCGACGAGGACCCACGTTGTCGCCGCCACGTCGGTTGCCGTCCGCGTCGTCAGTCCATGACTGCCGCGCTGGAACGTGAGCGTGCGCTCGACGCCGACGGGCTGATCCGCCGTGACGAGCAGGCCGAACGACTGCCTCGGCAGGACCGTGTTGAGATCGTCGAGCGCGACGGCATGCGCGGGGACGGTGAGAGCGATGTCGCGCCGCGCGTTGTGTTGATCGACGGGCAGCACATGGAAGCGGACGTGGGCGGGACGCCGCGGGGACGGATTCAGCACGCTGACGATCTCGTGGTATGTCTGGCCGGTGTAGCCTTCGGCCAGATACCAGGTCGTCCCAAGGGTCGTGTGACCGCGCAGGATATCGCTCGCGGCCCCATCCCTCACGGTGAGCTGTGCGGCGACAGGGCCATCCGCGCTCACGGTCATGCCGAAGTATCTCTGAGGGAGATGCATATCCGTGATCGAGACGACGCTGTGCGTCATGGGGCCGACGGTCATCAACCGCACAGCGGTTCGTCCATCAGCAAAATAGAAGGTCAGGTGCGCGATGGCCGGCCGTGTGGATGTGTTGAGCACGGTCACGACGGTACGCGTGGTTGGGCCATTAACCCCGCCGGCAAAATAGAACCGCGTGTCAGGGGGCGCTACCCCGGTTAGTTGCGTTGCAACCGCCACGTGGCTGGCGGCGCCAAAGGCGATCAGTGTGTTCGCGCCGCCCACGAGGGTGTGCGGCACGACGACGTCGCGCGCGACGTTGCCGTCCGCCCCCGTCACGATCGGCGTCTTGACGGCCAATTGCGCACCATTTAGGGTAAGCGTCACCGCTTCGTGCGCCGCGAAATGTTGTCCCGTGACCCGGACGACCTCGCCCTCCCGTGCTATCGGCGGCGATACGGCGATGAACGCTTCGCCGTCCACGGTCAGGACAGGTGTGGGATGGACCGGGGAGGGAGTAGCTGATGCTCGTGTCCCACCATTGGGCGCAGCGGAGGGGGTCGGCGGCAATTCGTGCGTGGGCGCGACGGTCGCGACGGTTAGAAGCGCCGTCAGGTTAGGGCTGAGAGTCGGCGCCAAGACCGAGACGGTCGGTCCGGCTATCACTTGTTGCCGCGGCAGGCCAACGTCTGGCGCAATAGGGTTGATGGGTGGTACAGGGGTGGGGCTATCCGTGGTGGTCGGCGGCGCAGGGGTGGGGCTATCCGTGGTGGTCGGTGGCACAGGGGTCGGAGTACTGCTGACCAACGTCGCGGTACTCGATGGGACAGGGGTCGGAGTACTGCTGACCAACCGAGGGTTTTCTGTACCGTAGAGATCAGTCAAGCGGAAGGCGCGATATTCGGCCGTCGTCGTGTTGTCCTGCGCAAAGATGGCGCTGCCGTCCGGCCCCACCTCGATGACCTGTGCCACCGGGCCGGGCGAGTCGACGCCCGCGGTGAAGATAAAGTTCCCGTTCGACAACCGCTCGGCGCTGCCCAGGGCGCTGGCGTAGGTCCCGAGGTCGACGTTCAGCAGCGGCGTTGCCACCCGGCCATGCTCGTCGATCGCGAACACCTGTCCGCGGCTGTCGCAACTCGCCGTGCTGTCGTCGCAGCGGGTATCACCATTGTCGAACACGACCATCGTCGTCGCGTCGACGTAGTGCGCGTCGTGTTGGTGGGAGAACCAGGGGTACGGGTCGGTGGAGGGGACGGAGAAGTCGCCGCCCGCGCCCAACCGCCATAGCACGTCGCCGTTGCCGCTTCCATTGCGATAGTCAATCTTGATGACCCAATCCTGGTTGCGCAGAGAGAGCGTGAGATCGCTATCCTGCGGAGACCAGCCGATGGCGTTGGTGTGCAGCCAGTCTTCGGCCTGGGGGTCGGGCACGGTGCAGAATCCAGAATCGGCGGAGGCGCAGGTCTCGCCGAGGGTGGCCTGGCGGGTAGGGTCGAGATGGTCAAAGGCGTCCCAGGTCCAGACAACCTGGAAGTCGCTGTCCAAGCAGACGAGCATGTCGCCCATGATCGGGTGCCCAGCGATGACCTGCTCCGTTTGACCCAGGACAGCGGTGTCGCCGTTGGGAAGGCGCTGGGCATCGTGATGGAACCCGTAGATCATTTCCTGGCCGCGCGCGGTGAGCTGCGCGTTGACCGCGGCGAGGCTGGTCTCGCGCAGGGGATCGCCGGCCAGGTCGACTTCGCGCAGCACATCGAAGCCGGTCGTGGTTGCGCCGTCGCGGCCAAGCAACAACACCGTGCCTCCAGGGACGAGTTGCGTTGGCCAGACGGGGTAGAGGTCCGACTGTGTGGTGTCATCGTACCAGACCACGTTGCCGGCCAGGTCGGTTGCCAGCGGGTTGGGCGTCGTGCGCGAGACGAACGGGAGGAGGTCATGGAACGTCGTAGAGGCGGTGAGGTCGGCCTGGGGGCCGGGCGTCGCGGGCGAGCCGAACGACGGGAAGGTCAGCGTTGAGGGCGGCGTACCGGTCGTCAGCGTGGACGGCGGCGATACAGTCTCACGGCCCCCAGCGTCGACCACGTTCTCGACGGTATAGATTGTCCCGGCCTCCATCCCGGTGAGCAGGATGTTGACGCTCTGTCCCGGCAGACATATCTGAGCGGGCGTCGCTGTCCACGAGGGCGGGGACGCCGACGCGAGACTGAACCGCACCATCATCGTCCCATCCGTGCAAGGCGGCGCGCTGTAGAGGAACACGAGAGGGTTTGCGGTCGCGCTGACCACCGCGTCTAGGCCGGTCACACGCGAGGCGATGGCGTAGGGGACCACGGCCCGAATCGCGTTGGCGGTCGGTGTATCAAAGCCGTCCTTGACGTCGACCACCACGTCGTCCTCGCCCTCGCGCATGGGCATCCAGGTCAACGACGCGTTGGGACTGAAGTCGCGCACGACCTTGTACGGCCCCCCGGAGGGGCCGATGCTGAAACGGTAGACGGGGGCGCCGGAGAGCGCGGAGGTCGCGGTCCAGGTGATGATCGTGCCCACCAACTGTCCAGAGGGGAGGTTCGACGAGAGGGAAATGGTGAGACGGGGCGTCGCCGACGGTGGCGCGGGTATATCCGTGGCCGGCGCGGGCGTCGCCGATGAGGGCGCGGCAGTGGTCGTGGTCGGCGTTGGGGATAGGGGAGTTGCGATCGTTTGTGTCGCCGTGTCTTGCGGTGATGCAACCTTCTGCGCAGTGCTAGAGGCGTATCGGTTGGGGGAGCTGCCCTGCAGCCCGAGCATGACCGACGGCCCGATTGCGAGGATGACGAGGAGTCGCTTGGGCGCGCGCATTGACTCTCCTTGCTCTTGGGCCCCCGCGCTTTGGCGGAGGGCCGTCTAGTGGTTTAAGAGCAGTGTAGAAGTCTATCATGAGAATCCAATGATCAAACTGTGATAAGACTGTAATTTAATTGTAAACTCGTCGAGCGCCAACCTTGACGCGCCGCGAAGGTGAAGGTATCGGACTGATACGACACGTCGCCGGGCGAGAGTGGGTCATGAGCAAGCAGGGCAGGGCTGAGGCCCAACTATCGCCAGCTTGAGACTCAGTCCAACGTGAGCCCCTTGACGAGGGCAGCCCAACTGCCGGCGTCCAACCTGTCGATTAGGCGGTCGGCGAACTGACGGATGCGGGGCTCGAGCGTGGCGACCTGGCGTGTCGAAAGGGCTCTATTGCTCGTGCAGGCCGGGCACGTCGGAAACCAACCCGATGCGGGCGCGGACAGCCGTCGGGTCGCGCCGCACGTCATAGCCCGCGACCGTGGCCTCGCCGGCCGTCGGCGCCCGCAAGCCGGCCAGCATGCGCACGGTCGTCGTCTTGCCCGCGCCATTGGGCCCCAACAACGCCAGAATCGTCCCATCGGGCACGCGCAGACCGACCCCGTCGACGGCCGTGACAGCGCCGAAGCGCCGGCCGAGGCCTCGTGCGTCGATCACCCGTATCTCCTTCTATACTCATCCGCTGGGCGCTAGAAATCGATGTCGCACTTGCGGAGGGCGGGGAGGAGATCGAGCAGCGCCGGGTCGAACTGGCGCCCGGCGGCGCTCTCCAGCTCTCGGATAGCCTCGTCGCGGCTGAAGGGCGCACGGTAGGGGCGCCCCGCGCGCATCGTCTCGTAGGCGTCGACGACGGCGACCAGGCGGGAAGCGAGTGGGATGGCCGTGCCGGCCAGGCGGTCGGGATAGCCAGCGCCATCCCAGCGCTCGTGATGGTGGCGGATGGCAAAGGCGACCGCCTCAAGGCCTGGGACGGGACGCACGATCCGCTCCCCGATCGTAGGGTGCTGCCGTATCAGCGCCCACTCGGGCGCGCTCAGTGAGCCGACCTTGTGCAGCACAGGCAGGGGGATGGAGACTTTGCCCACGTCGTGCAACGCCGCGGCCCACTCCAACTCCAGCAGTTCGGATGACGAGAAACGCGCGGCCTGACCGCAGGCGCGGGCGAGGCGGCGGACGACCTGGCTGTGCACGGCCGTGGCCGGGTCGTAGGCCGCGAGCATATGCACCAGCCCGTCGACGATGCCGGTGATCGACGACAGGCGCGCCGTCGACGCGGCCAGCTCCATCTCCACGCGTTTCGCAAAGGCGCGTGCCAGCGTCTCGCCGGCGGCTAGCTCCGTCGCGGGGTGGTGGTAGAGGAGCACGACTCCGCGCATGCCCGCTCCGAGCACCGGCGCCCCCACTACACCCGGCTGGGACACGACCGCTTCCTGGTCGATGATCGCGGCGGCGGCGGCGCGCCAGGGGACACGCAGCCCGGACGGGCTCGTCAGACCAAACTGTCCATTGTCCCCGTACCGAAGCACGAGGCGCGCTCCGCGGGCGGCAGGCGCCGCGTCGTCCAGGATGGCTTGGAGCAGGGGCAGCAGGGCGGGATCGGTGTTCCAGGGGGCGTCATGCTGAGCTAGCGCGCGCGCTAACTCAGCCGGCGCTAGCATATGACCAGTTGGCGGCCGCAGCATCGTCGTAGATGCGCGGGAAGAGAGCTTTCACGAAGTCCTGGAGGTCGTTGGCGCGGATATCCGCGACTTTGGCCGCGTCGGCCGACTCGATCCCAAACGCGAGAGCGGCCTTTTGCGGGTCGCGAAGCAGCGCGGCGCGCACCTTGGGGTCGACGATGGCGGCGCCGACGAGCCTCTCGAACCCCGCATGGAGTTGACGGGTCATGTACATAGTCGATCTTCCCGATGGTTATGTATGATGTGCCTATCGGCAGGGGACGTGTGATAGTATGAGTTTGACCTGTGCGCGGCCTTCGGTAGCCCGTTGCACCGCCATACTGGCGGTGGGGCTGTCCGAGCGGCCTGGCGTTTAGCGCTGTGACGCGGACGCGACAAGGGGCTCAGGCGGCCACCAGGCGGCGGCCTTGTGCGTGGACGGCAGATTGCCTAGCGAGGATAGGGTGGCCAGGGAGAAAAGGGCGATCAGGGCAAGGCGACGAATAGAGCGAGACATTGGCTATTTCCTCTGGCGCCGGAGCTGGCGGCAACCACTGACGCTATATTAGCAAAAGCACCCTGACGCGAACCTGAGACGTAATGAGGTGTGATGTATCTATGAGCGACGCGCCGACGCCCCGTCTCGGCAAATGGCCGACGGCAAAACTAAGCGTCCCGTCTCCGCGGGCGCTTTTGCCGCGTCCACGGCTGCGCGATGCGCTATCGGAGGCGGTCGCGTCCGGAGGGGTCATCCTCATTTCAGCTCCGGGTGGATCGGGGAAAACATCGCTGCTCGCCGATTGGGCGCGCCATGCCTCGGTCCCCGTCGCGTGGTACGCGCTCGACGCCGCGGACCGCGATACCCGCCGTCTCCTGACGGGCCTGTGCGCGGCGGTGGAGCGGGCGCTTCCGGGAGTAGGGGCGGCGGCACTCGCAGCTCTGGACGGTGGCAGCAAGGAATCCGCCGCGGCCGGTCTGCTGCTGGGCGACCTCGACGGTCAACGCCTCGTGCTGATCGTGGACGACTTCCAGCACCTCGACGATGTGCCCGACGCCGTCCCCTTATGGGATCACCTGCTGCGTTTCAAGTCGTCGTCCCTGTCGCTGGTCGTCCTGTCGCGCTCGATGCCCCTGTTTGGGCTCGCGACCCTGACCCTGAGCCAGCAGATAGCCGGGTTCGGACGCGAGGACTTGCGCTTCGACGAGGACGAAGCAGCGGCTCTATTCGCCGTCCACGGCATTGATCGCGTCGATATGGCGCCACAGATGGTGAGACGAAGCGACGGCTGGGCCGCGGG
>JAABUQ010010657.1_pt1 | contig 11983 bp, 12 predicted proteins | sample 5560001 | NCBI WGS metagenome assembly JAABUQ01 (sample SAMN10711888, study PRJNA513371) | rock metagenome | isolation source: Antarctica rocks | place: Antarctica: Victoria Land, Finger Mt nord | collected 2015-12-18
GCCTACACGCTGCTTTCGCCGGAATGGACCGCCTCCGAGGCGGAGGGTGGCACCACGATCTATGCCGTCCCGAACACGCCCGTCGTTCTGTTGTCTATCAACGGCCGAACCGTTTCAGCCTCCCTGAAGGAGTGAGCCATGCTCGGAAGCCGAAAGCGTCCCGTCAAGTCCAAGCGGACTCGGCCATTGCTCACGGCTGCCGGTCGCGCTGGACCGCGCCGCCTGCTGCTGCTGACGATTGCGGCTGGGAGCATCGTCGGCCTCGGCGCCGTCGCCATGACCAGAGGGATCAATGCCTCGTCTGTGTCTGCCGACGCCCGAAGGCGCGGCGTCGATCCCCTTCCGGGTGGGTTTCTCACGTCACCCGAGCAGGATGCCGTCGCGTTCCACGCCGACACCAAAGCGGCCGAGACGGCTTTGGTCGAACGGCGCTCCTCGACGCCGCCGCTCAGTCCGAGCGTGCGCCTCGTCGACGGCAAGCTGCAGTCGGAACCTGACGCCAGTATTCGGCGTGTCCCCACCGGACCCCCGCCGCGGCCCCTCGCCAATGCCGCGCCTCCGCCGCCGGTTTATCCGCCGCCAATCGTCATCCCGGCCGTCGCTCGGGTTGTCGAGCCGCCGAGCAACCCGCCAGCGCCGCCGAAGCCGCAGGCGACGCAAGTTCAATATCAACAGGCGCAGCAGTCGCGTAACGATGCGCAGCAGCACGCCTACGACCAACAAATGAAGGATTTGCTCGACCAATGGGCCCCTCGCCCGCCACACACCGACGTCGTCCTGCCGCCGCCCGAAAACCGCGGCGATCCGGCCTCGCCCGGTTCGCCGCAGACAACACCCTCCCGCGCGCCTGATCTTCCGGGCATCCAGTCCGTGTCGAACCGGCAGGATGCCGGGGGGCAAATCCTCGTTCCGGCTGGCCGGGGTATCTACGCCCATCCGATCCTGAAACTCAGTTCTGCCACGGGTGGACCGGTCGTGCTGCAAGCCGATAGCGGGCTGATTGCAGGCGACCGGCTGATCGGCAGCTTTTCGCAGCAGGGCAATCGTCTCGTCATCAAGATCGACAACGTGATCCACCATGGTGAACCGATCTCGGCGTCTGGGTTCGTCGTTTCGCCAGATACCAAGGAGGCCGGTGTTGCCAGCGATGTCGACCAGAACCTTTTGAGCCGCTTCATACTCCCCGCCGCTGCCGCCTTCGTGCAGGGACTGGGGAGCGCGATCGCCACCACCAGCAACACCGCCGCGGTGCTGAGTCCGTTTGGCGGCGCGACCACGAGCACTAACCTGAACGTTAATCAGCAACTGGGCGTCGCGGCTGGTGTGGCCGCGTCGAACATCGGCTCGACGCTCAACGCGGCTGCTCCCAAAGGCCCCACGGTGACGCTGGATGCCGGTGTTACCGTCGGCGTGATGTTCCTGTCGAACGTCGTTTCGAGGGGCAACCGGTAGCGCGCGAGAGTGCGCTCCATTCGCGACCTAAAGGGCGATGCTTCTGCATCGCCCTTTCTTTGACCGAGGCCGGCATGGACACGAACATCACGCATCTCGAGCCGGAGCCGTCAATCGGTCGGAGCGCTCGCCTTGCGGACGAACCTGACTTGGACGTCGCCGCCCACCCCCCTGGCGAAGCGTCGGTGGAGTCCACCGCGAGCGATGCCGTATCGCCGCGGCCGCGCAAGCGGCGGGGGCGGCTTCTCTCGAGTGTCGCACTCGGGGCGCTGATCGTCGCCGCAAGCGGCGTCTTTCTGCTGTCGCCGTTCAACACGGTCATTCCGGTGCCGCCCGTGATCATTGCCCTCGTCGGTGAAGCAAAGCAGGTCATCACACGCTCGCTGCCGCAAAGTCACCCACAGGCGGCCGAGCCGGGGGCAGCGCCGCAGGGCAGCGCCGCCATTCCACCGCAGAAACCAAAGATCACATCGCAGAGCGAACCCGTGGTTGCTCCTGCGGCCAGCTTGGCTGCTACTCGAGTGCCCCCGCGGCCTGATAGTATCACCGCATCGCGCTATGCGGCGCAGCCGCGCGAGCAAAGCCTAGAGGAGCTTCTCAAGCTTCGCGGAGGTGGCCCGGATGTGGCGTCCGATGTCCAGCAGTCCCACCAGGCGTCCGGTCCCGGTGTGATCGCTTCGTCCAAGCCTGTCGTCATCCCGCCCGCCCTATGCCAAGCAACGGCACCCCTACCAGTGACGCTCAGGAGCCCGGTGCGAGCGGGACAGATGCATCGGTCGCGCTCAAGCCGACGCAACTCGACATCACGTCGACTGTCACCCAAGCGGCGCTGGGTCAAGCGACACCGGCCGTCAAGCCTTCAGAGCCTGCGCAAGTGCCCGCCCCGATCCCGGTGCCCACAACCAAGCCGTCAGTTTCCGCCATCACGGTCTCCCCGGATGCTTCGGCTGGCCTGGTATCGAGCCAAGCAGCGGCGATGGCCGAGGTCAGGCCCGATGTCGCTTTTGCAAAGGCACCGGTCCTTGTCTTGTCGGTGCCGGCTGGTCATCAAGAACAAGCGGAGGTTCTGCAGTATGTCACCGGTCTCTCAAGCGAAATCGCGCGTTTGCGGACGGAGAACGAGACGCGCCGCAAGGACGTGGCCCGCCGTATTTCCGAGCAGGACGGCCGCCTGGCCGACTTCAATCGCCGCGTCAGCGTCGCCGAGGCGCGTGCGGCACTTCGGTCGGCCGCTGACGCGGGCAAGGGTGACGAGATACAAGCCGACCCGGTCGCGCGGGTGGCGGCGCAACCTGTACTCACGCCGGTTGTCCAGACGGCTGGCACGCGCCCGTTGTCGCAGTCGGGGATGACCCGTCCCCGGTATCATGTGCAGGCGGCCTCTCCTGGTCTGGCACTTCTCGCCGAGATTGGTCGCGGCGGCGGTGATGGCGCACAGCTCCAGGTGGCTGTCGGAGACCAGGTGCCTGGCTACGGTGTCGTAAAATCCGTCGCGCAGCGTGGGCCGAGCTGGGTGGTGCAGACCGAACACGGCTCGATCGACTAAGGAGCGCCCGTCATGCAAGGTCTGGTCAACTTCGCGACCGCTAGCGGCGATGCGATCGTCGGTAGTCTTCCGGCTGCTTGTTACGTCATGGCTTGCATCAGTTTTTTCTATTTCGCCTGGACACTTTGGACGTGGTCTGCACCTCACTCTGCCTCCCACCACCTTCGTCCATTCGAAGCCTTGGTTGCCGTTCGTATCCCTCGCGCTCGCCGGCGTATTTGCCACCTTTCCAGCGTGGTTGACCCGCCTAAACGTCACGATGGGCACATCGGTCGTTGCCGGTCTAACCAGCTATAGCTCTGCGACGCCTATGACGGCGACACCGATCAGCGGTGCAACGCCGGCCGATACGTTGCTCGCTGTTATTACGCTATTCCAATACTTCTTCCAGGCTTTCGGGGCCGGTTGCGTTCTGTGGGCGATTATCCGCTGGCGCGGAATCTCGCTCGGACAGCTCCAGGGCTCGCCGCTCTCCTGCGGCATCCAGCTCCTCTTTGGCGCGATGCTCATCAACATCCTGACCGTCGCCAGCGGCGTCGTCGCACTATTTTCGTAGTTCTATAGCGCCGGCGCGCACTCGCCATCTCCGGCCAAGTTCGAACGGTCAGCTCCGGTCGAAACTCCTACGGTCCTGGCCAGGGCCGTAAATCCGCAGGATCACCACGTTTCCAGCGGTGGCGCTAATCCCGGTATCAGGCTCGACCTCGTAAAGCGCGCGGTAACCGCCGTCGCAGGGCAACTCACGCACGCCGAGGTGCTGACCGATCGGATAGAGGCAAGGGTGCTCATGCAGCTTGTTGATATCGGCCCGGATTGCCTCTAACCGCCGACGCGCCGCCGGTCCTGAACCTGATTGGGTCAGCCAACGGCGGATGGCCGCAAGATCTGTAAGCGCCGTATCTGCGTAACCCAGCGTTCGCGCCACGCTGCGCCGCGTCAGCGACCGGAGTAGGGAATTGGCAGCTCATGCTCGCTGTCGAAGCTGTCGATCCAGGCATCCACTTCGGCCGCCTCAACGACACGACCGGCGGCGACGTCGGCGCGGGCTACAGCGATGCCCTCGGCTTCCCATGCAAGGCGGTCCCGGCGCTCTGCTTCGGTCTCCGGGCGGAGGGCTTCGGCGCGATCAGCAGAAGGTGGAGCGGTATTCATGCAGGTATTGTAGTCCATAGGTCGGACTGCTGCCAGCGCTGCCGGCCGACCTCCGCGGCGCTCCCGAAACATCCGATCCCCGCCGATTCTTGGGGCATCTTCGGCAGTTCGGCGAATGCCTGACGTAACGCTGCCTTGGTATCGACGTCTTGACCGTCGCCACCGGCCTCGGCGCTCTCTTTCCGGATCACCTCAACACCGTCCGCTCCGTTCGCCACCGTGGTCGCATCCTTATCGTGAGGGGACGTTCCCTCGTTTTGGTCGGACACACGCAGTGACCACCCTCAAGCAACTTCAGCAGCGAACGCTCGGCGCGCTCGCTTCAGATTGCTCCCGAATCCGACCTGCCCTCGATCGGCGCAAATCTTGTCGCTCCGTTCGCCACCGCAGGCCGCAGGATCATCGCGAGGGGACGATCCCTCGTTTTGGTAGGAGACACGCAGTGACCACCCTCAAGCAACTTCAGCAGCGAACGCTCGGCGCGCTCGCTTTCACCTCGGCAATGGCGCTCTCGCTCGCCCCCGCATTCGCGGCGGGTCCGACGGTCACGCCAGGCGGCACCGGCCAGCAGATCAACACGATGGCTGGCGAGGCCATGAATACCGGCGGCACCATCTTCGGAATGGGCTGCTACCTGGCCGCCGCGCTATGCTTCATCATGGGCGTCTGGGCGATCTGGGCTTCGCGTCAGCCGCAGAACCGCGAGAGCGGTTACGTCGCGCGTGGGGTCGCCGGGCTCGTCCTGTGTGGGCTGTTCGTTACGGGCGGTGCCTGGATCAACCGTGCGTCCGTCACCGCCGGCGCCGGCACCACGACGATCGACGGCTCCAGCTCCAGCATGGTGACGTTCCACTAACAAGTTAGCCTGCCGGTTGTCCCCGGCAGGCCACTCTTCTTCGGGTGGTGACATGGTGCAATCGTTACGTCTCAAGGCAGACATAGGCTTTTGTCAAGTCGTCTATGCGGTTTTTGCTTCTGCATTGATCTACGCGACCGTTGGTGCGACGGAAGTTTGGCGCATCTCCCCTTTTCACCTAGTCGTTGGTGCCGAGCATGCCCTGGGGTTACTCGCTGCAGGTCTGGCGCCCTTGGCAGTCATCGCGCTCTTTCTCGCTCTCAATCGTGGCAAACTCGTCGCGGGCGAACAACGTGCTTGTTTCGTCGGTGCCGCCCTCACGTCGCTGATCCTGCTGCCGCTGTTGCGCCTGGTGTTCTGATGCTTCAGCCCTTGATCCCGTCGATCGCTCGCGATCGCAGTCTTGTCCCGAGTGTCGACGGGCTCTGCGCCTACTGTGGCACGCCGACGGGTTGCTGGAGCTACAGCGGCGGCTGTGTTCAGTGCCACCTGGTGCGCCATCTCGACCGGCCGCACATCGACGCTGAGGCGATCGTCGGTTGGATACCGGAAATCAGCCAGGCGGCGCTGAACCGCATCATCCGTGAGCTGCAATGCCAGCTCCACACGACACAAGCCGGTTTCTCGGCCCGACCCGGTCCCCATTACGTCAGTCGTGCGCTCAACGAGCGCGTCGGTGTTGCGACGGAAATCCTTGGCACGTCCTGTGCGAGCGAGCTGGCGCAATCTCTCGCCCTGCTGCCGCCCGCCACGTACGCGGAGCGCCACCGGCTGTTGGGGGGCATACGGATCATGGCCGCTGGGCAGTTCTTCGTCGACGACGAGGACATCTATCCGCAGATCCTCGACGACTGGTGCAAGACGGCCGACACGAACGGAGCGACTTAGGATGGCATCGGTCCTGACGTCCGCGCTCGCGAGTTTGTCGCTCATGCTTCGGCAACCGCTGAGCTCCTTCTGCGACCTGGAGACGACGGATGGTCGCGCTTTCATCAGCAAAGGCGGGCATTACGTTTCCTGGGTGCGGCTCGATGGCATGCAGCGCATGGCCGAGCGGGCAGACTTCGAGGCCGTCACCGAGGCCATGCGTCTGGAACTCTCCGGTGCGCTTGAGAACAAGGGCCACGCTCTCGTCGGTTGGTATATGTCGGACCCGCAAGCCGCCCTCGTCGAAATCGAGCGCGTCAACCTGAACGCCTGCCGGTCTATCGCGCGTGAATTGGATCTCCGTTTCGATGACATTCTGGACGAACGCGCTCGGATCTGGCCGACGCTGATGCGCTGGGAGGCCGCCTACCTGGTGCTTTGGACGCGCACCTCCGTCCTGACCAAGGAGGAGCGTAAGCAGCTCAAGGCTGAGTATGCCGCCAATGCCGCCAAGCTCAGCGGTCTCGGATCGACTCAACGCGCCTATTTGCGGAGCACGGTCATGGCCGCCCGCCACGCTGCCTTCGTCTCCCGAGTCATGCACTCCCTCCGTTCGCAAGGCGTCGCCTGCGATGAAGTCGAGCCGCACGATGCCCTGCGCGTCGCCCGCGAGGTCATGTATCGCGAGACCGCATCCGGCGATTGGCGCCCGACGCTTCCCGGCGACAGCCCGATGCCTCGCCTGCCGGCGGAGGGATCGCGCCCCACCGGTGAACATCTTCTGTGGCCAACGATTCCCGATCAGCTCTTCTATACCGACGCTATCACCCTTGGCGGCCATCACGTCGAGTTCGGCGAGAACACTGTCGCGCCAATCGACATGACGATCGGGCCGGAAGACCCGCGTCCGCTGGTCGAGCTGGTCGCCACCCTCGGCCGCGACCGCATTCCGTGGCGCAGCTCCTTCGTCATCGAGGGCTGCGGCGCGTCCGCCATGACGATGAAGAAGACCGCAGCGCAGTTCCTCGCCATGTTCCCGGGCAACGAGGACCTTGTGCGCGCGTTCGACATGCTCTCCAGTCAGCGTCGCGAGAACAATCATATCGCGGTGATGATGCGTGCCAGCTTCGCGACCTGGGCACCCGTCGACGACCTTCCGCGTCTACGCCGGAACGCTTCGACTTTGGCCCAGCGTGTCGAGGCATGGGGCAACTGCAAGACGACATCGGTGATTGGCGACCCACTCGAGGCCGCCATGAGCAGCGTGCCGGGGCTCGCTCTCGCGTCGACGGCCAATCCCTCACTGGCGCTCTTGGGTGACGCGCTCGCGTTCTTGCCGTGGAACCGGACCGCCTCGCCTTGGGAACAGGGCAGCGTGCTCTTCCGCCGACCCGATGGCGGTATCTGGTGCTACGACCCGGCCGGCGGCCGGCAGCGGCCGCTCGTCGTCGACGTGTTCGTGGCGCCTCCGGGATCGGGCAAGAGCGTGCTCGCCAATACGCTCAACATCGGGCTCTGCCTCTCCTCGGCGGCCATGGGAATGAACGGTGCCAAGCTACCGCTGATCGGCAAGGCGGATGTCGGGCGTTCGGCCGAGGGCTTCGTCCGTTTGATTCAGGAGGCGCTTGGTCCCACCCGGCGGCACGAGGCGATCTTCTCCTCGCTTCAACTCGCCCCCGGCTTCGAGTTCAACCCTTTCGATCTGCAAGTCGGATGCGAGCGGCCGCTCCCGCTCGAAAAGCAGTTCCTGCAGAACTTCTTGGCCCTGCTGACCCTACCTGTCGATCGCACGACGCCCTTCGAGGGGATGACGCAGCTCATCGGCGCGGTGATCGACGAGGCATACCGGCTCTGCACGGAAAAAGGTGGTGCCGCCAAACACTATTACCCCGGCGTCGAGCCGGACGTGGACGCGGCCATCGAACACCGCGGGATCGTGCTGCACGACCGACAGCCGCATTGGCGCGACGTGGTAATGGCGCTTTGCAGCCACGGTGAGCACCGCCTGGCCGAGATCGCACAGCGTCATGCCGTGCCGATCCTTGAGGATCTCGTCAAGGCGGTCCGGACCGACCAGATCCGCGACAGCTTCGATCGCGTCACGATCCAGGAGACGAGCGAGCAGGTCGGCGCGCTGTTCGAGCGCTATATCGCCGACGCCATCCGCCGCTACCCCACCCTGAACGCGCCGACCCAGCTCGACTTCGGCCCTGCCCGGATCATCGTGCTCGACCTTCAATACGTGGCTCTGAGCGGCTCGGCGGACGCCAACCGGCAGACCGAGATCATGTATCTGTTGGCCCGGCATATCCTCGGCCGCAACTTCTTCCTGCATCCCGAATATCTCGTGCATGTGCCGGAGCCCGTGCGCGAGTATCACCGCCGCCGGTTCACCGAAGCCTACGAGACCGTCAAGCGCCTCGACTATGACGAGTGGCATCGCACCCAAGGCAGCACGCTCGTTCGCGCGCAAGCTGAGCTGGATGTCCGCGAAGGGCGCAAGCACAACGTCCAGCTCGGCTTTGCCTCGCAACGGCTGTCCGACATCGGCGAAGGAATTATCGCGCAGTCGACCGGCCGGTTCATCCTTGGGGCCGACGACCAAAAGGAGCGCGACGCGATCATCGAACGCTTCGGCCTGAGTTCCGCCAGCGCGAAGATCGTCCGCAACCGCCTGACCGGCCCCCGCCGCGACGGTGCGCCCTTCCTCGCCATCATGCGGGCCGGGGCGGAGAACTATGAGCAGTTCCTCGTCAACAGCCTCGGCCCGGTCGAGTTGTGGGCGCTCTCCACCACGCCCGGCGACACCAGCCTGCGCAACCGGCTCTACGACCGGATCGGTTTCAGCGAGAGCCTCCGCAGGCTGTCCAAGGTCTTTCCGAACGGCTCGGCCGTCGAGGAGATCGAGCGACGGCTCAAAGCGCGCCTGCGCAAGGGTGATGCGGCTGATCGCGTCGAGGATGGCGTCGTGGAAGAGCTGGCGCGGGAGCTGCTTGACGGGCACGGCCTCGGCCTCGTCTTGCGCCCAGCCGGAGCGGACGTTGTCCCCATGCCCGTTGCGAGGACCGCGGAAGCCGTGCGCGAGCTACCGGCGGCCGCGGAATGATCGAGCCAGAAACCCCCGCCTGCACCCTGGCAGACGTCTTCCCGTCCGTCCGCCGGCGCGGGCCATCCCTCGCCTGGCTCGCCGCCCGGGGCGCACCCATCCGGCATGCCATTCTGGACTTCGTCGCGACCCCGAAGACTCCGAGCGAGATTGCGGAGCACATCAAGCGTCCCGTTCCCACGACAACGGGACATCTCAGAGCGACGTGCAAGCTTGGCTTGACCAAGCGGCTTGCACGATCGTTCTACGTCGTCACCGCGTATAGCGGAGAGGTTCCCACTAAACATCCAGCCCCTCGCACCAAACGACAGATCCACCTGCGCCAACACGTCATCCATCTTCTTCACGACGTGCATGACGAGACCGATCTTTGCCGTCTGACCGCAGCGGCTCTGACGGAGGTGCAGCATGAGTTGCTGGGCCTGTGGCGCAACGGCTTCCTGTCCGGCGACCGCGAAAGCGGCTTCCAGCTCCGCGAGCACATCAAGCGGCGATTTCCGCGCTGCGTTCGCGACCGTCCGAAATAGCGTGCCGGCAATGGAGGAACCCATGGTCAGGACCGCTCTGCTGCTGAGACACATCGTCGTCGCAACGCTTGCCTTCGGCGCAGCCGGGTGCGCGACCATCACCCCGGTCCCGACAACGGTCGATGTCGCGGGCATGCCCAACCCCGAGATGGCGCTGCGGAAAAGCATGCAGCACGTCGACGCCGAAATGGCGCAACTCGGTGGTCTCTCCTCTCGCCCCGTCGCCCTTATCCAGCCAGCCGTACCCGCGCCCATCGAGCGCATCGTCGACTTCACCTGGTCGGGGCCGCTCGATGCGGGTGTCGCCAAGCTGGCCCAGTCCGTCGGCTACACCTTCTTCACGACCAAACCTCCCGCCGAGCCCGGCGTCAGCGTCTCGGTCAGCGTTCACGGCGTCACGGCGCTGGACGCCTTCCGGGCACTCGGCGAGCGCGCCGGCACCGCCGCGACGGTCGAGGTCGACCCGATCCACCACGCCGTCCAGGTGACGCATCATGCGTAGCGTCCGGCTCGTCCTGCTCGCTGCGTCCGCGTTCATCGCTGTCGAAGCTGCTCATCATCCGGTCGCCCAAGCCGCCGAGCCTCGTCTGACGAGCCCCACCGTCCCGCCGGAACCGAGCTACGACCAGGTCGACCGCAACCTTCCCGAGCTCGGCAACCCGCTCAACAATCCGATCGCCGGATCGGCCGAGGAGCCCGTCGTCGTCGGCACCACACCGCCGCCCTCGCTTGAGGCATTGCAAGCGACCCGGCCCGGCGACGTTCACGACGACGGATTGGAGGCTGGCCGCGCCGACGTGCTCCGCACCGCCGCCCTGACCTATGGCGCACAGGGCGGTCTCGCCGGTCGTAGCTTCGCCCTCAACGAAATGCTTCGCCGCCATGAGGCCGCGCTCGATACCACCTACGATTTCCGCACGCTCGTCCTCCCCGTCGGCTCCGCCGGTCAGACGCTCATGCGGCCCCCGATCGTCTCGGCCGCGCAGATGGCATTCGCGCTCGGCGATGGTGGCCAGATCGCGCGCGAGACGTCCTGCATCTACCAGATCACCCGCGCCGCCTCGCTCTCATCCGCGCCGCCCAACTGGCGTGCCTACCTGGTTCGATCCTGGTCCAAGCCCAACCGTCCGACAGACAGCGCGCTCGCCCGCACCGACCAGGAGGTCGCCTACTGGAACAAGTGGGTCGCGGAAGGCTGGGCGCAGGGCGAGAAGCAAGCCGTCCAGATCTACCTGAGCGATCTCGGCCGCCTCGAGCGCGACATCGTCGGCATGGCCCGCTACCGCGTCCTGCTCCGGGCTGGCCTGGTCGAACAACCCCGCGTCGCCTTCCGCACGGCTCGCGCCGAGGGCGGCCAAAACACGCTGCACATCGGCGATCGGGTCATCACCATCACCGACCAGCCCGGCCTGCAGGGCAATCCCCGACGCTGGCATCCGTCAGCCGGCTGCCCGCGATAGCTCGGCCATGCTCGATAGCATCACCCAGAGCATCGGCCTTTCCCCCGCAACCACGGAGCACCACGGCGCCTTGTGGGCGCCCGCACAGGAACTTGGGTTTCTGTGGGTCGAGCAACCACGCGTGTCCGCGACCGGCCTCGATGCGCTGTTGACCTGGGCGCATCAAGCTGGCGCATCGCGCGTCTCTTTCCAGACCGGCCATCCGGTGATGATCCGGCTCTACGGGCAGAACCGCCGTGTTACCCGCTCCGCGCTCGACGAGATGCAGATCAGCGTCATCGTCAACCATCTCTACGGGTCTGATGGCATGGCGCGGCTGCAGGGCGGTTCGGATTTCGACACCGCTTACACGGTCCCCCTCTCCCGCGATCTTCGGTTGCGCTTCCGGCTCAACGTGACGCCGACCAGCACCGCCATGCGCGGAGGCGTCAACGTCGTGCTGCGCCCGATCGCCGACATGCCGCCGTCGCTAGAGGCGCAAGGCGTCGAGAGCATGATCCTCGACCACTACCGTCCCCGGGAGGGCATGATCCTCGTCAGCGGCGGCACGGGTTCCGGCAAATCCACCCTGATCGCCGGTCTCGTCAAGGCCAAGCTCGAGGACCCCGATGGCCACTACGACATCGTCGAGGCCGCTTCGCCCGTCGAGTTCCTGCTGGAGCGGGTGCGCGGCCCCACCTCCAGCATGAACCAGACCGAAGTCCCGCGCGATCTGCCGACCTTCGCCGCCTTCGTGCGGGGTGCGATGCGGCGCGAGCCGACCGACATCATCGTCGGCGAGTGCCGTGATGCCGAGACGATGGGTGCCTCGGTTCAAGCGGCGATCTCCGGCCACACCCTGACCACGACCGTCCACGCCAGCAACGCGCCGCTGACCATGCAGCGCGTCGCAAGCCTCTGCCCTGCCGACGAGCGCGACAATCTTGTCTCCGCCATCGCGCAATCGTTGCGTCTGATCGTCAATCAAAGGCTGCTCCGGAGCACCGACGGCAAGCGCACCGCCATCCGCGAGATCCT
>JAABUQ010010658.1_pt1 | contig 11983 bp, 15 predicted proteins | sample 5560001 | NCBI WGS metagenome assembly JAABUQ01 (sample SAMN10711888, study PRJNA513371) | rock metagenome | isolation source: Antarctica rocks | place: Antarctica: Victoria Land, Finger Mt nord | collected 2015-12-18
CGCGGGGCGCGGTGGCGGCACCGGAACGCCCGCTCGATGGCCGCGCTGATCTGCTGCCGCCAGACCGAGCAGTGGGACCACTTCTGGAAGCGAGCCGCGTGAGCCCCAAGAATCTACGGTCACACCCTTGACCGCCCGACCCTCCGCCACCCCTTGAATTCGGGCCGACCAAGCGTTATCTTCAACCCACTCCAACCGAACCCGGGCGGCTAACTCAGTGGTTAGAGTGCCATCCTCACACGGTGGAAGTCGCTGGTTCGAATCCAGCGCCGCCCATTAGACTTACGGCGATTCCAGGCGGGATGAATCAGGAAACCCGTCAGGAAACGCGGTAAACTCAAATCCCCTGGCCCGGTGGCAGCCGGGCACGGGGGGGCTCGCAGCAGACCCTTCGATCCGCTGGTCGTGCTTCCAGTGGTCTTTCGATCGGAGGGTCGTCCATGCCCCGCCCCAACCGCCTGTGGTTCCACAAGCAGTCCCAATCCTGGGTCACCGAGGTCGGTGGCCGGCGTTTCAAACTGGCCAAGGGTCGCGACCAGAAGAAGGCGGCCGAGGCCAAGTTCCACGAACTCATGGTCGAGTGCTCGCTGAACCCCCCCGTGGATGCCGGCCCCCAGTTCGTGACGGCCGCGTCCCTCGTCGATGAATACCTCGACTTGGGATGCAAGCAGAACGCGCCGAGAACCTTCTATGAGAAGAAGCTGATCCTCCAGGTCTTCGCTCGAGAACTGGGCTTGCGTCTGGTCAAGGATCTCAAGCCGTATCACCTGGAGCGTTAGGTCGCCGACCATCCCGAGTGGTTCAGCGGCGACACCAAGGCCAAGGTCGTCGGGAACGTCCAGGCCGTGTTCAACTGGGCCGAGCGGCGTGGCCTGATTCCCAAGAACCCGTTCGGCGGCTTCGTCCAGGCCGGGGGAAACCGCCGACGCCCCATGACCGGGCCCGAATTTCGCAAGATTTGGGCACAGGCCAGGCGTGGGAAGCAGACCGGGCCCTGGAAGGGCTCGGGGCGTCGGTTCCGCGAGATCCTGCTGTTCATGAAGCTGACCGGGGCGAGGCCCAAAGAGGTCCGGGACCTGGGTTGGGACGGCATCGACCTCGATCACGACCTGGCCATCTTGAAGGAGCACAAGACGTCCCACAAGACGGACGCCCCCGGGTCATCGTGATGGTCGAGAGGGTCGTCGGGTTGCTCCGGGCGATCCCGGAACGTGACGGTGAGGATGGTCACGTCTTCAAGACTGTCCAGGGGAATCCGTGGTCGCGGAATGCGCCTTCCCAGAAGCTGAGCCGACTCCGCGAGAGGGGCGGCGTCGCCGAGGATGCCGTCCTTATATGGGTTGCGGCATCGCTTCGGGACCGTCGCCGTGCTGCGAGGCCTGGACCTCAAGATCGTGGCGACCTTGATGGGACACCAGTCCGTCCGGACGACGGAGCGGTACATTCACGTCGCCAAGGAATACTCGGCGCTGAAGAGGGCTATGAGCCAAGCGACGACCCCCGGCCCTCGGGGGCTGAAATCTTGACGTGCTTGAAGGGCTTGCCCTTGGGCAGACCTTTCCGCGCGGGTTCGTGCTGGGAGGGCTTGACCTTGCATCGTTCGATGTAGGCGACGAGGGAATGGGCCGGGACCCTGATTGCCCCAGGGCCTTCCCTTTGAATCGGTTGGCCTCGATCAGCCCTTTGTCGATGGCATAGCGGACCTGCCGGTCGCTCAGGTTCAGCCGCTCGGCGATCTGGGAGATCGGGAAGAAGGGCTGGTCAAGGGCGACTCGAGGGGTTGTGTCGGGAACGGCTTCGGGATGTGGAGGAGGAACTCCCACCTCAGCTTGAGCGAGGGCTGTCGGTCCATCGGCAAGTCCGGGTCGCAGTTGGCATGCGCGAAGATGAAGTCCTCCGTCTCGAAGTAGTCGAGGCAGCCCCGGATGAATTCGACGTGGTTGGGGTCGATGATATTGACGCCATCATAGGGGTAGCTCAGGAGGGTCTGGTCGCCGCCGAGATCGAGCCAGGATCTCAGGGCCGAGTCGGATTCCAGGGCTCCGAGGAGCAACTCTTCGTGATTCCCAAAAAGGGGAACCAGGCGGCATCGCCGGGAGAGCCGGATCAACTGGTCGATGACGGAGCGGCTGTCCGGCCCGTAATCGACGTAGTCGCCGAGCGTGACGATGGTGTCGTCGGGCTGGGGGTCGATGGCCTCGATCAAGGTCTCGAGTGCCTTCGAGCAACCGTGGATGTCCCCGATCGCGAAGAGGCGGTTGGTCATGGGGTTGCGGATGTCCTCGATCGAGGCAACGTGAGACTCGTCACGCCTCGATTGTAGTCCGAAAGATGCCCGCGCCGGGCAAGGGTGCCCGTGGCGTCGACCGAACTACGCACGAGGCAGGTTGAGGTCGATCCCGAAGGCTTCCTCGAAGGCGAGGACGTCCTCCCTCAAGGTCCGCTCGTGGGTGCCCCAAGCGGCATGCCGTCGAGGCGATATCGGTCGATGATGACCCGCTTCCAGGCGGGCCCGGGTAGGGGGGCGTCGTTGCCGTGGAGGATCAGGTATCCGCCCTAGGGGTGCGTGACCCGGCCCCTCGGGAGGGCGTAGTAATGATCGCCCAGGCGGCGTCGGAGGACGGCGGGGTCCTTGTCCCAGGTTTCCGCCAGATGGTCGAGGACCGACGGCCACAGTTCGCGGTGCGAGATCCCGTCCCACCGCCGGAGGTCGTGTCAGGTCAGCAGCCGCCTCGAGATCCGGCCCGCCGCCTCCCTCGCCGGAATCCAGTAAAACGCACCGACCAGGGCTCCCGTCGCGATCTGATCGGATTCGGGCATCATCCCCCCTGCCGCACGCCGGGCCTCTCGAACGACCGGTGCGGTCTCCGGTTCGAGACACGAATCTGATGGATCTGGTTCGATCCGCTTCGCGATCGATAGGCGGAAAAGGCGGCATTCCCAGGACGGGAGCTTTCACATGATGACGCGCCCCACTTCGCTGACCTCCCATCGGTGTCCGCAAGACTTGCAGCGGTATTTCCGGTGGCCCACGACCGTCTTGACCGTGATGGGCACGGCCCGCTGTTCGTCGATGTAGCCGGTCACCCGGAAGTTCCGGTCCCGGATCGCGGTGTGTCCAGTATAAGTGTGGATCTCTTCCTGAGAGCCGATGACCTGGGAGTCGGACCTGATCAGAAGCTTGCTGAACCAGCGGTTGCAGCGAGGGCAGGCGGTCTGGCGACCGAGCCAGATCCGCGACCAGACATACGCCCCGAGCCACATGGCGACGAACGAGCCCGCCATGAGGGATATCAAGGCTTCGGGCGATGGCCTCGGCGAGCCGCGTTCCTTCTCGATCAGCATCAATATCAGGACGAATGTCGCCAAGACCCCGCCGATGACCCAGGTCGGCAGTCCCAGCGGGTGGAGCAGGAAGAACCGGGAGGGGGCGTCCAGTTCCAATTTGCCCTTGCCTTCCGGTTCGGGCGGGTCGGCCTTGATCGGGGGTATCGGGGACGAGACGTCGAGAGCGTACTGGTCGTCGTTCGGGAGGGCGGCGGGCGTTCGCGGGACGGGCGTCACCGGCGGGAACAGGCCCTTGACCCTCCCGGCATCGACCCAGGTCCCCGACTCCTCGCGACTCATCAGGTCGGTCGGCTTGATCTCGCCGTCGCCGGCCAGTCGGCGGAGGATGCGGGCCGTGACCGGGCCGAACCGGTGCCCGGCCTTCATGTGGAACCACAGGTCCGCCATCGCGAAGCACTCCGGGGGGAAGGTTGATTCGAGCGTCCCGCGTCCCGAGGCGGGTCGGGTGGACGTCCGGCGATCAGGTCGCGGTGCATGTCACGGGCAGGAATAGCCGGTGGACGTGCGCGGCCAGCGGGTTCGCCGCCGACCAGCCGGTGTGCCGGTCCATCGCCTCGAGCGCGGCGAGCCACCCGTCCGCCGTACCCGGACAAGCGGCGGCCCGCGCCGATGGGAACCGATCGCCGACGAAGTAGATGAAGAGCAGGCGGGTCGGGACCTGCATGCGGTTGAGCAGGTGGAGGAACGCGACCCGGTTGCAGAATTGGTAGTAGGGGCCCATCCAGGCCTCGGCCCCGACGGCGATCCCCGGGCCGGCCTGCACTTGCCCGAAAGTCGCCAGGGACTGTTGCTCAACAAAAGGTATTTCTCCGTCACGTCCTCGGAATTCTTGACCCTGATCGATCCGGGGAGCTTGCCGAGGAGCCAGATCCGTTCGCCCCTTCTTAGGGCACCGGCGGTGTGATACCTGATGCCCCCCTCGGCGGCGATGGCATCCAAGAATCCGAATGCTTGCCGGTTCTGGACGGGGACGTAGGAGTTGCCCACCACCCCGAGGACGTCGTTGGTGTCGGTCCGGACGACCGCCTTCCGGGATGGGATCGGGATGCCGCCGGTGGTGGTCATGTCGGACAGCGTGACCTCGTAGTTCAGTCCGGCGGCTTCGATGGTCTCCCTGGCAGTGGCGGGAGAGTCCAGCTTGGTCCCCAAGCCGTGCCAGGGAACTTCGCCGACGAACATCATGCTCGTGCTGCCGTTGACCGTTGCCAATTCGTGAGCCATTGTCGAAATCTCCTTGTGAGAGTACGGTCCCCGAGGTGGGGGTGATCCGTTCGGTCCTCACGAGGACTACCCGAGCGACGAGGGCGACGCGCTGACGGAGACGGAGGGGTGGGCCGAGGAAGGATAGGCGGAACACTGGTTCGATGGTCGAACTCATTCCTCCGTCCGGTCGGGTAGGAAATGCTCCGACGTTGATCTTTCTCGGCGGGGTGAATTCCGACCATTCCGGAGAGTCTGATATCCGTGATGGATTAGGGGGTGGTCGAACGGGCAGGTCGGAGAGGGTCAGGTGGGTTGATGATCCAAGACCGTGATACCAACATCGTCTTTGTCGCGGATCGCCTGGAGCGGAGGTTCCCGGACGTGTATCGGGGGTTGATGGCCATTCTCACGGAGCACGGCATCCCCTTGAGGACGATCCCCGGCACCCGAAGCGTCTGGTGCCGCGACTACCTGCCGGTCCAGGTGGCGGAGGATCGGTTCGTTCAGTTCCGGTATGAGCCGGACTACCTGACGGGAAAGTACCGGCATCTGAGGGCCGACGGGGAGATCGGGCCGAGGCTGTCCTGGCTGGAAGGGTGTCTTCAGTCGGAGGTCGTGCTGGATGGTGGAAATGTCGTCGGGAGAGGGGGCCGGGCGATCGTGTCCGACAAGATTTTCCGCGCGAATACCGGGCTCTCTCGAACGGGCTTGGGAGTTGCCCTGAAAAAGGACCTGGGCCTGGCGGAGTTGATCGTCATTCCCCAGGAGCCCGACGACCCGATCGGGCATTCGGACGGGATGGTCTCTTGGCTAGGCGAGCGCTCGATACTGGTCAACGATTACTCGACGGTTTGCGGGGCCTTCCGTCGTCGCATTCGCCGGAGTCTGAACCGACACCAGGTCGATCTCGTCGAGTTGCCGTACGACCCTCAGCCCGGCGGGCGGGAGGGGATGCCGACGGCGCCGGGAATTGGATGAAATTCCTCAGGGTCCGCGACGTGGTAATCGTCCCTGTCTTCGGGATGAAGGTGGACGACAGGGCACTGAGCGTCCTTCGAGACGTCCACCCGGGGCTAGCGGTCGAAGCCATTGAGTGCCGGGAACTTGCCGCCGCGGGGGGCTTGCTTCATTGCGTGACGTGGCAGGCCCTATTTTCCGGATGAAGGCGACGGTTTGGTCGCCCGACCGCATCGCTCCTGATCGGTCCGACTGTTCTCGAAGCGCTCGGTCGGCCCCCGGGCCACCAGAACGTCGAGGGCGTTGGTGGGATTACTCCGTGCGGTCAGGACCCATGCTCGACAACCCAAATCCGGGCGGCTTCGCCGCAGACGACCGCCGTGAGCCGGTCGGACAGCGAGAGCGAGCCCACCGCCCCCGCCCTGAGGAAAATCTGCCTCGCTCGCGAAATAATTTGCGGGTAGGACCATAGATGTCCTACCCCCACCGCTACCATGGTCGTATGCTCTGTTGGCAAATCCACCACGCCGCCGGAAGGTAGGTTCTCCCACCTCAGGGGCATCGGCCATGCACCTATCCTCGCGCCCCCCTCTCGCCCGCATCATGGCCATCGACCGAGCCATCAGGACGAAAGGATGGCCCAACGCGAGTACCCTGGCGCTCGAACTGGAGGTCAGCCCTCGCACCGTGCGCCGAGACATCATCTATATGCGCGACCAACTGGGGGCGCCTCTCGAGTACGACCCGGTCCATAACGGCTATCGCTACACCGAGCCGGCCTTCCGGCTCTCGTATTTCCCCGTCGCCGAGGGGGAACTCGTCGCGGTGATGCTTGCCCAGCGGGTCTTGCGCCAATATCGGGGGACTCCTTTCGAGCACAACCTGCGACAGGCCTTCGACAAGCTCGCCGGGCAACTCCCCGACGCCGTGATCGTGCGGCTCGACGTCATCGCCGACTGCCTCGCCGTCCTGCCCTCGGTGGAGACGGACTACGACCCGGCGATGTTCGCGGCGTTGGCCCGGTCGGTCGTCGAGCGGAGACGGATCGAGGTCGTCTACCACAGCGCCGGGCGTGACGCCGACACGACCAGGACCATCGACCCCTACAACCTCATGCTCCGGGGCGACGACTGGTACGTCGTGGCCCAAGACGGGTTCCGCGCCGAGGTCCGCGTCTTCGCTGTCCAGCGGTTTCGCCGGGTCAGCGAGACCGGCGAAACGTTCGACCGCCCGCCCGACTTCCGCGTCGAGGACTACATGGGCGAGAGCTTCCGCGTCGTCCGGGGCGACGGCCGCCATCGGGTCGCCCTCCGGTTCCAGCCGCCGGCCTCCGCGTGGGTCGCCGAGAAGCGTTGGCACCCCAGCCAGTCCATCAAGGCTGACCCGGACGGAGGGCTCGTCCTGAGCCTCGAAGTCAGCGACCTCCGGGAGATCGCCAGGTGGGCCATGTACTGGGGCTCGGCCTGCGCGGTCCTCGAGCCCGAGGAACTCAAACAGATGGTCGCTCGGGAGTGCGCGGCGATCCTCGATGGCTTGTAGATGCTCCTGATCGGTGACCCGCGAAAGGGTCGCGTTCATACCAGTGTCCTCTGATTTCCACCACAACAAGGTTATCGCCCGAACGACCGGAGGCCGCGTTTCCCATGCTCGAAGATCTCAGAACCCTCGAATACACGTGGGTCCGCCACGTCCTCGCCGCGCGGTTGGAGCATCACCACGCGAGGTGGCTCCGGGGCGCGGTGGCATCGCGGATGAGCCGGCTCGAGTTCCACCACCATCAAGGAGACTCCTTGCTCTACTCCCACCCGCTGATCCGCTACCACGTCACGCCGGACTCGGCCGTGGTCGCGGGGCTGGCCGAAGGGGCCTTGCTGCTCCGGGGGATGCCGAGGTTCGACGACCTGACGCTGGGCCGGGAGACGCATCCGGTGATCGACCACGTGACGGAGACGAACCGAGTCGAGGTCGGGCCGACCGCCGAACCGATCGAATACCTCATGCGTTCGCCCTACCTGGCCTTGAATCAGGAGAACCATCAGGTCTGGGAGCGGGGCGGGACTTTCGATCGTCGCCGGCTCCTGGAGCGCGTGGTCGTGGGGAACCTCCTGTCGCTCTCCAAGGCGGTTGGGCTCCACGTCGACCATCGGCTGTTCGCGGAGGTCGACCTCGAGCCCGACGGGTGGCACGACCTGAAGCCGGGCGTGCGGCTCCTCGGATTCCACGGCTCCCTCCGCGTCAATTACGCCCTGCCCGATGGCTGGGGGATCGGCAAGAGCAGCGCCCGGGGATTCGGAACCTTGACCAGAAAGGAGGCGTGACGTGGCGAAGGAGAAGACCAAGAGCGACGCGAGGATATCCGTCGAATTCCCCAGGACCGGCAACGCCTGGATCGACGCGGGAACCGTCGGACTCTATCGCGTCCTGGAAGGCCGGCCCGCCTACGTCGACGAGCCTGCCGACGCGCCAGAGCCCCCGGACACGCCCGGATTTCAGGTCGAACTCGAAGGTGATCGATTGGTCCTCTCGGGGACGGCATCGCAGATCCAGGCCCGACTCGAATGGGCCTACGACCGCCTCGTCGCCACCTACTTCAACGTGTCGAGCCGGAAGCAAAGGGACGATCCGGGAAGTTACAACTTCTTTCACGACTCCGCCGCCGAGCGATTCGTCACCTTCCCCAAGAAGAAGGCGGTGGGAGCGGCGTCGCTGCTCTTCGACAAGGCGGCGCGTCCCTCGGGCAAGCAGGTCGCCTGGGGAGTGGGGGCCGACGGCCAGCGGGAGGCCGGGCGAATGCCGGCGACGCACGCCCACTTGCAAGGCCAGCTTGATGCTTTCCTCGCGGAGCACGGCCTGAAGCCGGGGCCCCCGGCGGGCCTGCTGGTCAACGGCCCCAACCAGGTCCGGCCCAAGGTCGAGATTCGCGTCGAGGCTCCCGCCGCCAAGGCCGGCTGCTTCCTCACGGGAGATCCCGCGACGGCCCCCGTCGAGGCTAAGGAGACCGCGTTCCCCCTCCTGGGCGGGAGCCGGTCGTTCATCAACGGCGGCGAGAACTGGCCGCGGCTGGGTTGGAAGGTCGACCTGGTCGGCAAGTTCGTGCCGGCCCTGGCGTTCTTCTACCGTCAGGGCGACGACCTCCAACTGTTCTTCCCCCAGTCGAACGACCTCCGGCGGATCGACGCCCTCGCCGACGTGCTGAAACGGATGGTCGACCTCGAACCGAACCTCTTCCGCAACTTCAATTTCGAGAGCAAACTCGGCGGCTATTTTTCGAGGCGATCGGAAGTCGCCGTGGCCTTCCTGCACCGGGTCTTCGTCACCCTGACCGACCAGGAGGCCGCCGCGAGGGCGCGTCGAGAGCAGGCTCGCCTCGACATGGCCGAGAAGACGATCACGCTCGGCGGCGATGACGAGGAGGATGACGAACCGGAGGAGGCCGACCCCGACCCCGAAGTCTCGTCCGGCGACGTCTTCCGCCGGACCCAGGTCGATGGGCCCGTCGGATTCGCGGTCGTCTCGGCGACCAAGAAGGGCAACGTCTGGATGGCCCGCGACTTCTGGACCTTCCAGGACGTCGTCTATCTCGCCCGGCTCTTCGAGGCGATGCAGCAGTTGATCCGGGTCAAGCCGGGGATCTTCCGCCCGCTCTGCCGGCCCGGCGGCCTCCTCCACGCCTTGAGGGACAACGAGGCCAGCGACGAGAGCCGGACGCTCCTCCGCGACCGCGTCTGCGAGGCCATCCTCCATCGCCGGCCGGTCCTCCACCTGATCGAACGGCATGCCTTCCATATCAGCTTCCACGCCGACCCCGGCAAGGCGAACCGGGTCGGCCCGCTTTTCCGATTCGCCAGGCTCTACGAGATCGAACTCCGGAAGGGGACCGAGATGGACAAAGACGAGGGCTACCAGAAGATGGTCGAAGCGGCCACCTGGCTTGGCCAGAAGATCGGCGAGGAGATCGTCAAAGCGGTTAAAGACCCGGAGAAGAGGGAATCGCCCGGCCGGGCCAGGGGGGCGCTCTTCCGGCTCCGCAAGACCCGGTCGACCGCCGACTTCATGAACGAACTGGCCCGGCTCCAGTTCCGCTACTCGATCAGCGTGCCGCCGACCGCCCTCGACGGCGCCAACTTCAACCCCGATTCGTTCGAGGAATTCCGTGGCTTCTGCGTGGTCGCCGCCCTCAACAAGTTCCTCCAAGGGACGGGCGAATACGCCAGGGAAAACAAGCCCGTTCAACCCCAACCGGCCCAGGGAAAGTAGGTCACCCATGCCCAGCCTGAAAGATGCCAGGTCGTTGACGATTACCTTCCTGACCCCCGTCTCGCTCGGCTCGCTCAACGGCAGCGACAAGGAGGCGGACAACGTCAGCAGCATCAAGAAGCTGACCAGGGGATCGAAGACGTACCCATACGTCTCGAGCCAGGCCCTCCGCCGGGCGCTCCGGGATCAACTCGGGGTGCTGCTCGGCCCCGACAAGCTGTCCGAGGGAGTCGCCGCCAAGGACAACAAGGGGGCCAAGAGCAAGAATCCGTCGATCACCCAATGCCTCCCCGCCCAGTACATCGACGACGACCTCTTCGGATTCATGGATGCTTCCAAGGGAGGGACTCACAAGAGGACCAGCCCGGTCCGGGTCGCCCCGCTGCTGGCCATCGATCCCTATGAAGGCGACCTCGACTTCGGGACCAACTACATGGGCGTCGACTCGGGCGGGACGCCCAACATTTTCGAGACCGAGATCCACGGCGGCCTTTATCGCGGGACGATCCTCATCGAACTCGACGCGGTGGGGAAGAACCGCGAAGGCGAGGGGGTCTCCGGCGAAAAGTCGAAGGACAAATGGGACCTCAAAGCGTCGGAGAAGGCCCAGCGGGTCGACGCCCTGTTGACCTCGCTGCAACACCTCTGGTCGACGGGCAGGCAGTCGCGCTACCTGTCCGACATCAGCCCGAAGTTCGTCGCGGCGGCGATGACCGTGGCCAAAGTCCCCTTGTTCCTGGAGTCGGTCCAACGGAAGGGCGACGGGCTCGACGTCGCCGCCCTCGGCGAGGCGGTCAAGGACGCCGAGGCGATCACGGCCGCCCACTGCTTCGGCGTCCGCGCCGGCCTCTTCGGCTCGGTGCCCGAGGGGTCGGTCCCCGTCGGCGAGGCGTTCGACACGATCCGGGGATGGGTCAAGGACTATTACGGAGCCTGAACGATGCCCATCGTCGTGGTCGAGGCGGTGGCTCCGGTCGCCAGTTGGCGGCCCCCGGAAGCCTTGACGTATCACCGGACCCTGCCGTTGCCCCCTTACACCGCGCTGGTGGGGATGCTCGGCGCCGCCCTGGGACTTGGATTGAAGGAGGTTTATCAGTACGTCAAGGAGCGTGCCCTCCGCCTCGGCGTGGGCGGCTGGCACGAGGGCCAGGGTCGGGACCTCTGGAAGTTCCAGAAGCTCGAGTCGATCGCCGAGGGGAAGGAGATCAAGACGGACGTGCTGCTCCGCGAGTTCTGGGCCGACGTCCGCCTCGCCCTGGTCATCGAAGCCCCCGACGCCGCGACCGCCGAGGTCGTGGCCGAGGCCTACCGACGGCCGGGCTTCCCGCTGACCGCCGGGCCCAGCGACGCTTTGATGAAAGCGGTCGCCGTCCGCGTCGAGGAAGTCCAACCCATGCCCACCCGGCGGCTGGCCTATACCCAGGTCTTCGACGCGGTCCCGCCCCGCTACGTCCTCGCCGAATCCATGGACCAGATCCCGCTCAGCCGGATCATCCGCGCCCCGACCGTCGAGCGCCTGCCGACCGGCTTCGCCTTCGACCCCGACCAGCCGCGACGACTCGACGGCCGGGCGCTGGTGACGTTCATCGCCGACCCGATCGAATTCGACGAGGGCGTCGACCCCGTCATCGGCTACCCCATCGAGCCCCGATCGGGCGCCCTGCTCGCGGGTCCGGTCCATCACCCGATCAAGAAAGGAACGCCGTGGATCATCCCCGTCCATCGCTACGACTCCCGGACCTCGCCGCCGGGAAACTCCTCGACGACTCCCTCGCCAAGCGGGAAGACCCGGCCAAGGGGCAGCAAAAGCAGTCCTACTGGGACCACGTGACGGCCGTCTACGACGCCTGGCGCAGCCTCAAGGAGGTCCACGCCCCGCTGATCGCCCGGGTGGCCGCCCGATACCAGATCAAGACCGAACGCCTGCTCCAATCGAGCCTGCTCTGCGTCGCCATGCACGACGTCGGGAAGCTGACGCGCAATTTCGCCGACATGATGCGCGCCCCCGACGAGGTCGAGTACAAGGCGGCGGTCCGTCGGAACTACCGCCACGAGGTCGCGCCGCTCTGGCTGGTCACCCAGGCGGCCCAGGCCATCAGGGCGATTGCGCCACGATGGGTAATTTGGGAGGATGAAAGCATGGCGCCTTGGGTTGGTTGGCGGTTGGGCCGACATCCGAAGCGTCGATGCTCTCCGGGTCTTCCCTTTCATGTCCAGC
>JAABUQ010010659.1_pt1 | contig 11982 bp, 15 predicted proteins | sample 5560001 | NCBI WGS metagenome assembly JAABUQ01 (sample SAMN10711888, study PRJNA513371) | rock metagenome | isolation source: Antarctica rocks | place: Antarctica: Victoria Land, Finger Mt nord | collected 2015-12-18
ACGAGCGGTTCCAGCAAGTGCCACTGGTCATCGGTCAGGTCAGTGGAGTAGGCTTTGCGGGGGCTGGTTAACTGTTCCATGCCTTGATTTTCGGAAGGAACGAAGCCTTTCTATACAGTCTCTAAGGGCCTTTCGACACTGGAAAGGCTTCCATCCTGGCGGGGGCCGAGCCGCGCCCGTGCGCTTTCGAGCTGCGCCTGCACCGCCCCGCGCCCCGTCCCGCCGAAGGTCTCGCGGGCGTCCGCGCTGCCGCGCGGGCTGGCCAGCAGGGCCGGGTCCGCCTCAGAGAACAGCGGCGAGGCGGAGGCCAGGTCCGCCCGCGTCAGGTCCTCCAGGCCGCGCCCTGACCGGACGCAGTCGCCGACGATTTTCCCGATGACCTCGTGCGCCTGCCGGAAGGGCAGGCCTTGGCGTACAAGGTAATCGGCGAGGTCCGTGGCCGTCGAAAAATCTCCGCGCAGCGCCCCCGCCATGCGGGCCGCGTTGAACTCCGTGTTCCTGAGCAGCGTGTCCATGACCGCGAGGCACATCTGCGTCGTGTCCAGGGCATCAAAGAGGCTCTCCTTGTCCTCCTGCATGTCCTTGTTATACGCCAGCGGCAGCCCTTTCATCACCGAAAGCAGGGCGATCAAATCGCCAAAGACGCGCCCGGCCTTGCCCCGCGTCAGCTCGGCGACGTCCGGGTTCTTCTTCTGCGGCATGATCGAGCTGCCCGTCGTAACATTGTCGCCCATCTCGACCCAGCCGAACTCGGGCGAGTTCCACAGGATCAGCTCCTCGGACAGCCGCGACAAATGCATCATGACCAGGGCCAGGGCGGAGACGGTCTCAACGGCGAAGTCCCGGTCGGAAACGGCGTCTAGGCTGTTATCGGCGATTCCCGAGAAGTTTAACAGGGCCGCCACGCGATGCCGGTCGATGGAAAACGTCGTCCCCGCCAGCGCACCCGCCCCCAACGGCAGGACGTCCACGCGCGCCCGTGCCTCTCCAAGCCGCTCGTCGTCGCGCGCCAGCATCCAGAAGTAGGCCAGCAGGTGATGTGCCAGTCGGACGGGCTGCGCGTGCTGCAAGTGGGTCATGCCCGGCAGCAGCGTGTCCAGGTGCCGCTCCGCCTGGTCTGCCAGCGTCCCCTGAAGACCGGCGATGCGCTCCCTGATCCCGTCGATGGCCTCGCGGACGTACAGCCGCAGGTCGGTCGCCACCTGGTCGTTGCGCGAGCGGGCCGTGTGCAGCTTGCCCGCCACCGGTCCCATCCGCGCCGTCAGCAGGCTTTCGACGGCCATGTGGACGTCTTCGGCACCGGGGTCAAGGACAGCCGCGCCCGAGGCTAAATCCTGCGCCAGCTCTTCCAGCCCGCCTTTGATCGCCTGTGCATCGCCTGACTCGATTATTCCACACTCGCCCAGCATCGTCACATGAGCGATGCTGCCCTGGATGTCCTGCGGCCACAGCCGCGCGTCGAAGCGCAGGCTGGCATTAAACTGGTGGACCAGTGCGTCGGTGTCCTGGGCGAACCGCCCGGCCCAGAGTTTGGGTGCTGATGACATGAGTTATGACCCTATTGGGTGTGAAGTCGGCGGCGGAGGCCAAACATTGTTGGAAGGGGCAGGGGTGGCGGGCGCAACGGCGGCAATCCTTTTTCTGCCACGACTGAGTATGACTGTCATTGTGACGTAGAGTATGGTTCCAACCGCGCCTGCTATACCCAAATCCACGCTCAAGTCGGCCCAATGTGGCTTTCCGTGCAGCAGAATGGAGGCTGCCCAGCCGCCGAAAGAGGCGATCCCGATCAGCACCACCGGCACGGGGAGGCGGTTCTTCTCGTCCCTGTGAGGGAACAATTGAATGATATTGCTCAGGATGCCAATCAGAAAGCCCCCAACCGTCATCAACTCTACGATGGAGTAGCCGGTCAGCCAGTGTAGGATCATGGCGCGGCAGCCGCCGTCTGCTCTTCCCGCACCTTTTTGGGCCGCACGATGATCTCCACTTCCTGATCCAGCGCGTCCAGGCAGCGGAACAGGCGGTCCAGCGTGAAGCCGTCCAAGCGTCCCCCCAAGATTTCGGAGACGTTCGGCTGGGTTAGACCCATGAGTTTGGCGGCTTTGGCCTGAGTCAGACGTCGCTCTCGGACGATCTTGCTGATCTTGGCGCACAGTTTGGCTTTCGCCAGCAGCAGCTCCGGGTCCGGCAGGTTCAGGTCCCCGAAGACGTTGCCGCAGCTAGGCGTGATTTCTATCTCTTCTTCGTCAACCAGCGGCGTTTCGTTCGGCATACATTTCCTCCGCTTTCTTTAAGCGCGACTCGATAAGCGCCAAGTCGCGGGCGGATGTCGCGATCCCAACCCGGCTTTTCTTCTGGAAGACGTGTAGGACGTAGACGACCTTGGCGAAGCGGACGGCATACACGGCTCGGTAAGCGTCTGTGTCGTAGTCCTCAACGATCTCCAAGACGCCTGCGCCACGGAAGCCCTTCAGCGGCTTTGCCTTGTCCGATTTTTCCCCGGTCTGCGCCAGAAAGAGCGCGGTGCCGAACGTCCGCCTGACGACGGGCGGCATGGCTTGCAGATCCTTCCGCGCGGCACCGACGAACTCCAGCGGCTTGACGACTTCATCATCCATAACGAGTATACCAGATTTGGGATAAACCTACTTCCCGTGCTTCTCCTTCAAGGCCCAGTACATCCGGGACTGCATCCCGTGGGTCTGGACGTTGCCGACCGAGAGCCGCTGGTCGAAGCTTTTGGAGTCGAACGAGGCCAGGTCCTCGCTGTACAAGGCCCACTCGGACGCGCGGCCTACGACGGCGCAGCTCCCCTTGAACAGCCGCAGCGTGACCGTGCCCGTCACGCGCTCCTGAATCTTGCCGATGAAGGCTTCGAGGTCGTCTTTCAGCGGGTCGAACCACAGGCCGTAATACGCCAGCTCGCCCCACTGCTGGTCCACACCCGCCTTGAACTTGCGCTCGGCGGCAGTCGCGACCAGGGACTCTAAGGCGGCGTGGGCCTTCACCAAGACGGTGCTGGCGGGGCACTCGTAGTTCTCGCGGCACTTCAGGCCCAGCAGGCGGTCCTCCATGATGTCCACGCGCCCCACCCCGTTGTCACCGGCGATCTTGTTCAGCCACGTCACCAGGGTCAGGCCGTCCAACACTTCGCCGTCGAGCGAGACGGGGATGCCGTTCTCAAAGCCCAGGGTGATGGTCTGCGGGGCGGCGTTGGCCGCGTCGATGCCCTTGATCCACTGGAAGATCTCCTCGGGCGGGGCGTAGTCCGGCTCTTCCAGATGCCCGCCCTCGATAGAGCGGCCCCACAGGTTCTCGTCAATGGACCAGATCTTGTCGGCGGACACCGAGATGGGGATGTTCCTCGCGCGGGCGTACTCGATCTCCTCGGTGCGCGTGTAGTTGTGCTCGCGCATGGGGGCGATGATGGGCGTGTCCGGCATCAAGGCGCGCATGACGTACTCGATCCGAAACTGGTCGTTGCCCTTGCCGGTGCAGCCGTGGCAGAAGGCGTCCGCGCCGACCCGCTGGGCCACTTCGACGGCCTTCAGCCCGATCAGAGGCCGGGCGATGGCCGTGGACAGGGGGTAGCCCTGGTAGTCGCCGTTGGCCTTGACGGCGGGCCAGCAGTAGCTTTCGACGAACTCGCGTTTGGCGTCGGCGGTGTAGTGTTCGGTGCCCAGGGCGCGGGCGCGGTCCTCGGCGCTTTGGACGTCCTCGGCGGGCTGGCCGACATCCACGGTGACGGTGACGACGCGCTCGAAGCCGTAGTCTTCGCGCATCATGGGGATGGCGACGGACGTATCGAGTCCGCCGGAGTAGACGAGGACGACTGTTTTAGGCATAGTGTATTCCTTGTGTGAGATCATGTGACGGAAGGAACACGGGGCTGCCTCGTGTTCCCTTCGTGTCCCTCCCGTGCCTGGCTACAGCACCAGCGCCAGGATGGCCTTCTGGGCGTGCAGGCGGTTCTCGGCCTGATCAAACACGACCGACTGCGGGCCGTCCAGGACCTCCGCGCTGATCTCCTCGCCCCGGTGGGCGGGGAGGCAGTGCATGACCAGGGCGTCGGGGGCGGCATGGGACATCAGCACCGCGTTGACCTGGAAGGGCACGAACAGCAGGGCGCGGGCGGCGGCCTCGTCCTCCTGCCCCATCGAGGCCCAGACATCGGTGTACACGGCGTCGGCGTCGCGGACGGCTTCGGCGGGGTCGTGCGTCACGGTCAGGACGGCCCCCGTCTCGCGGGCGGACTCCAAGGCCGTCGCCCACAACCCCGCGTCCGGCTCGTAGCCTTCGGGACAGCCTAATCGGAAGTGCACCCCCACTTTGGCGGCCAGCAGCATCAGCGAGTGGGCGACGTTGTTGCCGTCGCCGACATAGGCCAGCGTCAGGCCGCGCAGGTCGCCCCGGCGCTCGGCCAGGGTCTGGAAGTCGGCCAGGGCCTGGCAGGGGTGCTCGCGGTCGGACAGGCCGTTGATGACGGGGATGCCGGCATACTCGGCCAGTTCCACAACAGCGGAGTGGTCGAACGTCCGGGCCATGATGCCGTCGATCCAGCGGTCCAGATTGCGGGCGACGTCGGGCACGGTCTCGCGGACCCCCAGCCGGCCTTCGAGGTAGACGGCGTGGCCGCCGAGCTGGGTCATGCCCGCCTCGAACGTGACGCGGGTGCGGAGCGAGGGCTTCTCGAACAGCATGGCCAATGTCTGTCCCTTGGCGAACAGCGTCTGCGTGTCGTCGAACTTGTGCGCCTTGAGCCGCGCGGCCACGTCCAGCAGCAGGTGTATCTCCTCCGCTGAAAGCTGCTCGATGCCTAAAATGTCCCGCCCGCGCAGGCGGGTCTCACCCAGCACGTCATAGAGGTCCGACCGCTCCCGGCTGGGCGGAGCCATACGCTGCGGGTAGTTGATGGGTTTGTTCATGCTGTCATCCTACAAGGGGCTTCTCTCCGGTCACAGAGGCGCGGGCGAGGGCGAGATTCGCCCCATGTCGAGCGAGGATGCGCCCGGCGAGGCCGCACTTTTCCCGGATCAGGCCGAGCAATAAATGCTCCGTGCCGATGTGCGGGACGGGGAACCGCTGGGCCTCTTTGTGACCCAGATCAATGACCTGCTTGGCATTCGTGGTAAGCCGGGCGTCGCCTTCGACGGCGGGCTTCGCATTGGGCTTGTGCCGCGCCGCTTCCGCCCGGACCGCCTCCATGTCTAGCCCCAGTTCGCCGAGTACCCGTGATGCGACATCGGCGGCCTCCACCCGGTCGGTCGGGGCCGGGGGCCACACACGGCCCTGTTGCTCGCGGGCCTGGAGGAGCAGCCCGATCAGCAGGTGTTCGGAGGCGACCTCTCTTGTCCCCATCCGCCCGGCTTCCTGCTGGGCATACAGGACCGTTCTTTTAGCACTCTCCGTGAACCGCTGCCACATCGCGTCCTTCCCTCCACACCCTCTCTCACAGCACGTCGGCCAAAATGGCGATGGCCTCGTCGATGTCGGCCTGGGTGATGATGAGCGGCGGGACGAAGCGCAGGACGTGGTCGCCGATGGCGCTCATCAAGAGGCCCCGGCCCATGGCGGCGTCCAACACGCGCTTGGCGTCGGGGGCGGCAAGCTCGACGCCCATCATCAGGCCCACGGCGCGGATGTCGGCGATCTTGGCCCGGAAGCGCGGCTCGTTCAGCCGGTGGACGAAGTACGCGCCCATCGCGTGGGCGTTCGCCAGCAGGTGCTCGTCCTCGATGGTCTCCAAGACCGACAGGGCCGTGGCGCAGGCCAGGGGGTTGCCGCCGTAGGTGCTGCCGTGGTCGCCGGGGGCCAATGTCGTCGCCGCCTCGCCCCGCGCCAGGCACGCGCCGATGGGGAAGCCGCCGCCGAGCGCTTTGGCCGAGGTCAGGATGTCGGGCACGACGCCGTAATACTCGTAGGCGAACCACTTGCCGGTCCGCCCGATGCCCGACTGGACCTCGTCGAAGATCAGCAAGGCCTGGTGCTTGTCGCACAGCGCGCGCGCGGCTTCGAGGTAAGACTTGCAGGCCGGGTAGACGCCGCCCTCGCCCTGGATCGGCTCCAAGAGCACGGCGCAGGTGTCGTCGGTGACGGCGGCTTCGAGGGCGGCGATGTCGTTGAACGGCACGTGCGTGAACCCCTGCACCATCGGCAGGAACGGCTCCTGGTACTTGGGCTGGCCGGTCGCCGTCACGGTCGCCATCGTCCGCCCGTGGAACGACTTGGCGGCGGTGACGATGCCATACTTGTTCGCCCCGCCGTGCGACTTGGCGTACTTGCGGGCGATCTTGATGGCGCACTCGTTGGCCTCGGCCCCTGAATTGCCGAAGAAGACGCGGTCCATGCTGGCAAGCCCCACCAGCTTCTCGGCCAGGTGGGCCACGGGCGCGGTGAAGTAGTAGCCCGCCGTGTGGATCAGGGTCTCGGCCTGCTCCTGAATCGCCCGGACCATGCGCGGGTGGCAGTGGCCCAGGGCGTTGACCGCGATGCCGGCCAGGAAGTCCAGATACTCCCTGCCGTCCGCATCCCAGACGCGCGCGCCCTTGCCCCGCACCAGGGTCAGCGGCAGGCGGGCGTAGACGGGCAGCAGGTACGCACCATCGAGCCGTCGGACCTCGGCGTCATCGACAACGGGCGCGATCCGGCCCGTCTCGGTGTCCAGAGCGTAGCCCGCTTCGGGGGCTGTCGAATGGGGTGTGAGTGTCGTTGTCATGGTGTGGTGCTTTCATCGCGTTCCCGAGTGGGCGGGAGATAGGCCATCCAGCGTTCCGGCTGCGGGAGCGGCTCGAAGCCGACCTCGGCATAGACGCCGTGGGCGTCGCGGGTGACGAGCAGCCAGCGGCGCACGTCCGCGTGGTCAGGATGATCCAGGACGAATTGGACGAGGGCGCGGGCTAGGCCGCGCCCCCGGTGGGCGTCGTCCACGAAGACGTCGCAGACGTAGGCGATACGAACCAGATCCGAGACGACGCGCAGATAAGCCGTCTGCCCCCCGCCCGCGTAGGCCCCTATCACGAGCGACGAGTGTGCGGCGGCCTTTTCCACCTGCGGGCGCGTGATGCCGGGACTCCAGTAGGTCGTCGTCAGCCAGCCGTGGACGCGGGCGAAGTCCACCCGCGCCGGATCGTCGCTTATCTCGTAAGTATCAAAGCGTTGGATCATCTTAGCGTGTCATCTTATCATCGTCCCCAGGCCTTCGTGCGTGAACAGCTCCATCAGGAGCGCGTGCGGCTGGCGGCCGTCGATGATCGTGGCGCGCTCGACGCCGGCCTTGACGGCGGCCACGCAGGCCTCCACCTTGGGGATCATGCCCTTGTCCACGTGGCCGTCGGTGATCAGCTGCCGCGCGTCCTGCGGGGACATCTCGCGGACCAGCGAGTCTTTATCGGCGAAGTCCTGGTAGATGCCCGCCACGTCGGTCAGCATGACCAGCCGGACTGCGCCCAGGGCGGCGCTGAGTTCCCCGGCCACGGTGTCGGCGTTGACATTGTAGCTCTCGCCCGCACGGCCCACGGCGACGGTGGAGAGGACGGGGATGTAGCCTGCCCCGGCCAGGGTGTGCAGCAGGGCCGGGTTGATCTGGGTCACGCGCCCGACGAAGCCGATGTCGCCCTTGGTGGTCTCGCGCTCGGCGACGATCAGATTGGCGTCCTTGCCGGACAGGCCCACGGCCAGCGCCCCCTGCTGGTTCAGCAGGGCGACGATGCCCTTGTTGGTCTTGCCCGCCAGCACCATCTCGACGATCTCCATCGTCTCGGCGTCGGTCACGCGCAGGCCGCCGACGAAGTGCGGCTCCTTACCCATGCGCTGCATCGCCTCGCTGATCTCCGGCCCGCCGCCGTGGACGAGGATCGGGTTGATGCCGACGTAGCGCATCAGCACCACGTCCTGCATGACGGCAGCCTGGAGGGCCGCGTCGAGCATAGCCGCGCCGCCGTACTTGACGACGACGGTTTTGCCCGCGTACTGTTTGATATACGGCAGGGCCTGGATCAAAACTTCCGCCTGTGTCATGGTCTTCTCCTGCTCCGCTTCACCCGCCTATGCCGGCACATCTGATTTCCCACTCCCGCCGGACCTGCCGCACCGGCGGCAGGGGGGTTTGCCAGAGCCAGCCGATGTTGATCCAAAATCCCGGCAGCACGGCGCTCTCATAACGGCCCTCGGCGTCCGGGGCCGTCCGCCCATACCGCCCCTCCGCGTCCAGCACGAAGAAGTCCGCCCGGCGGGCCTCCGGGTCCAGAGTCCAGTATTCGCGGACGCCGCCCGCCTCGTACTCGATGAACTTGACGCCCCGGTCGCGGACCACGCTTTCGGGCGAGATGATCTCAATGGCGAGGTCGGCGGGGCCATCCAGCAGGTTCGTCTGGAGCCGCGGCAGGTGCTCCTCGGTGATGAAGATCAGGTCCGGCTCGCGCCCCCGCCGGATGCTGTCCAGCTTCATCTGAAACGGCGCGATCAGGGCCTTCCCCGCGCCGCGTTCCTCGGCGTACTCCCCAAGCAGCCTTCCTAAAAACAGAGCCAGGTCTTGATGCCTTGCGCTTGCCGGACTCATCATCTCCACCTTTCCGTCCACCCACTCGGCCAGCGTGTCCTCGTCGGCCCAGTCCAGGAACTCCTCGTAGGTCATCCGGGGCAGGGCCGTCCGGCCCGGCAGAGTGATGTTCTTTGCTTTAACCATGCGCTCCCTCCTCGGCTCTCGGCCCGATGATCGCCTCGGCCTCGATCTCGACCAGCATCCGCGCGTCGATCAGGCGGCTGACCTCGACCATGCTGGTCGCGGGCCGGATCGCGCCGAAGACCTCGCCGTGCGCCCGCCCGACCTCTTCCCACCGACCGATGTCCGTGACATACATGCGCGTCCGCACCACGTCTTCGAGCCGCGCCCCGGCGCGGCTCAGGGCCGACTCGATGTTCTTCAGCGCTTGGACAGCCTGTGCATAGGCGTCGCCCACGCCCACAACTTCGCCGCCCGCGTCCGTCGCCGTCGTGCCCGAGACGTGGACGACATCGCCGACACGCACCGCCCGCGAGTAACCAACGGTAGATTCCCAGGGCACCCCGGAGCTGACGTTTATTCGTGTCATAGGTCTAAGACCGCCCCCTGGCCGCCAACTCTGGGGGAGGCAGAACAAGAACAGTTGCTATAGCGTCACAACTCCGTCGGCAGGTGCCGGGCGTACATCTCGCGGCAGTCGGTGTGCGTTTCGAGCGTCCGCGTGATCGCGGTGGGCGGGGCGGCCAGGTTCACGCCGTAATCCATCTCGCCGCACTCGGGGCGCACGGCGAACGCCAGACGCTCCGCATCCAGCGAGAACTGCGCGTCTACGCCGGGCTTGTTGCCCCGCGCATCCAGCCGGACCCACTGCTGGCGCGAGGCCACATAGACGGTGTTCAGCGCGTGGAGGCAGTAGCCGCTCTCGGGCGTGTCCCCCAAGGTTAGCCGCTGGTAGCCAAGGCCGGCCGGGATGCCCCGGCTCCGCAGCAGGGCGGCCAGCAGGTGCGACTTGGCGTAGCAGATGCCCTCGCCATAGCGCAAAACCTCGGACGCCCGGCCCGTGACGCGGCGGCTGCCGACGTCCCAGGAGTGCGCGACCTGGTCCCGGACGAACTCGAACGTGTCCCGGATGACAGTCTCTTCCGAGCGCCCGTCCGTGGGATAGGCCGCCAGATGCGCCTGTATCTCAGGGGCGTCGAAGTCTATCCAGGGCGTCGGTTTCAGGTAATCGGCTTTGCGTTCAAGGATGGCTGACATTTAGGTTCACCTTTGGGCCTTCGCTCTTTTCCTCAAAATTTGGTAAACGATAAAGTGTCGCCGTTTCTCTCTCATCGTCGAAGACGCACGTCAAATGTTCCCCTTCCTCAAACAATCCTGCGGGGAGCGGCTCTAGTGGCCTCAATACTCCTTCTTCGTAGACTGCTGCAAAAGTAGAATCCATTTGTGAGCCTTAGACCGATATGCGATCTGGAAAATAAGCAGACATCATAGCCATGATAACTGCAAGCCAAGCCGCAGTCTGTAAAGAAATGTCGTCACAAAACGCTGGATTGTTAAGGATTTTGAAACACCATGGCCCATTGTATTCTCATCAATGGGTACAAGGCTCCAGATCGCACTATCCGGCTTGCCATGCAAAATATCATTGAATGGCCGTGTGAATTCACGTCCTACCCCAGCGAACTTTGCCTTCCCAATGTTGTCGAGCATTTGGGCTAGGCTAGGTGCCTCACTGTGCTTCCATCCGCGTTTCCATATGTCAATCTTGTCGGGGCTAGCCTGAAGGTACAACAAAATAGCCGCACGTTCCGCCAGAGGTCTTATGAGGACAAATGCCCCAAAGAGATAGCCTTGCCTTATGAGTTCTCGAATGGAAAGGGCAATGTTTATGCTCTGCGGAATGAGCTGGCAGGCGGCCCACTGCATATCAGTTTTGACAATCCTGTGCGTCAGAGCCGAAACAATCTCATTTTCCTCCATGCAAGCAATGATCAAGTTATCAAATGCGTGAACAGTTTCACGCCCCAGATAAGGCTCATTGCCTGGGGTAAAGACAGAGATGTTGTTTGATTGCTCATTATTATGCAACATAGGAATCGCTTCCATTACGTGTGGTACTCGGCGTTGATCTTGACGTAGTCGTAGGAGAAGTCGCAGGTGTAGACCGTCGCGGACTCGCCATCAGGTTGGTGGAAGTCGATCAATATCTGAACTTCTTTGGCTTTCATGGCCTCGGACACGACGTAGCCGTTGAAGTCGGTCGGCATCCCCGCCCGGTATACGGTGGTCCCGGCCAGGGCGATCTCGACGCGTTCGGGGTCGAAGGCGATGCCCGCCCGGCCCGCGGCGGCGAGTATCCGGCCCCAGTTCGGGTCGTTGCCGAACAGGGCCGTTTTGACCAGGTTCGAGTTCGCGACGGTCTTGGCGACCACGCGCGGGAAGCCGGCCCGCTGCTCCGGGGTCAGCTCCAGGCCGTTCGCGGCGTAGGTTTCGGCCAGCCGCGCGGGCACGGCGACGTTCTGCACGGTCACTTCGACCAGCTTCGTCGCCCCCTCGCCGTCGCGGGCGATCTCACGGGCGAGGAACAGGCAGACCGAGTACAGCGCGCGCTCGAACGTCCGGGCGTCTTCGGACTCCAGGCTGTTGATGAGCGGGTTGCCGGCCAGGCCGTTGGCGAGGGCGAGCACCATGTCGTTGGTGGACGTGTCGCCGTCCACGGTGATCGAGTTGAACGTGTACCAGCAGACGCGGCGCAGCATCTCTTGCAGCACGGGCTGCTCGATGGCGGCGTCCGTCGTCAAAAACCCGAGCATGGTCGCCATGTTCGGGGCGATCATGCCTGAGCCTTTGGCGATGGCCCCGAGCCGGGCCGTTTTGCCGCCCAAGATGAATTCCACGGCCACTTGCTTGAGGAACGTGTCGGTGGTCATAATGGCCTGGGCCGTGTCATCGCACGTCTCACCGTGCAGCTTCGCGGCGGCGTCGTGGATGCCCCGCGTGATCTTGTCCATCGGCAGCTTGGTGCCGATAACGCCCGTGCTCGCCGACAGCACACGCCGGGGCGGCAGGTTCAGCGCCTCGGCGGCCTGATGGACCATTGCCACGGCATCGGCCCAGCCCTGCTCCCCGTTGCAGGCGTTGGCGTTGCCCGAGTTGACGACGATGGCGCGGGCCAGGCCGTCCTGCAAATGCGTCTGGTTGCTGACGATGCAGGGGGCCTGGACGATGTTGGTGGTGAAGACGCCCGCCGCCACCGCGCCCACGGCGGAGACGATCAGGGCGAGGTCGTTTCGCTTGCGCTTGATGCCGCAGTAGACGCCCGCCGTCCGAAAGCCCTGCGGGGCGACGACGCCCCCGCCGATGATGTCCAGGCCGCCGAGTTGATTGCCGCTCATTTCCATAGGTCGATTGTCCTCGGAGGTCCTACCCCGGCTCGCTTGAGGCTCGCCACCCCTCCCTCGAAGGGAGGGGCTTTCGGA
>JAABUQ010010660.1_pt1 | contig 11981 bp, 7 predicted proteins | sample 5560001 | NCBI WGS metagenome assembly JAABUQ01 (sample SAMN10711888, study PRJNA513371) | rock metagenome | isolation source: Antarctica rocks | place: Antarctica: Victoria Land, Finger Mt nord | collected 2015-12-18
GACCCTCCGGGTCGGCATGCTGTCCCTCTTCGGTGACCTCGGACTCGCAACCGCCGCATAGACAACATTTTGTCGATGGAGAAACTTCAAGCGCCTAGTCCTCGGCGAGGGTTTCGCCGTCGATCCTCGAAGTACGACGGGAAGTGTCGACGGAACCGCTGTGAGCGGCTATTTACATGCGGAGCCCGATTTTTGCGCAGCCCTTCCCACGGCCACGACCGGCTGTGCAAAGCTGAGAGCGAAATCACGGCCCGTACAGGAATCCCGCCTCCCCGTCGGCAACCTCTTTTTGTTACGCCGGTCACAACTGTCTCAGTGATACTCGATCGAGTTTGCCAATTCGGTCATCTCCCCCCCCATCCCGCATCGAAGACCTCACAGGTACTGCGATGGAAGGACAGCCATGAACCAAAAGACGACTGCAGCACTCCTTGTCGGTGGGATCGTCGTGCTCGGCGGCGGTGCGGCTCGGGCCGCGACGCTGTCCCCGTCGGGTGGCGCAGATCATCCGACGGCTGGAGCGCACGTGGCCACCACACCCGCCACAACACCTCGCTCCGGCGTGACATTCACCCTGCCGAGGCCGACCATGACCAACAGCCAGATGGCCATCGCCAACAGCACGGCTCCCAACGCCACCCTGCCCGGGATCGCTGCCTCTGCCCCGCCGACGACTGTTGCGCCTGTCGTGTCGAAGCCGTCGGTGGCGCTGCCCTCGGCTCCTGCGGTCCCGCCCGGTACCACCAATCTGTCGGTGGCTCCCGGCTCGGGTGCCGGCTGCAGCGCAGGGATCACCGATGGCAACCAGTGGATCAAGTACACCGTCAGGCTTGGAGACACGCTGTCGAGCATCTCGCAGTGCTTCTCCCTCAACGGCTACGAGACCCTCTACCACGACAACATCAGCGTGTTGGGCCCCAACCCCAACCTCATCTATCCGGGGCAGGTCATCACGATCGTCAACGGCAAGATGTCTGTGAGGTCGAGTTGACGGATCTCTCTTCCATGCGGAGCCGCGTCGGCAGAGCCACGTTCAAAAGGGCTTCGCGCAGTGTGGCCAGGGCCTCGAGCCACATCGCCTTCCCGACCCCGGGCAGGACGTCAAGCGAGCGGATCCCGACCGTCAACGCCGGCGCCGCCGACACCCGGTCCCTGCAGGCTCGGCACGCGTTGGTGGTGGGCCTCTTCGACACCGACGACATCGTGGAGAAGTTGCGGTCTGTCGGGGTCGAGACCACGGTGGCGTCGGGGAGCGCCGAGGCGCTGTCGGTCGTCACCGAGAAGACACCCGATGTGCTCGTCGTCGGTCCGTTCGCCGCCGATGACGGGAGCAATTTGGAGCTGGTCTCCCGGGTGCGTTCGGGGCCGTGGCACAACCTGCCGATCATCATGATGGGCGCGTCGGGTGGGGCGGTCGCGGCGTTGCAGGCGGGAGCCGATGACTACCTGCCGGCCTGGGTGCTGGCCAGCGAGCTGGTGGCGCGCATCGAGGCGAAGCTCCGCCCGCCCCGCTCGACGACGCCAGCCGACGTCAGCCGTCCGGCGCTGTCGGAGCACCGACTGCTGGAGGAGACCGATCAGGAGCTCCGTAGGGCGCAGCTCGTGCGTCGGCCCGTAGCGTTGGCCGTGGTGAGCATCGCAGAGGCGGAGCGCCTACGGGCCCGTTTGGGCTCGCAGGCGATACACGAGATCGCAGCTGCCTTCGGCGAGATGTTGCGGTATGACGCCCACCCGCTTGAAGCGCACAGCGCTCGGCAGGGAGGCGGTTTCCTTTTGCTTATGCCGGAGACCGATCCGGCTACAGCGGCGGAGAGGCTGCGTCTCCTCTCCCGTCGGGTCAGCGAAGCGGTGCTCGACATCGCCGGTGAGCAGGTCCGCTTGACGCCGGTGATCGGCTACACCAGCGAAGACCGGACCGTGAGTGTCGACGAGCTGCGCGGCCGTGCGGTGGCGGCGCTGGAGGAGGCCGCGACCCACCTCGACCTCCTGCCCGTGGAGTGGTCGCCGTTACTCGACACTCCAGAGGCGCCCCCGGCCGCGGCGCGCGACCGACTGCTCGCGCTGAGCGTCAAGTTGGGTGGCCCGCTCCAGATCGTGTTCTCGGTGCTGCTGGTGCTGGGGTTGCCCTTCATCGTCTACGTCTCGCTCTGGCAGTTCGGTTTCGACCTGACGACGGTCACGTACCCGCTCGTGGCGGTGGCGTTGGTCGGTACTGCTGCATTGCTGTGGTTGGAGAGTCTGAGGGCGGTGGCCCCAGTCGACGCGCCGAGCGAGCCTGCAAGTCCCTACCCGTCGGCATCCGCGATCGTGGCCGCCTACCTGCCCAATGAGGCAGCGACCATCATGGACACGATCAGCACGATGTTGGCGCAGGACTACCCGGGTGACCTCCAGGTGATCCTGGCCTACAATTCGCCCCGTCGCCTGCCTATCGAGGACACGCTGGCGGCGCTCGCCGAGAGCGACCCTCGCCTCACGTTGTTGAAGGTGACGGCGAGCACGTCGAAGGCGCAGAACGTGAATGCCGGCCTTGCCTATGCGACCGGCGACTTCGTCGGGATCTTCGACGCCGACCACCATCCCGAGCCCGGGAGCTTCGCCCGGGCGTGGAGGTGGCTGTCGCACGGCCACGACATCGTGCAGGGCCATTGTGTCATCCGTAACGGCGAAGCGTCGTGGGTGGCCCGGTTGGTGGCCGTGGAGTTCGAGTCGATCTACGCCGTGAGCCATCCCGGTCGGGCGCGTCTGCACGGCTTCGGCATCTTCGGTGGATCCAACGGGTACTGGCGCCGGGACGCCCTGCGCCAGATCCGCATGCAACGCTCGATGCTGACCGAGGACATCGACTCCTCGATGCGGAGCCTGCGCGAGGGGTTCAAGATCGTCTCTGATCCTGCGCTGTTGTCGAGCGAACTGGCCCCGACGACGATCGGGGCTCTATGGAACCAACGGCTTCGCTGGGCGCAGGGCTGGACCCAGACGGCGCGCCGGCACCTCCGCCCGGCGCTTCGGTCCGAGGCACTGACCTTGCGCCAACGCGTCGGCGCCGGCTTTCTTCTGGGCTGGGCTCAGGCGATGCCGTGGATCACGATCCAGATCCTGCCCATGATCGCCTTCGTCGCCTGGAGGGACCACGGCTTCGCTCGGGTGAACTTCTTCGTGCCGCTGTTTGTCCTTCTCACGGTGTTCACCCTGACCGCGGGCGCAGCACAAACGGGTTTCTCCTATGCCCTAGGGGACCCACGGATCCGCCGTCATCGCCGATGGTTCGTCTTCTACGCCGTCAGCGTGTCGATCTGGTTCGGTGAGTTCAAGAATCTGATTGCGCGGGTCGCGCAGATCAAGGAGCTGAGCGGCGAGCGCCGGTGGAGGGTGACGCCTCGAGCCATCGAGGGCGGCCCCGCCGAGACCGAGACAGCTGAGGTTGTCGCCCCGGCTCGTAGGCGGGCGTTGGTGCGGACAGGAAGAACCGCAGCATCGGGTGCGCCGGGTGGCGCGTAGGCGCCCGAGTCCGCCAGCACCCCCCTCCTCCCTCACCGCCGTCGGGTCGGTCGTCGCACCCGCGCCGGCGCCTCCTGCGTCGGTGCGATGCGACGAGCTCGACGCCCACCGAGGGATCGCCGCGATGGGCATCGTGGTCTTCCACGTGTACCAGTTCTCCAACGTGGACAGGTACCTGTACTTCGGGACACCCGGCTACACCGTGCTCAACTCACTCGACGCCATGGTCCCGTGGTTCTTCGTCCTGACCGCCTTCCTACTGTTCGAGCCGATCGCCCGATCGACAATCGAGGGTCGGCCACGGATCTCGGTGCGCGGCTTCCTCACCCGGCGGGCGGTCCGTCTCCTTCCCGCCTATTGGGCGTCCATCGTGGTGGTGTGGTTCTTCCGTCAACCAACGCTGCCCGGCGACTGGCGGGACCTCCTCGAACACCTGACCTTCACCCAGGTGTTCGACGGCAAGCGCATCTTCTACACGATCGGCCCAGCTTGGTCGCTGTCGGTCGTGGTGATGTTCTACCTGCTCCTCGCGGCCACGGTGCTCGGCGTCCACAGGTACTGCAGGGGTCTCGGCACCCGCCGGGTCCGCACGGCCGTGCTCGGCGGGATCGTCGGAGCAATGGCTGTCATGGGCATCGGTTGGAAGGCATGGTCCTTCTATCGAGACGGTCGATCGACGACAGCTTCGTTCACCACCTGGTTCGGTCCCCTCGCAAGCCTCGATGTCTTCGCCGTCGGGCTCGCAGTGGCGATCATCGTTGCCGCCCGGGGCGGCCGCCACGTGTTGCCTCGCAACCGCCTGCTCCTGCGCGGTGGTGGTCTCGGCGTCCTCGTGGCGGCGTTCGCGACACGGCAGGCCAACAGCTTCACGGGGGTCTACTTCACGGTGCTGTGCGCGGCCGGGTTCGGCCTTCTGGTGGCGGCCGCGGTCCTCGGCCCTACCGACGACCGTTGGGGGCGCGCCGTGGCCCGGCGGCCCCTGCTGTTCGTCGGTGCCATCTCCTACAGCGTGTACCTGTGGCACGAACCCGTCATGCTGGCCCTGCGAGGGTGGCACGGCGTGGTGCGTCAGATCCCGGGAGCGTTCTGGCCCAACGCGGTAGCGGTCCTCGTCGTGTCCCTGGCCGTCGGCTGGCTGAGCTACGCAGCCCTCGAACGCCCGACGGGCCAGATCGCCGGTGTGTTCGACAACGCCGGTCGGCTCCGCTCCCGCTACAGCGACGGAGACACCATCGAGTGGGAGAGCTTCACCAGCGGCAACCCGATCTGAACCGCTTGCATCAATCGGTCCAGCGGAGGGAGAGCGTCGAGCCGCCCGGAAGGGCCGTTGAGACGACCCTGCCAGTGCCGTCGGTGACGTTGATGACCCGGTCGTTGCCCCAACTGTTGTCGACAATCATTGCCCGCGAGCCGTCGGGGTTGGCGAACGCGACGGTTTCGACGCCATCGACCGAGGCCGGCGAATCGATCCTGGTCGCACCCGGCTCGACCACCGAGCTTGCCTGCTCCAGCTCAGCGAATTCGACGTTGCGGGTAATCGACCCGTCCGAGCCCACGGTGATCACGCCTCGGCAGCCGGAGCAGCCACCGCGGTGCGGTCCGCCGTTTGCGTTGAGGGCGATGTTCCAGTAGAGCATCGTCTGGGCCCAGTTGCGCAGGGTGCCGACGAGGAGGTTGGCCGAGTTCCACCCGAGGTTGGTGGCGAAGTCCGGCGACCACGATCCGCCCGAGCACTCGGTGAACCAGATGCCCTTCGTGGGGGCGACGTCGTGCACGGTCATCTGCGCCGTCGGGTCGCCCGCATAGCAGTGGAACGCCGTGCCAGACAGGTACGGCGCGGCCGAACTTCGAAGCAGTGAGGTGGGGAAGGTGGGATCGGACCAGTTGTGGTCGTAGCCGAGAATCTTCAGCGCTGAGAGCCCCGCATGGGCGAGGGCGGGGCCGAGGTAGTCGCCGATGAAGGTGGCCTCCGCAGAGGCGGTGAGACCCATCGCCGGATAGTCGGAGGCGGCGTTTTCAGGCTCGTTCTGCGCGCTGATCGCAGCGACGTTGACCCCTGCTGCTCGATAGGCCGCCACGAAGCGCACGAAGTATTCGGCATAGGAGGCGTAGTAGGCCGCTTGCAGCGTGCCGCTGTCCAACGACCCACTTGTCTTCATCCACGCAGGAGCGCTCCACGGGGTGGCCAGGACGACCAGGTCGGGGTTGATCTGCAGGGCCTGGCGCAGGACGGGGAGGATGGCGGCCTCGTCTTGGGTCACGCTGAAGTGGACCAGCGACGGATCGGTGGTCCCCAGAGGCAGGTCGTCGTAGGTGTAGGGAGCCGAGGCGAAGTCGCTGGCGCCCATGACGACGCGCAGCACGTTGATCCCGGCTCCGTTGCCAGGTCGGAACAGCGCGGTGAGCGCGGCAGCGCGCTGGGGTGCGGGCAGTGCCTCGATCAGCTGCGCTGACGAGTTGGTGAGTGCTGCCCCGAAACCGACGATCTGTTGGTAGCGCTTCGACGGATCGACCGGGAGGTCGATGGCCCCGGGCGCCGCAGCGGCCGAGATGCCAGTTGACGGCACCCCAGCCGCGAACGAGCTCTGACTGGGGGTCGTCAGCCAACCTTGCGCCGACGCGCCTTGGACCGAAGCGTGCCCTGTTCCCGGCCTACCGAGAGCGTTGGCCGTCGAAACGCCTGAGCCGGTCAGCGCGGCCCCGCCGAACGCCGCGACTGCCACGACCAGGTGTGTCCAACGGGATCGCCACATTCCGCAACAGCCTTTCGTCGCAGGCCCGTCAGTGTTGGAAGGCCTCGCATCCGTTGTCGGCAGGCGCCGCACAGGACTTGAACCAACTTCTCTCCAGGCGCTCGCGTCACTGGATGGCTCAGACGGCCCCGGCATCAGGGCAGCTAGCCTGCCCCTGGCCGCAACCGTCACCGTCGGCACCCTGTGAGGTGATGGTCAGGGCTGTCGAAGTCAGGGCTGTCGAAGTCAGCGTTGTCGGGGTCTACCTCCCCAGGTGCTGCGAGCACTTCGGCGGGGACAAAGACAGGAGCCGACCCCGCCACGACTGCAGCGAGGTCGGCCCCGGGAGCGCTGCCGGGGGGGCGGAACCGGCTGCTGCCCAACCGAGACGGTAGCTGGGGGGCCACTCCCCCACCGACGGCCCCGGCGACCGCCGCCCCACCGACGGCGCCGGGAATGGCCACCACCGGCCAGGACACCGACTCATGCCGTCCCGTGCCTCCCCCGCCACCCCCATCCGGCCTCTCGACGCTGGGGTGTGGGGAGTAGGCCCTTGAGGAACATCGGAACGAAAAGTCACGCTAAGGACGGCCCGGCGCAGCGGCGCTGATCGGTCCTACCGTGTTCGGCCGTGCCCGTTGAGTTCCTGACCGATGCGGAGGCGGCCTCCTACGGGCGCTACAACGGGCCACCACCGAGAGCGGAGCTGGAGAGGGCCTTCTTCCTCGACGACGCAGACAAGGCCCTGATCGCCCGACGCCGGGGCGACCACAACCGGCTCGGCTTCGCCTTGCAGCTGACGACGGTGCGCTCCTTGGGCCTGTTCCTGGCCGATCCGCTGGACGTCCCGAACGCGGTGCTGGAGTACCTGGCCGAGCAGCTTGCCGTCGCCGACCCGTCGTGCGTCAAGCGCTACACCGAGCGCCGATCGACCCGCTTCGAGCACGCCGAGGAGATCAAGGGCGTCCTGACGCTGAGGGACTTCGCTGACGCGGAGCCGGAACTCACGGCGTGGGTGGATGCCCGGGCCTGGACAACCGGCGATGGCCCCAAGGCCATCTTCAACGACGCCGTGGCGTGGCTGCTCGACCGCAGGGTGCTGCTGCCCGGGGTCACGACCCTGGCCAGGCTGGTGGCCCAGGTCCGCGACGACGCGACGCAGCGCCTGTGGGACGCGCTTTACGAGCTGCTCACGGGCAAGCAGCGGGCGACGCTCGAACGCCTGCTGGACGTTCCCGAAGGGGCTCGCTTCTCGGATCTGGAGCGCTGGCGCAAGGGGCCGGCGCAGCCGTCAGGCAAGAACTTGGCAAAGGCTCTCACCCGGGTGGCGGAAATCTCGGCCGTCGGGCTGGGCAGGCTGGATCTGGACGTCGTCGTTCCCCGCCGGCGGCTGGTCGACCTGGCCCGCTACGGGATGGCGGCCAAGGCGCCCCAGCTCCGCCGGCACCCGCCCTCTCGACGGCTGGCCACGCTGCTGGCCACCGTGGTGTACCTGGAGGCCCGGTCCATCGACGACTGCCTGGAGCTGTTCGACCTGTTGATGGTCACCGAGCTGGTCGGCAAGGCAGACCGGGAGGCAAAGAAGGAGAAGGTCCGTCAGCACCCAAGGCTCGCCCGGGCCTCCGCCAAGCTCGCCGCTGCGGTCGAGGTCCTGATGGAGGCTACGACCCGGGGCGAGGCGGTGGCCCTCGACGACCTCTGGGAGCTGATCGAGGCGGTCGTGCCCCGCACCGAGCTGGCAGCGGCCATCGCCGCGGTCACCGAGATGGTCCCGCCGGAGGACCCCGACAACGACGGTGAGATGCTGGCGGGACTGGCCACCCGCATCCTGGTGGTCAGCGGGTTCCTCAAGACCCTGCCCGAGGTGATCGAGTTCGGGGCCAGCGCCGAGGCGGACCCGGTGCTGGCGGCCATGAAGCGCATGCCCGAGCTGCTCCGCAGCCGGCGCAAGCCCACCATCGACGACATCGACGAGACGTTGGTGCAGGGGTCGTGGAAGCGCCTCGTGTTCGGGAGCCCACCGCCGGCCGACGGCGCCATCGACAGGAACGCCTACGTCTTCTGCGTGCTGACGCAGTTCCACCGCCACCTCCGACGCCGTGACATCTACGCCGAGGCCTCGGCCCGCTGGCGCGACCCCCGGGCCCAGCTGCTCGACAGCGAGGCGTGGGCCAAAGCCAAGGGGCCGGTGCTCACCGCGCTCTCCCTCCCGGAGACCCCGGACGACCTGCTCGCCGAGCACGCCCGTGTCCTCGACCAGGCCTACCGGGAGGTGGGTGGCCGGCTGGACAACGAGGCCCTCAGCGTCGATGACGACGGTCGGATTCATGTGGAGCGACTCCAGGCCATCCCGGAGCCGCCGAGCCTGGTGGAGCTGCGCCGCCAGGTCAACGCCATGCTGCCCCGGGTCGACCTGCCTGAGGTCATGCTGGAGGTGATGGGCTGGGAGCCGAGGTTCGTGGCCGCCTTCACCGCCGCCTCGGGCGGTCAGACCCGCCTCGCCGACCTGGACGTGAGCATCGCCGCCTGCCTGACGGCCCACGCTCTCAACATCGGCTACAGCCCGATCGTCAAGAAGGGCGTCGAGGCCCTGGAGCGGGACCGGATCAGCCACGTCAACCAGACCTACCTGGGCACCGAGACCTATTCGCCGGCCAACCGGTGGCTGATCGAGGCCCAGGCCGGCATCGCCTTCGCCCAGGCCCTCGGCGGCGGGCTGGTCGCCGCCATCGACGGGATGCGCTTCGTCGTCCCCGTGCCCAGCATCTACGCCCGCCCCAACCGCAAGTACTTCGGCCGCAACCGGGGGGTCACCTGGTTGAACATGATCAACGACCAGGGCGCAGGCATGGGGGCCAAGGTCGTGTCGGGGACGCCTCGCGACTCCATGCACATGATCGACGTCATCTTCAGCCAGGACGGTGGCCAGCGCCCCGACGTCATCGTGTCCGACACCGGGTCGTATTCGGACCTGGTCTTCGGCCTGAGCCAGTTGCTGGACATCGAGTACCGCCCGGCGCTGGCGGACCTGCCCGACCAGTGGGGATGGCGCATCGATGCCCACGCCGACTACGGGCCGCTCAACACCCTCGCCCGGGGCCGGATCGACCTGGCCCGGGTCAAGCGGCACTGGCCCGACATTCTCCGGGTGGTGGGCTCCATCTTCACCGGATCGGTGCGGGCCTACGACGTCTTGCGGATGCTCCAGCGCGACGGCCACCCCACTCCGCTGGGTGAGGCGATCGCCTCCTACGGGCGGATCTTCAAGAGCCTCCACATCCTGGCCTACGTCGACGACGAGACCTACCGCCGCGACATCAAGGGCATCCGCAACCTCCAGGAGGGCCGTCACTCCCTCGCCGCGGCGATCTTCCACGGCAAGAAGGGCGAGCTGTACCAGCGCTACCACAAGGGCATGGAGGACCAGCTCGGCGCCCTTGGTCTGGTCCTGAACTGCGTCGTGCTCTGGAACACCTTCTACATCGACGCCGCCCTGGACCAGCTCCGCGCCCAGGGTCTCCCGGTTCCCGACGAGGACGTCGTGCGGTTGTCGCCCTTCGTGCGCCACCACCTCAACGTCCACGGCAAGTACTCATTCGTGCTGGCGGAGCTGCCGGGTGGGCGACGGGCTCTGCGGGCACCTGACGCTGCCATGGACGAGGACGAGTGATTCGCTACCCTGCCCGTGAGAGCGGGCCGCGCAGGATCCTGAACGCACGAGACCCGCCCGTCGGGGTTCTCGGACCGTCGGGCATCCGCGTCAGGTACTCGTGGTCCGTCTGGTCCAATGACTTGTGGCCAGGGTCACCTTTGCCGGAGCGCCTGATCCGTCGATCGGATCGCCCGCTCGCCTATTCAAGCGTGCAAGCCTGGGGTTGTGAAGTTGGTGCTGCTCCACCCCCTGCCTCTCGATGGATCGATCTGGCCAGACCAGGTGACAGCTCTGGCGGAGGAGTGCGTGGTTCCAAACCTCTACTCCCTGGGCGACAACATTCAGGACTGGGCACGCGCTGTGATCGATTTCGCAGGCGGCGGACCGATGACGCTTGTCGGTAACTCCGTCGGGGGCTCGTGCGCCATCGAGATGGCACTCGCTGCGCCTGAGAAGGTCAGCGCGCTTGTGCTGAGCGGGACAAAGGCAGGCCACGATCCTGCCCCCGCGTTCAGAGACGAAGTGCTGCGACTACTCGATGAAGGGGGGACCGGGGCGGCATGGGAGCGCTACTGGGAGCCCCTCTTTGGTCCGGCGTCCGACGCGGCCGCCCGCCTCGCCCGTGAGGTGGCCATGGCACAGGGCGCTCCTGCTATCGCAAATGGGGTCAGGGTGTTCCACAGCCGGCCGGACCGTGACTGGTTTCTCGATTGGTGGACAGGACCGGTCTGGGTGGTCTCGGGCGAGCACGACATCCAACCGGAGCGGGCGCGAGCCGCAGCGAGACGGCTCAACGGCGGCCACTTTCGAGAGGTGGCCGGGGCCGGGCACTATGTCCCTCTGGAAGCGCCAGAGGACTTCGGCCGGATCGTCGCCGAGGCGCTGCGAGCCGCGTAGGCCCAGCGCTGAGTCGCGCCCGTGTATTAGGGGATCTGGACGCGCATCGAGGCCACAAGTCATTGACCAGACGGACCACTAGCGAGCACGCGCTCGGCCAGCATGGCCCGGTCGGTAACGGTATGCTCAAGGTGGCGCACCTAACGCCGAGCCTTGAGGAGCCGCTCCAGCCGGTCCTCGCCGGGTGAAGGGGGGAAGAGCCCCTCGGGTCGAAGTCGTCCGGCCTTTGCTGCTCGCAGGGCGCTGCTGGAGAGCACGTTGCGGATCAGCAGGTGAGGGATGACTCAACGGCGAACCTTCAAGCGGCTCGTGCGTAACCGCATGATCGCGACAGGCGAGACGTACACCGCCGCACTGCTGGCCCTCCGCGGCCCGGACACTTCTGCATCCCGACCACAAGGAGAGCCCACCATGGAGAACACCGACACCGACACCGACACCGCAACCGAGCCGGTCGCCGCCACCAGTCCGGTCCAGGGGACCTCGATCCCCATCCTTCCCGCCCGGGACATCCCCGAGACCCTGGCTCTGTTCGCACAGCTGGGATTCGACGTCCGTCACGACGAGGCCAACGGCTATGCGATGGTCCGGCGGGGCGCCATCGAGGTCCATTTCACAGTCAGCCCTGACCTCGATCCGTGGACATCGAACGGCATGGCCTTCATTCGCCTCGACGACGTGACGTCGCTCTACGAGGAGTTCCGCGCCACCGGGGCGGTGCCGATCGTGCCGACGTGGAGCGCGGATGTTCCGTACGCCGAACGCGCTGACGCCGAGATCCGGGCGAAATGGGCGGCCGGGGAGAGCATCGCCCGCATGGGTGAGGTCGCGGACAAGTCCTGGGGGATACGCGAGTTCCCGCTCCTAGACCCCAGCAACAACCTTCTACGCTTCGGGCAGGTCGTGACGTAGCGACGCCGGAACGTCACGGCCCGGAGCAGTGTCACCTCGTCCGCGTTGCGACTGACTGACGTGATAATGGTCTATTATCACGTATATCGTTAGCCTCACGGCCGACAAGCACCAGCGAAGCCAACGGCTCCTGACCCGAGCCCGCTACACGACTCGGGCATGTCGCCCGCCAGCATGAAGGGACCACCTCTCCGCCAGTGGCATGGGACCGGGTCCGGGGTGCCTCCAGCGTCGACGTGAGGATCTTGGCGCCGGAAGGCGGCGGTGGTCAAGCCCGCCGGCGCCGG
>JAABUQ010010661.1_pt1 | contig 11980 bp, 12 predicted proteins | sample 5560001 | NCBI WGS metagenome assembly JAABUQ01 (sample SAMN10711888, study PRJNA513371) | rock metagenome | isolation source: Antarctica rocks | place: Antarctica: Victoria Land, Finger Mt nord | collected 2015-12-18
GGTCGCGCTCAACATCCTGCGCGCCAACGGCGTCCAGAACATCAGCCTGGCGCTCTACGCCAACGCCGTCAGCTTCGATCAGCTGCTCGCTCTTGGAACCCAGTAATTAGAACTGAATGGCCCTGGGGGAGAACCACAGCGCCTGCCTGCGTCCCTGCGCCGGCCGGCCCGCCGCGGACGTCGCCGGCCGTTACCGCTGCGCGGAGCTGGATGCGGAGCTGGCGGTGGCCGACGCCGGAGGCTTGCTCTACGGCGGCTTCTCCGGGTTCTTGGGGCAGGGGCGCATGGAACTGCTTGAGCCGGTCGGGCCGGATGTGTGGGCGCTGCCCTGCCCGCGCGCGCTGGACCACACGCCGCCGGGCGACTGGACCTTGGCGTTCCGACGCGACGGGGCGGGCCGCGCCGCGGGCGTGGAGGTCGGCTGCTGGCTGGCCCGGCGCCTGGACTACGCGCGCATCGGTTGATGGAACAGAAAAGGGTCAACCAACGCGCAAGCTGGCGCGTTCGGCAAGCATGACCGATGCCGCAACGATCTGTCCTATGAGGCTTCTATGTCCTTGACCAGCCTGTTGCTCGGCCGCCGCCTGGCGAACCGGGAGGCCGAAGGCCGCAAGATCGGCGTGTTCGAGGGCGTGCCCGCGATGGGCCTCGACGGCCTTGGCTCGGCGTCCTACGGGCCGGAGGCGATGCTGGCAGTGTTGGCCGTCGTCGGCACCGCCGGGCTGGCCGCTGTGCAGCCGATCACTTGGGCCATCCTGGCGCTGCTCGCCGTCCTGTTCCTGTCGTATTGGCAGACCATCGCCGCCTACCCGAGCAACGGCGGGTCATACACGGTGGCGCGGGAGAACCTGGGGCACGACGCCGGGCTGCTGGCGGCGTCGGCGCTGATGGTCGATTACATGCTGAACGTGGCGGTGGGCATCTCCGCGGGCGTGGGCGCGCTCACCTCCGCCGCGCCGGCCCTGCACCCTTACACCCTCGTTCTGTGCCTGGCCGTACTGGCGGCCATCACCGTCGTCAACCTGCGCGGCACCAAGGAGTCCGGCCTGGCGCTGGCGGTGCCGACCTATCTGTTCATCGTGAGCCTCGCCTTCATCCTGGCCGCGGGCGCCTGGGCGTCCTGGACCGGCGGCGGGCAGCCGCGGCCGGTGGAGCCACCGCCGGGCCATGCGGAAACCACCGGGGCGTTGACCCTGTGGCTGCTGCTGCGCGCGTTCGCCGCCGGGTGCACGGCGATGACCGGGGTGGAGGCGGTCAGCAACGGCGTCGGCGCGTTCAAGGACCCGGCCGTCAGGCACGCCCGCGGCACGCTCGCGGCGATCTGCCTGGTGCTCGGGCTGCTGCTGCTCGGCATCGCCTACCTGGCCCGCGGCTACGGGGTGACGGCGATGGACCAAACGGCGGACGGCTACCAAAGCGTCCTGTCGCAACTGGTCGGCGCCGTTTGGGGGCGGGGCTGGGTGTACTACGTCACGATCGGCAGCGTGCTGGCCGTGCTGTGCCTGTCGGCCAACACCAGCTTCGTCGGCTTCCCGCGGCTGTGCCGACACGTGGCGGATGACGGCTATCTCCCGCGGGCCTTTGCCCTGCCGGGGCGGCGGCTGGTGTATGCCGTGGGGGTGCTGTTCCTCGCGGGCGGCGCCGGGGCGCTGCTGGCGGCGTTCGGCGGCATCACCGACCGGCTGATCCCGCTGTTCGCCGTGGGCGCCTTCCTGTCCTTCACGCTCAGCCAGGCAGGCATGGCGATGCACTGGCGCCGCGAGGGCCGGGGCCACGCCGACCGGGCACGCCTCGGGATTAACGGGCTGGGGGCGCTTTCGACCGGAACGGCGCTGGCCGTCATCCTGGTCGCGAAGTTCACCGAGGGCGCGTGGCTGACCCTGCTCATCATCCCGCTCACCTTCCTGCTGCTGCGGCTGACCCGGCGCTACTACCGCGACCTGGAGCGCCAGGTGCTGGCCGGCAGCCGGCGGCGCATGGATCTGCGGGACCACGCGCCGCCCTGCGTCGTGATCCCGCTGGAGCGCTGGGACCGCATGGCCCAGCAGGCCGTGCAGGTGTCCGCCCGCCTGTCGCCGGACGTGGTGGCGCTGCACCTGACCGACCTGGAGGGACCCGACGCGGTGGAGCACGAGACCCGGCTGCGCCAGGAATGGTCCCGCTTCGTGCAGCAGCCCGCGACGGCCGCCGGGCTGCCCGCGCCGGGGCTGGTGATCGAATCCTCGCCCTACCGCAGCGTGCTGGGACCCCTGCTGCGGGAGGTGGAGGCGATGCAGCGGCGTTGCCCCGGCCGCCCCATCGTCGTGGTGCTGAGCGAACTGGCCGGCGGGCGCTGGTGGGAGGCGGTGCTGCACACCCGCCGCGCGCAGCGGCTGCGCACCCAGGTACTGCGCCACGGCGGCCCGGATGTCTCCGTCCTGGTGGTGCCTTGGCAATTGGAAGCGCCGGAAACCGAGCGGGTGCTGAAAGAGGAGGAGCCTCAGGTGGCGTAGGGCCGCGGCGTAGGGCGCCGGACCGTCCAGGGCGTCAGCTTTTGTTAGCGTACAGATATGAAGCCTGTTACGCTGACCCGATCATCCTTCACCGGCTGGAGTTGGAGCATACCGCACGTGACGCAGCACAACGGCGAACGCAATGGGCCGGCCCAGCCCATTCAAGCCTCAAGCACCGCGCCCCAGGTTGTGGCGGGCTACCGCATCGCCCTGCGGCGCAACGGCCCCTCGGTGGAGATCACGCTGACGGCGGGCAACGACTACGCGGGCATGGAGCTGTATGACAGCCTGCTGCAATCGGTGAAGTCCGGCCATCTGCGCTTTGAGATCGCCCTCGCCCAGTCCTGAGCCGGTCGCCCACGCCACGGCGCCACGCATGTGAACGCTTGCCCGTAAGCATGCGCGGGCGTTTTGAACCTGCCGGGGTTCCGCCCACGCGCGGTCCGGACAGAACCGAGGACAACATCCTCGAGTTGCAACTCTTTATCCGCGTGCAGCAGATGCGCGGCACTGCGAGGACCGGTTCAGCATTCCTATTCCTGAACATCGGCCCGACAATCCGTCTATAAAAAGCAGCACATCCAAGATGCTGCTCGAACAACCAACGCCAATGTCGCCGCCAATCTTGCCACCAGATAACATTGTTGAAACGTATCAAAATCTGCTGGTCATGGACAGTTGGCATGGTTCAGACTATCCAAGGTTGCATTCGATGCTTCAATCTGAAGTTGAATAATTCTCGGTCGGGTTGAGGAGCGCCTCACACTGGACAAGCAGGTTTCGACATCGACGCTGAATGGCCAAGCCGGACTAGGCATCATGCCGGCCGCGCTGCTGCAGGATTCCGCGGATGCCCTGTCTAGCGGTAACGGGTCTGGCGACGAAGGCCGGCGCCTGCACACGCTCGCCGCCTACGGCCTGGCCAGCACGCCGTCCGAAGCCGATTTCGACAGCTTCGCCGCCATGGCGGCCGACCTGTTCAGGCTGCCGATCAGCCTCGTCACCCTGGTCGGCGAGCGGCACCTGATCGTCAAGGGACGCTTCGGGCTGGACGTCGAGAGCATCCCGCGCGAAGGCGCGTTCTGCGCCTACACGATCCTGAGCGACGACGTGTTCGTCGTGCCTGACCTGGCCGCGGATGCACGGTTCGCCGGCCATCCGCTGGTCGCCGAGACGGGCTTCCGGTTCTATGCCGGGGCCCCGCTGGTCAGCCCGCTCAACGGGCACCGCATCGGCTCGCTCTGCCTTGTGGACCGCGTGCCGCACCCGCCGCTCGACGAGCGCGAGATGCGACTGTTCAGCGGCCTTGCCGCCCTGGTCATGGACCGGATGGAGCTGCGCCGCGCCGAGCATCGGCTGCGCTACCTGGCGCACAACGACCCGCTGACCGGATGCACCAACCGCGCGAAGCTTGCGGAGCTGACCGACACGGCAAAGGCTGCCGGCCGGCCGGCAGCGATGGTGCTGCTCGACCTCGACAGCTTCAAGCACGTCAACGACACGTTGGGCCATGCGGCGGGCGACACGCTGCTGGTCGAGGTGGGGCGGCGCCTGACCGCGGCCCTGGACGGCCGGGGCACGCTGGGGCGGCTGGGCGGCGACGAGTTTGCGGCCCTGCTGCCTGGCTTGGACGATGCGGACGCCGCCTGCGGCCTGGCGCATGCGTTGCAGGAAAGCCTCGATCCGCCGTTCCTCATCGCCGGGCGCGAGTTCCGGGTGGGCGCCAGCGCCGGCGTCGCGCTGGCGTCGCCGGCCGAGGTCGGGCACCTGCTGGCCAGCGCGGATCTGGCGCTGTATCGCGCCAAGTCCGAGGGCCGCCGGCAATGCCGCTTGTTCAACCCGGCGATGGGGGAACGCTACGTCGCCCGCCGCGCCCTGGAGGAGGAGGTGAGCCGGGCGGCCCGCGACGGCGAGTTCGAGCTATATTTCCAGCCGCAGATCTGCCTCGGGCGCGGGGTCCTGATCGGCGCCGAGGCCCTGCTGCGCTGGCGCCACCCCGAGCAAGGGCTGCTGCCGCCGGCCGTGTTCCTGGATGCGCTCGAGGCCGGGTGCATGGCGGGCGCGGTGGGCGATTGGGTGATCGAGGAGGGCTGCCGGCAGGCGGCGGCCTGGCGCGAGCAGGGTCTGGACCTGCGGGTCGGCGTCAACCTGTTCGCCGAGCAGATCCGGGCGGGCAACCTGGAGAGCACGGTCCGGGACGCGCTGGAGCGTTGGGCGCTGCCCGCCTCGGCCCTGGAACTCGAGCTGACTGAGACCATTGCGCTGCGCCATGACGACGAGCTGCTGGCACCGCTGCATGCGCTGCACGCGCACGGCGTAGGCGTGGCGCTCGACGACTTCGGCACCGGCTTCGCCTCGCTCTCGATGCTGCGGCGCTGCCCGCTGAGCCGGTTGAAGATCGACCGCGGCTTCGTGTCCGAGCTTGGCATGGACGGCGCCCTCGGCAGCGGCAGCGACCGGAGCGACGTCGTCATCGTGGAGGCGGTGCTGGCGCTGGGACGCGGGCTTGGCCTTGGCGTGGTGGCGGAGGGGGTGGAAACCGAGGCGCAGGCGGCATTCCTCGCCGCGCACGGCTGCGACGAGGCGCAGGGCTACTTCTACGGCCGTCCGGCGCCAGCGTCGCGCCTGCTTGCGGCGGTCCCGGGCGAGACGCGGCATTTCCATACCGACGGGGACGCCGCGGTTGACGCCGCCTCGGCTTCCCGCCCCGTGGCGGCGCCCTCCAGCGGATACGTCCGGCGGCGGAAGGCGAGATAGGTCTCAATCGGCAGGAGGCGACCACCCGGCGGGCGCCATCTCGAAGCCCGAGAATTCGAAGGCCGGGGCGACGACGCAACTGACCAGGCTCCAGGCGCCGAGGCTGCGCGCGTCCTGCCAGGCTTGCGCCGGCACCACGGCCTGAAGCGCCTCGCCGCCGGCCAGGCCCGGGCCGAGCCGTATGGCTTGCCGGCCGGCGCCCGCCCCGGCGATGCCGAGCCGCAGCGGCGCCCCGGCCTGCCAAAGCCAGACCTCGGCGGCGTCAACCCGGTGCCAGTGCGACCGCTCCCCGTCCGCCAGCAGGAACAGGATGCTCGTGCCCGCGCCGCGCCCGCCCAGGGCCGGGCGGTCGCGCCACAGCTCGCGGTAATGCCCGCCCTCCGGGTGCGGCGACAGTCCGAGCGCCTCGCGCACGGCGGAAGCGGGCTGCGAGGGATCGCGGAGGTCAATCGTCATGGTGCCGTCCTTGCCAGGCCGCAGCCTACGGCGGAAAGGGCGTCCGGGCCAACCGGCCGGAACACGTCCGACCGGTCTGGCCGGGCGCCCGGCTTCGTGACAGGCTGGGCGCAATCGGATGGGGGAGGCTTCGGGCATGGACAAGATCGCGCTGGTGACGGGCGCCGGCAGCGGCGTGGGGCGGGCCTCGGCAGTGGCGCTGATGCGGGCCGGCTGGACCGTGGCGCTGGTCGGGCGCCGGGCGGACGCGCTGGAAGCCACGGCGGCGGCAGGCGAGGCCAGGCGATCCATGGTGCTGCCCGCCGACGTGTCGCAGCCGGCGGCGGTCGATACGGTTTTCGCCGAGGTCGAGCAGGCCTATGGCCGGCTGGACCTGCTGTTCAACAACGCCGGCATGGGGACGCCCTCCAAGCCGATTGACGAGCTTTCTGTCGAGCAATGGATGGCGGTGGTCGGCGTGAACCTGACGGGGTCGTTCCTGTGCGCCCGCAACGCCTTCGCGCTGATGCGGCGGCAGGCGCCAGGGGGCGGGCGGATCATCAACAACGGCTCGATCTCCGCCCACGCGCCGCGGCCCGGCTCGGTCGCCTACACGTCCACCAAGCACGCGGTCACCGGGCTGACCAAGTCGCTTTCATTGGACGGACGCCCATTCAACATCGCCTGCAGCCAGATCGACATCGGCAACGCCGCCACCGAGATGACGGAGCGCATGACCGCCGGCGTGCCGCAGGCGAACGGCACCGTGGCAGCCGAGCCGCGCATGGACGTGCGCCATGTGGCCGATACCGTGGTGCACATGGCGGGCCTGCCGCTCGACGCGAATATCCAGTTCGTCACGGTGATGGCAACGCAGATGCCATTCATCGGCCGGGGCTGACGGCGGCGAGCGCCCGGTCGACCAGCGCCGCCATGGCGGCCCAGATGCCGTCCCACGACATGCCGGCCAGTAGGGGGTCGGTTGCCGGCCGCCATGACGCCGGCGGGAGCGCAAGCGCCCGGTCAACGCAGTCCGCGAAGGCCTGCGGCGTGCCGGCGATCTGCACGCCGGGGCACCCGCCATATTGCCGCACCACGTCCGCAATCGGCGTGGACACCACCGGCAGCCCGGCGGCGAGGTACTCCGGCGTCTTGGTCGGGCTGATGAACCGCGTTGCGTCGTTGATCGCGAACGGCATGGTCGCCGCCTGCCAGTTCGCGACGTAGCCCGGCAGGGCGGCGTAGGGCTTGAGGCCGAGGTAATGCAGGTTGGCCCGCGCCGGCAGGGCGCCGGGGTCGATCTTCGCCGTGGGGCCGATCAGCACGAACTGCACGCCGGGGCGCAGGTCGGCGACGGCGGCGAGCAGGTCCGCGTCCAGCCGCTCGTCCAGCACGCCGTAGAAGCCGACGCGGGGGTGCGGGATGCGGGCTTGGTCCTCCGGGTCCGCCAGGCCGCCCCGCGCCGGCCGGAAATGCGCCGTGTCCACGCCGCTCGGGAAGGCATGCACGTTGGGGTGGCCGCAACGCTTCGCCTCGTAAAGGCTTTGCCCGCCGGTGAACACGAGGCCGGCGCGGCGCAGCAAGGCCTGCTCGCGCGCCGGCAAGGACGGGTCGGCGCCGGCGAAGGCCGACAGCTCGTCCATGCAGTCATACACCGTAACGGCCGCCTTCACGTGGTCCGAAAAGGCAAGGGCCTGGGGCGTGTAATACCACAGGATCGGGTCGGCGATGCCCCCATCTCGCAACATCGGGTCCCGCAGCATCGCGTCGAGCAGCCCGCGCTGCGCCGCGTCGGGCTCGCAGCCCCACGTCAGACGCGGCTGCACGATCAGCACGCCTTCGGGCGACAAACACGATTGGAGGCCAGGCGTCCCGTGCTCGATCCAGACCGGCTCTTCCCAATACACGACCCGCATCGCAGCGGCGGCGCGGGTCAGCAGCTGCTGCGGGCGCTGGAAGACGAATGCCCAACGGAGGTGGGAGAAACACAGCAGCGTCCGCCGCCTCTCGGCCGCCACGGGCCGCGCGCCGCCTCCCCCATCCCACTGCATTCCCAACCCTTTCCAACCCGCGCGCCAACATGGGATCGCCAAACGGGTGCGCTCGCATGGGGTTCCCACGAAACCAGCGGCACGCCCCGGTGTTGGTGCCCTGACCCGGCCGTTCCGCCGGGCGAACGGGAACAATGATGCCGCAAGACGCCGACGACGACAGCCTGAGCGATCCCGAAGCCGCCGCCCGCGCGGCCCACCTGCGCTATGTGTCGGACCGTAAGCCCGGCATCCGCCGTACCCGGGACGGCGACGAGTTCACGTTTCACGACGTGGACGGCAGCCGCATCACGGAGGAGCGGACGCTGGAGCGCATCCGCAAGCTCGCGATCCCGCCCGCCTACACCGACGTGTGGATCTGCCGCGACCCGCGCGGGCACCTGCAGGCCGTGGGCCGCGACGCGCGGGGCCGCAAGCAGTATCGCTACCACGCCCGCTGGCGCGAGGTGCGGGACGAGGCCAAATACGGCAAGATGCTGACCTTCGGCCGCGTGCTGCCGACCATCCGTGCGCAGGTCCAGCGCGACCTGGCGCTGCACGGCCTGCCGAAGCGCAAGGTGGTGGCCTCCATCGTGGCGCTGCTGGAAAAGACCATGATGCGGGTCGGCAATGAGGAATACGCCCAGCAGAACAAGAGCTTCGGGCTGACGACGCTCCGCAACCGGCATGCCCGGGTGAAGGGCGGGCATCTGACGTTCGACTTCCGCGGCAAGCATGGCGTCGAGCATCATATCGACCTGGACGACCGCCGCCTGGCCCGGATCGTGGAACGCTGCCGCGACCTGCCGGGGCAGGACCTGTTCCAGTTCGTCGATCACGACGGGGACACCCACGGCGTCGGCTCCGACGACGTGAACGAGTACTTGCACGAGATCTCGGGGGAGGAGATCACCGCCAAGGATTTCCGCACCTGGGCCGCGACCAACCTCGCCGCGGAGGCGCTGGCGGCGGCGGAGGTGCACGACACCAAGACCAAGGCCAAGCGCGCCTTGGTGGAGGCGGTGGAGAGCGTCGCCAAGCGGCTGGGCAACACGCCGGCGATCTGCCGCAAGTGCTACATCCACCCGGCGGTGTTCGAGGGCTACCTGGACGGCAGCCTGGCGAAGGGCTTGAAGGCCCGCGCCGACGCGGTGCTGGAGCATGACAGCGCCGGGCTGTCGGCGCGGGAAGTGGCGGTGACGCGGTTCCTGAGCCGTCGGTTGGGCGAGGTGATCGAGGAGCCGGAACGCGACGTGGCGTGACCGGTACCCGCTGGCTACCGCGCTGCGCTCTTCGTCCCGCTATCGGTTGCACGCTCAATGGTAAGCCGGCCGACTGAACGACCGAGCGCCAGGCCCGCCTCGATGTCGCTTCGGAAATGGATGCCAGCCCAGAGACGCGACCACGCCCCCTCCTCAGCGCGCTGCTTGAAGTAATCGGCGTCGCGCGGGAAGAGCTCACTGAGCACGGCTTCGGCTGCACCATCGCCGCATCCGTGAGCCGCGGGATAAGATGGATGGTTCGGAGCGGGGAACAGCATGTCGACGCTCGGGTCCACCTGGAACGGGCGCGGCGCCATGTAGTGGTACTTGGCTTCAAAGCAGGCGATGAAGGAGTCGTTGCTTGCGACCATGACCAGGGCCATTGCGCGCGCGGCCCAGGGCGGATCATCAGCCATCCGAGATTCGAACATCTTGCTGTTGGTGATCGCGATCCACTCGCGCAGCTCGGGCACGACTGCCCAGAAGTATGCTGTCCGCCGGCTGGCCGGGGTTCGCTGGAAGCTTTTCAGCTCGGCCAAGTCGGCGGCCAACCGGGCCGATCCTGGCGCCGGTGGAGGCGGCGGTCGGAACTGATCGGCGGACGTGAGCGCCCAGGGCAGCCAAAGGCCTCTCATCGGCGTCACCGGGTTGGTTCCCGCCCAGAGGTTTGCCCCGGTGGCGATCTTCCCGTCCCAAGGCGTGTCCGAACGGTCCGCCTTGGCACGCGCGACCACCGCCGCACCGATCTGATGCCCAAGCGCCAGCCCAGCTTGAACGTCGCTCGGATACTGGACGCCAGCGGCAACGCGGGATTGGGCAGCCTCCTGGGCGCGCTGCGCGAGGGCGTCTCCACTGTTTGGGTTAAACATACGCCAATACGTCCGCAGCTGCCGCCGCGACGGCGGCGTGCTCCGAAGGATAGGAAGGGCTGTGCGGCACAGCGACCACCGGCTGGATCGTCGGGTCGAACTCGCTGGGGCGTGCGCGGGCGTATTGGTATTTTGCATGCCAGGTTGCCACGGTCGCGTCATGGATCGCGATGCTGACAAGCGCCATTGTGCGCCATAGATAAGTTGGCGGAGCCGGCGGCAACTCTGCGAGGGCGATCTCCTGCCAACGGTAGCCGGGCCAGCCCCGATCCCAATAGGCGATCTGGTCCAGCCCCTTGGCGCTTGCAGCCTGCTGCGACTTCAGCGCGCTAACCTCTGCTCGCGTCGCGGCCTCGTCGGGTGGAGCCGGCACCGAGACGGCAGACCCCGAGGGGATGGACCAAGTATGCCAAGCCCCGGCAGTGGGCTCTACCAATCCTTGCTTGTTTTCTTGCGACGCAGCAGTTCCAACGGTGCTTGCGACGACTGCGACACAAAGAAGTGTATTTGGAAGCTTCGAGTCTTTCATAAGCTTTCCTCCTTTGCTGGCGTCCCCTGTTCAGGATCGGTCCGGGCTTCTCTCATGACATTGAGGTAGAACGTTGAAGGCTGTGGCCTGTAGGCATCGGTTGCGCCACAGGCGGCGACGAGATGGCTCGTGCAGCGTGGGCCGGGTTCCCCAGCACACTGCTGGAGAGCTGCCCTGGTGGAGTTGACCAGTGCTTTTAAGGATCAGCAAGGTGGTCGCTCTGGAGCCGGCTCGTGGGATTGCTTCAATGACATGGTGCCAACACGCCTCACTCACAGCCCGTTTAGAGAAGTTGCGCGGCGATAAGCTTTTGGGTCTACCGTGGTCTGCACTGCGCTATAGCCTGCGTCTCGCGACCTTTTTCAAACGGATTATTGGCGGGCATGGGCTCCGAAATCCGTAGGGTTCGGATATCGTAACCGAACCCTAGGCCGATCAAGGGCTTGCGCCATGTCCGCCAACCCTGATGAACAAGTCGGGCTAGTCATTAAAGATTTTCCTGAAGGCGGTCCGACAATTCCAGTGCCAAAACCTATCCAACCTTCGATTTCATTTCTCCAGTAGAGAAAATCGTGACGCACGCCACCGTTTGCCAGAATATCGATGTAGGGAATTACTGTGATTCCTGCGTCCCGTGCAAAACGAAGTTGACACGCGTAGTCGCCGTCAGCTGGAACCTGTTGTCGAAGAAATATCTCTCCGGTTACATCACTCTGCCATTGAATAGTATTGTATGGTTCGACAAATGCTTGATACATACGAATATTCATTGAGTCATTTGGGCTACGTAAATTTCCCAAAGATTTGAAGTGTTCATGTGGCGGACCACTTAACCATGGAACACCACAAAACTCTGAAAAGTAGTGAGAGTTCGGGTTCAGGTTATGCCAGCCACCATCTTGAAGGTCCTGGCCGTGGTCTTTGTTGGTATTTGGAAACCAAATTCGCCCGTTGTTCATATGATCAACGGACTGGATAGCTACGTCCCCGCGATCGGAACCATTCCAAATTTGCGTAATCCATCCGACACCCATCCTTCCCTCCTTATGGATTTTCTAACTTGCATTGACAGTTGAAGCGCTGCTTCATGCTGGGGTCATCACCCGAATGGGTGACAAAACCGGCGAATGATGGGCTGACCGCGACGAGTATGGCACTCTTGATTACGGGGGCCGCGTCTTGCGATGAACACCAAAACCGTGGCCGCGCTGATCGACGCATTCCACGAAGCCGCCCTGGAGCCTGAAGCTTGGCGTGACGCCTTGGCGCGATTGGGCGAGGTGGTCGGCGGCTCTGGGGTGGTGGTCACGGCATACGACCCGCTCGGAGGGGCGAGCCTTCTCAAGTCGATTGGATACAACTCCGAGTATTGGGACCGTGTTCAAGCCGAGCACAGCACGCCCGAAACAAACCGATACATCCGCCTGATGAACGCCGCGCCGCCCGGACAGGTCCTGCAGCCGCGCGCCTCCATGTCGCTTAGACCCCGTTTTGAAAGATCGGCGAGACTGACGTGACGGGCTGACCGGGGCCGAGTTTGCGACGTTCCAGGAGGTTTCCTGCCTGGAGATCGCCATGTGGACGCCGGAGGATCGCGTGCTGGTCG
>JAABUQ010010662.1_pt1 | contig 11980 bp, 13 predicted proteins | sample 5560001 | NCBI WGS metagenome assembly JAABUQ01 (sample SAMN10711888, study PRJNA513371) | rock metagenome | isolation source: Antarctica rocks | place: Antarctica: Victoria Land, Finger Mt nord | collected 2015-12-18
CCCGGCGCATGCGCCGGGCTCCTCTTGCTTCTCTCGCTTCTCCCGCGCCTCGACAGGCGCGGCGACTACTACGATGCCGGCTCGAATGGGTAGGAATAGCCGTCGTAGGGCGTCCCCAGATAGGGGAAGTTAGGCAGGTAGAATCCCGCGGGCGGGATCGGGATAGTACCTATAGGCTTGCCCATGGCATCTAGCGTAGGGTTACCCTTGGCATCTACCGAACTGCTCGGGGTCAGGGGCCCGCTAGCAGGATTCATCGTGCTATTGTATTGCGTGATCGCACCCGCGGCGCCGTCGGCCTTGAATGTCCCCGTCGGGTGGAGCAACTGGTAGGTGACGCCGGCGATCGCGCGCAACTCGATCGTGGTCACGTCGTCGAAGACGCGCCGTCCGTTCGGGAAGCCGGCGAAGTCGCCGCCCAGGACGCCGCGGATGTCCGCGCTTGCCATCGGCGTCGGCGCGACGGAGGTGTTCAGCCGGATCATGTCCGCCGGCGCGGGGCCGATGGCGTTGGTGAAGCTCGGGGGAAGGGCGGAGATGGCCCCGGCCGGAATGCCCGAGAGCAAGATGGCGGCCAGATCATCGCGCACGGCTCCACTCGCATTCAGCGCGGCAAGGTTGGGAAAGACGCCTGGATAGAGGACCGGGAGCAGGCTTGCGAGTTCAGGGTGCTGCACGTTCCCAACGAACCCAACGTCACTTGGGGGACGCCCCGCGTTCCACCTGTCCTTCTTGGCCATGGGGACGATGACCTCGTTGAACAGAGGATTGGCGAGACGCGAGACCTGCGCGAAACTCCCGAAAGCGCGGTCCCTGCCCAGCCGCTGATCGCGCAGCCGCAGCACGCGCCGGCTGGCGGAGGCCCACACGCCGATGACCGGGGCCGCGGCGCCCAGGAGTTGCGACGTGGGCACCTGGAGCGCGATGCTGTGGACGTTCAGGTTACCGAGCGTGTTGACGCCGTTCGCGTTGGAGGGTTTGTTGATCAGGTGCAGGCTCTGGAACGGCCGCAGGGTGCCCAGGTCGAAGATGGAGCCCACGTCCACGTAGAACCCGTCGGCGCGCTGCCCGGCGAAGACAGTCTCGCCGCTCGGCAGAGCGTGGATAGCCGGCGCGGTCAGGTTCGCGGCGTAGTTGGGCGTGGAGCGCACGCCGACGTTGCAGGGAGGAACCGAGAGCCCCGTGGCCAGGACGGTCGCCCCGGCCGCGGTGACCTTGGTCACCGAATAGGTCTGTGGCCTGTTCCAGTTCGGATCGGTAGGCGAGCCGATGGGCCCCGTGTTGTAGAGGAACGTGTTGGGGTTGAGGATCTGCGTGGTGAAACGGAACTGGTAGGTGATGTCCGAGTCCGACGCGCCGCTGTTGGCGACGTGGATCTCGTAGAGCACGTCGTCGGCGAACTCGAAAAAGTTCGGCCCCGCGTCCGGCGCCTGGAAGGGGATGTAGTTCGCGATCAGGGTGATGGTGTCGGGGCGGTCCGGGCTCCTGAACACATACACGTCCGTATTGTCGGCCGAGGCATCCTTGGAGATTTCGGGGGCTTCACGATGTGATGACATACTCTTACCTCACACCAGACTTGGCGGGACGATTGGACATGGCCCGGCGGGCCTGCCAGAGGCGCGCGGCGAGCGCGTGATCGCGTATCGCGAGCTCCTGGTCGCCGACCATCAGCACCATCTCGCCCGCTTGGGGGTTCGACACGAATACGACGAAAGGCTCGGCCGTTTTCAACGCGGCCAGCGCCCCGCTTAGATCGGCCCCGGCCACCCCCGACCGCGCGGCTGTCTCCGGCCGCGTGGCCGCGACCGCCGCCATACCCGGCGCGACGCCCAGCGCGCCGACCGCCAACGCCCCTGCGGATGTCTTCTTCAAGAGGACTTTCCGCGTCAACTTTGCCATGATCTACACCTCACTCGATACTCGATGAGTCCCAACCCATACCTCGCTCGAGGCACGGTATCCTGGGTTCCCTGGGGCCCTCCCGGATCGGCTTTGCCCGCCGCTATCGTCTACAGCGCGGTGGACAGGGCGCACCGCGTGCGATCCGCGGACGCGCGGGGCCGCTAGACCGAGCCGGTCGCTGGGAGGACACTAACCTCCCACTATGAACTATACGCACGAGCAGCGCGTTTGGATCACGAGTCATGCGCGGGCGCAAGGATTTATCGCGTCTTCGCTGGTACCTCCTTATCGCACACCGACCACGGGGGACGCGGCGGGGACGCGGTATGGTAGAGAAAAGGGCGCGGTCGGGTCGTCGCAATCACTACAGCAGGAGTAGTGATTGCTATGATATAAAATTTCAAAAGCTGTGTCAACTATTTTGCGAGTGCGCTCCCCAATTATCCCCAATTATAGCGCCTTGAAGCGCTCGAAGGGGTTGCGGCAGTCCAGGCAGCGGTAGAGAGAGCGGCACGGCGTGGGGCCGAACAGGTTGTCCATGGTCGTGCGCATGGAGCCGCAGTAGGGGCAGGCAACCGCCTCCCGCTGCAGCATCGGCAGAGGGCGGCCGCGCGAGAGCGGCGCGGGGGCGATGCCGAAGCCTTTGAGCTTCTCCTTGCCGGCCGGCGTGATGCGGTCGGTCGACCAGATGGGATCGAAGACGAAGCGCACGTCTACATCCGCCACGCCGGGCTCGCGCGCGATACGCGCGCGCACGTTCCGGCCGATTACGTCGAGGGCGGGGCAGCCGCTAAAGGTCGGCAGGATCGTGACGGCGACGCGCCCATCGTCGCCCACCTCGACCCCTTCGACCATGCCCATCTCCACGATGCTGACCGCCGGAATCTCGGGGTCGACCACGTCCTGCAACGCCCGCCACAAGCTATCCAGGCTGTCTCTCCTGTCTTGCTCGCTCCGCGAATTAGCCTCGGTCGTCATGTCGTTCACCACTTTTCGCCGAGCCCGGAGGCCGACACCATCGTCATCTCCCCGTGCAGGGCACGGAAGATGTCGCTCACAGGGCGCGCCGCGCGCGGCCGCGGCTCGGACTCGATCAAAGGGAGCAGCCCTGGGTTGAGCGCCTCCAGGAGCGGGCGCACGCGCAGGCGCCACTCCTCGAGTAGCGCCCCCGCTGGACAGGGCAAGACACCCGTCGCGACGAGCGTGTCCTCGTTCGGGGTCTCGCCGAACACATCGACGGCCAGCGGCAGCACGGCCCGCGCCGCCACGATGAGCCGCGCACGGCTCTCCGCCGTCCCGGCGCTCAGGCGCTCCCACCAGGCCTCGTCGTGCATCGTGTGGTAGTGCTCCTCGCGCGCCATCTTGCGCGCCGCGCCGGCGAGCGGCGCGTACGTCGAATCGGAGAGCACATCGGTGCGGTACGCGTCGGCCAGGTCATAGAAGAGGTGGCGCGCGATCGTGAAAGCCCAGTCACCGTTGGGCTGCTCCAGCAAAGCGGCGTGGCGGTACTCCTCGGCCGGGCGGCGCAGCGCCAGGCGGTCGGCGTTGTCACCCGTCAGCGCGGCGACGAGGCCGTAGACGAGGGCGGCGTGACCGATCTCGTCCTGCGCGATAGAAGAGAAAGCCACGTCCTCCTCGAGCTGCGGGGCGACCCCCGTCCACTCCGAGTCGCGGTGGCCGAGCATCAGTTCATCGTCGGCCCAGGCCAGTAGGTAGGCCGCGAGCGCGTCGCGCGTGCGCGCATCCAACATGGCTGCGTGTTGCCCCACTGGGAGCGCGGGCGGCCCGCCGGCAGGTAGCGGCTGTGGAGCGGTTGGATTGGCATCGCTCTCGGCGGCAGCGGTAGCCGGCGGGCCGCCGGCGCTCCCAGTGGATACGGGGACGGGCGAAACGCCCGCGCTCCCAGTAGACAGATGGCCTGTATCCCGTTTGTCAGTGTTCATTGCAGGGACGACTCAATCTCCTGGCGCTTCTTGGCGATGCCTTTATACGCCTCGATAGAGCGGTACGACTTGTCTGTTCCGGGCTCCAGTACGTCGCTCTCCTCGAGCCGGTGCAGATCCTCGCGGCGCGCGACCCAGACCTCGGCCGGAGTGTCGCGCCGGAAGAAGCACTCCTTGGCCATGAGGAGGGCCATGCGCGTATCGTCGGCGTTGACCGTGCCGACCTCGACCAGCGGCTCGGTCACGCCTTTACGTTGGAAGACGGTGTAGATGGTGGTCATGTTAACTCCAACAGGCCTGCGACTGCGGTCGCATGGCAGCGTACGGGCACTGCGGCGCCGGCGTGTCGAGCGGTGTAGTATGGCATACGCCCGGTGCTTGCCCTTACTCGCTCGACGGTAGGCGATCACGTCGCCGCAAACGCGGTGTCGACATTTCGCCGCGCCACCCACGCCCTTGTCGCAACGGCAGGGCGTATGGCATACAGTCCTGTCTGATTAAAATCCGGGGGCGAAGTCCGGTGCTGGCGCGGGATACGGTCAGACGTGCGCGGCGTAGCACCCCCAGAGCCGCGCGACCGCGACCTCTTGGGCGTCTGCCAGACGCCCCTACAGCTAAGCAGGCCGTCCATTTTTTAATAAGATCGGACTGTATGCCAGACGCCCCTACATCACCGACACCCCGGCACAGCAGTGCCCGTACGCTGCCATGCGACCGCAGTCGCAGGCTTATGGGCCGCCCCGCCGCGCAACGCGTCGCGCACCCACGCGTGCTCGGCGTGCGAGGCGCGGCGCAGGGCCAACCGGCGCTGCGTGGCCGGGCCATGGCCGGACACGACGGTCTTGAGCACGTTCCAGTCCGGCTCGGTGTAGTGCCAGCAGCCGGTCTCCTCGTCCTTGCGTAGCTCAGGGTCGGGCAGCGTGAAGCCGAGCGAGCGTATGCGCGGCACATACTTGTTGAGGAACTCCTGGCGCATCTCCTCGTTGGAGCGCGTCTTGAAGCGCCAATTGAGCAGGGCGTCGTTCTTGGGCGCGTACGACGGGCCGAAGAAGTGCATGATCGGCTCCCACCAGCGGTTCAGGGCGTCCTGCAGCATACCGCGCTGCGCGGGCGTGCCGCCGGCGAGTTCGAGCGTGACGTCCTCGCCGTGCTTGAGGTGCAGCGACTCCTCGGCGCAGATGCGCTTCAAGACGCGCACGTAGGGCGCGTAGTTCGACTTCAAGAGGGCGTGCTGCGTCACCAGGGCGGCGCCGTCGATCAGCCAGCCGATCGCGGCGACGTCGGCCCAACTCTCGGTGGGGTAGTGGAAGACGTTGTGGAACTTGGTCTTGCCGGCGATGAGGTCCTCGATCATGGCGTCGCGGCTCTTACCGAGGTCCTGGGCCACGGAGTAGATCAGTTGGGCGTGGCCCACCTCGTCCTGCACCTTGGCCGTGAGCGACATCTTGCGGCGCAGCGTGGGCGCGCGCGGAATCCACTCGCGCTCGGGCAGCGCCCCCATGATCTCGCTGTTGGCGTGCATCTCCAGGAACTTAAGCACGCCCAAGCGGTAGTCCTCGGGCATCCAGTCGCCCGCCTCGATCATCTCGCCGCGCTCCACGCGCGCGCGGAACTCCACCTCTCGCTCGTCGATCATCATCGTCGCTCCTTCTAGCTATCAGCTATCAGCTTTTTACCCTTGGATGCCGCGAGGACAGCCATCACCGGCGGCGCAATCCAACGATTGCTGACGGCTGACGGCTGACGGCTGACGGCTGATAGCTGTCATCCCTTCAATCGCTATCCCTGTAAACCTGTCTGCTACCTCATCAGCAGAGAGCGGGCCATGCGGGTCGTACCATTGGTAGGCCCAGTTGGCGGCGGAGAGCAGCAGCAGCGCGGCGAAGCGCGGGTCGAGGTCGGCGCGGAAGTCGCCGTCACGCACCCCGGCGGCCACGAGCGCGCGCCAGGCCGCCTCGTACTCGCCGCGCAGTTGATTGACCTCGTCGAACGCCGCGCCCTCCAGCCGCCGCCACTCCTGCAAGAAGACCGTCGCCAGGTCAGGATACTCGGCCACCACGCGCAGGTGGGCGCGCATCGCGTCACGCACTTTGACGGGGGCGGGCGCGTCGGACGCGGCGACCTCGCGTATCCCCGCCATGAAGAGGGTCACGCCGCGCATCACCAACTCGCGCAGCACGTCCTGCTTGGACGAGATGTGGCTGTACAGGGAGCCCTTCTCCAGGCCCACGGCCTTGCCGATATCGGCCATCGAGGCGCCGTGGTAGCCCTTGTCGCGGAACAGGCGCCCCGTCGCGGCCACGATACGCTCGCGCTGACCCCGCTGCTGCTCGATCATCCGCTACTTGCCCCGCTTTACTTCCGAATGGTCGGCTTCCGAACGGTCGTTTGGTATCCAGTATACTGTGCCCCATCAAGGCGCGTCAACCATACCTGTACATGGTGCGCCTAATTTGATATCCTTGCAAAAGGTGGCCGGCGCCCGCCAGGGTGTCCTATGCCCTCGCGCGCCCTCATAAAAGCGAGCGCGGCAGGCGTAGTCGAGCACGAACCAGTACGAGTGTAGGGATGATAGCATGCCTAAGATGAAGACGCACAAGGGCGCCGCCAAGCGGTTCAAGGTGACCGGCAGCGGCAAGATCATGCACCTGAAGCCGCACGGCAAGATGACGCGCGTGAGCAAGCGCGTACACTTCGCCACCGGCAAGATGCGCGTCGCCTCCAAGGGCGACACGAAGCACGCCAAGAGCCTGCTTGGGATTTAGTGTTTAGTGTTTAGTGGCTAGTGGTTAGGCGCCACGGGTCGCTAAACACTAAACACTCGTCACTAAACACTACGGGAGGTACAATGGCTCGCGTTAAACGCGGCATCATGGCGCACAAGCGCCACAAGAAACTGCTCAGGCAGGCCGAGGGGCATCAGCAGGGGCGGCGCAAGATCTACAGGTTGGCCAAAGAGTCGCTGCTGCACGCCCTCTCATATCAGACGCGCGACCGCAAGAACCGCAAGCGCGACATGCGCCGGCTCTGGATCACACGCATCAACGCGGGCGCGCGGGCGCACGGCATGTCCTACAGCGTCCTCATCGCCGGCCTAGCCAGGGCCAATGTCGCCGTCGACCGCAAGATGCTCGCCGAGTTGGCCGTCAACGACACCGAGGCCTTCGGCGCCCTGGTCGAGGCCGCGCGGACCGCGGCGGCCGCGGCGTAAATAGCGGTTAGCCGGGCGTTGCCACGACCCGCGATGTCATACCGTATTAAGGGAAAGAGGGAGGGCCGCGCTAGCGCGGCCCTCCCTCTTTCCCTTATGCGACCGGAAAGCTCAATGGCTGACGCGCCTAAAATGCCGCGCTGTCGGATGTGCTAATTGCTCACGACAATGATCTCCTCTACCACAAATCCCACCATCAAGCGTCTGGCCCTGCTGCGCGAGCGGCGTGGGCGCCTGCAGCAGGACCTCTTCCTCGTCGAGGGCGTCCGCTCGGTAGAGGAGGCGCTGGACGCTCAGGTCAGGCCGGAGGTCACGCTCGTGGCCCCGGACACCCTACGGGCGACGGCGCGGGGCCGCGCTCTGTACGAGCGCCTGCTGCACGGGCGCGACTCCTCGGCCCTGCTCGAGGTGACACCGGCCGTGCTGCGCCGCGTCGCCGACACCGAGACACCGGCGGGTGTCGTCGCCGCCCTATCACGGACGCCTATCGGGGATCTCGCCCTGCTACCCCACGACCGGGGCCTCGCCCTCGTGCTCGACGGTGTCGCCGACCCCGGCAACGCCGGCACGATCCTGCGCACCGCCGCCGCGGCCGGGGTCGACGGGGTGATCGCACTCTCCGGCTGCGCCGATCTCTACGCGCCGAAGGTCGTGCGCGCGGCCATGGGCGCGCATTTCAGGCTGCCCCTGGCGGTCGACGTGGAGCCCGCGACGCTCACGCCCTGGCTGCCTACGCGCGGCGCCGTCCTCCTGGCCGACGCACGCGCCACGGACACTATCTACGACGCCGACCTGCGCGGCCCGGCCGTCCTCGTCGTCGGCGGCGAGGCGCACGGAGCGTTACACGCCGGCGCGCTACCGGGGCTGCGGCGCGTGGCCATCCCCATGCCCGGCGCCACCGAGTCCCTCAACGTCGCCGTGGCCACGGCGGTCATCCTGTTCGAGACGTTACGCCAGCGCCACGAGCGTTAGCGATGCCCGCTTTCCGTACGCAGTAGCGCGGCCTGCGCTGCGGTGGCGACGATGGCCAGGGTGTCGCCCGCGGAGAGCCGCACGTCGGCGCCGGGGTTCAATATGATGCGGTCGGCCGTGCGCACGGCCAGCACGCTGATCTCGGGCTGGTGGCGGCCGCGCAGTTCGCCCACGGTGCGGCCGGCCACGGGCGAGTCGCCGGTCACACGCACGTCCTCCAGCACCAAGTCGCCGTCCACGTTGTGCAGGATGGCGTCGACGCACTCGACCGAGACCGGACGCAAGGCCATCGCCGCCATCAGGCGGCCGCCCACGGCGTAGGGCGAGAGCACTTGGTCGGCCCCGGCGCGCCGCAGCTTGGTCACGGTCTCGGGGTGGTTGGCCCGCGCCACGATAAAGAGTTCGGGGCGCAGCACCCGCGCGGAAAGCACCACGTAGATGTTCTCCGAGTCGTCGTCGAGCGCGGCGATCAGGCCGCGCGCGGTGTCCAGGCGCGCGTGGCGCAGCACGTCGTCGCTGGCCGGCGAGCCCGTGATGATGAGTTGGCCCTGCGTCTCCGCCTCGGCCAGCCGCGCCTGGTCGATGTCGATCAGCACGAAGGGTATGCCCTCGCGGGTGAACTCGCCCCCGATCTCGCGGCCCACGCGCCCGTAGCCGCAGATGATGTAGTGGTCCCGCAACCGCTCGATGGACCGCTCCATGCGCCGCCTCCTCACGCGCCGCGACAACTGCCCTTCGAGCACGTAGACGCTCAGCGCGCTCAAGAGATACAGGCTCGTCGCCACGCCGACCAGGACGTAGACAATCGTGAACGCCTTGCCCGCCGGCGTCGCCGGACCCTGGCTGCCCAGCGTCGTGAGGGTCACGACCGCCGTGTAGAGGGCCTCGCCGACCGACCATCGCTCCGTAAGCATGTAGCCGGCGGTCCCCACGGCGATAAGGCCCACGACGAACAGTAGCGCCGCGCGCAGGCTCAACCGCTCCGACACGTCACCCCTCCCGAGTCGGCTAGCCTGGACTATTCACAACCCCCCAGCCCCCTCGTGGAGGGAGATAAGGGAGGACTCTCGGGGGCTGCGCCCCCGCACCCCCGCTCTCATGACTACTCCAGGCTAGCGGGCCAGGTCCAGGACGGTGATGCTGGCGGGGACGGCGCGCGTGCGTACGGGACTGTTCAGGAAGGGCAGGCGCTGGCGGAGCGCGGCCGGGACCCAGGCCCAGGCGTTGGGGATCGTCACGCTGCCGCCCTCGTCGACCACCACGACGTGCCCCGACCCCGCGTCGACCGCCACCGCGCGCGGCGTCATGCCCGCGTCGATCGTGCGCAGGACGGCGCCGCCCTCGTCGAGCACCGTCAGGCGGCCGGGTCCCGCCGGCGTCCCGTTAGCGTCGACACCCTTGATCGACGTTACGTAGATGCGGTGACGGCGCGCGTCGACCGCGACCGCGCTGAGGTTGCCGCCGACGACGACCGTGCGCAACAGCCGGCCCGTGCGCGCGTCGAGCGCGCTCAAACTCGCGCCGCCCATCATGAAAACGCGTCCGCCGGGCGCCCCGGTCACGGGCGTCGGATCGAAGACCAGACGGTTCATCCCATACAAACCGGACGGATACGACGCAGCCCCGTAGAATCCAGCCGCGCGCGGCTGGACGGTCGCGCCGGTCGCGGTGGCGCCGTGGGTGTCGAGCACATGCACGGGGCTCGCGGCCCCGGTCGTGTCGCCGACGAAGACGCGCCCCGTGCGCGCGTCGACGGCCACACCGGAGAGGGCGAAGTCACCGGCCAGGCGGATGGTGCGCAATACCACGGCGCGGCGGGCGTCCAGCACGCTCATCGATCCATCGCCGCTGTTGACGACGAAGGCACGGTCGCCGCGCGCGTCCACGGCCACGCTATGGGGGTGGGAGCCGACGTGTACCGCGCCCAGGACCTTGCCGCTACGCGCGTCGAGGACGCTCACGCTCGCGTCGTCGTCGTTGACGACGAGGACATGACCGTTGCGCGCGTCAATGGCCGCCTCGCGCGGGTCCGGCCCGACCGGCACGGTGCGCAGGAGCTTGCCCGCGCGCGTGTCCACAAGGCTGACCGTGCCCTGGCCAAGGGCGGCGTAGCCGTTGGTGTTTCGGTCGACTACGAAGGCGTGCCCCGTGACGCCGTCGACGGCCACGGCGCCTGGGTCCATGCCCAGCGCGATCGTGTGTAGGACGGGGCCTCCGACGGGGCGTCGCGCGACAGCGGCGCCGACGCCTACCAGGAGCGCCAGCAGCGCCAGTCCAACTAAAAGTATTCTCTTGGGAACCATAGCTCGACTCCCTTCGGAAGCCGGTAAAAGGGCCTATTAGCTTGAGTGTACCATTCGCATCCAGAACCCAACCCGACAGCGCGCGATACGTCCGCTATGCGTCAAGTTGAACGGTCGCGCCGCGCCAGCGGTGGGTGTAGAGGTTGGCGGCCAGCAGCAGCTTGTCGCGGCGGCCGGTGCGCGCGCGGCGCGTGAACACATCGAAGCCCGCGCGCTCGATCTTGGTGAGGATGCCGGCGTAGGTGCGCGCGGCCACGGCGATGGGGAACTGGCTGTCGCGCGGCAGGTAGCGCAGGCCGGAAACGCCCCGGTCGTAGTAGTGGCGCGCGCGCCCCACATGGAAGCGCATCAGCTCGACGAAGCGCTCGTCGATCACGCCGCGCTCCAGGTCGGCGCGCGCGTAGCCGAAGCGTGTCATCTCGTCGGCCGGCAGGTAGACGCGCCCACGCAGCAGGTCCTCGCCGACATCGCGCAGCACGTTGGTCAGCTGCATGGCGATGCCGAGATCGCGCGCGTAGGTCAGGGCGACGGGGTCGCGCGCGCCCAACAGCGCGGCCATGGCCAGGCCGACGGTCCCGGCCACGCCGTGGCAGTAGCGCTCGAGCGCCAGGAAGTCCGGCAGGTGGCGCGGCGCGAGATCCTCGCACACGACATCGACAAGCTCGAGCAGCGGCTCCAGCGGCAGATCGCGGCCCTGCACGACGTGGCCGAGGGCATATTTCACCGGGTCGTCAGCGCGCGGCGTGGCGCCGTCCGCGAGCCAGGCGCGCCAGCGCCCCAACTGGGCCACGGCCGAGTCCGCGGCCGGCCCATACTGCGGCAGGTCGGCGATATCGTCGACGGTGCGGCAGAAGGCGTAGAGCGCGAAGACATCGTGGCGTTTGTCGGCCGGCAGGAAGCGCGACGCGAAGTAAAAGCTATGCGCCTTGGTCTTGATGATGCTCGTGCAATGGGCCCGCGCGTATTCGTGCAGGGGATCACCCATCGTAGCCCCGCGCCTGCCGACGTACATCCTTCAACCACCTCGTCACGATCGGCCCCGTACGCCGGCCCGCCTACTCCAACAGTACGCGTGTCGCGCCGTGGCTATCGACTGCGCTAGTGTACCGTAAGGGTCCGTTGCTAGACAAGCGCGGATCTCCCTTCGGGCGCGCCCCGCGATTGTGAGACGGGGCCTGCGCCCGTGCCCCGTCCGTGCCGGGCCCGTGCGACGCCTCGTGCGACGCCCCGTGCGACGCCCGTCCGCTGCTTGTCTACTGCCGTGCGACGCCGTGCAACGCCGTGCAACGCCGTGTTCCGTCGCCCCACGACGGCCCCCGCCCGCGGGATGCGCGTCCCGTGTCCCCGCGACAGGGCCAGTGTAACATGGATCGGGCGGTTGTCAAGGAACCGCGCGGCGGGGGCGGGGCCTGGTGCGGCCGGCCCTGGTGGGCCAGCTGCACCGGCCGCAGGCTTCCGACGGATACCCTCACAGGCATGGGGCGCGCCCTCTCCCTCCAGGTGGGCTCGTGGATTATCCGCGGGACCAAAGCGCGTGGAGCGGGGCGTAGGGGCGTATGGCATACGCCCGGTCTGCGTCGTGCGCCCGTCCAAGGCGACGCGCGGTGGACGCTGCGAACCGCGCACCCGCCACAGGGCGTATGCCA
>JAABUQ010010663.1_pt1 | contig 11979 bp, 7 predicted proteins | sample 5560001 | NCBI WGS metagenome assembly JAABUQ01 (sample SAMN10711888, study PRJNA513371) | rock metagenome | isolation source: Antarctica rocks | place: Antarctica: Victoria Land, Finger Mt nord | collected 2015-12-18
TTACTCCACGAGCTATTAGAGCAGACTCAGGCAAACATTTATTGCTTAGTACGTGCTGCCGATGCTGAGTTAGGAAAAAAACGGTTGCAAGAAAACTTGGCAGCTTATTCGCTGTGGAATCAAGATTTAAGCTCTAGAATTATTCCAGTTATCGGAGATTTATCTCAACCACTTCTAGGGCTTTCTGTATCAGAATTTCGCCAAATGGCAAGTCAAATTGATGGTATTTACCACAATGGGGCATTAGTTAATTTCACTTATCCTTATCAAGCACTGAAAGCTGCTAATGTTTTAGGAACTCAAGAAGTACTGAGATTGGCAAGTCAAATTAAAGTTAAACCAGTACATTTCGTTTCTACTACTACTGTTTTTTCGGAAGTTAGTTCAGAATCTGAAATGATTTCAGAGAATACGATTTCTGAGCATCCTGAAGGTCTTCATACTGGCTACAGTCAAAGCAAATGGGTGGCAGAGCAGCTAATTGCGATCGCGCGTTCTCGCAATCTGCCGATTTCTATTTACAGACCTTCTTTTATTGGAGGACAAAGCCAAACAGGTGCAGGAAATACCGAGGATTTTCTTGTCAGAACGATCAAAGGCTGTATCCAACTTGGAGGTGCGCCAGATCTGGATATAGCTTTTAACATCACTCCTGTAGATTATGTCAGTAAAGCGATCGTCAGTTTATCAAGGCAACCAGAGTTGCATTCACAAACCTTTCACCTAGTCAACCCCCACCATGTTGCTATCCCTTGGAAAAAAATATTAGATTGGCTTTGCTCTTTTGGCTATCCAATTCAACGAATGACATACGAGCAGTGGCAAGCTGCCTTAAACAAGTTGGATCGGGCAACAGAAAATGCCTTTTACCCTCTTCTACCACTAATTTCTGGAACTGGGAAAATATCAAGAGCTGGGTTCAATCAATTAAAAACACAGCACTTTGACTGTCGTAATACACTTACTGGACTTGCCGGAACTTCCGTTTTCTGTCCTCCAGTAGATGCAAAATTGTTTAGCAATTACTTATCATACTTTATCAAGACTGGCTTTTTAAACTCGACATTGTAGTTTCAATGGAAACTGGAGTTGGATTTAAGGGAATTTAAAAGTTTTTTCCAAAACCCTTCGAGGCAATAACCCTCTGACTGTAGCTTGTCGAAGTGCGATCGCTCACTACTGGGGCGAATGTCAATAAAACAGGAATGGCTTAGTTGAAGTATTGTTTCGGATATTGCGAATATTTTTGTAAGCTATTACCATGCTCAAATCACTATAATATCTATCCATCCTAATGAATCCAACCATTCACGATCGCTTGATGCAGTGCTTGGAAACGAGTCCGCGCTTTAAGCTTAGTCAAGATGTTGTTGATGTGAAATTTGACGGTACTCTCGCTGATAATTAGCTCCTTGGCAATGTCGCGATCGCGCAATCCCTGCGCCAATAGCGTCATCATTTCTACTTCCCGTTCTGAAAGAATTTGTACTTGAGCATTATCAATCCCCCAAGATTCACCACGAGCCACAGTCTCTACTGCCTTCCGCAATTGCTCTGGACTAATTGACAAGTCAACTTTTGCCTTGATTCCCTTTGGTAATGCTTGAACTCCCTGCTGAATCCAGATTACCCGCGAAGCTGATAGAATTTGGGTTAGATCGTTAGTGAGCAGTGGCACCTCTTTATCTGTCGAAGCGCAAATTGTCAGTCCAGCTAAAAAACTCAGGTGAGTAAATGCCATTTGGAGAACGGGTAAACTGCACTTAATTCGCAAGCCTCCTCCAAATTTATCATGGGAGTAAGGGATTTTTAATCCAACCTGAATAGCTCTTTGATTCACGCTTTGGGTTTGCAGCATTCCTCCCAAACAAGAAACAGTAAAAGATAACTCACTTAAAGCAGATTGTATCCAAATACCTGGATCGGAAACACTTAAATCTGCTGGAACAATAGCTTCTAGTGTCACAAACTCTACAGTATAAACGAGCCTACAGTAGCTACATTCAAGGCGATTGAGAATTTCTGCTGCCTGTAAAAATACATAAGCCAAAGAAAGAGTTAAAGGTTGCTCAGTACCCACAAGTGTGAGCCGAGTTGAACTGAGAATACTAGCTAATTGATCTGATAAAGAAAGGCGATTAAAGGCTGAGTTATGAGTTATTAACTGCCAAGTAGGTTTTTCCTTCTGGTACTGCAAGGCAGCATCTAACGCTATAGTCACCATTGTACAAAGAGTCTGCAAAACCTCAAGAAATTCAGGTGCCATAGCATGATGACTAAAGGTTGCGAGAACTCCTACCACTCTGCCTTTGATTGCCAATGGGTAGCCCGCAAAACCTCGAATATTATTAGCAATTGCCCATTCTCGATTGCCAACCCAAGGCTCCTGCGCCAAGTTATTACTTAAAAAAGAAACACGGTTTTGAGCAATTTTACCGACTTTATATGCTCCCATCGGTACTCTGGCAAAAAAACCGTTCGTTCGGGTATACATTCCCGAAGAAGCAATTAGTTTGAGAAATTTTTGGTCAGGTTCTAAAAGCCAGATCCGGGCAAAGGCACAATTAAACTTTTCAACTAAACCATCTGTCACCTGAGTTGCGATCGCCTCTGGTTCCAAGCAACCAGAAAAACTTTGAGCAATCTCATTCCCTTGTTGTAAGTCAAATAAGAGTCGCGTCGAATCAAGTACAGAGGCGAGCGGGTCAGGCATCTTCAGATCAACTAGGGACTCTATCTCAATTGATCCGCAAATAGTAGCCCAAACGCTGTATCTCAAACTACCAATGCCGCTACGATCGAGAAATGTCAATGACAGGCAAGATGAAATTTATTGGGATTGATTTGGGTTGGCGATCGCAGCCGAGTGGTTTATGTTGTTTAGAATGGTCAGATGGACAACTGGCGCTATTAGATTTAGACCGCAAAGAGGCGATCGCTGACATTTTCTCTTGGCTTGATGGCTGGGTACCATCCCAAGCCCCGGCTCTAGTTGCTGTAGATGCCCCGACTTTGATTCCCAACGCAACTGGCACTCGATTACCCGATCGACTTACCCACAAACATTTTGGACGGTATCATGCTGGTTGCTACCCCGCCAATCAGAACCTCCCTTTTGCTCAACGTACAGTTGGTTTTGGCTTAGAGCTAGAAACACGGGGATTCGTTCACGCTCCAGAGATCGTGCCTCAAAAACTCGGTCGATACCAGATCGAAGTATTTCCCCATCCAGCGATCGTGCATCTGTTTGGTTTGGATCGCATTTTAAAATACAAAAAAGGTCGCCTCCTAGAGCGCAGACTGGAGCTAGAAAAACTCCGTACTTTTATCTTAGAAATCTTACCCAACCTCGAACCCAGCCTTGATTTAAAGCAAAGAAGGCAAACGGAACTGCTTCCAATCTTGCCTTTTAATGGTGCTGCCCTGAAAGCCGTCGAAGATCGGCTAGATAGCTTGATTTGTGCTTATGTGGGAGCGTATTGGTGGTATTGGGGTTTAGAGCGTAACTGGGTGTTGGGCGACATTACCACTGGTTACATTGTCGTTCCGATCGCTGGCTCCATTGCCATTTAGCCGATCTAGGCGATTGAGTCGCACAGCATCAGGATCGGCCCAAATTATTAACCTTGGTTCGTAAGGGCTAGATAGGTACTTGTGTTTTGGTAACAGACGTAGTGACAAACCTTGTAAGCCAGAAGTCTTATAGATAATATCAGTGGTGTAAAGACTGATACCATCTTCCTGCCCTTGGTATTCCATCACTACAGAAACTCCATCGACAATCTCTCCGTTGTAATCAACCGCTCCTTGGTAAAGTTCTACTTGCACATCGTCTGTAGTTAGAGTTGCCAAATCCAGCCGCGCTTTGACAGCAATAGTTTGGTTCACCTGAATTTCTGCTGGTTCAGAGATCTCGATATCTTTAATTTTGATGTTGAACCAGTGAGCGACTAAATTATCTTTCCAGTTAGCCAACTCCTGCGCCGGAGCATATTGCTGGTAGCTCAAAGTTTGGTAGCGATCGCTTGCGGGGAAATATGCCTGTAGTGCATACTGCCGCACCATCCGCGCCGTATTAAAAAATGGACAATTCAACTTAATTGCCGTTTTCATCTTGGCAATCCACTGTCGGGGCAAGCCATCAGCATCCCGTTGATAAAACATCGGTACTACTTCCTGCTCGATCAAGTCGTAAAAGGCGTTTGCCTCTACCTCGTCTTGGTAATTCAGGTCTTCATAAGTTTCCCCATGCCCAATTGCCCAGCCTGTATGGACGTAATCAGCTTCATCCCACCAGCCATCCAACACGCTTAAATTCGGCAACCCATTCATGGCTGCCTTCATGCCACTCGTACCAGACGCTTCTCGCGGACGGCGGGGCGTATTCAACCACACATCACAACCTGCTACCATCAACCGAGCTACATGAATGTCGTAATTGGGCACGAACACTACCTGTTTGTCACATTTTTGTTCTCGGATGAAATGAACAATGTCTTGGATCAATTCCTTTCCGGGACTGTCTTTAGGATGAGCTTTTCCAGCGATCACAAATTGTACCTTCCGGTTTTTATTTCCAGACAAAATCTGCTTAATCCGCTCCAAATCGCGCATCCAGAGAGTTGCCCGTTTGTAGGTAGCAAAGCGACGAGCAAAGCCAATGGTTAAGACATGAGGGTCGAGGACTTCCTGGGCTTGAGTGATTTCAACTTGAGAAGCACCGCGATCGCGCATAGTTCTCACCAGATGATCTCGGACATACACCACCATATCCAATCGGCAGCGCTCGTGATTGCGCCATAATTCCTCGTCAGGAATCGCCTCCATTCGCTCCCATAAAGGATTTTCCACGCCTTGCGACGACCAATTTGGTCCTAGATAGCGGTCATATAGCTCTTGAGTTGATTTAGCAACACAACTACGGGCATGAACCCCATTAGTAATTGCTGTAATCGGTACTTCCTGTAATGGTAAGTTCCGCCACAGACCTTGAAACATTTCCCGCGACACAACACCGTGCAGTTGAGCCACACCATTAGCAAATGTTGCCGTCTTCAGCGCCAGCACTGCCATACTAAAAGGTGAAGTTAAATCTCCAGTGTTCTCGCGTCCCATCCCTAAAAATTGATCGCGGGGCAAACCAAAGATTTCTGCATAGTGTCCCAAGTAGTAAAGCACTTTATCAGGGGGAAATAAATCAATTCCTGCCGGGACTGGTGTGTGGGTGGTAAAGATATTACTCGAAGCCACAAGCTGTTTAGCGGCAGCATAGTTCAAACCTTGTTCCTGAATCAACATCCGGATGCGCTCTAGTGCCAAAAAAGCAGCGTGTCCTTCATTCATATGGTACGCCGTTACTTTCAGCCCTAGTGCCTTTAACATCTGCACTCCACCAACTCCTAACAGAATCTCTTGGTGAATGCGCATGTCAATATCACCACCATAAAGTCGGTCGGTAATATTTTGGTCGTAAGGGTTGTTCGGTTCGACATTAGCATCCATTAAATACAACGGCACTGTTCCTACCTGCACCCGCCAAACCCTAGCATAAACAGTGCGACCTGGATAATTTACCGCAATCCGCAGTTCAGATCCGTCCGGATGGCGCTCTAAATGTAGAGGCAAGTTGTAAAAATCGTTAATTTGATAGCGTTCCTGCTGCCAACCATCAGCGTTGAGATACTGAGCAAAGTAGCCTTCCTGGTAAAGTAAGCCCACGCCGACTAGTGGTAGCCCCAAATCACTAGCAGATTTTAGATGATCGCCTGCGAGAACGCCTAAACCGCCAGAGTAAATTGGCAGGCAGTCTACTAACCCGAACTCAGCCGAAAAGTAGGCGTAGCATTCCTTTTGAGTTTTAATCGTATCAACATCGGTACTACCAATCTTTCTATGCTTGTCGTACCAAGTGCGCTCTTGCAGATATTCGTCTAACTGACGAGCGGCTCGGTCCATTTGAGCTAAAAAGCCCTCGTCTTCCACCGCTTCCTGTAGTCGCACTTGACTAATGGTTCCTAGCATCAAGACTGGGTTATGGTGGGTGGATTCCCAGAGATTGGGGTCTAAACGACGAAACAAGTCTTTCGTCTCGACATTCCAATCCCAGTGCAGATTATAGGCAAGCTGCCGCAGGCGTTCCAGCCTTGGAGGTAAAGAAGGAGAGATATTAAATGTGCGAATTGGCTGCATGGTCGATTGGATCTCCACTAGTTATGGCTATTGTTTACCTGTTTCTAGCACCAATTTAAAATTCTTAATATTGTTAACAATGTTTTGAGACATCTGAGGAAGTAGCGGGCTGGTAAATTTTGGCAGTCAACTCTTGTATTATAAGAAAGCTATCTGTATACACAGGTAGCGATCGCTTTTCACACTGCTTGGAGATTATCCCGATGCTGACCCTTAAGATTGTTGTTTATGTCGTTGTTGCCTTCTTTGTTGGTTTATTTATCTTTGGATTCTTGTCGAACGATCCGGCTCGTAACCCCAACCGTCGGGATCTTGAATGAGGATCGGCAAAATGAAACATTCCGGAAGACGGAAGGAGAAATTTTTGCTTCTGTCCTCCGATTGTTGAAGACACTAGTTTTAGAACGAAAACGCTTCATACGGCAGGGGTATGTTCCTTTAGCAGTACTAGTTCGCCAAGGCAAGGGTTAATAGATTGAGAGGAATTTGTGGGAACCAATCTCCCCAAATCTCCATCTGCTCCTTAATCATTAAGGTTATGCGTCCAGGCTGCTCGTTTGTTCGCTTCTGCTAAAATATGCCCCAACCAGTGCCGCCGGAACAGCCTTCAATCGTTCAATCCTTATCTGAAGTTAGTTCAGACCAAAAAGCTTTATCTGTAGCTGCGTCCGTCACTACTAATCCGCTAGTCTCACCAAATACCTTGACAAATTCAACCAAAAGTGCTGATCTTCTAGGTCCAGCGCTAAAAGTTGGTTATCCAGTCAAGCCAATTGCAGCAAATACCGCTAGTATCAGTAAAAATCTAAATCCTACTTTTCCGGTCAATCCTTCGTCTTCAGGGAACCAGCCTTACCCCTCTCCTAAGTCCCCTTCTTCTTTACAGGCTCCAAACCCTCCCAAAATATCCCTGTCTTCAGGCAAAACGACGCGATCGCTTAACCAAGCCTTTAGTGCTTCAACCCCCCCTCCCCCCTCAACCTCCTTAGTCTTCCCTTCAGAAGAGCCGCCCAATCCTCAAGCAGCATTTAATTTCCGCTTCAAAGTGATTGCACCGCAGTCAGCAACACTGTCAGTTTTGGCACAGCAGCAAAGACCGCCAGTGGTACAGCCAACACCCCCTCCACCAGGAATTTTTGCTCCTCAACCATCTCAGCCAACTCCTGCTGTAGTCAAGGAAAGAATTATTGAACTGACATCTGAGCGGCAGGAGTATGATACCCAACGCCAGATTGTCACGGCTGAGGGGAAAGTTGAGTTGCGGATTCAAGGTGCGGTGCTGACTGCTAATCGGCTGCAAGTCAATTTGCAGAATTTGATTGGAGTCGGTGAAGGGAATGTGGTTATCACCAGAGGACAGCAGGTGTTGCGGGGCGAACGGCTAACATACAACTTTGTGCAGAGCAGTGGGGAGATCTTCAAGGCTAGAGGTGATGTTTATTTGCCTGCTACTAAAACAGACTTCTCTGGCAATCTACCCACTGACTTGACACTTGGCGGAGTAGCACAGCAACCGCCAGATCAGCGTCAGTTACTCGACCAACCCTTAGGGCAAGTTACTAGTTCTGGTGGCATTGGCATTAGGGCAGGTCCTGGAAGGTTTGTAAATCCAGCCCAAGACGTACAACAAAGCGGCTCCATCAGGCGTTTGCGCTTTCAAGCTGAGCGAATCAACTTCTATCCCGGAGGTTGGCAAGCTACTAATGTTCGGATTACCAACGACCCCTTTTCTCCACCAGAACTGGAATACAGGGCAGATACGGCCACACTGACGCAGCAGACACCAACACAGTCGCAGATTGTCTCTACTCGACCCCGATTAGTATTTGACCAGGGTTTTACTTTACCTATCCCCAAAAAGGAGGCTACAATAGGCCGCCGCCAGCGTAACGTTAACACTTTTCCCGTTCAAATTGGCTACGATGTGAGAGACAAGGGCGGTATATATATTCAACGTGGCTTTACCGCCATCAGCACTGAGCAATTAAGTCTCAGCCTCGCTCCTGAATTTTTTGTCCAAGGGGCAGCGAAGGGTAATAGCGACATCGCTTCGCTGTTTGGGCTATCGGCAAGGCTGGATAGCAACTTAGGACCAAGAACTCAAATTCGAGGATTAGCTGATGTCAATGGTTTTAACTCAAACGACATTCAAAATAAACTCCGTGCAAGTTTGCGGCTGCGCCAGCTAATTGGCGACATCAATCAGCCTTATACCTTATCGCTAGAATCTAGCTATCGCGATCGCTTATTCAACGGTAGTCTCGGCTACAACACTGTCCAGAGTAGTATAGGGGCTGTCTTAACCTCTCCTTCTATTTCTCTAGGTAATGGCATTAATCTCAGCTATCAAGTGGGACTTCAAGACGTTTTAGCCGACACCGATCGCTTGGAGTTACTAAGTCCAACTCGAACCAACAACCGCATACCTCTCGGTCGCATCCAAGGCACTGCGGCTCTTAGTCGTGCCTTTGTGCTTTCTCAAGGAAAAGCTTTACCTACCACTGCCTCCCAAGGATTGAAATACACACCAACACCAGTGATTCCCTATCTAGTCGCGGTGACTTCATTGCAAGGTGTTAGCACCTACTACACTAGCGGGGACAGTCAAAATTCGTTAACTGCCGCAGTTGGGTTGGTTGGACAGTTGGGTCATTTCTCTCGACGATATTTGGACTATACCAACTTTAATCTCACTTTTTCTCAGGGCATAGTTGCTGGTTCATCGCCTTTTCTATTTGACCGATTTGTTGATAATAAAGTCCTGGTTGCCGGAATAACTCAACAAATTTACGGTCCATTTCGCTTGGGAGTACAAACTATACTCAATTTAGATACAGGAAAGCAAATTAGTACTGACTATATTCTGGAGTATAGCCGCCGTACTTATGGGGTTAGCCTGCGCTTCAATCCAGTTTTAGGGTTGGGTTCGATCAGCTTTCGAGTTAGTGACTTCAACTTCGTTGGTGGTACCAGTGCTTTCTCTAGTTCAGATGTGCAACCTGTTGTTAATGGAGTGCGACGAGAGACTCCTTAGAATTTCATCGGAAAATGTGGGTGGAAACCCCGTCCTTAAGGACGGCTTTACATATTATGTGTTAGAATGTGAGATATGGAACAAGCCTTTCGCTACCGATTTTTTCCTACTGCCGAACAAGAATTGCTCTTGCGTCGGACGATGGGGTGTGTTCGCTTGGTATACAACCGAGCATTGGCAGCGAGAACAGAGGCTTGGTATGAAAGACAAGAGAAGATTGATTATGTTCAAACTTCCTCTCTGTTGACTCAATGGAAGAAGCAAGATGACCTCCAGTTTTTGAATGAGGTGAGCTGTGTCCCTTTGCAGCAGGGATTGAGATACCTTCAGAAAGCTTTCAGCAACTTCTTTTCCAAACGTGCCAAATATCCTCGCTTCAAGAGAAAGAGGAATGGTGGTAGTGCCGAGTTTACTAAGTCGGCTTTTAAATGGAAAGACGGATCTGTGTGGTTGGCGAAGTGCAAAGATGCTTTGCGGATTGTTTGGAGTCGCCCCATACCTCAAGGGTGCGAACCATCCACCATCACCGTGAAATACGATGCTAGTGGTAGATGGTTTGTCTCTTTGTTGGTTGACAACTTGGAAATCAAACCCTTACCAGCAATCAACAAAACAGTGGGTATTGATGTTGGGATTACAAGTTTGATTGCCACCAGTGATGGTGAGAAAATTGGCAACCCCAAACACTTCAACCGAAAGTACAAGCGACTGAAACAAGCTCAAAAAGTTTTGAGTCGCCGCCAAAAAGATTCCCGCAATCGGGAAAAAGCCAGAGTTAAAGTTGCGCGAATTCACGCAGCTATTTCTGATGCCAGAAAAGACTTTATCCATAAACTGACAACTCAACTGATACGTGAAAATCAAACAATTGCAGTTGAAGATTTGTCTGTTTGCAACATGGTAAAGAACCACAAGCTTGCCAGAAGTATTTCTGATGCCGCTTGGGGTGAATTTGTGCGTCAACTTGAGTACAAGAGCAAGTGGTATGGTCGAACATTGGTTAAGATCGACCGTTGGTTTCCCAGCTCCAAAAGATGTGGTAACTGTGGTCACATTGTTGAAAAGTTGCCTTTGAATATACGCGAGTGGACGTGCCAAAAATGCGGTTCTGTCCATGACCGAGATCTCAATGCAGCACGAAATATCAATGCGGCAGGGCTTGCCGTCATCGGAAATACCGAGAATGTCTGTGGATCGAACGTAAGTCTTGATGAACATTGTGTCAAAGAGCAGTTGAGAAAAACCCGAAAGGGAAAGAAGCAGAAACCTGAATCGTGAGGTTTGGGAATCCCCGCACGTTTACGTTGGGGAGGATGTCAACCAGTTTGTCTCTCAAAGCTTAGTATAAATAAAAAGGTCTTCTAAGGTGTTTAAGAGCAGAAAATTTGGTCTATGAAAAAGTTAATTCAAGGTATACAGTCGTTCCAAACTAATTACTTAAGTACTCACCGGGAGATGTTTGAGCTGCTCTCTCACGGGCAGCATCCTCGAATCCTGTTTGTCACTTGCTCTGACTCGCGGATTGACCCAAATTTAATTACTCAAGCTGAGCCTGGTGAAATGTTCATCATCCGCAATGCTGGTAATATCATTCCACCTTACGGTGCTACCAATGGTGGTGAAGGTGCTGCGGTTGAATATGCTGTCCGCGCTTTGGGCATCAAAGAAATTATTGTTTGCGGTCACTCTCACTGCGGAGCGATGAAGGGGTTGCTACAGTTAGACAAGCTAGAGGCAGAAATGCCCATTGTGTACGAATGGCTCAGGCACGCTGAAGCCACTCGTCAAACAATCAGGGAAAACTACCAGGGGCTGGAAGGTGAAAATCTACTACACACTACTATTGAGGAAAATGTCCTAACTCAGCTTGAGAATCTGCGGACTTACCCAGCTATCCACTCTAAACTGCACAAAGGTCAAATTCATCTCCACGCCTGGATGTATCACATCGAAACCGGAGAGATATTGGAATACGATCAAGTCCAAGGTCAATACGTGCCGCCTCAAACTCAGTCATCTAGATCGACTTGGTTAACTCCTGAACAGCAAGAGCGAATTTACAAGGGTTCAGCCGCTCTTAATGGTAAGAAGTCGTAGACTATTTTTGTTGTCATTAGTTAGATGATTCCCTCGCGCCGCGTCTACAGCTTGTTAGCATTAGGAATTTTATTGGCACCAATCCAGGCATTAATCTGGAATTTGCCAGTGAGTATCTTTTGCACCTTGTTATTTGATGCTGTTGTCTTAGGACTAATGGTGGTGGATGGTTGGCGATCGCGGCGGCACCGCGTCCAGATTGCTCGTCAGGTTCAACCGCGACTATCAATCGCACGAGATAATCCTGTGGTGCTATCTGTGCAGTCGCAAGCCGCAGCAAAAATTCAAATTCGCGATTATTACCCGTCTAAATTTGACGTATCTGTACTAACGTTGAATGCTTCCCTACCTGCTAACAGCAACCAAGAACTGACTTATACCGTCCATCCTTCAAAGCGGGGAGAGTTTCATTGGGGCGATATTCAGGTGCGGCAACTGGGTTTTTGGGGATTGGCTTTTGACGATTGGAAGATTCCCCAAAGTCAGAAGATTGAGGTTTATCCAGATCTAATTGGACTGCGATCGCTCTCAATCCGCCTGACGCTCAAATCGGCAGGCTCGATGCGTCAATTTCGTCAGAAGGGTATCGGCACTGAATTTGTGGAACTGCGAGATTACAGCAGTGGTGACGATTTCCGCTTGCTTGATTGGAAAGCTAC
>JAABUQ010010664.1_pt1 | contig 11979 bp, 13 predicted proteins | sample 5560001 | NCBI WGS metagenome assembly JAABUQ01 (sample SAMN10711888, study PRJNA513371) | rock metagenome | isolation source: Antarctica rocks | place: Antarctica: Victoria Land, Finger Mt nord | collected 2015-12-18
CTCTCCCCCTCGCACACCCTCCACGCCCTACCCCCCCTCATCTGCCTCACACACCCCCACCTCCGCAACCTTCCCCAGCGGCGCCTCATCCTCCACCGCAGCCGCGAACCGCAACCTGCAGTCCGGGCCCCATAGGTGCGAGAGGACCAATCCGAGTACGGGCAAGCCGTGCAATACGGTCTTCAGCAGGAGCTATGACCTGACGAGACATGAGGACACGATCCACAATGGGAAGAAGCAGAAGGTGCGCTGTCGGTTGTGCACTGAGGAGAAGACGTTCAGCCGCAATGATGCGTTGACGAGACATATGCGGGTGGTGCATCCCGAGGTCGATTTCCCGGGGAAGAAGGCCAGGAGAGGTGGCTAGACTATTTTCCCTCTTGCTGGTCGAATACTCAAGATTCTTTCTAAGCGATTCGCCGCGCGATATGAGCGTTTCTTTGTTTACTTAAGCGTGGAGTTCTGGGAGCCTTTTCGCCGTTCTTTCGGCTGAGGACGAAAAGGTCATTATTGTGGAAATACCTTTTGCGCTATGCGTATGATTTTCGGCAAGCGGCATGATTGATTGCGAAAAGAGAATCTGTATTGATAGCCTAGACTACCCTACTCGCTGTGACCTGGCAGCGGGTATTACTTCTAATTACAATGTTACATAGCATACCTCGTCTTAAGCATTTGTTCTAGTATTTCTACGTTCTTTTTGAACGGTGCTCTATCTCTCATCGCACCGTCTTGAGTGGGCGTGCTTCCATCGCATCCCCCGGCTTTGTGCCCTCTGATGTGGTATCCCAGCTCATAGCCTCCAACCGCCTGGCTGTCGCTTCGCACAGCGTTCCGTTCCGTTCCGTCCTGTCCCGTTTCGTTTCGCTTCGTTTTCCTCCACTTGGGATAGATATGACGCGCTAGAAAGCTACACCTTGGGCTCGCGTTCCTGGTCGTGGGCCTAGTCGTGGGCAGGGCTGTAGCTGAGATGGGCTTGTTAGAGAGCCAAGGCCGGTGGGTATGGTGCACTTTTTGGGGAGGGTCGTCCAGTGGTGAATGGCTGTTCCAGCGAGAGCGAGCTTGACGATTTACCATTCCAAGATGTGGGCCTGCGTTGGCTGTGCAACTTGTCGTAGAGTCGTCCGGACGCTTCTTCTGTATGTGCCTGTTACAGTATGCACCGTTCTCTTTCGCTACCGCACGACATAGATCTCTCTCTATTCCGGTTTCTTTCCTTTTCAAAGTACGCTCAACGTTCATTGCTCCGTCGCCAACACCATCTTCTCCCTCTCGCTCCTCCTCGGCTTCTCCCCCTTCCGACTATGCTTCCTCTCATTCTCCTGCCTTCGCTTGATCGCGCCCAACTCCTCCTTCTTGATCTCCCCCGCCTTCATCACCTGCTTCGGCACGCGGCGATGGCGCGCAATGCGGCGGATCTCCGGCATATGCTTATACCGTGCCTGCAACGCATCGTCGTACTCGAGCTTCTGCCGCTGGCGGGCGCTCTTAATGCCGCTCCGTTTGTTGGCCTGCGCACGCCAGAGGCGGATGTTGCCGTCGTCGCTGCCGCTGAGGATGTACTGCGCGTCCGGGGTGAAGGTGGCGGCGAAGACGCGCTGCATGCGTTTGGTGTGGTAGATATCGCGGCTGTGGCCGCCGGCGCGACTCCAGAGGCGGATGGTGCGGTCATAGGAGGCGGAGACGAGTTCCTCGCCGGTGGGGGAGAAGGAGATGTCCATAACGGCGGCGACGTGGTCTTTGAGGACGTTGAGGGCGCGGGTCATCTTGCGGGTGTCGAAGATGTAGATGTTGTGGTCTTCGTTGGCGACGGCGAGGTTGAAGGCTTCCATGGGGTTCCAGGAGATGGCGTTGGAGGCCAGGGCGAGGATGGTTTTCGTGAGGGGGGATTGGGTCCGAAGGTCGTAGAGGATGAGGGAGCGGTCGGTGGCGGTGGAGGCGAGGAGGGAGGTTTCGGTTTGGTTGAAGGAGACGGTGGTGATGGTGTCGGTGGAGGTAGGCCAGTGGAGAGTTTGCAAAGGCGTGGAGGAGGTGCGGGTTAGGTCGTAGACGGAGATGACGCTGGAGGAGGCGGCGAAGTGGGGGAGGGAGCGGTGGTGGGAGAGGGAGGTGTAGGCTGTGGTGCCGAGGTAGGTTGCTAACGGGGGGGATTGCGAGGGAGTGTCGTAGGGGGAGAAGAGTTTGATCGTTTTGTCGGAAGCGCAGGTTAGGAGTTTCTGATCTTGCGTCCAGCACATGCCTTTGACTATGCCCTCGTGCGCTTGAGCGTTCCAGGTTTCTTCTCTGCTCGTAAGATCCCAGACTTTGACGACGCCGTCGCCGCTGCCACTGGCAAAGCGTTGGAGGGAGCGAGGTTCTTTGGCCATGGTGTAGACACCGTCGACATGACCGTTACCCAGTTGGGCAATGAAAGGGGCGGCGAACATGCGGTCGAGCTTGGTGGCATTGAGGGCTCGGGTATACTCTCTTGCTCTTTCGAAGGGGTGGAGCGCTGGGTCGAGGTTGCGGGGCTGGCGGGCAACACTCGAACCTGGGGCCTGGTGCGCCGACGTGGGTCGGGTTAGAGCTTTGATTTTCTAATGCTGTCAGTTTACATAGAGATGTGACTAGTGCGGTCGTCTCACCATCTTGTCGTAAGCTGTGCGGCGCACAAGGGAAGGCAACCTGCAGAGGAGCGGCAGCAGTGGGAAAAAGGGAGGAACAGGAATACAGGATCGACATCTAGCAAGTGACCGGGGTCCACCCGCAGTCTCATCGCCAAGACCAAGGTCGTTCCTCGCTCCTTGTCCATCGTATGCTCTTCCCTCTTCTCTAAGTATCCACTACCTGTAAGCTTGATTTTTTGGCGATTGAGATGTTTACGCTGTCAGAAAAAACTTTTGTCTCTAATGCTTGCCACCTCGGGATGCTCAAACATGGTATCAATATGGTCCCAAACATCTCTCAACTTGTGATCTCTCACTACTTTGCGTGAAGATCGAGCTTCAGGAGACATAAAGTCATGGTAACAGACCAGGATTCTAGATACACGTTCTGGATCATACTGAGTCAGCTGGTCGTCTTTCCTACCTTTGCTCAATCGTTGTTGAGGCTGTTTCGTACAATTTTCTTTCCATAGTCAGATTCGAGGCTTTAAATCACCCATGGAGCTATCCTCACTCCCATCTGAAAGTGGTACTATGAGGTCTCTATTCTTGAAACATTCTGGGTGCTTACGGACGCTGGCTTTACAATGCCCACGACCAACTCACTCTAACAGCGCTCAAACTTGACGAAATACGTTTCTGTCTGAACGATGAATATGCAGAGATCTGTCGCCTTGAACTGGAGCTGGGCCAAAGAAGAGATGCAGTGCTGTATCGAAGGCTGCAATCCACCTCAGGCTAAGACGGATACCACTGCAGGCACCTTAACCCGATGACAGAATTTGGAACAGTCAATCAGCTGATGGGTTGGCCAAAATCGATGATCGTCCATGCATTCCGCGCACGTCGCGAACTCATGCCGTGGTTGGCGGGCATCCATTTGCAGCATAAAGAACCCCCTGTTGGATTACTGGAAACTCAGGCCGGATTAAACTCAGGCCGGATTTGCAGGATCCTCATCTTGGTGAGTAGTGAGTGTGCAAATTCTCAATAAATGTGAAATTACGAATGCTTCAACGATTACACGACTTTCCATTGGGCGCCATAACCAATGTAGGCCCATTGTCAAACGATCATTCCGTCTTTTCGCCGTCATAAAGCATGGGACTCTGTTGTCCAAGTTCGCTTGTTTGTGGATCCAGAAAAACCGGCCTGAGAATGGATCCAGCAAACGGCTACTGGTGAGGCGACATAAAATGAAGGATATCTGACAATCTTCGATGAGCTTTCTCCATGGTCTGATCGTATGCTTACTCGAGTCGCATTGGTGCGGTTCTGAAAGGACTCGTCGCTTGAGGTAATGCATCTCGATCCTCCAAGCGATGTTCGTTCGCTCTGTAATTCGGTCGGGTCCGTTCACTTCGCGGTCTGCTGCTGCTTGTGCCCTAGCGTCAGCCGGGTAGGCAACATTCCGAATTCGAAGATCAGCAACGCCTTAGCTGCGACCTAGTACGCAAAAGTGCTTTGACAGACCGCCTTAATCCAAATCCAGCCGTGTCAGAGCGAGAGAGTGGTCAGATGCAGTTGGTCGCAATATTGTATATTAGTCCCGCGTCATGTTTGACAGGTTGAGATGCGGGTCATGGCCCCATGGGAGGTTTAGCTTCTTGCTCCGCGCTCTTGCGTCTGTCGCCTGTCTCTTCAAGATTTGCCAGATCCCTTCTCTAATTCCATAGCTTGCTCGAAAGGCCTACTGATGAATCTCTCTTCGTTATGTGTCTCTCATATAATTCCTCAACATGAGCTCGGATGACGACGAAAAACAGGCTGAGCGTCGTCATGGTACTCGAATCACCCCTCGTACGTGCCTTTGGCCGCTGGCCCTGAGCCTGGTGGTTACGTTTGGCCTTTCAATTGGCTTGACGTTCCGGTCGGATCACCACTGTTATGCTGGCACTTGCGGTGAATGGCTTTTCCCTCTGCAGGCACGACTGCATGTTGTGGTTTGGTATGCCTGGCTCTCCATTTCGATTACCTTTCTTGCCGTAAGAGCCTTCCATCCAGAAATGCAGAAGAGCCTTGCGCATCCAGTGACGAAGATGAAAATACCGATAATACGCAAGCAAGCAACAATCGGCGCATCGCTGATGGTATCCTGGATTATCGGACTATACGGTGTCATTGTTGGACTCTGGTGGATCCGACTCCAAGCTTACTTCACAGATCGCAACACATCAAACGGCATATACCATGGGAGCAATCGACTTGCAGCCGTTGCATTGACGGGCCATCTTTGCGATGTTACTATGGGCATGGCACTGCTCCCAATCTCTCGTCATAGCGCATTGGCATCCTTCTTTCAGATCTCTGTTTCGACTACACTCACGCTTCACGTCTTGACGGCTTATACGTTGTTTTCACTGGTCGTTGTTCATGGTCTTCTCTATATCTCATGGTTGCCTGTTTATAGCAATCTCTCGATCGCTCTTCGTAGAGTTATACCCGTCCTAAATCCAACGTACCTCTACGTGGAGACTTGGCCTGGCAATACTTCTCCCCTTGGAATATGGCGAGCGTCGTTGATCTTTACGGGCTCGGTCGCCTCTTTGATAATGCTTGCTATACTTCTAACAACGTTTTCCAAGGTTCGTGCGCTGCATTTTAACCTTTTCTATTTTACTCATCTCCTGAGCATCCTCATGGTCATCACCATATGTCTCCACGCAAGTACGATGTTCTATTGTACGGCTCCAGGTCTGGCGATGTGGGTTCTGGATTGGGGCATGCGACTACACGAATTGAGAAGAGTTCTGCACGGGAGCATATCCGCACTTGGCAATGGATGGTATTGGTAAGTCATGACTCCAGATGACGATAAGGACCGTTGTAAATTGTACTGACAACATGTGAAGCATCACCTTACCTTTGCCTCGGGCAAGATTAACGGGCTGTTCATGTCGCTCACCACTCGCACATTTCTACCTCCACCATGCCAACTCTTCCATTCGAGAGTTACATCCCTTTACGACGATCACTCATCTCGCGTCCAAGAACGGCATAACACCAACTCACGAGGACGACTTTCCGATTCAATTCCTCTTTCGGAAGAGTGGCAAAGCGACGGCTCAGGTCGAAGAGTCTCCACCGCCTGTAACCCTTTGGCAGCGAATTTTCAGAGGCAAGAAGCAGCGCATGCAGAGTACACAATGGACGGGGCGGCTTGCGGGACTGGCTGACCAGTATACGCCGCACCGCCAGGCAACTTCGTCACGAACCTCGAACCTAGAATCGGGCGACATGCCCTATAATCGTGGCGTCGATGTTGCACTTCGTCTAGAAGGGCCATATTTCTCACCCGCGGACGCATCTCGCTACGACACAGTGGTGTGCTTGGTGGCCGGGACAGGCATCAGTGGTGCCATTGCCATTGCTGTTGCTTTCAATGCATCCGCTCAAAATGCCAAAGAATGCGTAGAAAAGGATGACAAAGTCCACATGGCATCGCGTTGGCGCAGATGTGTTATTGTATGGAGTGTAAAAGAGACAGATGACATCGAGCTACCCTTCATCCAGCCCATGGCAGAAGGCTTGGAGCTGCGAAAATTCCTGACTGGGCCTGGAAGGAAACGAGTGGATCTGAGCAAAGAGCTTGGAGAGATTGCGGGGGGAGGCGGCAGGACATGGATCTATATCTCTGGACCATCGAATTTTATAAACGCTGGAAAAGCTGCATGTCAAGCAGTACAGTCATCGGTAGATATAGTTTACTATGCGGCTAGCTGGGACGTATGACCACTCATGTCCTTAAGGTAGCAGTCCCAGGCAGGCGACGTACCTAGGTAATAATGGATGAATGAACTTGCTTTTTCTAGATACAAATAATGGATCCATGCGTTAGCGAATATTTCAAGCATGGAGGATATTCATTACCCTTCAGGGGCAGGAATTTCAACAGTGGGACTAGAATACAAAACTTGGCATTGTGAGCTGTCCTATCTTCGCGGATAGAAGAGCAATGAGGGAAATTTCGGTGACCAAAATGTAGCCTTGATAACGACGAATGATTTTGTCATAGAGAATTATCCGGTCGGAGGACTGACTGTTAAGATATGTTGGTGTCAACCCGTTGAAAGCGATATTATTAGGTCTGTTCTGGGTTTCTTTCGGAACTCGGCGTCGACTTCTCCGAAGCGCCATACCTTAGAAGCTTCACACAGAGCTTCGCATTGATTCATTTAGCTCCTAGATTTCTAAAGTTATAATTGTCTGGGGGTATCAGGATACACGACTTTAGCCACCATTTCCATATATTCGTCTTCTCCAGTCTTCTCCGATCACCATGGCGCCAGCTCCTGCGAACTCGTTAAGGATAGAAGAAGCTCAAAAGCTCAGCAAGACAGACCCTTCGAAGGCAGAAGCTATCTACCAAGACATTCTCTCCAAAGGCCCGGGCTCCGGTGAAGCTGCTTTACGCGAGTATGAGACCGCGCTGATGGACCTCGGGCAACTTTATCGCGACGCCAAGAGAGCAAATGAGCTTGCGGACCTTGTGACCAGAAGCAAATCGACATTGTCATCTTTTGCCAAAGCGAAGACCGCAAAGATCAGTGAGGGCGACTTAATGCTTTCTGAAGGCGGCCTTACTGACTATCGGCAGTTCGCCAGCTACTCGACCTCTTCACTGCCATCCCTGATACTACCGATATCCAAATCACTGTCACCAAGTCATGTATAGAATGGGCCATATCAGAACGACGCAGCTTTCTACGTCAGAACCTCGAAACCCGCCTTGTCTCCCTGTACATGCAAAAGCAATCCTACTACGATGCCCTCACACTCATCAACGGTCTTCTGAAAGAGCTTAAACGTTTAGACGACAAATTGGTTCTGGTCGAAGTTCAGCTGCTTGAGTCGAGGGTCTACCATGCCCTAGGCAACCAACCGAAAGCACGCGCTGCGCTCACCTCTGCCCGTACGTCAGCCGCGTCAGTTTACACACCTCCACTATTGCAGGCAGGCTTGGATATGCAATCGGGTATGCTCCACGCCGAGGATCAAGACTTCAACACCGCGTTCTCCTACTTTATCGAGGCATTGGAAGGATACCATCAACAAGACGAAGCTTTGAAGGCAACGTCCGCGCTACAATACATGCTTCTGTGCAAGATTATGCTGAACCTGGTCGAGGACGTCAACCATCTCATGACATCAAAACAAGCTATGAAGTACTCAGGAAAGAATCTGGAGGCCATGAAGGCTGTTGCACGCGCACATTCGAATCGCAGCCTGGAGGAGTACGAGAAGGCGCTCTCAGCTTATCGATTCGAGCTTGGCAGTGATACCTTCATTCGAAATCATCTCAGACGGTTATACGATGCTATGCTGGAGCAGAATTTGATCAAGGTCATTGAGCCGTTCAGCAGAGTGGAGATTGCACATATCGCGAAGATGGTAGGTTTGGATACGCAGCAGGTGGAGAGGAAGCTCTCCCAGATGATTCTAGATAAGGTGATAGTCGGAGTGCTTGATCAGGGGGCTGGATGTCTGATTGTGTACGATGAAGCGGAGAGGGATCAAGGGTACGATGCGGCGCTGGAGACGATTGAGAAGCTGGGCAATGTGGTGGACGTGCTGTATGCCAACCAAGCGTCAATGCTGGAATGAACGATTCTTGAACTTAGCACTACTACTTTATGAAGTCGTCTGGTCTCGCTCCAGTACCGTTGCTCAACTTCTGTTCATCGTCGATTCAGTATAGCCCGTTAATGAGAACTCTGTCCATTCTCATGAAAGGAAATTTGGAGGTTACTTTACCCCTTTTGGTTATCTGGATCGGATCTGCGGCTAACAGCGAGTGGCGTTGTCACATGCCAATTTGTAGTTTGCATAAAGTACAGTACTTTAGGGTCCAAGCTTCTTGCCGACAGTCGGAAGATGGCGAGGTCGAGCGCTTCCGAAGCTGAGATTGGCAGAAGTAGACATGGATGCACTTTGCTAAGCCTTGTGTGACCGAGGCGCTCATTTCAAGGAGCGGCATTGCAACGGTCTGCCCAGAAAGCAGTGAAGTGACAAAACATGGTTGGACTCACGTGTAAAGTACCCCGTAGCACGTCACTGCCTGAGCGTGAACGTGCTGGTGCAGCCGATAAGAAGAATGCGATGCTCAATCAGGTGTTCCGGAAGCTATGACAGAGCGGAAAGCTGTGTCACTAAGGTGCTAGTAGTTGTGTTAGACTCCTCCCTTGTGTTGCAATTGCTCAGGGACGAGTGACATAAACCCTGCCCTTCACATGTGAATTCTGTTAGCAACTCAAGCTATCTTCCTGACCCTCAACAGCTTCTCAATCTCCCTCCTTCCCTTTCTCTTTACCGATAATTGTCTCCATCAGATCAATTACTTCACAGGCAGAACGACCAACACACTTTGCCCGCTGTCAACACAAAGGTACGCGTTTGCTTCTGCCATATTTATTTCCTGCCTTATCACACTCACTTTCACTCTGCTCCTTCTCTACATAAGTCCTGACCCTTCCACTTACCCATTCACAGAACTTGCATCTCCCACGGAATCTCTCTTAGGAAACCTTACCACTCATACCAACTGTAAGCTCCCTAAGCGGGCCATACTTCCTGCAGCGATCATCTGTATCAGAGCAAGGACTGACAGGATCCAGACATTCTCTAGCCCTCCATGCCTCACGCAGAGAACACCATGACCAACGGCGATGCGTCGTCCCAATTCCTCTCGGTACGTTCCACATCTGGGACGCCCTTGCCCCATTACTGCCATTGAACGGCTTTAGCGCGTTAGAGAAAGGTTACTGCAGTCAAATGTTACAATGCTGATCCAATATTTCACGTAGCACCTTGAGTCGTACCCCGTCGTCTCGGATTCCATCAATGCCATCAAGCAGAACCCCTATGGCCAGAAGTCTCTGAATATCGCGGATGCCGGGTACAAGAACTTCGTAGCGCCTGTTGTGCCATACGCGGAGAAGCCGTACGGCTACGTCGCACCCTACGTCAACAAGGCCGACCAGATCGCAGACGGTGTGCTGAGCAAGGCCGACGAGAAATTCCCGGTTATGAAGGAAGACACACAGAAGCTGAAGGGTAGCGTGCTGGACTTCGTCTTCTTCCCACTTCACGTCGTTGGTCAGACCAAGGACTATGCATTGAACACCTATGTCAACGAGTACAAGAAGTGCGGTGGAGATGGGTATATCGCTGGCGGCAAGGCTGTCATCACGAGCGGTCTGGTAATCACGAGCGATTCCTTCGCGTGGCTGGCAGACTTCTTGAGCCAGAAGAAGGAACAGGCTAAGGAGGCTGCGAAGGAGAAGACTGGCAACCAGTAATCGGTGGGAATGGGGCTCTCGGTGGCGTGAACGAGTGGGGGCCATGCACGGTCCTGGGTTTTTGATACCTCATAAAATCGGGGCACGAAGTGCCATAGCTTCTCCGGTTCTGAGCTTGCGGTTCACAGGTGGCTGAACATGTTTGAAGGCCTTTACAGCAGCTAGTACGAAAATATTCAAGCTCGACTATCCTGTCCGTCTTGACCTCTGGTGATATTGGTTTGGGTGTCAGAACCAAACTTGAATCGCCGGATTGCTAGGGCTAAGTCCACAAGACTAACAGCAGGCCGAGAGACAATTCATCTCTGAGCGTGGAAGAAGTGACTCGTCTGCTACGACGTGTATCAGGCCTCTACAACGCTATCATCGCTCTAAATTCGGTGGGTATATGGGAGAGGGTAAATAGGCAAGACAGGCTGTTACGCTGGAGATCTGAGATCAGGGTTGGATTAGGGCCTGTAACCTTTCTCACCCGTCCAACCACCACGTCTGCTTGCCTCTATGATAATCTGCAGTCAGCCGTGAGCGACAGCGCTACCTAACGCAGCTTACCGTATCATCAAGATGAATGCCTCCATGCATCCTCAATATGCCCGCCATAGTCAATTGGCACAGCGCTCACCTCATACCGCGCCTCGCCCACGAGGACCCCGTAAGTACCTGGTCCTTCATCCTCTAATCTCGGGAGGCGGCCCCCAGGCTTGATTCAAACCACTGACGTCTCCTTGACTTAGCTCCTGTAGGAGTCAATGGTCATCCCCATCATCCTGCACAGCAATCTCAATACGCCGCCGCGCAGCGGAGCGCTGCCCAAGTCATGGACACGGACCCAGCTTCGCGCAAGACGCCCCGGCCTACTGATAGAAGTATGCCCGATGGCGTGGAAGTCCTTATCATCGGTGATGGAGCGAAACAGTATCAGCGGTTGCGGGAGCTGGAGCGAAGATTGGATGCTATAATGATGAGGAAGAAACTGGATATGCAGGACTCGATGCAGCACAATACTAAGCAATATCGAACATTGAGAGTCTCGATCTCAAATACGGTTGAGAATCAGCCGTGGCAAGGACAAGGGCTAGATGAGAACACGTTTGACTTCAATACTGGGGAGGAAGCGACGTATAGGGTCAAAATCGAGGGAAAGCTGCTGGACGATGATGACAAGGACGACGAAAGCTCGGAGAACGATAGCGAAGCCGAGGAGGACGACCCATCAGCCTCCAAAGACAAAGTCCCAGACGCCATGGACCAGGACTCAGACACCCCCTCCAAACCCGGCTCCCGCACCAAACTCTCCCACTTCTTTAAAGCCATCACCGTTGACTTTGACCGCGGCAAAGCGGGCATCACAGCCGATACGCCCACAGCAATCGAATGGAAGAAACCCATCATACCTCTCAACAGCGCCACCCTCCCGTCAGCCGCCGACTTCGACTGCCTGGAATTTGAACGCAAAGGCGATGAGAACCTCAATTGCACCATCAATCTCTACCGCGACGAAGAACCCGAGCGCTTCCTGCTCAGCCCCGAACTCGCCGATTTGCTCGACATGGAGACCGACGACCGCGCCTCCATCATGATGAAGCTGTGGGACTATGTCAAAGCCATGGGCCTGCAGCAAGACGACGAAAAGCGGCGCTTTTCCTGCGACGACCGTTTACGAGCCGTATGTATCCCTGCTATCCCTCCTTCCTCTTCTCTCTTCCCACAGTAGCACTAAGACCACCTCACTGACCGTCCCCTCCCCTACAGGTCTTCCACGCCGAAACCCTCACCTTCCCCGACCTCCGCCACCTCATCATCAACCACACCTCGCCCCTCCCCCCCCTCCCCCTCCCCTACACCATCCGCGTCGACCCCACCTTCCACACCACCTCGCCCCCACCCCCCACCATCTACCACATCCCCGTCCCGTTGCCCCCTACCCCCCCTCCCTACCTCACCTCCAGCACCAACCCCCTCTCCCCGCAATCCGCCTCCCAGACCCTGCACAGCATCCGCGCCCTCGACAGCTCCATCACGCTCACGATCCAAGC
>JAABUQ010010666.1_pt1 | contig 11978 bp, 10 predicted proteins | sample 5560001 | NCBI WGS metagenome assembly JAABUQ01 (sample SAMN10711888, study PRJNA513371) | rock metagenome | isolation source: Antarctica rocks | place: Antarctica: Victoria Land, Finger Mt nord | collected 2015-12-18
AGCAAAGAAATGGACGGCGGGGCTGGCCGCCGTGGCGGGCGTGGGGGCAGTCGCGCTGGGCGTGGCGGCTCCGCAGCCCGCAGCGGCGCAGTTTCCCGGCGCGCGCCCGGCGTACGGGCAGGGGCGGCATCCGTTTCGCGCCGAAAACCAGCCGGAAATCAACCAGGCGATCCAAACGCTGCAAAGCACCAGCCGCGACCTGAAGCGGGCAAACCGGGACTTCGGCGGGCATCGCGCGCGGGCGGCATCGCTGGTAGACCAGGCGGTCAATGAGCTGCGCCAGGCAAAGCAGTATGACGACACGCATGGGAACGACAACCGGCGGCGCTAGGCGTCTGCCGCGCTTGTAGAAAAGAGGCCCCCCCTCCCCAAACTTGGGGCGGGGGGGCCGCCCTGTCGCTTGCTAGGCGGGCGGTGCGGAGGTTTCTTCCAAGCGGCCATCGGGGTGGCCGACGATCAGATGCTGGCAGAGGTGGATAAACAGGCCGCATTCCACGACGCCCAGGGTGGCGTTGAGGGCGCGCTCCAGCCCGGCGGGGTCGGCGAGGAGGCTTGCAAAGTGCAGGTCGGCGATGTGCAGGGCATCGTCGCTGACAAACGGCGTGCCGTCGGGGGCGCGGCGCAGCACGGCGCGGCAGGGAAAGTCCCGTTCAAGCCGGGCCAGCGTGGACGGCCAGGCCCAGGGCACAATGGCGCACGGGACGGGGTGCGCGCCCAGGGCCGATTTGACCTTGCCGGCGTCCACGATGATGATCTCGCGCTGCGTGGCGGCGGCGACCAGTTTTTCCCGCACCAACGCGCCGCCGCCGCCTTTGATGAGGTGGAAGTGCGGGTCGACTTCGTCCGCGCCGTCAATGGACAGGTCGAACTGCACGCTGTCGTTCCAGTCCAGCAGGGGAATGCCCTGGGCGCGGGCCAGGTCTGCGGATGCGAGCGACGTGGCGAGGCAGCGCAAGTGCAGGGGTTCGGCGCGCAGGCGGCGTGCCAGGGCCAAAATGGCATACGCGGCGGTGGAACGCGTCCCCAGGCCCACGGTCATGCCGTCCTGAATGTACGTGACCGCGCGCTCGGCGGCGATCTGCTTGGGGTTGACCAGGGTGTCGGCGGGGGAAGCCGGGGCAAGCCCGGCGGGGTCGGCAGTCATGGCGGCAGGCTCCTCAGCGTAAGAAAGTAGGGCGCAAAGTCCGCGCGGGCGGGGCGAAAAAGAAAGCCCGCGCGTGCGGGCTTTTTATGCAAACTCGGCGCAAACGTCCTGCAAACTTGGTGCCCGGAAAGAGAGTCGAACTCTTACAGGGTTTCCCCCACAACGACCTCAACGTTGCGCGTATACCATTTCGCCACCCGGGCAGGTGCGTTCTGGGAGTTATTATACAAAGTTCGGGGCGGGCTGTCAAGAGGCAGGCCGACGGTTTGCAGCAGCAAGCAGGCAAATAACGAGCATTGGGCAGGCGAAGAACCCGGCACGAGTACGGCGGTGACGCTTGACTTTCGCCTTCGATAATTACTACAATAGAGGCAGCATGCTTTGCTGACCCGCGCTGCGCATGCCGCTAGAAAGTATTGAGTTTTTTTGTCTGCAACTTCGGCAGTGGATACAGCGCCCGGCGACGATGCGGCGGGGCGGGGCGGTCTGCCCCGCGCGGGCGACGTGCAGCACGCGCGCCTGCTTGTGATTACGCCTGACCCAGGCAGGGCGGGCGCGCTGCGAACGCGGCTGGCTTTGGCGGGCTACGGCGTGGAGTGGGCGGCGGATGCCCAGCGTGCCCTCGCCTTTGTGCAGGCGCAGGCGGTAGACATGGCGTTGATCGCGCTTTCGGATGGGGAAAGCGGGGGTGGCGAGCCGGTGGCGTTTCTGGTGCAGGCCTTGAAAGCGGCCTCGGAGGCAGCGTTTCTGCCCGTGCTGCTGCTGACAGGGACGGGGGCGGGCGCAGGCGGGGACTGGACAACGAGCGGGGCGGATGACGCGCTGGAGGCGGGGGCGGATGACGCTCTTTTGGGCCTGCGCGTGGGCACGCTTCTGCATCTGAAGCGCCGCTATCAGGCCCTGGCGGACAGTTTATTGGAGGTGGAAGCGACGTGCGCCCACGCGCAGCAAGCGGCGGCCCGGTACGAGGCGGTCTTTATGCACAGCCCGGAAGCGATGCTGCTGGTCGGCGCGGACGGGCAGATTGCGGAAGCGAACCTATGCGCCTGTGCCCTGGCAGGCTATGCGCCGGGCGCGCTTTCCGGGCAGGCGCTGGGGCGGCTGTGTCCTCCCGAGCTTTTGTGGGCGGGCGAGCTGATGGGCGGGAACGCGCGGCACTCGTTCAGCGACCCCGATGCGTCCCTGGCAACCGCGACGGGGCAGATCGTGCCCATCGACGTGTGCAGCGTGCCGGTTCAGCCTGCGTCTCCGGCGGCGGCGGACGCGGCTTCGGGGCAGGACGCGCCCGCGCTGTTTTTGGTGACACTGACCGACCGCAGGCCGGAGCGGGCGCGTCTGGCCCACGCGCAGCGGGAAGCGGCGGCGGAAACAGCAACCGTCTTCAGCCGCGAGATCAGCAACCCCTTGTTCGTCATTGCCAGCAATATCGAGCTTCTGCAAAGCGCCCTGGCGCCGCAGGACTCGGGCGTGCAGGCTAAACTCGGACGGATCACCGATGCGTGCCGCCGCCTTGTTCAGGCGGCACAGCCGGCAACCACCCCATCCGCCGCCCCGCCGTTCCAAGATTAGAGTCGATCCGACTTAAAACTAAAGTTCTCTCCCGCTAGGACTAAAATCCATTCCAAAGTGGAACAATCCCGAAGAACCATGACCATGACCGATGCTCCCCTGCGTTTTGGCCTTGTCGGGTGCGGCGTTATCGCGTCCACCCATGCCGACGCTCTCGCGGCCCTCCCCGAAGGCGTGCTCGTCGCCTGCTGTGACATCCAGCCAGGCCGCGCCGCCGCATTCGCGGACAAGTATGGCGTGCGCGCCGTTTCTTGGGACGAGATGCTGGCCGACCCCGCCATTGACGCCGTATCGATATGTACGCCCAGCGGCCTGCATGCCGAGATTGGCGCTCGTGCCCTGCGCGCGGGTAAGCACCTCCTCGTGGAAAAGCCGATGGACGTGTCCCTGTCCGCCTGTGACAGCCTCGCCCAGGCGGCGCAGGAGTCGGGCCGTACCCTGTCCGTTGTTTCCCAGCACCGATTTGACCCCGCAAGCGTTCGCGTGAAGCAGGCCATGCAGCGCGGCGAGCTTGGTGCCCTGATCTGCGCCGACGCCCGCATCCCCTGGTTCCGCACGCAGGAGTACTACGACAGCGGCGAGTGGCGCGGCACTTGGGCGCTCGACGGCGGCGGGGCATTGATGAACCAGGGCGTGCATACCGTGGACCTGCTGCTTTGGATTTGCGGCCCCGTCGAAAGCGTGTACGCGCAAACGCGCACCCTGGCCCATGCCCGCCTAGAAACCGAGGACATCGCCTGCGCCACCCTCTCGTTTGCCAATGGGGCCGTCGGAACGCTGCTGGCCTCCACGGCCTTGTTTCCCGGCTTCGCGGCGCGGCTGGGCGTGCATGGCGCAAGGGGAAGCGCGGTGATTGAAGGGGACACCCTTTCCTTGCTGGCCGTGCAGGGCCAAGAGATGATCGCCGGGCAGGACGCGAACCGCCATGCCATGCAAGTGGCACAGGGCAGCACGCAGGCCGCGACCGCCCGGCGCGCGTCGTCGGCATTGCCCCCTTCCACTTTGCAGTGGGGGGATGCGCACCGGGCGCAGCTTGCCGACTTTATTCATTGCTGCCGCACGGGCGAGACGCCTTTCGCAGACGCGCGCGGGGCACGGGCGGCGGTGGCCCTCGTGCTGGCCGTGTATCAATCGGCACGAACAGGGCAGGCCGTAACCCTGTGATACTCATCGGCATCGACCCCGGCACGGCGACCACGGGCTATGGCGTGGTGGACAAACGCGGCGACCGCGTGCTTTACGTCGCGGCGGGCGTGATATTGACCCCGCCTTCCCTGGGACAGCCCGCGCGTCTGCGGATGATCTACGACCAGTTTAATGCCTTGCTGGACACCCATCAGCCTGCCGAGGTCGCCACGGAGCGCCTGTTTTTCACCAACAATGTCACCACGGGCATTCCTGTTGCCCGCGCCCTGGGCGTGATCTTGCTCGCGCTGGACCAGCGCGGCCTGCCCTGGACCGAGTACACGCCCACCCAGGTCAAAAGCGCGGTCGTCGGCGTGGGCAATGCCGACAAAAAGCAGGTGCAGTTTATGGTCACGCGCCTGCTGAGCCTGCGCGAAACCCCCAAGCCCGACGATGCCGCCGACGCCCTCGCGGTCGCCCTGTGCCACGCCCACTCCCTGCGCCTAGGGCCGCTGGTCAAGCCCGGCGTGCGCGGGTGACGCTTCTTTCCATCACCTGGGCAGGAATCAAGGGCGTGCGTCGCCAATTCTACACCCATCATCAACCTATTCCAAGCACTTTTCCGAGGAGAACCAGCACATGGCGGGAACAATCGTAGGGGTCTTTCAAGACCATCGGGCGGCGGAAGAAGCCGCCCAGGCGCTGCTTGACGACGGCGTGCCCCTGGCCGACATCGCCCTTGTCGCCAAGAATGCCGGGGGCGAAACCGGCTCGCCGCGCGAAGAAGGCAGTCGGCCCGCCGATGTGGGCGAGGAGTTTCTCACCAATGCCGTGCGCGAAGTGCCCGAGCACGATGTGGAGCGCCCGGTCAATCACCACGCCGAAACCATCGCGCGCGGCGTGGTCGGCTTTGTGGTGGGTGGGCCGATCCTGTCGCTGGCCGTCGCGCTGTGCATTTATTTGCCCGGCGCGGAGGCTTTGTTTACGGCCCATCCCTTGATGCCTCAGCTTGGGGCGGGCGTGCTGGGCGGCATTATCGGGGCCTTAGTGGGCGCGCTGACGGCGGGCGGCGTGCCCGAAGACGCCGCCCGCGCCTACCACCAGCATGTGGAGCGCGGCGAGACTTTGGTGACCGCCCTGTCATCGGGCAGCCGCGCCGCCCATTTGCAGGAAATCCTGAAGGAGCATGGCGGGCGGCGGCTGGGCTACTTTCCGCGCTTTCTGGACAGCATCCAAAGCGCGGAGTCTTAGCGGGCCGGCAAAGGCTGTGTTCTGGGTTTGCATAGGCTTATCAAGGGCGCACCAACAACGGAACAGTTTCTTCCGTCGTCGGTACGCCGTAAAAACAAAGCGGGAAAGCCGAAACAACGCGCGGGCAGCGCCCATGCGCCGAGGCTGAAATTAAAAATCTTCTGCCGCAAAAAGAGCGGCGGCTCTTGGAGCGCACGCTTCAAAAGCCGCAAAACATCCCCTCGCCCGCAATCCCCAAAGCGCGGAAACAATACGCGCCGCGAGGTCGTCCTCTGGTTGAGAAGATCGCGTTGAGGGATATTGTTCCCGGCAGGACTTTTTTAGAAAGCGATAGGCTCTGATGGGAGCACGTAATTCTTGGACGCTGAACAAAGTTCTCGTTCTGCTCTTGACAGCGGGGTTTCTGGCGCTCGTCGTGGACCTGCGCTCGGAACATGTGGATGTGGTGCGCCATCACTGGACGGCGTGGATACCGGTTGTCTACTCAGGCATCATGGTGGTTCTGGGCGCGCTGGGGCTGGCGACCTGGGCGCGAGGCGGGCGGCAGATGCTGACAGTGGCATTTGCCGCCGGTTTTGTCGTCGGCGCATTGGGGTTCTGGTTCCACAACGACGGGCATTTGATCTCGGCAGTGTCCACGGTGCTGGCCGCCTGGGTGCGTCCGCTCCATCACGAAGACGTGCCGCCGCAGCTTGCGCCGCTGGCTTTTCTGGCGATGGGCCTGCTGGGGATGCTGGCATGCGCCCGCCGTTTTCAGCCCTCAGCGGCGCAGGAAACGTTCCGCTCCACGGAACCGACGGCCGTTGTTTCCGGGTAATCCCCGAGACGATCACCCTGTCGGGCAAAGAACTCAAAAACCGGCACGCCGTCAGTGTTTTGGGAGGCGCGAGGCGGGGAAAGACTACACAGGACAAAGCCGTTCCAAAGGCCAAGCGCGGGTAGATTGTCCGCGCTCGCCTGGGAAGGCTTTGTCGGAAGGGCATCAAAAGGAAAGACCATGAAATCAACGGCGTATATCAAGTTCACCGCAGTCATTATCGCAGCGGGGCTGCCGGCAATTCTCAGCCCCGTCGCGCTTGCCCAGCGCAGCCACGCACGGTTAAAAATGGGGATCAGCACTCTGGACAAGGCTTACCTGAAGGACACGGCGCAGAGCAACCTGGAAGAGGTGCAATTCGAACCCACAGTCATGTCACACGCCACCAACAGCCAGGACAAGCAATTTGGGCGGCGGATGAAGCGGGACCATGCCAGGGCGAACGCCGACCTCAAGCGAGTAGCTTCCAGGGTGGGTGGCAAACTGCCCACGGACGTGAGTGAAGATCAAAAAGCATTGATGAAGAAGCTAGCAAGCATGCACGGGGCCAAGTTTGAGGCGGCCTACAAGCAGGAAATGATCCGAGACCACACGGAAGACATCGCCAAAACCAAGCGAGAAATCAGTTTGGGGCGTAATACCCTGGTCAAAGCCAATGCCCAGAAGAACCTCGTCCTGCTGAAGGGGCACTTGAAGATGTCCCGTGGCCTGCCAAGCAGCGGTGCGTAACAGGCCCCAAGAACATAAAACGCCGTGAGAAAAAAGTCGTGAAGCCGCACTCCGCGTTCCGTGAACGGCCCGTTCATGGGCGAAGGGCAGGCTGACTTGACCAAGACAAGCGGGGTTGTGCGCGCGAAATCAACGCTTGCACAATCCCGCTTGTCGTGTTTCTCCGGCCCTTCGTGCTCCGCATTAAACTTTGAGCGACGCCCCGAACTCTCAGGCGCGCTCCAGGCGGCGTCGCAGGCGGCGCGTGTTGAACACGACGGACAGTGAACTGACCAGCATCGCCCCGGCGGCGACAATCGGGTTGACCCAGCCGAGCACGGCGAGGGGGATGCACACGCCATTATAAAGGCACGCCCAGAAGAGATTTTGCTTCATCACGCGGGCGGTTGCGCGGCCAATGCGGAACAGGTCGGCCAGGCGTCCCAGGTCGTCGCCTACCAGGGTGATGGCGGCGGCGCGGCGCGCGATTTCCGTGCCCGACCCGAAGGCGATGCCGATGTCGGATTGCGCCAGAGCGGGGGCATCGTTGATACCGTCGCCCACCATCGCGACCACCTGGCCTGCCTGGGCATCGCGGACACGAGCGACTTTATCGGCAGGGGTCATCTGCGCGGTATAATGCGTAATGCCGACCGACTGCGCGATGGCTTCGGTGGTGTCCCGCGCGTCGCCCGAGATCACTTCCACGCCTAAACCGAGCTTCCTCAAAGCGTCCACGGTGGCGGCGGCCTGGGGCCGCGCGCTGTCGCCCAGAGCGATCATGCCGCGTATTTCGCCGGCTTCAAGTTTGTCGGGCAGGCAGGCGTCAGAAGCCGTGCCGTAAAACAGCGTGGTTTGGCCCTCGGCCTCTCGGGCGCGGGCATGGTGTTCCAGCATATCGGAGAGGGGAGCATTCTGCGCCTGCGCCAGGGCACGGCTGCCGATAAACCAGCGCGTGCCGCTGACTTCGCCCGTGACGCCCTGGCCTTCGTGGCGGGCGAAGTCGCCGGCGATAAGAAGCGGGCCGGGGTGTTCGCTTTCGGCGTGCCGGACAAGGGCGCGGGCCAGGGGATGCTCGCTGGGGCGCTCCAGGGCGGCGAGGGCGGGCCAATCGCGGGAACTGCCCGGCCCGACATACTCGGCATCACGCACGACAAAGCGGCCTTCGGTCAGGGTGCCGGTTTTGTCCAGCAGCACATGGCGGACACGCGGCAGGGTTTCCAGGATGGCCGTATCGGCGATCAGAATGCCCCGGCTCGCGGCATGGCCGACGCCCGTGGTAATCGCCATCGGGGTGGCGAGACCGAGCGCGCAGGGGCAGGCAATCACGAGAATGGCGACCATGCGCACCAGAATAGCCGACGCGGGGGCGTGCATCAGCCACAAAACAGCGCCGGTCGCGAGGGCAAGCGCGAGAATGGCGGGCACGAACACGCGCGAAACACGATCCGCCCACCGCTCCACGGGCGACTTGGACGCGAGCGCCCCTTCCACCAGGGCGATCATCTGGGCCAAAGTCGTGTCCGCGCCCACGCGGGAAACTTCCACGGTCAGCGGGGCATCGGCGGCCACAGTCGCGCCGGTCACGCTGTCGCCGACGGACTTCCACACGGGCCGCGCCTCACCGGAAAGCAGGCTTTCATCCACCGATGCCGCGCCGCCCACGACGTGCCCGTCGGCGGGAATGCGCTCGCCGGGCCGGACACGCACATGGTCGCCCACGGCCAGTTTGCTTAAAGACACCAGCACCTCGCGGCCATCGGGGGCGACAACCAGGGCCTTGCGGGGCAGCAGGCCGTGCAGCAGGGCAATCGCGCCGGTCGCCTCGCCTTTCGCGCCCGCTTCCAGGTGCTTGCCAATTAACACGAGAGCGATCAGCATATCCGCCGTGTCGAAGTAAACGCGCGGGTCGTTCTTGGTCATCGCCCATAAACTATACGCGAACGCCGACAGCGCGCCGAGTGAAATCAAGGTTTCCATGGTCGCCGTGCCCATGCGGGTAGCCTGCCACGCGCGGCGGAACAAGGGCATGCCCGCCCACAGCACGGGCAGCGACAGCAGCAAGGCCCACAGCGACAGCAGATGCGCCGACCCGGCATCCAGGGAAAGCAGCGGGAAATGACGCGCGAAGTACCCGACATACAGCGCGATGCTGAACATGCCGACATTCATAGCAAAGATGATGGCGACCACGGCGCGCACCAGGGATAGGCGGCGCAGTTTCGCGCCGTCACCGCTGCCATGCTCGGCGGAATACAGCTCGGCACCATAGCCCAGGCGCTTGATGGCAGTGATTAAATCTTCCGGGGCCGTGCGGGCGGGCTTGTAAGTCACCCGGACAACGTCCGAGGCGAACTGGACGCTGCACTGGGTCACGCCCCTGGTCTGCCCCAGCACACGCTCGATCAGCCACGCGCAGGAGGCGCACCACATGCCGCTCACATGGAAGGCGGCCTCGCGGGTCGTGCTCAGCGTGTCGGCGGAGGCGGGCCGGGTCGGGCTGCTGTCCGGCGGCGCGGAGGCCGGATAGGGCGCTGGACTGGCGAAAGAAACGGCGCTGCCTTCGGGACGCGCGATCAGGCCCATCTCCAGGCATTGCTGGTACAGCGACGTTTGGGTCGGGTCCTGCCCCTGATCCAGGGCATGGCTTTCGGCCAGTATCTGGTACACCTGGCGGCAGCCCTGGCAGCAAAACACCCGCGCCGCGCCGTCAATCGTGGCGGGCAAAGGCTGATGCGCGGCCAGTCCGCACAGGTCACACACGGTCACAGCAGTGGCGACAGCCATACTCAACGCTTTCTTTAATCTTCTTTGGGGTGATCGGTGGGGGCTTGATAAGCAGCCGTCGGCGGGTGACGCTCGGCGTAATAGGCCGTGTAAAACGTGATGCCCGCAAAGAAGATACTCACGATAATCAGCAGTACCAGAAAGATGGTGACGCTGGTCGGCGGCCTGGCGCGGGCGCGCTCGGCGGGCGAAGGCGGCGGCGGCAGTTTGACGTTGCTCCATGATCGCGGCATGGCGAAGGCTCCTCAGCGGGCAGGTACGTAAAAAAAGGTGGGGACGACAACCCGGCCCTGCGGACTTTGCACGCGCAAACGCACCCGCAGGCGCGTCTGCGGCAGAACGCTCCCAAACGGCACAAACAGCGTCATCGGGACAGTCCGCGTGCCGCGCGGCTCCAAAACCACGGCGGACGGGGAAACACGCGCGCCGGGGGGCAGCCCGCTCACTTCCAGGGCATCCGTCTGCGCCTGGGGAGTTCCATTGGCAAGCGAAAGCAGGTAGCCGTTGCGCACACCCCGCGCATCGCGGGAAATCGCGCCATTGGCAAGCACGCTCGCGGTCGTCGGCACGCGCCCGAACATCTGCCACGCCGCCATGCCCGCAAAGAAGACCAGGCCCAGCACGACCGCCACGCGCTTTTTGTCCCACAAGCCCCACTTCTGCATAGGGGCAAGCGCGCTTGTCTTGCGCTCCGGCTGCACCCCGTAGCGAAACTCGATCAAGCCCGCCACGCCGCGCCTGCCCAGAACATCCGTGCAGGCATCGGCGCATTCCCCGCACCCGATACACTCCATCTGCCCCGCGCCCTGCTTGATGTCAATGCCCATCGGGCAGACGGTTTCGCAGCGTCCGCATTTGATGCAGTCGTCTTTGCGCTCGTCCAGGTAGCGCACGGCGAGCGTGTTTTTGTCCGCCAGCAGGCCCAGCATAGCCCCGTAAGGGCAGGCATTGGCGCAGAACTTGCGGCGCACCCACAGCATGTCCGCGCCCACGACAAACGCCAGCCCGTAGATGAGCAAAGCGGCGGGAATGTCGGACATTGGGTGCAGCGCCGCCCGCGCGACCGTGCGGGGCGCGAGCCAGTACGACGCCGTGACCAGGCCCGTGGCGAGAGCCATGCTCGTTAAAATCAATGACCACGCGCCCCGCGCCAGCAAAAAACGCGCACGGCTGCGGCGTGCGCGCAAGGCTTTGTCCAGGCGGGCCTTGAGACTATCCGCGAAATCCGACGCGAGTGTTTGGGGGCACACCCACCCGCACCACAGCCGCCCATACAGAAACGAGACCGCCACCAAAGCCCACACGCCCAGCATCGCCACCCAAAACAGCAGCATCAAATCGTGGGCCGCCATTTTATGCCACGCGAAGTAAAACATGCCCTGACGCACATCCAGCCGCAGGCCGTTGGTCAGCGGCAGGGCCACCAGCAGAATGCCGCACAGCACTTGCAGCACGCGCCGCAGCGGGTGCAGGCGAGCCGCAGGTTTTGCCGTAATTTTGGGCGGAGGAACCGGTTGGATAATGCGCGCAGACAGGTCGATCACAGTGCTGTTATTATACCCGGCGCGGCGGGAGAACAGGCAAAAAAAGCCGGTGACACAAAGCCGTACCGGGAGCGTCGCACCGGCATTGCTTGGGCGTGTCCTGCGCGTCGCAAACGCAGACCAACGACGGACGGATTTGTTCCGTCGTCGGTTCGCGCTGGAAACGAGGGGGGAAAGGCAGGAGAAAGGCTTCGGCACGCGGCGGCTGGGCAGGAAACGCGCCAGCCGACGCCGAACTATCGCAGGGCGGCGCGAGGAAAGACAGGCGGATTATGTCAAAACGATTGGGTTGGGCGGCGGCGCTGCTGGCGCTGGTTTTCGTGGGTGTCATGCCCAGGACGGCGTTTGTCGATGCGGCACGCCCGCACGCACCCGCCCGCAAACACCCGGTTCGGCCCGGCCCTCGGCCCGGCGGCGCGACCCTGCTGCCTAACGGCTGGACTTTGACCCCGGCGGGGCGTCTGCTGGCCCTGCCGGGCGACATGCCGCTGCAAATGCAGACCACGCCGGACGGCAGGTTTCTGGTTGTTAACACGGGCGGGTTCCATGACCACACGGTCAGCCTGGTCAGCCTGGCGACAAACACGGTGACGCAAAGCGTCAATGTCGGCAAAGACTGGGACGGGCTGGCGATCAGCGCGGCGGGCGATGCCGTGTTTGTGTCCGGCGGCGGGATGCCCTCGCCGGAGTTTCTTCAGGGCGCGCGGCGTTTGGGCGCGTCGCCCGCCATGCTGGCCGGGTTTGCAAAGCCGGTTCTGCGGCTGGGCCTGGCGCAGGGCAGGCTTTCGCTCCCCACAGGCTTGGACGTGGCGGGGCTGGATGCAGGCAATCGGTTTGTTGCGGGCCTGGCGGCGGGGCGCAATGGCACGCTGTTTGTGCTGGATGCGCAAACCGGCACGCTGTACAAGATGGGCGGCAGGCCGCTGGCGACATTAGGGTTTGTCGCGACGGGGTACGGGCCGAGCCGGGTCGCCCTGTCGCCCGACGGCACGGTGGCCGCCGTGTCCAACGAGGGCGCGCAAAGCGTGTCCCT